>Ga0136624_1000566_pt1 | contig 14681 bp, 19 predicted proteins | sample AntDrymUQ4692206_2_FD_104802 | JGI IMG/M metagenome (GOLD analysis project Ga0136624, IMG submission 104802) | Polar desert sand microbial communities from Dry Valleys, Antarctica - metaG UQ469 (22.06) | ecosystem: Environmental > Terrestrial > Soil > Desert | place: Antarctica: Dry Valley... | reverse complement strand
GGGACCGTTGGTTGCTCCACACCGGTGATGCCTACTTCCACACCGGCACCGTCCATCCCCACCTCGGCCCGCCGAGCCGTTACCTGCGGATCTTCGAGCGCGGAGTCGCTGTGAACCGCCGCGGCGTGAAGGAGAACCATGTTCGGCTCACCGAGCTGGCGGCCGGTCATCCCGACGTCACCGTCTTCTGCGCGCACGATCCAGTTGAGTTCGCCCGCCTCCGCGCCGGGCAGCAGATCTGATGACCCGCCGCTACCGATCTACTGAGTAGGACGCCGGTTCGGCGAACGGGTGGCTGAACCACACGACGGCTCCGTAGCCCATCGGCACTGCGAGCCCGCCGAGAAGCAGGATGAGCAGAGCATGCGTGCTCCAGCCAAGGTCGAGCGCGCCGATCGTGCCGATCAGTGCTGCGACGCCCACCTTCAGGCCGGGGCTCAGCTGCGGGTGCGTTGGTTCGTCCTCCCTCCTGGCCAACGTCGTCTCCAGCGCGGCGACGCCGACGAGACCGAGCACGACGCTGCCAACGAGCAGATAGCGGCTTGGGTCGGTGAGCGAACCGGTCTCGGTGTCTGCGATCGAGACCGAGACGCCCACTCCGGTCGCGGTGATCGCGGTCAGTGCCGCCAGGTGCAGGTACACCCACAGCAGCGCCGTGACGAAAGCCGGCTTCGGTGCTCGGCGCGCCACGAAGTCGAAGTAGATCCACCACATCGAGAACCCGACAACCAGCCCGAGCACACCGGCCACGATGCCGGCCCCGTCCAGCACGCCGCGATCCTCCAACTCGGACAGTCCGACGATCACCCCCACGACGGACTCACCCAGCACGATGATCGTGAACAGGGCGAACCGTTCTGGGAACTTCGACGTCGAAAGCCTCGGCAGATCCGACTGCTGGGCGATCGTGAAGTAGGGGGTGGCGATGTCCAGCACCACGGCAAGGATGAACAGCGCCGCTCGCGTCCGGCCCGACGTGGCGAAGCTCCCCAACACGACGACGGTCACCACGGCGTATCCCCCCAGGAACCTCGCTGCGATCGGCCGGAACACCGGCACGTGGACGCCGGCCCGCGCCCATCCGATCTGGTTCACCGCCCTGGCCAGCAGGTAGGCCAGTGCGAACCCGACGTAGGTCGCGTCGAGCCCTTCCTCACCGAACACGGCCAGCCCGGCCACAGGCACGATCGCCAGGAACGCGAACAGGCGGTTCTCCAACCCGTCGGACTCGAACCGCTCGGCATAGTAGGTGAACCCGTTCCACACCCAGAAGACCGCCAGGAACTGCACTGCGAACGTCACGACGCCATCGACGTCGAGATGGCCAGCGAGGTGATGCGCCAAGCGTGAGATCACGACGACGAACACGAGGTCGAAGAACAGCTCCAGCGAGCTCACCGTGCGGTCCTGCTCGAACTCTTCGTCGGTGCGCAGGGCAGGCCGCTGCCAGACTCGCCGAGTGACCGTCATCTCAATCCTCCACCGTTTGGTCACGCCCCACAGGTTCATGGGTGGACAACTTGTCCCGTGAACCCAGTCATGATTACATGCTTACCCAAGAATACAACTCTCGCCTGTTTGGAGCTGACGTCACCACACCACTGCAAAACACCGGCGGGCGAGGCCGGCTGGCGACGCTGCTGGAGACTCGCGGCGGTTCAGCAGCGCCGGAGGCGCCGTTCGTGATCGAGCACCGTGAGGCGCTCGTCTACATGCTGTGCGAGGCCGCGGAGCTCGAGCATGATCATCCGGGCCGTACGAGACTGTCCGTCCGGCGCGCTGAGCTACGCCGTGGACGGCGTCGAAGCGCGCGGACAGGTGGACTTCGCCGGTGAGCGCGAGCGGTCGGTGGAGGTGTCCAAGGACGGGCCGTATCGGGTCACCGGCGGGATCCCGCTCGTCGCAGGCTCCGGCGACGATGAGCCACGAAACGATGGCGCCTCCCGGGAGCATTATGCGTTGTGCCGGTGCGGGCAATCGCAGAACAAGCCGTTCTGCTCGGGCATGCACTGGTACGTCGATTTCACCGACCCGGTGCCCGATCCAGAGCGGACCCCGACGATCTTCGAGTGGGCCGGCGGTCTGCCGGCGTTGACCCGGATGACGCGCCGGTTCTACGAGAAGCACGTGCCGAATGATCCGATGTTGGCTCCCATCTTCGCCAACATGTCGGCCGATCACCCCCAGCGGGTCGCCAAGCGTTCGACCTGTGGTCCTACGACGACGTCGGCCAACACGCGGCTGCCATCCTCGCCCGCCTGCGCGACGGCAGCATGCCGTGCGACAGCGCCTGGCCGCAGGAGCGGATCGACGTCTTCCAACGGTGGATCGACACCGGCAAGACCGCCTGACCGCTCGACCGCTCGACCGCTCGACCGCTCGGTAGCTGTCAGAGCACGGGTAGTCGTTGCTGGAGCCCGATCAGCGGCGCCAGCGGGTCGCCGGACCCGATGATGCGCTCGCCGATGTTGCGAATCGTCCAGCGATCCGGACGGAGCTCCGGATCGTCGAGCTCGTCCCAGGCGATCGGCACCGACACCGGTGCGCCAGCCGCCGGGCGGGTGCTGAGCGGCGCAACAAGGGTCTTGTTGATCGCGTTCTGCGTGTAGTCAAGCCGGATTCGACCAGCCCGCTTGGTGACCTCCCATTCCCAGCTGATCAGCTCGGGCACCGTGTCGCCGATCGCACGCGAGAGGGCCTCCACCCACGCCCGGGTCGCGTCGAACGTGTAGCCGTCGGCGACAGGGATCCAGATCTGGATCCCTCGCTTGCCCGTCACCTTCGGTCGGGCTTGCACACCGAGGTGTTCGAGCGCGGTCCGGTGCAGTCGAGCTAGCACCAGCGTGTCGTCGAAGTCGCTGCCGGTGCCCGGATCGATGTCGATCAGCGCCCATGTCGGCCGGCTGGTGTCCCGTACGGTCGAGGTCCACGGGTGCACCTCGATGGCGCCGTAGTTGGCGACCCACGCCAGCGAGGCGGGTGAGTCGATGACCATGTGTCGCTTGGTCTCAGCCCGGTCGGATTGGTCGTTGCGCCAGCGCTGGATCCAATCCGGAGCGCGTGACGGCACTGCCTCGTGCCAGGAGCCCGGTTGATCCACGCCGTCCGGGTAACGGTGCAGGTTGACCGGGCGCTGTGCGAGGTACGGCAGCATCACAGGCGCCATTGTCGCGTTGTGCCGGATGAGGTCGCGCTTGGTCACCGGCTGGTGAGATCCGCCGGCGGGGAACAGCACCTTGTCGAGTTTCGTGAGCTTCAGCGTGTGTTCGCCGAGCTGCCACATGCCCGCCTTTCCGAGTGCGTCGAGCGCTTCCAGCTCGTCGAGGGTCGGCGCCACCCAGCGCGAGGTGCTCGACCAGCTTGCCGACGGTGACTCCTTCACGTCGTCGTTCGTGCGCCCGGACTTGACGGAGTGGGGATGCTGCTCTGGATCCCATCCGGCCAACGCGTCGGCGTCACGCTTCTTCAGCAGCAGCCATTGCTCCTTGCCGTCGCCTGCACGACGAACGAGCACGAAGCGGCCGCGCAACTTCTCCCCGTGAAGGTCGAAATGGAGGTTGCCGGCATCGATGGCCTCGATCGGATCCTCGGAGTCGGCGGCCTGCCAGGTACCCCAGTCCCAGACGATGACGTCTCCACCGCCGTACTCCCCTTCGGGGATCACACCCTCGAAGTCGAAGTAGTCGAGGGGATGATCCTCGACGTGCACCGCCATCCGCTTCACATCGGCGTCGCGCGTCGGACCCTTCGGCACCGCCCAGCTCACCAACACACCGGCGGCCTCCAGTCGGAGGTCGTAGTGCAATTGACGTGCCCGATGCCGTTGGACGACGAAGCGATGGCCACTTTGGGCGGGCGGCTTCGTACCCGCAGGTTCGCCGGTGACGGCAAAATCACGTTTGGCTCGATAGGCGTCCAGGCGGTCACCGGGCGCCGGGCGGTCAGCGCCCGGCGCCACGGGCCCATCCTTTGTCGCTCACCGGACCGATCAGGTCAGCCGGACGACAGGGCCTCGTCCATGCCCGATCGGAGGCGCTTCTCGACCGTACGGCCGTGCACGTCCTCGCCCCACTTCGTGGTCAGGAACGTGCCGGTCGGCTTTCCGTCCATGTTCATCTCCTCCTTCGATGCTTCCAACTCGACGGTACCCAGACCAGGTGAGGGCGAACCGGCTCCCTAGGCTCCCCTAGGTGAGCACGGCCCCCCGCCCGCGTAGTCCCCACAGGAGCACGGCGTGAAGGCACTGGTGGTGGTTGCACATCCGGTCCGAGAGAGCCTCACCCACAACGCCGCCAGAGCGGCCGTTGAAGGACTCACCACGGCGGGCCACGACGTCGTGCTGCTCGACCTGTATGGCGAAGGTTTCTCGGCGGCGATGTCGCCGGCCGAGCGCGCCGCCTACCACACCGACGAGCCGCTGATCGCCCACGATGCCATCCGCGCCGCAGAGCTCGTCCGCAGCTCGCAGATCCTGGTGTTCGTCTACCCGACGTGGTGGAGCGATGTTCCCGCCATCATGCGAGCGTTCTTCGAGCGGGTGTTCATCCCGACCGTCGCCTTCGAGCTGGTACCAGGGGCCACCAAGGTGCAGCCTGCGATGCAGCACGTGCGCCACATCGTCGGGATCTCGATCTACGGCTCGCCGTGGGTGTACGTGTGGACGATCCGCGATAGCGGGCGCAGGATGATCACCAGGGCACTGCGGTTGTGCACTGGTCGCAAGACGCGCACCACCTGGCTGGCGCTGTACCACATCGAGCGGGCCGACGCGCCGGTGCGATCGGCGTTCCTCGAGCGGGTCGAGGCGTCTATGGCGGCACTGTCGTGAGCCAAGCGCAGCGAGCGAGCGGGACCACGTCGTGAACGTGCTGGTGGTCTACTGCCATCCCGATCCCGAGTCGTTCATCGCTGCCGCCCGCTGCGTGGTCGTCGACACGCTCAAGCGTGGCGGCCACGAAGTACGGGTGGAGGATCTGTACGCCGACGGCTTCCAACCGGCGATGAGCGCCGACGAACGCTTGACGCACCGGGAACCGGGCGTCGCCGCCGAGTTGCAGCACTACGCCGACGACTTGCGATGGTGCGAGGCAATCGTCCTCGTCTACCCGACGTGGTGGAGCGGGCTGCCGGCGATGCTCAAGGGTTGGGTCGACCGGGTGTGGGCACGCGGCATCGCCTGGGATCTCCCGGCGGGTGCGTCCACCGTACGGGGACGGTTGCGCAACGTGCGCCGACTGGCGATCGTCACATCGCACGGATCGTCACGGTGGGTCAACTGGCTGGAGGGGCAGTGCGGCCGGTTCTCCGTCATGCGAGGGCTCCGTGTGTTGTGCCATCCGCTGACCCGTACATCGTTCCTGGCGATCTACGCCATGGACTCGAACGGCCACGACGACCGGCGACGGTTCCTCGACCACGTGGAACGGCGCTTCATCAGCTGGTGAGCGCCGTGGCCACCTCGGCGGCCACGGCAGCGTTCTGCTCGGCCAGCGCCAGGTTGGCGGAGACGCTTCGGCCGTCACTGGCGGCGGCGATGCGTCCGAGCACGAACGGCGTGATCGCCGGCCCGCTGGCACCGTCACGTCGGCATTCTTCGAGCGCGGTCTCGATCGCTCGCTCGACGATCCCGGGGTCCAGCTCGTCGGCTAGGGGGACAGGCACTGTCAACAGCACACCGGTGGACGGTCGCGATCGGCTGTTCAGAACGAGTGCTACCGCCGATGCGGTCTCGACGCGATGCGGGACTGCCAGTCCGGACGACCTCACGTAGAACGCAGGGAACCAATCGTGTCGCCAGCCGAGCACCGGCACGCCGCGGGTCTCCAGATACTCCAGCGTCGCCGGTAGGTCGAGGAACGCCTTGGCGCCGGCGCAGACGGTGATCACTGGATGCGAGGCGAGGGCGTCGAGGTCCGACGAGATGTCGAATGTGGACTCCGCACCTCGGTGCACGCCGCCGATCCCGCCGGTAGCGAACACGCCGATCCCGCCGGCAGCGGCGATGGCGACGGTTGCCGACACGGTCGTGGCGCCGACCTCCCACCGCTGGGTGACGGCCACGGCGAGATCCCGTTCGGCAGCCTTGCGTGCGGCACCGAGGATGCGATCATGACACTCGGGTTCGATGCCGAGCCGCACCTCACCGTCGAGCACGGCCGTGATTGCCGGCACAGCGCCGTTCGATCGGATCGCGGCGAGGCAGCGGTCGAGCGCCGTCGCGTTCTCGGGTGACGGGAGCCCGAGACGGGAGAAGATCGTCGACTCCAGGGCGACGACCGGGCTCCCGTCGGCGGTCGCCTGAAGCACCTCCGCGGACAGCACCGGTTCGAGCATCGGGCAAGTGTGCCCGCTGGCGCCGTCAGCCGCCGGCGCCGCCGTCGTCGCGGCGGACACCGACCATCCGGGCGCCGGTGGCGGGCAGCTTGCCGGACCCGATGAGATCGACCTCGACGTCGCGCAGCCCGGGCGGAAGGTGCCACCGGTGCAGGTAGGGCCCCCATACGGGCGAGCCGAGGTGGAAATACGGCACCAGCGCCTCGAGCAGCGTGTCGACAGGGTGCAGGTGGGCCTGCATGTCGGCCAGGATCTTCGACGGGTCATCGAGATCGTCGAAGTCGTCGCGTCCGATGGCCCGTTGCTGGCCGACCCACCACGTCATCGCCCGGTCGTCGATCCGCGACACGTCGAACTCGTCGACGATCAACAGGCCGCCTGGACGCACCAGGTTGGCGAGGTGCGCCATCGACCCACCCAACGGCACGACGTGATGCAGCGACACGACGGAGACGGCGGCGTCGAACGAGGCTGACGGCGCGTCGACATCGACCAGTCCCACGGCCACGACTCCGTCGCCGTCGCCGTGTGGGTCCACTGCCATGACGTCGAACCCGCAGCCGCGCAGGACGTCCGCAAGCGCTCCGTCACCGGCACCGATCTCGAGCACTCTGACGGGTGGTTCGGGGAGCGAAGCGCGCACGAAGGCGAGCACGTCGGGCCACAGCACGGCTCGCAAGCTACTCGTGGACGAAGCGGGCGACGGTCTCGACGTGATGCGTCTGGGGAAACAGATCGACGACGATGACGCGCTCGAGTGCATAGCCCGCATCGGAGAGCAGGGCGGCGTCGCGAGCCAGTGACACGGGATCACAGCTGACGAGGGCCAGCACGGGCGCTCGCATGCCGGCCAACGCGTCGACCGCTGCCCGGCCGAGGCCGCGACGTGAGGGGTCGGCGATCACGACGTCGATGTCGTCGACGTGTCGAGCGACGAACGTCGCAGCGGCCGGCCGGCCGACGTCGCCCACGTGCACCAGCGCTCCTGGACGGTTGATGGCCGCGTCGGCAGCCGCCCATTTAGAGGTCTCGATCGTCACGAGGGAGGCGTTGCTCGGTACCGTCGTGCGGCCGAGAACGCCGACCCCGGCGTAGGCGTCGACGACGGAGCCGGCTCGAGCCAACTCGGGGACGAGAGTGGCCAGCGTGTCGACGACCAACTCGGCGGCAGCGGGACCCGACTGGAAGAACGAGGCGGACGACACCTGCAGCGAGGCACCGGCGACCAACTCGTGGACGACGGCGTCCTTGGTGGTGCCGGTGGCCTCCGGCAGCCCGTTTACCTCACCCGTAGCCGGATCCCATCGGGCGGTGATCTCGTCGCTGGCCTCGGAAACCCGCAGCGTGATCTCGAGACCAGGCGAGACCCGAACGGTGTCGAGCAGCTCCACGAGCGTGGGGTGGGCGATGAGGCATCCCCCGGCGACGACGACGTCGTGCGACCGCCGGGCGCGGAACCCCAGCCGGCCATCGCCGTTGCCGACGGCACGGATCGTGGTGCGGTAGGCGTTCGCCGGCACGGTTCTACCCCTCGCCACAGGTGGATCGGTGAGGTGCGCCGTGCGGACAAGGGCATCGGTGACGACGGACGCCTTGTGATCGAGTTGGCGCCGCGGCTCGACGTGCATCCAATCGCAGCCGCCGCATCCCTCGTGACGACGCCGGCACGGCTCGACGACACGATCGGGTGACGGCTCGACCACACGGATCACGTCAGCCTTGGCGAATCGAGCTTTCTCGTGGTAGAGCGTCACCTCTACCAGTTCGTCCGGAAGCGCACCAGACACGAACAACACCCGGCCGTCGTCGTGGTGGGCGAGGATCTCTCCCCCGGCCACGGCTCGCTCGGTACGCACGACCGTCACGTCGCCGATGGTACGGCAGCGTTGGCCCACCCCAGCCGCTACCGTCTCGGGCAATGGCACTTCCCGTGATGATCGCGCCGTCGGTGTTGCCTGCTGACTTCTCACGTCTCGGCGACGGCATCGAGGCGCTCGACGCCGCCGGAGTCGACCTGATCCAGTGGGACGTGATGGACGGTCAGTTCGTCCCGAACCTGACGTTCGGCCCCGACATCATCGCCTCGGTGCGTGGGCGCACAGAGCTGCCGTTCGAGGCCCACCTGATGGTGTTGACACCCGAACGGATGGTGGAGCGCTACGTCGAGGCCGGTTGCTCGCGCCTGATCGTCCACGCCGAATCGACGATGCACCTGCACCGCGTGCTCGGCCAGACGCGCGAACTGGGCGCCAGCGCCGCCGTGGCGCTGAACCCGTCGACGCCGGCGAGCGCGGTGGCGCACGTGATGGATCTGATCGACATGGTGCTGGTGATGACGGTCAACCCCGGTTTCGGCGGGCAGGCGTACCTGGCTTCGATGGAGCCCAAGATCGCCGAGCTGCGGACCATGCTCGACGCCGCTGGTCTGGCCGACACCGTGCATGTCGAGGTCGACGGCGGCATCGGTCCCGCCACGGTTGGTGCCGCCGCCGGGGCAGGAGCCAACGTGCTCGTTGCCGGCAGCTCGCTGTTTGCCGACCCCGACGGTCTCGAGCACGCCGTGAAGGACCTCCGCGCCCGCGCCGAGTCCGCACGCGCCTGACCCGATCTGACGCTGGGTAGCGTCGCTGCCATGGATCTGCGCGATCGTGCCGCCGCCCTACTGGAGCTTCATGCGGCGCCGGAGCTGCTGGTGCTCCCGAACGTGTGGGACGTGTACAGCGCCACGACGGTGGCCGGCGTGTCGGGCTGCCGTGCGCTCGCCACGGCCAGCCACTCGATCGCCGGCACGTTCGGCTACCCCGACGGCGAGCACATCCCCTTCGAGTTGATGCTCGACATGGTCGGACGCATCGCCGACGCCGTGGACGTGCCAGTGACGGCCGACCTCGAGGCCGGCTACGGCGACGCCGGCACGACGATCGCCAGGGCCATCGAGGCCGGCATCGTCGGAGCGAACCTGGAGGACCAGATGAAGCCGCTCGACGAGTCCGTCGCCGCAGTCGCAGCTGCCGTTGCGGCTGGCGAGGCCGCCGGTATCCCGTTCGTGCTCAACGCCCGCACGGACGCCTTCCTCCGTGCCGCCGAGCGCGATCCTCATGATGTCGTAGCCGACGCCATCGAGCGAGGTCGGGCATTCCTCGAGGCCGGCGCCGCCTGCGTGTTCGTGCCCGGCATGCTCGACCTGCCAACCATCGAGCGTCTCGTCGCAGGGATCGGGGATCGGAAGGTCAGCGTCATCGGGTTCCCCGGCACGCCGTCACATGCCGAGCTGCAGCAGGCCGGCGTTGCGCGCATCTCCTACGGGCCACTGCCCCAACGCCTCGCCATGGAGGCGCTCGCACGAGCGGCGGCGAACGTGCTCACCGGCGGCACGCTCTCGAGCTGACAGTCGTCGCCGCCGCCCGTCGTCGGCGGGCATCAGCGCCAGCGTCGTCGGCGGCTCGACTCGCGTGTGGCGTCGACGGCCAGGGTGGCGCCACGCCACGCGCCAGTGAGGATCCAACGCACGAGAGCGAGGCCGATGATGGCCCCGACCCCGACCACGAGGGGCACCAGGATCGCCCGCAGCACCCGGTCCTGCGAGCTCTTGATCGGCGTCAGCACGCCGGAATCGATGCTGCGCCCCGTGACGGTCAGCGTTCGCACGGGATCCTCGAGCTGGGGGCAATCGATGTCGGTCTCTGCGACGTCGACGATCTCGTTGCCGCCGAACAACGGCTGTTCGGAGCGCACCTTCGAGAACAGCACGTCGTCATCGGGATCGATCGCCGCGCCGACGAGGTACTGATTGCCGACCGTCAGGTACTTGGTGTCCGACTCGTAGCGCACATCGAGCAGGTTGCTACGGAGCCTTTCCCCGGCAGTTCCGGTCCGGATTTGGCGCAGCTCGTAGCGGGCCGTGTTGTCGTCGCGGTCCACGAGCTGGCCGACGAACACGACGGCAGCCGGAGCTGGTGTCGTACACCCGGCCGGGATCGGGATAAGCGTCGTGGAGCGAGCCTGCGTGGTACTCGTGGTCGTGGACGGCGGCAGCGTGGTGGTGGTGGTGGCCGGCACCGTAGTGGTCGTGGCGAACAACGTCGTGGACGTCACCGGCGGCACGGCGCTCGACCGCGATCCGCCCAGCATCGTCAGGGCACCGACGAGCGTCGCAGCCCCGAAGGCGAGAGAGGCGACGACCGCGCGGCGGGACACGTCGGTCAGGCTAGGTGTCGCCCCACACCAAGCGATGGCACGCGAGAGCCTGAATTGGTGCTCGTGGTCAGTGGCCCTCGAAGCGAGGCTCGCGCTTGTCGACGAAGGCGTTCAACGCCTCCACCGTGTCCTTGGTGGTGAAGTTCAACGCCTGCGCCGCTCCCTCAGCCTCGAGGGCCTGAGCCAGCGTGACGGCGAACGAGTTGTTGAGCATTGCCTTCGTCTGCGCCAGGGCGATCGGCGGGCCGGCTGCCAGCCGCCCTGCCCAGTCGCCGACCACGCCATCGAGCAGGCCGGGGGCAACCACTCGGTTGACGAGACCGAGGCGCTCGGCTTCGGCGGCATCGATGATGTCGCCGAGCAGCGCCAGCTCCTTGGCGCGGTGCAGACCGATGCGTCGAGGCAGGCTCCACGTGCCGCCGAAGTCAACGCTCAGGCCGCGCTTGGAGAAGATCTCCGAGAAGCGGGCCGTGGTGTCGGCGGCGACGAGATCGCAGGCGAGCGCAAGGTTCATGCCGGCGCCGACGGCGACGCCCGACACCTTCGCGATCGTTGGTTGGGGCAGGTTGGCCACGGCCAGGCAGCATGCTCCGACGGTGCGCATCCAGAACAGGTCGTGGCGGTCCCTGGTCGGCGCACCCGAGAGGTCGGCACCCGAGCAGAACTCACCTCCGGCGCCGGTCAGCACGACGGCGCGATCGTCGGATCGGTCGGCGATCTCGTTGCAGATGGTGGTCAGGCCGATCCACATGTCTCCGGTGATGGCGTTCTTGCGTTGGGGCCGGTTGAGCGTGACGGTGACGACGCCGTCGACACGGTCGACGAGCAACGGTTGATCGTCCATGCCCGGCGACGATACTGAGGACCGTGGGTTACAACCCGTACCGAAGGTTCACAGCCCGGCCTGGCGACTATGTCATGGTGGTCGTCGCCGTCGTCGTCGCGCTGGCGCTCGTGGCGTGGGCCGTGCTCGGCTGAGGCGGGTTAGGCGCATCATCGACGTCGGCGGTTGACGTCAGAAGGCGCCGACGATGATCTCCAGGTCGACACCCGTGACGGCGGCCACGTCGAAGCGAACCGTCACCCCACTCGTGCCCGTCTCGCGCAGCCACCGGGCGGTCAGCCGCCGCAGGCGCTGCTGCTTGCGCGCGCCGACTGCGCCGGCAGCCGGTCCGAAGCGGTCGGTTCTGCGGGCCTTCGTCTCGCAGATCACGACGAGGTCGCCATGCCGGGCGATCAAGTCGATCTCGCCGTCGGCGCACCGCCAGTTTCGGGCGACGATTTGGAACCCTGCGCGCCGGTAGTGCCGGGCGGCCTGGTCTTCACCCCATCGGCCGCGCGCCACCGCAGCCAGGGTATGCCTCGGATCGGTCGCGGCCATCGCAATTCTCATTCCGTTCGGATGCCTGAGCACCTGGTCACGGGCCGCGAAGGCCGAATAGCGGTAGCGAAGCTGCTGGTCAGGAGAAGTCGCGCTTCTCGCGGATCTTGGCCGCTCGGCCCGTCCGGCCGCGCAGGTAGTAGAGCTTCGATCTGCGCACGTCGCCGCGCCTGACGACCTCGATGCGCGACACCGTCGGAGCGTGAAGGGGGAACGTGCGCTCGACGCCCACGCCATAGCTCAGCTTGCGCACCGTGTAGGTCTCGTGGATCCCGCCACCTTGGCGGGCGATCACATTGCCCTGGAAGATCTGCACGCGCTCCTTGCCGCCCTCGACAACGCGAACATGGACCTTGACCTCGTCGCCGGGACGGAATTCCGGGATGTCGTCGCGCAGCGAGTCGTTGTCGATCAGGTCGGTCGATTTCATGGCGTAACTTTCTTGGGGTGCACGGGGGCGGAGCCCCCGTGTGAGCTTTCGCTCGGAGAACCGCGACGATCAGGGCGACCGGGCCAATCAAGGATACGGGAGCGGGGAGAACTCTTCCAACAGCGCCGATTCTTCGTCGCTGAGCCCGCCGCGGGCGGCGATCAGATCGGGCCGGGCGGCGATCGTGCGGTGCAGCGCCTGCGCATGGCGCCAGCGCTCGATGCGGGCATGATCCCCGCTGAGCAGCTCATCCGGCACGGCCCAACCTCGGTAGCTGGACGGCCTCGTGAACGCCGGCTGCTCCAGCAGGCCAGCGGCACCGAAGCTCTCCTCCACGGGGCTGGCGGCGTTGCCCATCGCCCCCTCGAGCAGGCGGCTGACCGTCTCGATGATCAGGCACGCCCCGACCTCCCCGCCCGACAGCACGACGTCGCCGACGCTCACCTCACCGTCTGCGAGATGCTGGCGCACCCGGTCGTCGATGCCCTCGTAGCGGCCGCACAGCAGGCTGAATCCGTCGAGTCCGGCCAGCTCGTTCGCCATGTCCTGGTCGAAGCGCCTCCCGCCAGGACCCAGCAGCAGCAGCGGACGAGGTGGATCGTGGGTTTCTACGGCGTCGAAGATCGGTTCGGGCCGCAGCAGCATGCCTGGTCCGCCGCCGAAAGGAGCATCGTCCACGCTGCGGTGCGCATCCGTCGTGTGCTGGCGCGGGTCGTGGCAGCGCAGCTCGAACACACCAGCGTGGCGTCCCTTGCCGAGCAGCCCAACCGAACAGAAGTCATCGACCAGCCCAGGAAAGATCGAGAACACGTCGATTCGCATGGTCAAGGCTGGTCGTGATCGTGGTCGGCGGCACGACTGGTGTCGTCCCGACTGGTGTCGCCGGTCGGAAGCTCCAGCAGTCCTTCGGGCGGATCGATGGTGATCACGCCGCCGACGGCTCCGGTGACGAAGCGCTCGGGTACGAGGGTGCCGTCGTCGAGCTCGAGCAGGTCCGATGCCGGGTTGGCGACGACACCGACGCAGCGTCCCACCTCCGTTCCGGATTCCGTGCGGACAGTGGCGCCCACGAGGTCGTGGACCCACAAGGCATCGGGGTCGTCGATCGGTTCGGCGTAAAGGCGGCCAGACGTGAGGCGCTCGGCACTCACACGATCGGTGATCCCGTCGAACATGACGAGCCAGCGCTGCCCATGCGGCTTGGCGCGGACCACGGTGAGCCACGTGGTGTTGACCAACAGCGAGGAGCCGACGTCGAGACGCTCGGTGCGATCGGTGACGAGGTCCACGTACACCTCGCCGTGCAGGCCATGCGGCCGGCCGATGCTGCCGATCTCGAGCAGCCCGTCGGTTCGGTCAGTCATCGCGTCGATCAACTTCGCCCACCTGGTCGAGACGGGCGACGGAAACGGCAGCGACCAGACGGTCGCGGCGCAAGGAGGAAGCGAAGCGGACGACGAGCCCGCCAATCAGTCGTCGAGGAACTCGACGTCGATGTCGACGTCGTCGCGAGTGGCGGCAGCACGCACCACGGCACGGATGCTCTGAGCCGTCCGCCCGCGTCGGCCGATCACGCGGCCGAGGTCGCCTGGACCGACGCGCACATCGAGGCGTACGCGGTTGCCGGCGTCCTGGGATTCGACGTGCACCGCATCGGCGTCGTCGACGATCGACCGGACGATGTGCTCGAGCACCGCAGCGGCGGTCGGGGCGCCGGAGGTCTCGTTGGCGTCGCTCATCGGCAGCTGCTCACTCGGCCTGGGCGGCCTGGGCGGCAGCGGGTGCGGACGTCTCGACGTCGTCGTCAGCGGTGACGGCTGGCGCAGCAGCCGGCGTGTCGGCAGCTGGCGCATCACCCTTGAACTGGCCCCAGGCACCCGAGATCTCGAGCAGCTTGCGAACCCGCTCGGACGGCTGGGCGCCGTCGGACAGCCACTTCACGGCCTTGTCGTTGTCGACCGTCAACTCGGACGGGTCGGTGCGAGGGTTGTAATGACCCAGGATCTCGATGAACCGCCCGTCGCGCGGGGATCGCGAATCAGCAGCCACGATGCGGAACTGGGGTTGCTTCTTCTTCCCCACTCGGGTGAGGCGCAGCTTCACTGCCATCTGTGCACGTGCTCCTTAGCGTGTCCTGAGAACTCTGGAAGGCTACCGGCGATTGTCAGGGTTGGCGAGATCGCCGAAGGCGGACAGGTCGGGCATGCCGTCGGTACCAACGCCGGGCATCGCCCCGCCGCCCAGCCCGCCGAGACCGCCCAGCGCCCCGAGGGACGGGCGGCCCTTCTTGCCCTTCTTGCCGCCACCCATACCGAAGCGCTTCATCATCTTCTGCATCTC
>Ga0136624_1000565_pt1 | contig 14694 bp, 11 predicted proteins | sample AntDrymUQ4692206_2_FD_104802 | JGI IMG/M metagenome (GOLD analysis project Ga0136624, IMG submission 104802) | Polar desert sand microbial communities from Dry Valleys, Antarctica - metaG UQ469 (22.06) | ecosystem: Environmental > Terrestrial > Soil > Desert | place: Antarctica: Dry Valley... | reverse complement strand
TCTGGGCACGGGCCTCCGGTTCCGACCCTTGGCGTGATCACCACATGGCGATCTTGCACCACGCCAAGGCCTACGATCTGGAGATGGCGGGGAGCCCTGAGGCGTTCCAGCACTGGACCGCCGCCCTACGCCTTTGGTCGGCCGTCCATGCCGATGACGCGTTCTGGGGGCGGATGGCCCGGCACCTCAGTGAGCGCATGGGAACTGAGATCGCCCCTGGCGTCATTGACGGGGTCCGGGCCCGGCTGCCACGTGAGCTCCTCGAACCGCACCGCGATCTGATCGCCACCTACCAGGCAAGCAACCCGGAGCGAGCGAGGAGCCATATGCATATCATGACGTCGGCGCCTTTCGACCCCGACGTGATCGACGGCATCCGGCTCCAATTCACGGAGGAGGTGCTGGCCGTCGTCCCCGACGCCGTCATGACCGCCGACTTCGAAAAGATGATCGCCAGCCTGCGCGGATGGCAGCATGTCGACGCGGACAATGCCCACCTCCTCCGGTCGTTGCTCTACGTGTATCGAAAGTTCAACGAGCAGGTGTGGGACGCGGACGACGGTCTCACCCGCGTCTCCGGGAATCTTGCGGCGGCCCAGCAGATCCTCCAGACCATCGGCGTGTCGCCTCCTGATCCGGCCCACGTGGCAGGCTATGTCGATCGGCTCAAGGCGCTGCGCCCCCGTGGGCTGCCCCCCGGGGCATTGACCACTGAGATCGCCCGCCACGAGGTCTGGGGTGGTATAGTAAGTTATCGTCTGGCTAGCCGACGCTTCTCATGGGACTCAGACTCCGGGTCTCGTCGGGAGTCTGAGCGGGGCGCCGCCAGGGCCGTCAAGCACTTCGCCATGGCCCGTCAGCTCGACCCACATCTGGAACTCGATCGTTATTACTCAGCGTTGCCCTCGATCGAGGCCGGTGTCGAGTCGTTGTGGGGGCTGTGCCTGCTGGCTAAAAAAGACCATATCGGGGCTGCCCAGCACTCCCGCCGAGCAACCACGCTCAACCCCTCCGATGCCGAATGCCATCTTGGATTGGCCCAAGCGCTTCTCCTGCCCGACAACGTGACGTATACTGCACTCGCCGAGGCGGAGCAAGCCATCTCTCGAGCCGGTACGCTAGCGCGCGAATCCGGCGATAACAGTCGGGCAGAAGTGGAGGAACTGAGGCGGCTACTTGAGCTCCGGCGGGCACTAAACCTCAGGAGATAGCACCGTGGAGACGAATCCAGTAAGGGAAAGGAATTGACGTGGAACATACCACCAGCCCGTGGACGGAGTGGAGGCATGGATACAACCCCTATCGCCGCACACCATTCCAAGTCTTGGGTCTCAATTCCACAGTGAAGGGGCCGGGGCCGATCAGAAACGCAATACGGCAGCGTCGGAAGCGCATTCAGAACACGCCCGAGCGATTCCCCCTTTTTGGCGAGCCGCTTGACGTCGCTGAGGTCAACGAGGCGGAGGATCGCATCTTGGACCCCGAGGGGCGGCTGTACGCCGAGCTCTGCACGCACCGGCCGAAACTGGTTTCGGCCGACCTCGGGGACGTGCCCAGCCGCCTGGCTGTGGTCACCCCGCCGATTCCCACCCCACAGGGCGTTCTCAATGCACAGCGGCTCGCCCGTCTCGTCCCCGCTCCAGCGGAGCGGACATTCCCGGCGCTCATCGAGCCGTGATGATGACCACGGACCCGATCGAGATCACCGAGGTCGAACGGCACTTGCGGACTGCGCAGCCCACCAGCCTTCAGCGCGAGGTCTGGCACCTCATGCACCGGCACGCCCGCGAGCTGCGCGTGACACGGGAGGAGGCGGGACGAAAGCAAGCCAACGACCACGACCAGCTGCGCACGCTCGTAATCGACCTGGCCCGTGCCCACCACCAGCTCAAGGTCTTTCTCGACCGGCACACCGAGGCACTGGAAGGTGCCGGTCTCACCGAGCAGTCCAGCTTGCTGGCCACGATCCGGGATCGCTACGCGCAGGTCCTCACCCGTGCCGGTGCCGAGCTGATCTATCTTGACGGCCAGCCGTTCACCCTCGACGCCAACGATCAGGTGAAGGTCACGGCATGGATCCCCGCCGCGGACGTCGACCGGCCGCGGGTGCGCGAGACGGTGAGCCCGGGGGTGCTCCTCGACGGCGAGCTGGTCTGTCCGGCCGAGGTCGAGGTAGCCATCCCTGCCCAGCACGGAGTACTGAAGCCACAGGAGGTGAGCGATGAGCCATGTGATCGGGATTGATCTCGGGACGACCAACAGCTGTGTGGCGATACCCGAGTCAGCGGACATCCCCAGGAAGGAGGAGCTGCTGGCCACCAAGCGGCTGGTCCCGGCCGGTGGGGCACTCGTGATCACCAACCAACACAAGGAGCGGACCACCGCATCGGCGGTCTGGGTCGGCCAGGACGGCAAGGTGCTCGTCGGCTCGCGGGCGAAGGAGATGGCCGAGCAACCCGACGTGCCGCCTCCAGCGCTGTTCTTCAAGCGGGCCATGGGCACGGACCAGCAGGTGGCGGCGGGCTACCGCACCATCACACCCGAAGAGGCATCCGCCCACGTGCTGGCCCATATGAAGGCGCTCGCCGAGGAGGTGCTCGGCGAGCCTGTCCACCGCGCCATCGTCACCGTCCCTGCGTTCTTCGAGACCAAGGCGAAGAACCTCACGACCGAGGCGGGTGAGCGGGCAGGCTTGGAGGTCGTGGAGACACTGCTCGAGCCAGTCGCCGCCGCGCTCATGTACACCCGGACGCGGGAGCTGGTCGATCCGATGACGTTCATGGTCTACGACCTCGGTGGCGGCACCTTCGACGATTCCATCGTTGCCTGGCACCCTGAGATCGGGTTCGAGAACCGCTCTTTCGACGGGAACCCGTACCTCGGCGGCTACGACTTCGACTCGCGGATCGTGAAGTGGATGATCACCCAGTCCGAGCTCGATAGCTACGACCTGGATCTCGACGACGAAGACCCCGAGGACCGGGCCATCCGCTATCGGCTGCTGCAGGTTGCCGAGGAGGCCAAGCACGATCTGTCCCGTAAACCCGAGGCTCAGATCAGGGACACCACCACCCGCGACCGCGCCGGCACCACGATGAACATCAACCTGTACCTGGCCCGAGACGTCTTCGAGCAGATGATCGAGGAGGACTTGCGGGGCACGCTGGCCTCCTGCGGCCGCGCCTTGGCGAAAGCTGACGTATCCGCGGAAGACCTGAGCGGCGTCGTCATGGTCGGCGGGTCCTCTCGGATCCCCTTCGTTCGCCAGCTCCTTGCCGGTGAGTACCACCAGGAGCCGGTGGTCATCGACCCTGACCTCTGTGTCGCGGTGGGCGCGGCCCTCAAAGCGGCCACCGTGGCAACCAAATCGTCCTACCTCACCGTGGAGCGCCCGCAGGCCACCACTGCCCTGACCTCGATCGACGTGACTGGCCAGGTCTCGATTGGCGAGGCGATCCCCTCGGCTGGGGGGGTCACTGTCATGCTCAGCTCCGATGACGGCGCATTCCGGAGGCAGGAGGTCACCAACGCCGACGGTGGCTTCCTGTTCACGGACCTGGCACTCCACGAGGAGGCCGAGAACGCGTTCACCGTCCAGGTGCTCGTGGGTGGCCAACCTATCGACAGCCAGAAGCTCGTGGTTGTCCACGACTGGGACGCCGGCGCCCGCGATGTCATCCCCGAGGGAGATGTCCTGGCGCACGACTTCTCGGTTGCGGTCCGGGATGGACGGAGCCGGATCGCCAAGGCGGGCACCAAGCTGCCCTGCCGCGCCGACACGGTGAACCTGGAGACCGCCACCCAACGGGGCGAGGTGTTGATCGAGTTCTACGAGGAGAACAATCCCGTCGGGAAGGCGGTCGTTACCGACCTGCCACCTGATCTCCCCATAGGATCTGCGGTTCTTGTCACGCTGGAGTTCAACAAGGGTTGGACGATCTCCGGCTCGGCCACGATTCCCGCGGCGACGAGAACCGTGCCGGTCGAGATGCAGCTGCCGAAAATGGTCGTGCCGTCGTGGTCTGAGCTCCGCCAGCGCTACCGCCAAATCCGAGCCAGTTTCCAGGAGATGGAGGGGACAGCGCCACCGGCCGAGCTGCTCCGCGTCGGCCCACAAATCGACGACCTCCTTCGCCAGGCCAAGCAGCTCATGGACGACCAGCACGACCCCATCCACACCCACCATGCCCTCTCCGAGGCCCAGACCCTGCTCCAGAGCATGCAGCTCAGCGAGGCCAAGACGACGGCGCTCCACCCGCCACTGTCCGAGTTCGAGGCCGCGATCGACGAGCTGAACACGCTGGTAAGCCGCATTGAGGGCAGGGACTCTGCGAAGGGCGCACAGCACCGGGCCGGGATCGAACCGCTGCGCGCCGCAGGACTGGCCGCCTATGAGGCAGGCAACCCAGTCGATTGGGCCGCCGCCAACGAAACGGTCCGCCGGCGCGTCGATGCAGCCCGGCAGGATCTCGGCGAAGGCCAAACCGCTCCCACACCTGCCCCTATTCTCCAGCTGATGTTGGCGCAGGAACTCCACGAGATCATCGACATGCTCAACCAAGCCAACCGAGCCTCCGCCGGTCGTTTCGCATCAAGATTCGATCAGCTCACCAGGGACGCGGAGGCTGCTATGGACGACGTCATGGGCGTTGACCTCTCCGACGAGAACGCCGCTTCGCGGCGACTGAGCAACCTGTATAAAGTCAGTGTGCAACCGCTGCGGGGGCGGATCGACAGAGTGATGAAGGAAGCGTTCGTCAAAGAGGACTCCGGTCCTGGCGCGGACCTGCGGCTTCCCGGCAGCTCCATTCCAGGCGCGAATGCGTGAAAGGCTATCCCATGACCGCCGAACCCACTTCCGAGTCAAGGTCACCGGCCACCGCATCGGGCAGCGGCGCGCCGGCGCACCCGTTACCCGCCTGTCCCCTGTGCGGGGCGCAACTCGTGGTCCTGTCCGAGCGTTGTCCGTCCTGTGGCGGTGGACTAGTTCCCCTCCTGCGCATCGTGGAGATGGCTGATGCCTACTTCAACCAGGCGGTCGCCGCCGCACGGGAGGAGAAGTGGTGGCTGGCTGCCGAGCACCTGGCGGTGACCTTGGCCTTGCGCGCGGATGACGTCGACGCCCTCGTGCTACTCGGCAAGGTCCGCGGCAACGGCAGGGAGCTTGAATTGGCAGTGGCCGCATGTGAGGAGGCATTGCGCCTGGCACCCGACCGCGCTGACGCCAAGCTGGTCCTCGACCGGTTCTCCCGGTAATCCCGCCCCCACAAACGGCGGCGCTGATCGCCGAGAGCTATACCTTGTCGCCTACCGGCGAGTTCCAGTCCCGTTCCCCCGGCACCAGCGAAAGGAGATCCTCGTCAAAATCTCTATTCTGCTGGCCCGGCTCGGCGGACAACATCGGGGTCGTCGAGACACTGGCCGACTCGCTCGCGGTGGGCGCATCCTGGGTAATTGTCGGTGGACGCTCGGATGGAGCAGATGCATTATCCTGATTACGCACGAGATATTCTACTTCAGGCGATATCCTCGCCACCCACGCACGACGGACGATGTCACTCACATTCTCGAGAGTTGTAAACTGGTCCGAATATCGGCTACCAGAAATTTCCCCAATGCTACCATCGGCGCCTGCAGCTAAAAGCGCCATCGCCACTTGCTCTTCGTTTGACCACAACACGCCATACAGCATAGAGAGAAACACCCTTTCTTCGTCCGAAGCGTAGCCAGCATCCAGCCTCCTGAGATGAATCTCGCGCAACTCTGGATACATCTCCCGGAAAGCTTCAATTATTCTCGATTCAACGCTTGTTTTAGGCCCGTCTTGCTCGCGTACAAGGTCGCCGATCTCTTGTTGTGAGCCAGACGCACCCGAGTCCGACTCGAGTGAGTGCAAGAACCCTCTGCGTAGGACGAACGCGCCGATTACAGGCCATCTTCGCAGCAGGTCAAATAGCCTTGTCAATGCTTCTACAGATCGACCATGATCAAGGTTAGAAGTGACGGAGCCAATCCACGCTGAGAAATTTCGTCTCGCCTCAATAGATATACTGGCGGATTCCATCCTGACGAAGCTCTCGAAGGTGTCACGCAGCAGCGTAACGCTTTTTAACAATATCGCCGAACTTGACGGTCCCTCCGACGTCGTCCCTACCGCCCTAACGAAAAGGCCTACGACATGCCCCGCCTGCTCCGCCGCACCCCCCAAGACCATCGTCTGCACGACATGAGCGAATTCAGTGGCTGCATCATCAACATTGTCCCCGTCTGCCGTTACCGCTCGCAGCAGCGAGGCGATGACGTCCGAATTTTTTACCGACTCGTCGTCATCGGCAGCTCGTTCACGCCATGCCTCATAATCAGAAAGAATCGCCTGTGAGATCTCCCAATGGGAAGAATCTGCTTGGCTTTCCACACGATGACGATGACCGACAATGTCACCAAGCGCCCGACTGAACCATAACGTGTTGCGCTCTGATTGGTTCCGTAATTCAACGAGTAGTACGTCCAGGACGTGACGGAGCCACAACTCGTCTTGCTTTCGCATCACCTGCTCGGCGCGATAGAGCCAGTTTACAACTTTCTTTTCTTCCTCGCTCCCTCCCTCGCACCCCTGCAGCCAGTGCAAGGCTTGGTTCATTAGCGCTTCCAAACCCACCCACGGTGCTGCGTGACCAGAACTGCCACTCGCCGTTCCTGCGGGCTTTCCAAAAGCAAGATGCCAATGCTTGGCCCCGATATTATCTCCAGTGCGTACTTCAGAAAGGCAAATTCTCATCGGAGCGGAAATCTTATTAGTAGATTCAGGGCAGGGATCACCACAGCCACTCTCATCAAGTTCCATCCTGACCGACACAAAGGAGTTAGCTGGAACCTCCTTGCTGAGTTCTACCACAAATGACTTACACCGCTTCAAACCTCTGTCCGTCGTGTTCTTTACCGAGGCGTCTCCAAACCAGATGTCGAGAAGCACTTGTCGCTGCAGCCGAGGTGACGTCATGAATACCCGCCCCGAGAAACCGGGAGCAGTTGTTATGGGTAGTCCCTTAAGAAGAACCGGGGCGTACCAGCACTCGTCTGTGCCATTTCGCACCCGAATGCCACACGACCAAGGCAAAGCATCTCGTGACTCAAACAGAAGGTACTGCTCACGCAGGTGCTTCTCGAAACGCTCATCCCTACCTGCTCGACCTTGCTCACCTTCGTCCAGAATAAGATATCTGTACAGTTCTTTTAATGCGCTCCTTGCAATGCTATTATCTTGAGCTTGTTTTCGACAGTGAAGGAGGAAGCATACATATGAGCGAAATTTTGGAACATTTGACAGCTTAAGGATCGCCGTCCTAACCCGCTCCCGTTCCTCTCTCAAGAATTCGTCCCGTCCGAGTTCTTTCCGAAGAAATTTCTTGGTGAGATCAGTTAGCTGCTCACCGAATTCTGTCAGGGCCATAGAAAAGCCTCGCCATCCTCAACAACCAGTTTCGCATGAAGCTCTGCTTCCTTGGGAAGTGACGCTTCCTGGAACCTCATCTCAGTGAAGGCGTTCACCGCTAGCCCAATGGGCGTCGGCGGCGTAGACGTGCTCGTTGAATTGATACCTGAGAGGAAAAATATCCTCTGCGCACATTTATTCGCTGCGGCCGTCTCGTCTACTGCTGGCTTTAACTTCGGTACAAGATTTTCAACAGTAACGACGCAGTCCTCAGCACAACACATTTGCTTGCCCAGAGGAAGGAGGCAGAGTTCGCCACGGATTCCCTTCTGTAGGGCGTCCGCGAGAATTCCACCCTTTCGATTAGCGTCACGGTGCGGTGTGAGTCCGACCTCGTAAGCCCACGTTGAAACCCCCACAAACGCCCAATTTCGCGGCCTTTTCACCGCGTCACGCATGGGTACGAGAAGTCTACCTATCGGATTAACATTCAAATCTTCCCGCTCCCGCGCAATTGAATGACAAACATCAAAAAACATTGTGAGGCTCGCAGGGGAGATCCGCTTTAAACGATCCGTGAGATCCTGAAGAGAGATTGCCTCACTATCGATATTGCGCAAGGAATTAGTCGTCTTAGTGAGCAAGTAACTGCTGTGGTCACCAGGAAACCCATGACCAGCCCAGAACACCAAGATGTCGGGGTCCGACCTACCTTTCCTAGTCCTCTCAACCGCCTCCTCAACCTTCTCTATGAACTGCTGTATCTGTTTCTGAATGCCTCTTTGGGAGGTTTTTTCTTCGGGAACCAGCCAAAGGTTGTCCGTAGCGTAGCCAACTCCGTGGAGCGCGCCATACATTGCCTCCGCGTCGCTGCGGGCGCCGCCGAGATCTAGGAAGTGGTCGTACTTATCGATCCCGACAAGAAAAGCATAGTGATTGGCGAATAGCGTTCGAGGATCCGGTGTCATACCTACCCGCCTTTCCTCGTAAGCTTACTCGGTGATGAGGGACTGTTGGAGCTTGACGGCGCCAGGGTGGTCGGGGCTCCAGTGGAGGCACTCGTCAACAACCTGGAGTGCCTCCTCCGTCTGGCCGCGGCGGTGGAGTTCCTGGGCCTGGAGGTAGTGCCGCTCGGCGAGCAGGGAGCGGGTCCGGGCGTTGCTCTCGTCGTGGCCGAGGGCGCACCGGAGCCAGCGGATGGCGTCGTCGTATTCCTCCGGCGCGCTGTTCGCCGTGGCCGCCTCGCAGTGAATGTCGATCATCTTGTCGAGGACGTCGGGATTGTCGGGCCCCAGCTTCCATGCGTAGTGCGACTCGGAGACCGCCAGGGCGAACTGGCGCCGCTCGAGGCAGGAGCGCGCTTTGGACAGGGCGAGTTGCGAACGATAGGTGGGGGAGGTGGGGCCTAGCGCAGCCGGCTGTTGCGAATCGGGCAGGCCGTCGAGCAGGGCCTGCGCTTCGCGGATCAGCTCGCCGAGCTCAGACCTGGCCCGCTTGACCTCGCCAGCTTTGACGAGCTGGTCAATATGCCGCTGGAGGGAACCCGGCGCGAGCAGCCCGGGCATGCTCCTCGCCTGATCGGCCGTCAACGTCGTCGGAGCCGGGAAGGCGGCGGTGGCCGGGGGACTCTCGGTGAAGGCCACCGTTGCCCGGAGCACAACGCCGTCGGCGGCGGGCACCTTAGCCTCGCGGGTGTGGACGACCCGTTCGGCCTCGAACAGCACCGGTCCCGGCTCCGAGCCGAGCCCGACCGCCTGCAGGGCCGCGCCCACAGCTAGTGATGCGGGCGGCGCCACAACCGGTGCGCAACCTACCGCTGCGGCGAGCAGGGACCGCAGCGCGGGAATGCGGGCGGTGCCCCCCGTGAGCACCACCGCGTCGAGCTCCGTTCGTGACATGCCTGCCTTCTGCAGGAGGTCCTCGACCAGACGGACCGCCGGCAGGAATGCCTCCCGGACGACTTGCTCGAAGTCCTGCCGCAGGAAATTGACCTGCAGCGCCTTCCCGGATCGGCTGATGATGCCCAACGGGAACTCGGCCAGCTCGGTGGTCCCGAGCCGCTCCTTCACGGTCTGGGCGGCGGCGCGGACGGACATCCATTGTTCCGCATCCCACTGTCCTTCGCGCAGGCCCCAGCCGCTGGCGGCAATCGCGTGGAGAAGACCCTCCAGCACGAACTGGTCGATGTCGGCCCCTGCCATGCTGCCACCCTCGTAGGCCAGGGCACGGACGTGGCCCTTCACCACCCGGGTCAAGCCCAGCTCAAAGCCGTGGTATCCGGCGCCTACGACGAGCACGGTCGCGGGTGAGGGCCGGTCGGCGGTGTAAGCAGTCACCGCGCCGACCGAGTCGTTGATCAGATGCGCGGCGGCGAACCCCGCCGCGAGCGCCGCGTCGTGCAAAGCCTCCCGTTGCGAGGTGGGGTAGAGGGCGGGCACGCAGATAACCGCCTGGGCCACGGGCCGGCCAGTTTGTTCCTCGACGCTGCGCTTGGTTTGGGCCAGGGCCTTGGTCAGCGTCTGTGATGGCGCTGACGGGCCATCTTCGTTCCAGAGCTGAGCAGAGGCTCCGAGCCTGCTTTTGAGGCTGGGGAACGATACGCCTAAGCGGCTCGCCGGGGAGCGCTCACAGAACAGCCATCCGGCGTCGTCGACGGGCCCGCGCTCAAGGCTGACGGCTTCGGACCCTTCGGTGGCATAAGCCACCCGCAGGCCCATGCTCCCGAGGTCGATGCCAATGTGAAGCGGTTTCATCAGCTGCCCTACTCAGTCCCGGGTAAGTACCGCAAGCAGGCCGCCGTAGTCGCGGTCGGGTACCTCGGCGACGCCCTGACGGCGCTCCAAGGTCCGCTTCACGATCGCGTTGAGGGTCTTGCTTTTCTCGGTGGCCTCGGCGCGGTCCCCCCGAGCCCACGCCTGCTGGACGATCGCGACAGCCCCCTGGATCTTTCTGGTCTCTTCGGGAGTGGCTCCCTCCCTTGCTCGGTCAGCGGAGCAGAGCCGGATGGCCACCTCACAGGAAAGGATGTCATTCATGATCAGTTGAGCTATCCGTGGTCCACCCGAGCCGCGCCAACCACGGTCGATGTCACCCCTGAGCTTGCGTGCCTGCTCGGGCTCCATATAGACCTCGTATGCGTCGAGAAAACGATTAGCGAACTCGATCGCGTCGGCCAGCTCTTCCTCCTGAGAGCGCCGACCACCGTCCTTCTCGCCGGTGAGAGGCGTGTTCCGTGGTTGACCGTGGCGTAGTGGCTCGGTGCGGAAGAAGTCACTTCCCGGCACCGAGACGGTGACCGTGATAATGCGGTTACGGTCGAAGTTGAGGCTCACCTCAACCGGAGAGTTCGCGTCGAACTGCTCCGGGAGCTCGCATTCGATCACGCCCTGCTCGCTGTTTCGGCTGGCCACCAGATCGTTGCCCTCGAACACCGGGACCTTGATCTTCCGGTCGGTGGCCTGGAACTGCTCCTTCCTCGGTGTTGGCAGGGGGTAGGGCGTCCCGCTGGGGATGATCGGCACGAAGACGTCGGCGTCGGTTCCCTTGACGGCTCTGATACCGAGTGCCATTCCCGTGACGTCATCGACCTTGACGTTGCCGACGGTGCGGGCGGTGGCCAAGCCTGTTCCGCACTGGCATTTCTCGGCGGTCTCGTCATTGACGGCCCTACAATCCGGATTCGGGCACTCGACACCGGTGGTGCCGGCGGCGAGAACCGCAGCGCCGAACGCGACGCACTCCATCGGGTTGACCGTGCTCCGCACCTTCGCCTTCCCGAACAAGCCCTCGACGCGCTCGTAGACGAGGGGGGTCATCGTGGCCCCGCCGACCAGCAGCACGTCGGAGATATCGTCCGGCACCAGCTGGTGCTTGCGCAGCGCTTCGTTGGCAAGATCGATGGCTTTAGCGACCGAGCTCTCGATCACGTCCTCGAACTCCGCCCGCGTGATCGTGAGGTCGTCGACATCGACCTTCACACCGCGGACGTTGGTGGCCGCCGGGATCGTGATCGTCACCGAGCTCTGCTCGCTGAGCTGGCATTTCGCTTGCTCAGCTGCCTGCTTGGCCAGCAGCCTGAAGCGCAGATCACTAGCAGGGTCACCGCCGTAGCGCTCCTTCACCCAGGCAATGATCCGGTCGACGATGATGTAGTCGAAGTCGTCGCCACCCAACCAGTTGTCACCCAGGTAATCAAAGACGACGAACTGGGGGTGACCGGGCTTGGGTTGCACCATCTGGAGGATGGAGACGTCGAAGGTCCCGCCACCCAGGTCGAAGACGAGGATCCGGTGCTTGTCGGGGTTGGGCACCTCGACGCCGAACGCGATGGCCGCCGCGGTCGGCTCGTCAAGGATCCGCCGGACAATCAGACCTGCCTTCTCCCCGGCATCCCGGGTCGCGGCGCGCTGCCCTTCCTTGAAGTAAGCCGGGACAGTGATCACTGCATGGGTGACCTCCTCACCCAGCTTACGAGTGGCGTCTTTTTTGATCTTGCGGAGGATCATGGCCGAGACGTCGGCTGGCGTGCGGGCCTCGCCGCGCAGCAGCACATGGACCCGGGGGTCACCGCCCTTGCCTGCGGTCAGGTGGTAGTTGACCCGCTCCCGCACCTTCTCGATCTCGGGGTCGTTGAAGTCGCGACCCATGAGGCGCTTGACCGAGAGGATCGTGTTCTCAGGTGCCATCAGGGCGTTGTTCAGCGCGTACTCGCCGACGATCACCTCGTCGCCCGCCATGGAGACTGCTGATGGCGTCGAGCGCTTGCTCTGGCTGTTCTCCAGGACCCTGGCCAGCGTCTGCCCGGGCTCGCAGTAGGCGGCGACCGAGTTCGTCGTGCCCAGGTCGATGCCGATGGCTTTCATCTAGAATCCTCCTCATCCGATCTGCCAATGATCACTTGGGCGGGTCGCAGCAGCCTGCCATGCCATTCGTAGCCCCGCCGGATCACCTCGAGAACGATGCCGCCCCGGGATGCAGGCGCGGGTTGGACGCCGACCACTTCGTGCGCCCGCGGGTCCACCGCTGTCCCCACGGGGTGTACGACCCGCACCCCGGCGCCCTCAAGCACGGCGCCGAGCTGGCGGGCGATGAGCCGGCAGGTGCCGGCCACTCCTTGCTCCGCCGCACAGGGATCTTCGCCGAGCAGACGGTCGAAGGAGTCCATGACGTCCAGCAACGACAGGAGCAGCCCCGACATCTCACGATGGTGCTCGGCCCGCTGCTCGGAGAGCTCGGTGGAATAGTCGAGCATGTCGAGAATCTTTTGCATCCCGTTGCGGTCCACATCGTCGCTCACCGGTCGAACTCCACGATGTCAGGGCCGGGAAGCGGCGGGGGTTGATCGAAGGCGGCCGTGCCCGGAGCGGCGAGGGAGTCAAGCGTGATCTCGCGAAGCTCCCCGTCGAGGTCGCCCAGGTTGAGATCACACAGCTCGGCCGGGTCGGTCCTCGACTGCTGCCGGAGCGCGGCCAGGACGGCCTGCCGGGCGCTGGATGCCTCAGCGCTGATGTCCACGTCATAGAGCAGGAAGTCCACCGCGAGCCGACGCTCGACCGTGCGCAACTCGTCCCACGCCCCGCGCACTTCCGGGCTCCACCGGCCTTGTTCCATGAGGAGGAAGGAGGCGTCGAGGATCTCCTTCATGCTGGAGCGCGGGCCGACGCCGGCCTCCGCGAGAAGGTCGTACGGAAAGCCGCCATCCCGGCTGGCTTGCGGATCCTTCAGCATCCTTCGCTCCACTCCGTCCGGCCTGACAGCTGGGTTGCCGCTTTGACAAGCCTCGCCCGGACCGCCGCGCCGGGATCGGAGCGGACGGCGGCGATCAGGTTGAGTAGACCGGCGACGGGATGTTCCTCGATCTCTCGATCGGCCTGGCGGATGAGCTGCTCGGCCTTGGTCGACCCGTCCGCGGGGGAGACCGTAGAGCGTTCGCGGAGCCGCCGGTCCAGCTCTTCGTCGGTCAGTTCATCGAAGCACCATTGCTCGAACTCATCGAGAACCGCAGCGAGCACAGCGCCGAACTGGACATAGCTCGGCGTCCGCAGCAGCCCCTCGTGAACGATCGTGAGCGCCTCGCCGAGCAGGCGCAGCTGTTGACCGGCCTGTGACTGGTGGTGCAGGCTTTGTGCCCAGTAGATGAGCCCGTGGGCGAGGTTGTCTCGGGTGTCGAGCGACTCGGGGTTGAGCGTCAGCGCTTGCCGCAGGTCATCGACGCCCCGCTCGAAGCTGGGCTCGTCGTACTCGTAGCACCAGCAGCCGCGCCAGACCCCTCGGGTGGTGAGCAGCTCGGCCTCCTTCGCCGTGAGCTGACCCGCATCCACGCCTCCGACCAGCTGTCGTGCGGCGGCGACGAGGTCGATGGCCTCGGTCAGCCGCTCGTCTGCCAGCCGCGTACCCCAGTGCTCGTCCCTGAGCACGTCGGCCCGGCCCAGCGCCACCGGAACGATGGCCTGCTTGATGCGTACTGAGTCACCGACGTTGGCAGCCACCTCGATCGCTGCCCGCCAGTGTCGTAGCGCCGCGTCCACCCCTGGGCGGCCGTCGACCAGCGTGGCTTGAGCTTCGGCGAGGAACGCGCGGGTGGCGAGGTCGACCGCATCCTGGAGGAGCCTGGTGCGACGATGACGCAGACCTGCGTGGCCGGGGTTGCGTTCGGCGAACTCCGTGCATTCGGCGCAGCCAGTCTCGGCGGTGCCCAGCTCGTGCCCGCAGTCGGCGGGCAGGTCTTTGAGCGTGGTCCGATGGATGCCTCGCAAGGCATCCACCGCGCGATCCGGCCGGTTCTGCTCCAGCAGCATGATGGCCTCGCCGAGCTCCGAGAACGCGCAGCGCAGCCGGAAACCCGCGCCATGCTCCACGCCCCGCGCGCCCTGCTCCGCATCGAGCCGTGCCACCAGCTGGCCCAGGGGCGCACGTAACTCCGGGTGGAGGCGGACGAACAGCGGGCCGCACGCCAGCGTCGTCGATGGGACGGCGCGGGCCATCCCACCCGTGCCGGCAAGGGCGCGCCCCGCGGCCATCTCCACCGCCAGCGCCAGCCGCAGCTGGCCATAGCGTTCCCCGTGCTTGGCCTGGCCGTCACAGCGGGACCGGTCGGCCACCTCAGCCAGCTGCTTGGATAGCCCGTCCACTACCGCGCGACGTGCGCGCTACAGGTCTGCCGCGGAGATCGCAAACTGGTAGCAGGAAGCTCGCTGGCTCCGCCACGAGGCCCAGTACGCGTCGTCGCTGAGCACCCGCCCCCAGTAGGCGATGGCCCGTTC
>Ga0136624_1000564_pt1 | contig 14694 bp, 12 predicted proteins | sample AntDrymUQ4692206_2_FD_104802 | JGI IMG/M metagenome (GOLD analysis project Ga0136624, IMG submission 104802) | Polar desert sand microbial communities from Dry Valleys, Antarctica - metaG UQ469 (22.06) | ecosystem: Environmental > Terrestrial > Soil > Desert | place: Antarctica: Dry Valley... | reverse complement strand
CTCCGCGCTCGATGTCAGCGTGCTGCAGACCACCGTGCTCGAGCCCGTGCTCGGCATCCAGGATGTGCGTACCGACAAGCGCATCGATTTCGTTGGCGGCATCCGCGGAGCGGCGGAACTCGAACGGCTCGTGGATTCCGGCGCCTGGGCGGTCGCCTTCGCCCTGCATCCCGTGACCGTCCGTGACTTGATGGACATCGCGGATGCAGGGGGCATCATGCCGCCCAAGTCCACGTGGTTCGAACCAAAGCTCCGGGACGGTCTGCTCTCGCACGTTATTTAGGAGCGGGTGGGCGGCCAGGCCGGGTAAGGCGGGTAGGATTCACCCCACCAGCCTTACCGGCCCCACCCGCCCCACCTGCCGGTATAACCCATGAAAGTTCTCGTCGCCGACACGTTTGAGCAGTCAGGGATCGACGGCCTGGAGGCCGCCGGCTGCGACGTCCAGTACGACCCCGGTCTCGAGGGCGGCAGCCTCATCGAGGCGCTGCGCCGAGGCGGTGCGCAGGTGCTGGTCGTGCGCTCGACACCTGTGACCGAGGCGATGCTCGATGCCGGCCGGCTGTCGCTCATCGTACGTGCCGGCGCTGGCGTCAACACCATCGACGTCGGGGCGGCATCCCGCCGGGGTATCTACGTCTCGAACTGTCCCGGCAAGAACGCCGTGGCCGTCGCCGAGCTGACCTTTGCCCTGATGCTCGCGCTCGACCGCCGTGTCCCCGACAACGTCGCCGCTTTGAAGAGCGGCAAGTGGAACAAGAAGGAGTTTTCCAGGGCGCGCGGGTTGTTCGGCCGCACCCTCGGCCTCATCGGGTTTGGCAACATCGGCCAGGAAGTCGCGTCGCGCGCCCGCGCGTTTGGGATGCCCGTGCTGGTGTGGAGCCGCCGCTTCGCCGGTGACGCGGGGCTTGCCCGCGAGGCGGCCACGCAGTGGGGGGTTCAGGTCCTGGCGCGCGCGGAGGACGTGGTTGCCGCGGCCGACGTGATCAGCATCCACCTCGCATTGAGCAAGGACACACGAGGTTTCGTGAATCACGCCCTGCTCGACCAGGTGAAACCTGACGCCATGCTGATCAACACCGCCCGCGCGGAGGTGCTCGACCACCACGCGCTCGCCGAGATCGTCCGGACCAGGGGCGTGCGGGTCGCGCTCGACGTGTTCGCGAACGAGCCGGCCGGCGCCGAAGGCGCGTTCACTGATCCGCTGCTGTCACTCCCGACCGTCATCGGCACGCACCACATCGGCGCTTCCACCGATCAGGCGCAGGAAGCCATCGCCGCCGAAACAGTCCGTGTCATCACCGCCTTCGTCGAGACGGGGCGGGTGCCAAATGTCGTCAATCTGGCGACCCGCACGCCCGCCACGCACATGCTGGTGGTGCGTCACCGCGACCGGCCGGGCGTGCTCGCGCACGTCTTCGAGCAGCTTCGACAGGCGCACCTGAACGTCCAGGAAACCGAAAACATCATCTTCGAAGGGGCCGAGGCGGCGGTGGCACGGATCAACCTGGACGGGGAGCCGCCCGAAGCGACGCTGACGGCGATTCAGTCAGGGCACCAGGATGTCCTCGACTGGCAGATCGTGAAATTATGAAGGGATGGCTACGACCGTGAACCGCGTTTTCAATTTCTCCGCCGGCCCTGCCGTGCTGCCGCGTCCCGTGCTCGAGGAGGCCCAGCGCGATCTCGTCACCTTGCCCGGACTCGGCATGTCGATTCTCGAGATCAGCCACCGCTCGAAAACATTCGAGGGGATCCTGGCGTCGACCGAAGCCGACCTTCGCGTGCTTGGCAGCATTCCGCCGACGCACAAAGTCCTGTTCCTCCAGGGCGGCGCCTCGTTGCAGTTCTCGATGGTGCCCATGAACCTGCTGGCGACCGGGACGACCGCGGACTACATCATCACGGGAGGATGGGCTCAGAAAGCGTTGAAGGAAGCACAGCGCGTCGGGACGATCAACGTCGCGGCCTCGACCGAAGCCGACAACTTCTCGCGCATTCCGCGGCCCGACGAGCTCCAGCTCACGCCCAATGCCGCCTACATACACTTCACGAGCAACAACACCTTGTTCGGCACCCAGTGGCATGGTGAACCCACGACCGGCGACGTGCCGTTGGTGTGCGACACGTCGTCCGACATGCTGAGCCGGCCAATGGACTTTGCGAGATACGGCCTGGTTTACGCTGGCGCGCAGAAGAATCTGGGGCCCTCGGGTGTCACGCTCGTTGTCATTCGCGAGGACCTGCTCGCGCGCTCCGCCAAGTCGTTGCCGACGATGCTCAACTATGCGGTGCATGTGGAAAACGGTTCCATGTACAACACGCCAAACACGTTTGGCATCTACCTGATGGGGCTGGTGGTCAAATGGGCGCTCGCTGAAGGCGGCCTCGCCGAGCTGGCCAAGCGAAACGAGCGTAAGGCGGCAAAACTCTACGGCGAGATCGATCGCACCGGCTTCTATCGCGGCACGGCCGCCAAGGATTCGCGCTCGTTGATGAATGTCACGTTCCGCCTCCCGGATGAGGACCTGGAAAAGACCTTCGTGAAGGACTCCACGGCGGCCGGCCTGGACGGCTTGAAGGGCCATCGATCGGTCGGAGGCATGCGCGCGTCGATCTACAACGCGTTCCCTGAAGAAGGCGTGGATGCGCTGGTCGAGTTCATGCGCGAATTCGAGCGCACCCGCGGGTAGGCTGGGCTTCGTCCTCCGCGCGCGGCGCGGCTATTCCGCGCGATTGAACCCGCGGCGGCGCCCCCGACGCCGCCGGCTGCGCCGCACTGGAGCAACTCCTTCCGGCGCGACCACGCCTTCGATGGTCTCGCTCGCGGGCAACGCCGTGATGGCCTCCACGAACCCGCGCCAGTGCTCCAGCACTTCCGTCGCGTGGCCGTGAATTTCCAGCCACACGAGGCTTTCCTGAAAGGGCGCGCGATGCGCCAGCGTGCGTTTCGCGCGCGGCGACGATTCCATGTCGAGCAGGCGGCGCTGCAAAGCCAGGATCTGGCGCAGCCGTTCCGTGTCGCGCCGCGCGACCGGGAGCATGCCGATCTGCAGCGGCGGCTCCTTCGGCGCCCGCCGGAAGCGGCGCCCATCGGTCCGCTCCACGTACGTCTCGACCTCCGGATAGACACGCTTCGGCATCAGCCCGAGCGGCACGAGCAGGGTGCCGAGCAGTATTGGGTTGGTCAGGTGGGCGGGGATGCTTTCGAAGCGGCGCCGGTACCGATCCAGATCGGCCAGCGCCTGCCAGAGCGCCTCTTCGGCCGTGCCCCGATGGATCTCCGGAGTAATGGCTTCCAGCAGGCCGTGCTCTGCAAGCAGGCGGAACGTTTTCTCGGCTGCGCCGGAACGGAGCACCTTGTAGTACTCCTCGATCAGCCGCGCCGGCGCGGCGTTGGCAATCAGTTCGCGATGCTCACGGATCGCGTCCACCACCGGGGCGTCGAGCCGGAAATCGAGCCGTGCGGCAAACGCCACGGCGCGCAGCATGCGGACCGGATCCTCCTGAAACCGCTGCCGTGGGTCACCGATGGAGCGGATCAGCCCTTCGCGCAGGTCGTGGAGGCCACCAACATAGTCGATGATGGCAAACGTGGCAATGTCATAGAACAGCGCGTTGATGGTGAAATCGCGTCGGAACGCATCTTCTTCGGGGGTGCCGAATGTGTTGTCGTGGCGAATCTGCAGGTCCTCCGGCGACTCGACCTCCCCTTGCTCGGGCGGTTCGGTCGTGGCTGGCTCGTTCTCGGTGCCGGGCAGGATATTGCGCCGGAAGGTGGCGACCTCGATCGCTTTATTGCCGAACCGTACGTGCGCGAGGCGAAAGCGGCGGCCGATGATCCAGCAGTTCCGAAAGAGCTTCTTGATCTGATAGGGGTGCGCGTCGGTGCCGACATCGAAATCCTTGGGCCGGCGCTGCAGCAACAAATCGCGAACGCTGCCGCCGACAAGATAGGCGGCGTAATTGAATTGTTGCAGCCGGTATAGCACTTTGAGTGCATCAGGATCGATGTCCCGGCGGGAGATCGGGTGTTCCGACCGCGGGATGATCACCGGTTCTGACATGTAACAGGGCGGCTCCGCGCGATGTCCATTCTGCGAGCCTCATTGTAGCGCGTGCTAGGATCGCCCTCTATGCCGCGACGGTTCTGGCTGTTGCGTGTCCTCTGTGCACTGGTGCTGTTCAGCCTTCCGGCCGCGGTGTCTGGCCAGACCGCGCGTGCCGATTTGGCCCGCGCCCGCACGGCGTATAACGAGCGGGAGTTCAATGAGGCGATTGCCGCCGCCACGTCCGCCCGGCGTGACGCCGACACCGCGGACGCCGCGGCCATCGTCCTCGCCAGGGCGCACCTCGAGCGGTATCGCGAGGGGGCCGACCCGGCCGACATGAGTGCCGCGCGGAGCGTCCTGGGCAGCGTACGTCCGGCCACTCTCGACGACCGCGACGAGGTCGAACTGCTGCTGGCGATGGGCGAGGCGCTGTTTCTCGAGGACGATTTTGGCGCCGCCGTTGAAGTACTCGAGAGCGCTCTGGGAAGGGCCAAGATCGATGCGGTGCTCTTCGAGTCGATGCTCGAGTGGTGGGGCAGCGCCATCGAGCGGCGGGCGAGCGCGGCGGCGCCCGAGGCGCGCCGGCCCTTTTACTCCCGGCTGATCGCGCGGATGACCACCGAGTTGTCACATACCCCCTCGTCTCCGGCCGCCAGCTACTGGTTGGTCGTCGGGCTTCGCGGCGCCGGCGAAGCGGATCGCGCCTGGGATGCGGCGGTCGCGGCCTGGGTCCGGGCGCGGCTGGCGGGGGACCGCTCAGCGACGTTGAGGGCAGACCTCAATCAGCTCGTCGTTCAGGGGATCATTCCCGACCGCGTCCGCCATACCGCGCAGGATCAACGCGCGGCTGCGGAATCGCGGCTTCGCGCCGATTGGGAGCTGGTGAAAGAGCGCTGGAAATAAGTTCAAAACGGCCAAGGCTTCAAGTTCAAACCCAGAACTGTCAGACTTGGTAGTTTGGAACTGCTACGATTTCGCCTCTTTCCAGTTGTCGCCCACGCCGACATCCACGTCGAGCGGTACGACGAGCGTCACTGCGCCAGCCATCTTCTCTCGCACGAACTGCGCGACGTCGTCGGTCTGTGCAATCGGGGACTCGAACAGCAGCTCGTCGTGGACCGTGAGGATCATCCGCGCCTGCGGATACGTGCGTTTCAACCCCACGTGGACGTCAATCATCGCGCGCTTGAGGATGTCCGCGGCGGTGCCCTGGATGGGGAGGTTGACGGCAATCCGCTCGGCGGCCGATCGAATCTGGTAGTTCTTGCTCGTAAGCTCGGGCACCGGGCGCCGCCGACCAAAGAGCGTCTTGACGACGCCGGACTCGCGCGCGTCGGCGAGCGTCTGATCGATATACCCGCGCACCTTCGGAAACCCTGCGAAGTACGCGTCGATGAAGTCCTGCGCCGCCTCTTGCGACACGCCGATGTCCTTGGCCAGGGTGAACGCCGTCTTGCCGTAGAGCAGGGCGTAGTTGATGATCTTGGCGCGGCGGCGCAGCTCGTGAACGCTCAGACCGCTGTTCTCGCCGAACACCTTCAATGCCGTGCGATCGTGGATGTCTTCGCCGCGTGCGAACGCGGCAATCAGCGTCTCGTCGCCCGACAGGTGCGCCAGCACTCGCAATTCAATCTGCGAGTAGTCCGCCGAGACGAGCCGATAGCCCGGTTCGGCGATGAACGCGCGGCGGATCTCGCGGCCGATGTCGGTTCGGATCGGGATGTTCTGCAAATTCGGGTCGCTGCTCGACAGCCGGCCGGTTGCCGCGACCGCCTGATTGAAGGACGTGTGGACGCGACCGGTTTCGGGGTTGATCAATTGCGGCAGTGCGTCGATATAGGTGCCCTTGAGTTTGGCGAGCGCCCGCCACTCCAGAATCAGGCGGGGCATGTCGTGCGCCAGGGCCAGTTCCTCGAGCACTTCGACCGCCGTCGAGGGCGCGCGCGAGGTGCCGGTCCGCTTGAGGACGGGCAGCTTCAATTTCTCGAAGAGGATGTCGGCCAACTGCTTGGGCGAATTGATGTTGAACTCCTCTCCCGCCATCGCGAAGACGGCGGTGCTGCGCGAGGCGAGTTCGCTTTCGACCAGTGTGGCCTGCGACGCCAGCGTGCGCGCGTCCACGCGCACGCCGATAATCTCCATGTCGGCCAGAATCGGCACCAGCGGCAGCTCCAGCTCGCGGTACACGCTTTCCACCCCCTGCCCGGTCAGCATGGGCTCGAGCGTGGTCGCGAGTTGCAGCGCAAGATCGGCTCGCTCGCCGGCGAAGTCCAGCAACCCCTCGACCGGAACCTGCGCAAACGCCAGCGCCTTGACGCCCTTGCCGCACACCTCGTCCTGGGTCAGTGCCTTGTAGCCCAGTTGCTCGAGCACGGTCGGCTCCAGCAACTGGCTCGACTTGGTCGCGTCTATGAGGTAGCTGGCGAGCATCGTGTCGAACTGGAGCCCCTCGAGCGCGATGCCATGCCGTGCCAGCACCACCGCGTCGGCCTTCAGATCGTGTCCCACCTTGGCGATCCCCGGATTCTCGAGGACACCACGGAGCACGTCGAGCGCCTCGTTCCGGTTGAGCGAGGTACCGCCGGCGAAACCTTCGTGCCCGAGCGGGACGTAGCGGGCCTGACGCGCCTGCGTCGAGAACACGAGGCCGATCAGCGACGCTCGCACACACGACGGGCCATCAGCGACCACGCGCAGTGAGAAGCGGCCGGCCGCACGCAGGCTCTCCGCGAATGCCACGAGTTCGTCGAGGCTCGCGATCGCGGCGTAGTCCTTGACGACGGACGCGGCCGTCGGTGCAAACTCGGTCACCAGGGTGCGGAAGCCGAGCTGTGAAAACAGCGCGTAGCAGCGTTCGCTCGAGGGCCCCTGATAACGGAAGGTCTCTGGTTCGAACGCCACGTCGACATCGGTCCGGATCCGCACCAGCTCGCGGCTCTGGCGCGCCTGTTCGGCGTAGGTTTGCAACCCCTCCCGGTATTTCTTCTGCGTGACCTCACCGCTGCGTGCCAGCAGGCTGTCGAGCGAACCGAACGTGGCGATGAGATCGCGCGCGCCCTTCTCCCCGATACCCGGCACCCCGGCGACGTTGTCGATGGAGTCGCCCATCAACGCCAACACGTCGGTCACTTGTCCCGGCTCGACGCCGAACTTCTCCTTGACGCCGGCGGCATCGAACCAGGCGCCTTCGTCGCGCGGGTTGTACACCCGGATGCTGTCACCGACCATCTGAAAGAAGTCTTTGTCTCCGGTGACGATCGCAACCCGGAACCCCTGCTGCGCACCCTTCATCGCCAGCGTGCCGATGACGTCGTCCGCTTCGAATCCCGGAGAGGTATAGACGGGCACGCCAAGTGCCGCGCAGGCCTCGTGGACCCACGGGATCTGCTCCGCCAGATCGCCCGGCATCGCGGCGCGCGTCGCCTTGTAATCGGCGGCGAGCTGCGAACGAAATGTCTCGCCTGGCAAGTCGAATGAGGCCGCGATGTACTGAGGATGATGATCCGCGATCAGTTTGCGCAGCATCGTCACGAACCCATACACCGCATTGGTGGATTTGCCACCGGGCCCGGTCAACCCGCGGATCGCGTGGTACGCCCGGTACATCTGGTTACTGCCGTCGATCAGGAACAGGGAGGGCGCGTCGGCCATTCGAGTCAGGGAAGTCTCGTACGTTGGGAATCTGTGGAATCTGAGAAATCTGTGGTTATTATTGCAGCTTCCTCATGCCTGCGTTTCCACAGGGCATCCCGCACCGGCTCGGCGCCGTTGTGCTGCTCGCTGCCGTTCTCACTTCAGCCTCCTGTCGCTCGGTGCTGTCGGTCAAGTACGAGTACGACGAAGAGATCTATCTGGAACTCGACGGCTCAGCGACGGTGTACGTCAATGCGTCGGTGCCCGCGCTCGTCGCCCTGCGGGGTGCGCCCCTCAACGTCGATTCCCGCGCGCGTCTGGACCGTAACGACGTCCGTGCCTTCTTCGAGTCGCCGGTCGCCGAGGTCGAAAGTGTGACGACTTCGAGGCGCGACAATCGTCGCTACGTCCACGTCCGGCTCGATGTGCCTGACATCCGCCGGCTGCACGAGGCGCCGCCGTTCGGCTGGTCGCGCTACACATTGGCGGGCGACGACGATCTTGCGGTCTTCCGACAGGAGATCGGCGAATCTGCGCTTGGCGACGTCGGCAACGTCGGCTGGACCGGCGCGGAACTGGTGGCCTTCAGGCTGCACCTTCCCAGCCGCGTGCCATTTCACAACGCGCGGGGCCGGGAGATCGAACGGGGCAACATCATCCGGTGGGAGCAGCCGCTCGCCGAGCGCCTCAAAGGAGAGCCGCTCGCGATTGAAGTGCACATGGAGACCGAATCGATCCTGTTTCAGACCTTGACGCTGTTTGGCGTGACCATGGTTCTCGCGTTGACGACTCTCGCCCTGGCCATCTGGTGGGTCATGCGGCGGAAGGGGGCGGACGTGCCGGGCACCAGGAACGAGATGCCGGGTACACCGACCTGAGCCGGCGCACCCGGCGGATTTCACGGCTTCCTTGATAGTCGCACCGCGGCGCCGGGCGCCGTGGCGCCGATTGTTTCCAGTTCCGCCTCCACCTCTGCGTCGGTCTTGAGCTGATTGGTCACCTCGAACGAGCCTAATCCCGACGCCAGCGACCGCGCCAGTTGGCGCTCGACGTTGCTCTGCACCACACCCTGCAACGTCACCCGCCCACCATTGACGACGATGTGGATAGGCGGGTTGGCCATGGCGGCATAGTTCCAGAACGACGAGTTGCTGTAGATGGCGCGCGCGATCCTGAAGCGCAGCTCGTCGTCGAACTGTGACACCGGCAACACTTGAAGGCGGTTGTCGACGCTGGTAACGCCGGCGAGTGCCCGCACGCGACGGTCGATGTCGTCTTTCTTGAAGGGCATCGTGACCCAGCCGTCGAGGACGACGTGACCTTCCGTCACGGACGCCTCGATGCCATCGAAGATGCTGAACTGCGAGTAGCGGTGAACGGAATCCGAGATGTCGCGGAAGATCTGCAGGTCCTTCCGCTCTTGCGCGGATGCTGTGGCCGCGGCGCAGAGCACGAAGGCCAGGAGCAACGTAACTGCTTTCTTCATCATGGCGAGCAACTCCTTACGAGAGGCAGGGGACGCTGGCTCTATTGCCACGTACGTGCCAACGCCCGCGATGGTGCTGCGGGCGTTTTGAAGTTGGCGCCTTTCGTGGGTGTGCGCTGACGGTGACAGCGCCCGCCGTAACACGAGGGGCACGAAGGACGCGCCCTTCGTGCCCTTCGTGTTACGGAGTAGCGACGTAGCCCCGTCGCGCGCGGACTTTCAGCGATCGATCGCGGACTTCGACCCTGATGTTGTGCCAGCGCCCATCGGCATGCCCGGGGCTCGGATAACCGATGTAGTACTGCTTGCTCAGCTCGTCGGCGATCCCGGCCGTGGCCGGATCGAGATCGCGCGGGTCGCGGACGATCTCGGTACGGCCGCCGCTGTCGTCGGTCATCTCTCGCAAGGCCACGACATTGACGCGATCGTCGATCGCACCCCCGCGTGAAATCCCGCCGCCAGTGCCGCCGCGCGGCGAGGGGGTGGGCAGCGGGAAAGGAATGCCGCGGCCCCCGCCCCCCCGTCCGCCAGGCACCGGAAAGGGAATGGGTGAGGGCGGCCGCGCTACCGGCGGCGTCGGCCGGAAGATCGTCGGCTCGCCCTGGCCGTCGATACCGATTGCGTAGACGAGCACTTCAGTTTCACGCACGAGTTGCTGCACATCTCGGGCGCGCAGCCGGCTGTTGGTGTCGTTGCCGTCCGAGATGATGACCACCGCCTTTTTGCGGTTCTGCCCGCTCTGCGCCATCGGAACGGCCTCGGCCACCGCGTCGTACATCGCGGTGCCGCCGGACGGGCGAACCCGCGCGAGACTGCGCGCGATCGCGTCGCGGTTATCCGTCCAGTCGTGAACCAGGTCGGGATCGGCGCTGAAGCGATACAGGAAAAACTCGTCCAGTGGATCGGGAAGCGCCTGCAGGAAGTTGAAAATCGCCGAACGAGCCGACTCGATCTTTTCCCCGGCCATGCTCCCGCTCGTGTCGAGGACGATGCCGAGGCTGACAGGGGTGCGCTCGGCGCTGAAGTGAGTGATCTCGACCTGCTTGTCGTCGTCGTAGATGACGAAGTCTTCCTGGCGCAACCCTGAAGCAAACCGGCCGGAACGATCGGTGACCGTGGCGGTCACGTTGATCAGCTCGACGCCGCTCTTGAAGCGAAAGCCGTCCTGCTGTGCCGCCGGCCGCTCGTATGACGCAAACATGATCAGGGCCACGACGCAGGCCCCGGCTACGGCGTGGCCCTCGAGGTGACTACTGGCAGCGCCTGGTAGTGAGAAACGCGATGGGAGTTTCATCATGGCGTATCCCTGGCGATGGGTTCCTGCCCACGGCGATCGATGTGCGGCACAACTCCCGCCTCATTGCGGAAGCTGACTCGATAACGCGCCACGTTCGATGGCGCGTCAAGCGTGATGACGAACGGCGATTCGTCGCCAGGCGCAAGCTTCGTGAAGTCGACGTCCGCGCGCGAGCTGGTGACGAAGCTGCCCTGCTGATCGAACAGCAACACCACCGCCGCCAGCTTGCCGACGTCCGTGCCGCTCACCGGATTGCGCACCAGCCCGGTGATGGCAAGGCCATCGCGTTGACGTTCGTGGTGAAGGGAAATCAACTCGAGCGGCGTATCCGCGCGGGCGGAGGCCGCGGCGCTCGCCGGCGAGTCGCCACCGAAGATGGTGAAGTAGCCGCCGACGACCAGAGTCACGAAGAGGATGGCGGCGGCAATCGCCAGCCCACGTTGGCCGCGGGCCGCTGGGCTGGCGGTGCCGCTGCCCAGAAAGCTGTCACCCAGAGGGGCTGGCACGCGCGCCGGCGCCCACGGGGGCGTGACCGGAACGCGCGGCCTGATGATGGGCGTCCGTTCGACAAGTTCAACGAGATCGCCTTCCTGATCCGCCGCTGCGGCCAGGGCCGCAATGCGAGCGGCGCTGCGTGCGCGTTCGTCACGTAACAGCCGCCAGGCCGTGGCGCCCATGATGATCGCCGCCACGATCGACACAACGGTGATGGCAAGAAGGATGGTATCCATGGCTATCCGGCTATCTCAGTTTGAATTCCACTCCGACTTCGACGACCACGTCTACGGCGGCGCCTTTCAGCGTGGCCGGCGCGAACCGCCACTGGCGCACGGCCTGCACAGCCCGCTGATCCAAACCCGGATCGAGACGACGCAGAACGCGAATGTCGCCGACCGTGCCATCGCGCCGCACGACGATCTCGAGCACGACTTCGCCTGTGATATTGGCGCGGCGAGCCTCGTCCGTGTAATCCGCGCGAACTTCCCTCAACAGCCGCGGCGGCAAGACGCCGCTGCCAGGCCGATAGGGGCCTCCGCCCATGCCGCCGCCTTCACCCTCTCCGATCCCAGAACCCTTCCCCTCGCCGAGGCCCGTCCCCTGTCCGGAACCAGTCCCACCTCCCGAACCGGAGCCCTGGCTGGGCGGAGCTGCCTTCGGCGTCTCTTCCATCAACCCTTCCTGATTTCGCGCTTCCGCGGCTAGGGGCGCGACCGGTGCCATCACCGGAGGCAGTGTCTTGGCCTCCAACGGCGGCGGTGGTGGTTCCGGACGTGGCGGAGGAGGCGTAACCGGCGGCGGAAGCCGCCGTGCAGGGATGGGACTGCTCACTCGCTCGGGTCCTTTGCGTTCGGCCCTCGGCGGAGGCGTTGGCATCTTCATCCCGCCGCCGCCCCCGCCGCCGCCGGGACCCGGCAGCGCCAGATAGACGAGCCGAAGCGGCTGCGGATCTGGTTCGAGGACGTTGAGTCGCTCGTCTGCCGTCGTCAACCCCAAGCTCCCAAGGACGAGCAGGATGCCGGCCACGACCGCATGCAGCGAAGTGGACACGAGTAATGGCACGGTCGTCGCGCGCGGCCGGGCGGGCAGTGGAGCCAGGAGCTTGGGCGTCGCCCCCGAATCTGTCGCCGTGACGGAGCCCGTACCGCGCAGCGCTCGAACAGCGCGCACCGCCTCGGCGTGGGGGACGTAGCCGCCCCGTCGCGGGTCGGTGCTGGCCGATGCGAGGTCTCCAACCGACCGGATCGTCCCGCGTTGGAGCAACGCGACGACTTGGGCGTCGGACACGCCGGCTGCCTGAGCGATTTCGCCGGGCGTGTAGACGTCGTGGAGAGACTGGGCCATAGGAGAACCGCGCACGCCTCACAAGGCAAGAAACCTGCCGTCCGCTGCCGCGTCAAATCCAGCCGTGTCTGGAATTCTCCGTCAGTTTCAGGACGGATCTTCCGGTGTCATCGTCCTGTTAAAGCCGCATAAGCCTGGAGTGACAGAGGGGTTGGCCACGCCACCTCAGCCAAGGCCTCAGGTCTTCGGTATTATCTCGCGCACGTAAGATGGCGGCCACCGTCGATGGCGATGGTTTCCCCGGTAATCCAGCCGGACTGCGGCGAGGCGAGAAACAGGATGAGCGCCGCAATCTCGTCGGGCTGACCAGGCCGCCCCAGGGGGTGCGTCTCCTTCGCGCGCGCAAGAAAGGCCGCATACGCTTCCTCGTTCATCCCGCTGCGCCGATGCAGGTTGGTCACAGTCACCCCGGGATTGACGGCGTTGACCCGGACGCCGTGCGGCGCCCAGTCAATCGCCGCGCAACGCGTAAGCTGATCGAGTGCGGCCTTGCTGGTGTTGTACGCCGCCAGGTTCGGAAACACGCGCCGTCCATTGACGCTCGACACGTTGACTACGGCGCCGCGCCGTTGCTGAAGATGAGGGAAGGCGGCGCGCATCAGTCGGAACGGTGCGCGTAGGTTGAGGTCCATCATGCGATCCCAGGCCTCGTCGCTCGTGCCCTCGGTCGTGCCCATCGCGATGATGCCGGCGGCGTTCACGACGACGTTCACTCCCCCGAACCGCGCGACCGTATCGCGGACGATGGCATCGGGACCCGCGGCCGACGTGAGGTCGGCGGCAAGGCCGATGGCCTCTGCGCCGGCGTGCCTGCAGTCGGCTACGACGGGCTCGAGCGTTGCCGCCTCACGCGCGACGACGGCGACCGCCGCGCCCTCCGCGGCGAGCGCCAGGGCCGTGGCGCGCCCGATACCGCTCGATGCGCCGGTGACGATGGCGACGTGATTGGCGAAGCGTGTCATCCCTTGAGTGCCTCCACGAATCGGAACCCGTCACGCTCCGCGAGCATGCGGACGGGTTTGAAGCCGGCCGCTGAAAGCGTCGCCTCAGCGCCGGAAGGTTCGGTCAATCGTTCGATGAACTCCAGACGGCCGCCCTGTCGCAACACGCGTCGGCATTGCTGCAGGCAGGTGGTCTGGTCGGTCTGGGTGAGGCCGCTGAAATTGCCGCCGGTGTTGTCCACCACCACCATGTCAAAGGCGTTATCGCCCCACGGCAGCAACGTCGGAGCCGTCACCTGGAGATCGATCAGGACTCCGGCTTTTGCCGCCTCCTTTCGGCCCTGCTGCGCCTGCGCGTCGTCGTACGCCGCGAGCGTCGCCACGCCGCTCAGGCCAATCTTGGTTGCGAGTCCGCGGGTCAGCGTTCGGTCGCTGCAGAACACCTGCAAGTAGCGCTCGCCCATGCGGATGCCCGTCATGGCGACCTGCAGCGGATCCATCGCACGCATCTTCCTGAATCGGAACAGCATTCCTGATCATAGTCAGGGATCAGGGATTGGGATCCCCTGGGTGGTATAGTTTTCGACGTGAAAATTCCCGGAGAGATCGCGCCCGCCAAAGGGAAACTTGGCATATTGCTGGTCGGGCTGGGCGCCGTCAGCACGACTGTTATCGCCGGCGTTCATGCGATTCGCAAGCAGCTTGCGCCGGCCGTAGGGTCGCTGACTGAAATGGGGACTATCCGGTTGGGTAAGCGCACCGACGGACGGTCTCCCCGTATTCGAGACTTCGTCGACCTCGCGACCCTCGACGACATCGTGTTCGGCGGGTGGGACATCTTCCAGGAAGATTGCTACGCCGCAGCGCGGACCGCCGGGGTGCTCGAGCCTTCGCTCCTCGATCAGATTCGCTCCGACCTCGAGGCCGTCCGGCCCATGCCCGCAGTTTTCGATCAGCATTACGTGAAGCGGCTCGACGGCCCGAACGTCAAGAAGGGCAAATCGAAGAAAGATCTTGCCGAGCAGCTCATCGCCGATATCCGAACATTCAAGAAGGACAACAACTGCGATCGGCTCGTCATGGTCTGGTGCGGCAGCACCGAGATCTACATGACTGAAACCGCCGTGCACCAGTCGATCGAGTCGCTGGAAAAAGGGCTGGAGCAGAGCGACGCGGCGATTCCCCCGAGCATGATCTACGCGTACGCGGCGATCAAGGAAGGCATTCCCTACGCCAACGGCGCGCCGAACCTGAGTGCCGACATCCCGGCGCTGACGGAACTGGCCAGGCAAACCGGGTCGCCGATGGCCGGCAAGGATCTGAAGACCGGCCAGACTCTGATGAAGACGATGATTGCGCCAGGCCTCAAGGCGCGGCTGCTCGGCGTCAACGGCTGGTATTCGACCAACATCCTCGGCAATCGCGACGGCGAGGTGCTCGACG
>Ga0136624_1000563_pt1 | contig 14695 bp, 13 predicted proteins | sample AntDrymUQ4692206_2_FD_104802 | JGI IMG/M metagenome (GOLD analysis project Ga0136624, IMG submission 104802) | Polar desert sand microbial communities from Dry Valleys, Antarctica - metaG UQ469 (22.06) | ecosystem: Environmental > Terrestrial > Soil > Desert | place: Antarctica: Dry Valley... | reverse complement strand
CGGCGCCCCGACGCGCCGCCGCAGGTCGCCGGCGGACAGCGCGACGAGCACGGCGATCGTGAGCAGGTACGGCAGCATGGCGAGGACCTCGGCCGGGACGCCGCGGACGCCGGCGGCCTGGAGCGCGAAGTTCGCGCGCAGCGCCGCGCCGAACAGGTAGGCGCCCGCCAGGACCCGCAGCGGCCGCCAGGACGCGAACACGACCAGCGCCAGCGCGATCCAGCCGATGCCGTTGGTGGTCGCGGCCTGCGCCCAGCTCGGCACGCGGGCGAGGATCAGGTACGCCCCGCCCGCGCCGGCGAGCAGGCCGCCGGCGATCGTGTGCGCGTAGCGGACGGCGGCGACTCGGACGCCCATCGCGTCGGCGGTGGCCGGGGACTCGCCGACCGCCCGCAGAGACAGTCCCGCCCGCGTCCGCCCCAGGTAGCCGAGGACGAGCAGGGCGAGGACCCACGTGGCGTAGACCACGAGGTCCTGCTGGAACAGGATCCGCCCGACGACCGGAAGGTCGGCGAGCACCGGCACCGCCGCCCCCCCGAGCCGGGCCGCGAGCGGCCTGCCCTCGATCGGCTGGCCCAGGAACGTCGATAGCCCCGTCCCGAAGATCACCAGCGCCAGGCCGGAAACGATCTGGTTCGCACGCATCGTCACCGACAGGAACGCGTGGGCCGCCGCCAGCGCGCCGCCGGTGAGCATCCCGGCGAGCAGGCCGACCGCCGGGCTGCCCGAGCCGTCGGCCGCGAGGAAGGCGGCGACCGCGCCGAGCAGCATCATCCCCTCGACGCCGAGGTTGAGGACCCCCGCCCGCTCGGTCAGCAGCTCGCCGAGCGCCGCCAGCGCGAGCGGCGTCCCGGCGGCCACGGCCGCGGCGAGGGTGAGCACCAGGGCGGTGTCGTTCACGGCTGCTCGCTGCGGGACGCCGGCGCGGGGCCGGGAGCGGACGCCGGGGGCGGCTCGGCGGGGGAGGCGGGCACGCCGGGCGCCGGCGCACCCGCGGAGGCCTCGGCGGGGCCCGCGGCGGGCTGCGGAGACCGGCCGGTCCGCAGCCGGTAGCGCACGAACAGCTCGCCGCCGAGGGTGAAGAGCAGGATCGCGCCCTCGAGCATGGTCGAGATGGCGATCGGGACGCGGGCGCCTGGCAGGCTCTGCAGCGCCGTCCCGGCATTGCGGATGCCGCCGAGGAGCACGGCGACGAGCATGACCGACAGCGGGTTGTAGCGGGCGAGGGCCGCCACGATGATGCCGGCGTAGCCGAGCCCCAGCGCGAGTCCCTGCGGATCGAGCTGACGGGCCCGCCCGGCGATCTCCCCGGCCCCGGCGAGCCCGGCGAGGGCGCCGGAGGCGAGCAGGGCGACGAGCACGGCCCGGCGCACCGAGATGCCGGCGTAGCGCGCCGCCGCGGGGGAGTCGCCGTAGACGCGCAGCTCGTAGCCGACGCGCGTGCGGGTCAGCGCGACGTGGACCAGGACCGCCGCGATCACCGCCACGAGCAGGCCCAGGTGGATCCGGGTGGTCCCGTACTGCGGGAACTCCGCGGCGGCGGGGATGCGCAGGCCCTGCGGAAAGTTCGTCGACGTGGGGTCGCGCCAGAAGCTCGCCGAGCCGAAGATCAGGTAGCGCATGAGGTACAGCGCCACGTAGTTCAGCAGCAGCGTTGTGATGATCTCGCTGGTCCCGAGCCACGCGCGCGTGAGCGCCGGCACCGCAATCCAGAGCATGCCGCCGGCCATGCCCGCGAGGATCACCGCGACGACCGCCGCCGCCTGCGGCACGTCCGGGCCCAGCGCCAGCGCGACGCCGGAGGCGGCGATCGCCCCCACGTACAGCTGGCCCTCCGCGCCGACGTTGTAGAGATGGAACCGGAAGGCGACCGCGGCCGCCAGCCCGGTGAGGATCAGCGGCGTTGCGGAGGACAGCGTGTCGGTGAACCCGAACCACGTCGTGAACCCCGACCGCAGCATCTCCCGATAGACGGTGAGCGGGTCGAGCCCGATCAGCCGCAGTGCGACCGCCCCCACCGCGAGCGCCGCCGCGACCGACACGGCCGGAACGGCGACCAGCAGCCATGGTGCGACCCGCGACCGGCGCTCCAGCCGCAGCCGGCGCGCCCCGGCCGGGCGCCCGCTCACGGGCGCGCACCTCCGGCTGGGGCGGCAGCGCCCGCCCCGGCCATCGCCAGCCCCAGCTCGGTCAGGTCGGCCGCCTCGCCGGCGCGCTCGAGCACGATCGCGCCCTCGTAGAGGACGAGGATCCGGTCGGACAGGGCCCGGACCTCGTCGAGATCCTCGGAGATGAGCAGCACCCCGCACCCGTCACGCCGCCGGCGGTCGAGGAGGTCGCGGACGAAGGCGATCGCGCCGACGTCGAGGCCGCGGGTGGGCGACGCGACGACGAGGACGGACGGGCCGGCCTCCAGCTCGCGCGCCAGCAGCACCTTCTGGACGTTGCCACCGGACAGGCCGCGCGTGGCGGCGTCGGGTCCGGTGGCCTTGATCGAGAAGCCGTCGATGACGGCCCGGGCATCGGCCGTGGCGGCGCGGCGGTCGAGGAAGAACGGGCGCCGCTTCGTCAGCTGGAGGTTGTCGGCGATCGACAGGCCGGGCGCGAGGCCGGTGCCCAGGCGGTCCTCGGGCACGTAGGCGAGGCCCGCCGCGCGGACGGCTCCGGGCGGGCGGCCGGTCACGTCCCGGCCGCCGACGACCACACGCCCGCCGGTGGGCGCCGACAGCCCGGCGACCACTTCGGCGAGTTCCCGCTGCCCGTTGCCGGCGACGCCGGCGACCCCGACGATCTCGCCGGCGCGGACGTCGAGGGTCACGCCGTGCAGGCGCCGGCGGCCGTCCGGCCCCTCGAGGTCCACGGCCTCCAGCGTCAGCACCGGACCGCCCGGCGGGGACTCCGCACGCCGGGGCGACAGGTCGACGTCGCGACCGACCATCATGCGCGCCAGTTCGTGCACGGTCGTCCCGGCCGCGGCGACCGCGCCGACGACGTGCCCGTCGCGCATCACGGTCACGCGGTCGGCCACGCGCAGGACCTCCCCGAGCTTGTGGCTGATGAAGACGACCGCCTTGCTGTCGGCGGCCATGGCCCGCAGGGTCGCGAACAGCGACTCGGCCTCCTGCGGGGTCAGGACTGCCGTCGGCTCGTCGAGCAGGAGCACCTCGATGCCGCGGTAGAGCGTCTTGACGATCTCGACCCGCTGCTGCTCGCCGACGGACAGGTCAGCGATCCGTGCCGCCGGGTCGATCGGCAGGCCGTAGCGGTCGCCGAGCTCGGCGACCGCCCGCCGCACCCGGTCGGCCGAGAGCAGCAGCGGCTGGCGGTGATCCCCCAGGGCGACGTTCTCGGCGACCGTGAACCGGTCGACCAGCCGGAAGTGCTGGTGCACCATGCCGATGCCGTGAGCGAGGCCGTCCCGCGGCGAGCGCAGCCGCACCGGCGCGCCGTCGACGCGGACCTCGCCGGCGTCCGGCTGGTACAGGCCGACCAGCACGGAGGCGAGGGTGCTCTTGCCGGCGCCGTTCTCGCCGAGCAGCGCGTGCACCTCGCCGCGGCGGACGTCGAGGTCGACCCCGGCGTTCGCGACGACGCCGGGGAAGACCTTGACGATGCCCCGCGCCGAGATCGCCGGGCCGGCGGCCGCGCCCACCGCTACTGCGCGGGGATCTCGCCGATGACGCCTTCGACGAAGTAGTCGGTCGCCAGCAGGTCCTCCAGCGGCGCGACCTCGCCGTCGGCGACGACCTCCTCGCCGGCCTGGTTGGTGATCGGGCCGGTGAAGGGCGCGAACTCGCCGTCGGTGATCTCCTGCCGCCGGGTCTCGATCATGGCGGCGGTCTCGTCGTCGACCGACTCGCCGAAGTCGGCGATCGTCACCATCCCGTCGGCCATGTTCCCGTAGTACTGCTCGCTGGTCCAGGTGCCGTCGAGCACCGCCTCGGCGGTGCGGATGTAGTACGGCCCCCAGTCCCAGACGGTGGCCGTCAACCAGGCCTCGGGCGCGAACTCCTCCATGTCGGAGTTGTAGCCGGTCCACTTCGCGCCGGCCTCCTCGGCGGCCTGGCCCGGCGCCGGGGTGTCCTGGTGCTGGCCGACGACGTCGACGCCGGCGTCGAGCAGGCTCTCCGCGGCCTCCTTCTCGATGTCGGGTCCGAACCAGGTCGAGGTCCACACGACCCGGACGGTCGCGTCGGGGTTCACCGACCGGGCGCCCAGCGTGTAGGCGTTGATGCCGCGCAGCACCTCGGGGATCGGGAATGCGGCGACGTAGCCGAGTTCGCCGCTGGGGCTCGCCGAGGCGGCGGCCATGCCCTCCAGGTACCGGCCCTCCTCCGCCGCGCCGAAGTAGGTCCCCATGTTCTCCGCGGTCTTGAAGCCGGTGGCGTGCTCGAACACGACGTCCGGGTACTTCTCGGCGACGGCGAGCATCTGGTCCATGTAGCCGAAGCTGGTCGCAAAGATCAGTTGGTTGCCCTGCCGGGCGAGGTCCTCGAACACGCGCTCGCTCTGGGCGCCCTCCGGCACGCTCTCGAGGAAGGTCGTCTCGACCCGGTCGCCGAGGGCCTCCTCGAGCTCCTGGCGGCCGACGTCGTGCCGGAACGTCCAGCCGGCGTCCCCCACCGGGCCGACGTACACGAAGGCGACCTTGAGGACGTCGCCGTCGGCCGCGCCGGTCGCCTCACCGGTGGCGTCCGGCGTCGCCGCGCCGGTCGCGGTCCCACCCGTGGCGGTCCCGGTCGCGGTCCCGCCCGTGGCGTCGCCGGTCGCGGTCCCGCCCGTGGCGTCGCCGGTCGTCTCCCCGGCGGTGGCCCCGCCCGTGTCGGCCGGCGCGGTCACGTCCTCGCCGCCGCACGCGGCCGCGAGCAGTGCCAGCGTCAGTGCTCCCATGACGGTCGCTGCGCGACCGCCACCACCGAGGTCACGGGAATCGCCTCGGACGAGCCTCGGCGATTCACCTTTCATGGCTCCGAGAATCCGCCTCACTTGGCATCACCTTCCGTCGGGTCGTTGAGCGGGAAGTCGGGTCATGTCCACAGGCGCCTGGCGCGGCGGGCCAGGTCCTCCCGGTAGCCGGCGATCGAGGCGCCGACCAGTGCGCCGTCGCTGACGACCGGCGCGCCGTCGACCAGGACGTGCCTGGCCCGCCGGTCGGGGCCGAGCACCAGCCCGGCGAGCGGGTCGGGCACGTCGCCGAGGTCGTCGCCCGGCCAGACGACGAGGTCCGCCTTCCTGCCCGGCTCCAGGCGGCCGATGTCGTCCCGGCCGAGGCAGGCCGCGCCCCCCTCGGTGGCCAGGGCGAGGGCGTCGGTGGGGGAGAAGGCGTCCGGCCGGCCGGCCCGCTGACGCGCGGTGTAGAGGGCCTGGCGCAGCTCGGGGAAGAGCGCGCCGACCTCGTTGGACGCGACGCCGTCGACGCCGAGGCCGACGGGGGCGCCGGCCTCCACGAGGTCGGTGACGCGGCACGCGCCGGCCGCGAGCCGGGCGTTGCTGGACGGGCAGTGCGCGACACCGGTGCGGGCGGCGCCGAGCCGCTTGATCTCCGCGTCGTCGAAGTGGATCCCGTGCGCGACCCAGACGTCCCCGGCGATCCAGCCGAGGTCGTCGAGCACCTCGACCGGTCGCCGGCCGAACCGGGCGAGGCAGTCGCGCTCCTCGTCGATGGTCTCGGCCAGGTGGGTGTGCAGGCGCAGCCCGCGCGCGCGAGCGAGCGCGGCGGACTCGCGCAGCAGCGCCGGCGAGACGCTGAACGGGCTGCAGGGGGCGACGGTGACGACGACCCGGTCGCCGTCGTGGAGCCGGTCCGCGACCGCGTCGGTCGAGGCGAGGATCGCATCGACGTCCTCGACGACCGCGTCCGGGGGCAGCCCGCCGTCGGACTCGCCGAGGTCCATCGAGCCGCGGGCGAGATGGATGCGGATGCCGACCTCGCGGGCGGCCCCGGCGATGGCGTCGAACACCGAGTCGTCGCCGTGGGGGACCAGGTAGTGGTGGTCGGCGGCGGTCGTGCAGCCGCTGAGCGCGAGCTCGGCCAGCCCCACCCGTGCGGCGGCGGCGACGTCCTCGACGTCGAGGCGGGCCCAGACCGGGTAGAGCTCGGTGAGCCAGCCGAACAGGTCGCAGTCGACCGCCCGGCCGCGCGTCATCCACTGGTAGAGGTGGTGGTGGGTGTTGACCAGGCCCGCGGTGACGACGTCACCGCCGCAGCGCAGCACCTCGTCCCCGTCCTCCGGGGGGACGTCTCCGACGGCCTCGATCAGCCCGTCGCGGACCGCGACGTCGCCCGGCCAGCGCGCCCCGCGCAGCACCAGCCGGTCCGCTCTGCCCATTCGGGGAGTATTGGCGGCGCGGCCGGTTTGTCAACGCGCCGGAGCGCTCACGTGGGAGGAGGCGGGATGGGCATGGCCTTCAAAGCCCCGGCGACGGCGACGAGGTTGGCGGCGGCCGCGCGGCCGGTGGTCGCGGACCACTCCCGGCCGTGATCGGCCTCCAGGTAGGTCGGCCCGGGGCCGGGGCCGGCGTTCCAGTAGGTCCACGCCTGACCGGGCACGGTGAAGCCGATGTCGATCAGGCTCTGCGCCACCTCCGCGATGACGTGGTGGGCGCCGTCCTCGTTGCCGGTGACGACGACCCCGGCGACGCGGTTGTAGGCGACGGGGCGCCCAACGTCGTCCTGCTCGGACAGCAGCGCGTCCATCCGCTCCTGCACCCGTTGGGCGATGCTCGACGGCTTGCCGAGCCAGGTGGGCGTGGCGATGACGAGGATGTCGGCGGCGAGGATGCGCTCGCGGATGGCGGGCCACTCGTCGCCGTCGCCCTCGTCGGAGGTGACGCCGGGCTTCACGTCGTGGTCGACGACCCGGATCATCTCGGTCGCGACGCCGTGCTCGGCGAGGGCGTTGTCGACGACCCGGGCGAGGGCTTCGGTGTTCGACTGCTCGGGGGAGCGTTTCAGGGTGCAGTTGAGGGTGAGTGCCGTGAGGTCCATGCGGCCTGCCCTACCCGGGCGAGCCCCGGCTCACCCAGGGCGCAGGCGCCCCGCGCAGCGAGCGGTCGAGCAGCTCGACCGGGTGGGCCAGCGTCACGCCCGGGAGCCAGCGGCGGATCTGCAGCAGGCACCCGGGGTTGGCGGTCACGACCGCTTCCGCGCCGGTCGCCGCGATGTTCGCGGCCTTGCGCCGGCCGAGGTCCTCGGCGGCCTCAGGTTCGACGAGGTTGTAGATGCCGGCCGACCCGCAGCAGATCTCGGGGTCGGCGACCTCGGCGACGTCGAGGCCGGGGATCGCCCGCAGCAGCGCCCGCGGCTGGGCGCGGACGCCCTGGGCGTGCGCGAGGTGGCACGCGTCGTGGTAGGCGACGCGGCCGGGCAGGGGGTGGCGGACCGCCCGCGGGCCGAGCTCGGCGAGCAGCTCGGTGACGTCGCGGACCCGTGCGGAGAAGGCCCGCCCGCGCTCGGCGTACTCGCCGTCGTGGCGGAGCAGGTGGCCGTAGGTCTTCATGGTCGACCCGCAGCCCGCGGCGTTCACGACGACGGCGTCGACGCCGGCCGCCTCGAACGCGTCGATCGTCGCCCGCGCCCGCGCGGCGGCCGCCGCCTCCCCGCCGGCGTGCAGGTCCAGGGCTCCGCAACAGCCCTGCGCCGGCGGCGCGACGACCTCGCAGCCCTCGGCGGCGAGCACGCGCACCGTCGCGGCGTTGACGTCCGAGAAGAACACCGACTGGACGCAGCCGGTCAGCAGCCCGACCCTCATCCGCTGCTCGCCCACGGCGGGGGTCACGTCGGCGACCCTCTCCCGGAGGTCGCGGAGCCGGATGTCTGGCAGCAGCGCCTCGAGCGCCCGCAGCCGGGCCGGCAGGCGTTGCACCACGCCGGCGCGGCGCAGCAGCGCACCGACGCGCAGCCGCTGGTAGACCCAGCCGGCCACGGCCGCCGCCCGCAGCCGCGCGGGGTGGGGGAACAGCGCGAGGATCAGCCCCCGGAACAGCCGGTCCGGCAGCGTCCGTGGGTGGTTGCGCTCGATCTGCGCCCGGGTCGCCTCGACGAGCTCGTCGTAGCGCACCCCGGACGGGCACGCCGTCACGCAGGCCATGCAGCCGAGGCACGCGTCGATGTGCTGGACGAAGGTGTCGTCGAGTGGCACCTCACCCTCCAGTCCCATCTTCATCAGCCAGATGCGCCCGCGCGGACTGTCCATCTCCTCGCCCCACAGGGCGTACGTCGGGCACGTCGGCAGGCAGAAGCCGCAGTGCACGCAGTCCGCGACCCGGTCGGCGGACGGCGGGTGGAAGGCGTCGAACGCGGCGTACGGCCCGGCGCCGCGGTCCACGTCGGTGACGACCGCGCCGGGGTCGCCGACGCCCCACTGCTCCCCGGACGCTTCCGGCGCCATCTCAGCAATCCCTTGACGGTCGCTGCGCGACCGCCTCGAACGAGGTCCTGAGAATCGCCTCCGCAGGCTCCGGCGATTCACGGATCAGAAATCCCTTGACGGTCGCGCGACTGCCTCCAACGGGGTCCTGAGAATCGTCTCCGCGGGCTCCGGTGATTCAAGGCTAGATCCCTCCGACGAAACGGCCCGGCGCCCAGCGGCGGTCGGGGTCGAGCTGCGCCTTGACCCGGCGCATGACGGCCAGCGCCGACGGCGGCGCGCCGGGGTCGCACCACGGGTCCACGAGGCCGTCGACGCCGTCGATGCGCCGCCGCAGCACGACCGTTCCGCCGAGCCCCGCCACCGTGCGGCGCCAGTCCCGGACCACAGCGGCGTGGGCGCGCGCGTCGCCGCCGGACAGTCGGGCCGTGTGCAGGCCGAGGCCGGCGTGGCTGGCCAGCCGGGCCTCGACGCCGGCCCTCCCGGCGGCCTCGATCAGCGCGGCGGCCACGGCCGGGAGGCGATCGGGCAGGGTGGCCGCCCTGGCGACGGTCTCGCCCGCCCCGCCCGCGTGCGCGGCCGTCAGCCGGCGCCAGACCTCGGCCTCCTCCGAACCCTGGAACTCCTCCGGCTCCTCCCCGCCGGCGGCCAGGCGCCGGACGAGGGCGCACTGCGCCGCCACGCCGGCCTCGCGCCCCTGCAGCCGGATCCACAGCGCCCCCCCCGCCAGGTCGACCGCCGTGGGCACCGCCGCGGAGGCCAGCAGCGCGAGCGTCGTCGCGGTCGCCGTCGCCGGGTCGGCCGGGATGCGCAACGTGCGGCTGGCCTCGGGCAGCGGGTGGAGCCGCACGACGATCTCGGCGAGCACCCCGAGGGTCCCGAGCGACCCGCAGTACAGCCGCATGAGGTCGAATCCGGCGACGTTCTTCACCACCCGGCCTCCGCTGCGGGCCACGGTGCCGTCGGCGAGCACGACCGTCACCCCGATGACGAGGTCCCGCGGAGCGCCGTACCGCTGCCGGCGCGGGCCGGCGTCGTTGGTGGCGACCACGCCGCCGACGGTCGCGCCACCGTCGACCAGGGGCGGGTCGAGCGCCAGCCACTGCCCCGACGGCGCGAGCGCCTCCTGGAGGCGGCCAAGGGACAGGCCCGGCTGCACGATCGCGACCATGTCGCCGGGGCTGTGCTCGACGAGGCCGTCGAGCCCGCCGCAGGAGACGACGGCGTCGGTCCGCTCGGGCGGCGCCCCCCAGTCCTGCTTCGTCCCGCCGCCGCGCGCCAGCAGCGTCCCGGGGGTGTCGCGGACGGCGTCCCGCAGCTCGCGCAGGTCGGTGGGCCGCAGCACCGGCGGCCCCTGCACCGCCGTCGCGCCGGCCGCCGCCGGCGGTCCGCCCGCCCCCGCCGTCGCGCCCGCAGTCGCGCCGGCGGTCACAGGCGCTCCACCACCCCGGCCTCCTCCAGCGGGTGGGGGCGGTAGGGGCCCGGCCGCTCGCCGCACAGGCGTGGCGTCGGGAAGACCTTGCCGGGGTTGGAGATGCCCTGGGGGTCGAAGGCGGCACGGACCCTGGCCATGACCGCCAGGTCCTCCTCGGAGAACATCTTCGGCATCGAGCAGGCCTTGTCGGTGCCGACCCCGTGCTCGCCGGTGATCGAGCCGCCCTCCTCGACGCAGAGCTCGACGATCGCCGTGGCGAGGCGCTCAGCCCGGACGGCCTCACCGTCGTTCATCGCGTCGAACAGCACCAGGGGGTGGAGGTTGCCGTCGCCGGCGTGGAAGACGTTCGCGACCTGCAGTCCCTGCTCGCCTGCCATCTCCGCGATCCGCGCGAGCACCCGGCCGAGGCGGACGCGGGGGATGACGCCGTCCTGGACGAAGTAGTCGGGCGAAAGACGGCCCATGGCGGCGAACGCCGCTTTGCGGCCCCTCCAGATCAGCGCCCGTTCGGCGGCGTCGGCGGCGATCCGCACCCGCGTCGCCCGGCTGTCGCCGCAGATCGTCCGGACGGCCGAGAACTCGGCCTCGACCTCGGCCTCGGGGCCGTCGAGCTCGACGACCAGCGCCGCCCCGGCGTCGAGCGAATAGCCGGCGCCGGTCGCGGCCTCGCACGCCTCGATCGCAAGGGCGTCGAGCATCTCGACCGCGGCGGGGACGATGCCGGCCGCGATGATGCCGCTGACCGCGTCGCCCGCGGCGGCGGGGCTGTCGAAGTCCGCGACGAGCGTGCGGACGGCCTCGGGGACGCGCAGGAGCCGGACGACCACCTTCGTCGCGACGCCGGTCAGGCCCTCCGAGCCGATGAACACGCCGCGGAGGTCGTAGCCCGGCGGGTCGAGGGTGTCCGCGCCGAGGGTCACGACCTCGCCGTCGGGCATCACCGCCTCGACGGCCAGCACGTGGTTGGTCGTGAAGCCGTACTTGAGGCAGTGGGCGCCGCCGGAGTTCTCCGCGACGTTGCCGCCGATCGTGCAGACGACCTGGCTCGACGGGTCGGGGGCGTAGTAGAGCCCGTCGCCGGCGACGGCCTTGGAGATCTCCAGGTTCGTCACCCCGGGCTCGACGACCATCCGCTGGTTCGGTACGTCCACGGACAGGATCCGCCGCATCCGCGACAGGACGATCAGCACCCCGTCGGCGTGCGGCAGCGCACCGCCGGACAGACCGGTGCCGGCGCCCCGCGCGACGAACGGCACGCCGTCGCGGGCGCAGGCCCGGACCACGGCGGCGACCTCCTCGGTCGAGGTCGGCAGCACCACCAGCCCCGGCGTCACCCGGGCGCCGGTCAGCCCGTCGCACTGGTAGGTGCCCAGCTGCGCAGGCTCCGCGACGACGCCGCCGGGGGGCAGCAGGTCGGCAAGCTCGCGGTGTAGCGTCGTGGAGATCATGGCCGGCTCCTGCTCGGGCGACGACCGGGAGTCTCGCACGGCCCGAGGGGCGCGGCTACGGCGCGGTGACCCGCCGGACGAATTCGATGGTCGCCGCCGCGATGCCGTCGGCGTCGTGATCGAGCGTGGCCACGTGGTAGCTGCGCTCCAGCCACACCTGCCGCTTGTCGGGCGAGGAGATGCCGTCGAGCACGATCGTGCTGTTCCCCGGCGCGACGACGTGGTCCTGGCGGCTGGTGAGCACGAGCGCCGGCGTCGTGACGGCGCCGAGGTTGCGACGGACGAGCGCTTGGAACCGGAACATCGAGTGCAGTGCCTTCAGGGGCGTGCGCGGGTAGGGCTTCTCGTCGCCGCCGGGCTTGGCGATGTCGTTGCCGATGGCGGGGATCGACGCGACCAGGTACTTGGCGACGGGCAGCAGCCGGCCCTTGGGGTCGTCGTTGCGCACGGCCGGGTTGATCAGGACGAGGCCGGACAGATCGCCGCCGCGGGTCTCGGCCAGGTGCAGCGCCAGTGCTGCGCCCATCGACAGGCCGACGGCGACCTGGCGGTCGGTGCGTGCGCGGAGGCGCTCGAACCCCGCGATCGCCTCGCGGGCCCAGTCCCGCCAGGTCGTGCGCTGCAGGTCCTGCCAGCTCGTGCCGTGTCCGGGCAGGAGCGGCATCTCGACGGCGAACCCCGCCGCGGCGAGCGACTCGGCGAGCGGTCGGAGGCTGACCGGATTGCCGGTGAACCCGTGCAGCACGAGCACGCCGGCCTCGCCGTCCCCGGTCGACCACGCCTCCGCGCCCTCGATCACCGCCGCCATGCCGCCTCCCGTGCCGTGGACGGGCGGAGGCTACCAAGCCTCTCTTACGACTGGACGGTCAGCGCATCTCCACCCTTCGCATGGAGCACCGATGCATCCGCGGACGCAAGTGGCACGTCCACCACGAAGTCGCAAGCCTTCCCGGCCACGATGGGCGCTCACCGTGACGGTCGGGATCGCCATGCTGTTGCTGGGAGGCACGGCATGGGCGGGTCGCCGACACGGGGCCGGACTGGATCAACGAACAGGGCTTGGAGATCCCGGACAAGGCCCCCGAGTTCGTTGGCCATGCCGACAGAGACGGCAACCCGGTCCTCTGTGCCGACGGGTTGCCGGTCCGTGTCCCGCTTGACGGCATCCCGGCCGACATGCCCGTGATCTCTGGACGGAACTCGGTACCCCAGCATGGCGGCGGCGGAACACAGCATGCAGGAGCGAGTGTCGTCGGGCGAGGTGGATGTCGAGGAGGGCGATGGCACCGAGACCGTCGTGCTCGGCCCAGCAGAGATGTTCCGGCCGGACCCTGTGGCGCTCTGCAACCGCTTTGGCTCCGGGCCGCTCGGATAGAGTGCAGACGGCAGCAAGGAACTACGCGACCCGCATAGGCGGCGCACGGCGGCCGAGGCTGGAATGCCACGCCGTTAGCCGCCACGTCAGGAAGGACGGCCGATGCTCGTCGACCTCTTCGTCCAGTACCTGCCGCTGCTGCTCACCATCGCGATGATGCTGCTGCTGGGGTGGGGTGTCGTCCTGCTGGCGCGGATCGACCGACGCCTGGCCGATCTCACTGCTCTGGCCAGGGAGCGGCAGGGCGAGTCCAGCGTCCCCGCCGGCCGGTAGGCGAGCCGGCTGGGGCGGAAGCCACCCGCCAGCTCAGACCCGACCGCCGGAACGCCAGTACTCGCCGGCGGCGCGGTCGAGGAAGCCCTCGTCGACCAGGTGGCGCCGGAGGGCGGCGTAGTCGGCGTGGCGCGGGGCCAGGATCGCGTTGACCTCCCGCTCCGCGTAGCGGCGGCCCGGCTCGAAATCGAGGGCGACGCGTTCGAGGACGACCAGCCGCTTCCTGCGCTGCGACGGGATCTCGACCAGCTTCGATCCGCGGAAGAAGCGCCCGAGGACGGCCTGCTCGTCGCCGGTCATCCCGGAGAGGACCGACCGGTCCACCGGCTGGGGCTGGGGAAGGTCCCGGGCGAGCTCGCGCAGCGCCTCCCGGCGCAGGGCGTACCGATCGCCGTCGCGCTCGACGACGCCCGCCTGGACCAGCGGCCCCAGGGTTGCCAGGACGTCGCGCGGCCGTTGGCCCGTGCGCTCGGCGAGGTCATCGGCGGTGTGCGGCGCGCACGCGACCAGCCCCACGACGGCGAGGCGGTCGGGATCCAGGAGCGTCTTCAGGAACTCGGTCGCTTCCACCGCGCCCAGGATTCCACGACGACGACGGGGGCCGCCCGTTCGGGCGGCCCTCGGTGAGAGGTGGCGCGGGTCTCTAGCGCTCGACGGGGACGTCGACCAGCGAGCCGTACTCGGTCCAGGAGCCGTCGTAGTTGCGGACCTGGTCGTAGCCGAGGATCTCATGGAGCACGAACCAGGTGTGGGCGCTGCGCTCGCCGATGCGGCAGTAGGCGGCGACCTCCTTGTCCGGCGTCACGCCCTTGCCCTCGTAGAGGCTCCGCAGCTCGTCGGTGGCCAGGAACTCCCCGGTGTCGGCGTTCACCGCGGACGCCCACGGGACGTTCGCGGCACCCGGGATGTGGCCCTTGACCTGGGCGGCCTCCTGGGGCAGGTGCTCCGGCGCGGCGATCTCGCCGTTGAACTCCGCGGGGGAGCGGACATCGACGAGCGCGACGCCCTCCGGGGCGCCGACGAAGTCCGCGAGGATCTGGTCGCGCTTCGCGCGGATGCTCTCGTCGGCCGCGCCGGTGGTGTAGCCGGGGCGGGGCTCGGCCTTGGTCTCCTCGGCGGTCAGCTCGCGCCCCTGGAGCTCCCACAGCTTGCGGCCGCCGTCCATCAGGCTGACACGGTCGTGGCCGTACACCTTGAAGTACCAGTAGGCGTAGGCGGCGAACCAGTTGTTCGAGCCGCCGTAGACCACGACGTGGGTGTCGTTGCCGATGCCGCGCGATTCCATCAGCGCGGCGAAGTCCTGGGCGGACACGAAGCTGCGGCGCAGCGGGTCCTGGAAGTCCGCGCGCCAGTCGAAGCCGACGGCGCCACGGATGTGGCTCTTGGTGTAGGCGGTGGCGTCCTCGTCGACCTCGGCGATCACGACCCCGGGGTCGTCCAGGTGCTCGGCCACCCAGTCGGTGGTCACGAGGGCTTCGTTGTTCGCGGGCATGGGGCTTGGCTCCTTCATCCGGCTGTCGCGGGCACGGCGGTCCTTGGGCAGACTAGCCACGCCCACACCCGCCGACCGGGTGGAAAACAGGGACAATTCTGTGGCTGCCCGGGTCCAACAGGGGGAACCGGGAGCACCCGGTCATTCCGCTCCGCCGACGAGAGGCACGTCCGTGACCACGCCGCAGGCAGCCCAGGGCATCGCGCCCGATCTCGGCCTCCCGGAGGAGCAGTCGGCGCCGGGCGAGGAGCTCGCGGAGGCGCTCATGGGGCGCTTCGCCGGGCGCCGCGCGCTGGTCACCGG
>Ga0136624_1000562_pt1 | contig 14699 bp, 9 predicted proteins | sample AntDrymUQ4692206_2_FD_104802 | JGI IMG/M metagenome (GOLD analysis project Ga0136624, IMG submission 104802) | Polar desert sand microbial communities from Dry Valleys, Antarctica - metaG UQ469 (22.06) | ecosystem: Environmental > Terrestrial > Soil > Desert | place: Antarctica: Dry Valley... | reverse complement strand
CTCCTGACGCAGGCGCCACAGGTCATCCGGCGAAAGGGTCGCGCCGTGCCGGGAGAGCGGTCATGATGCGCGCATGCGCCGTGCCCTTGCAGCCGCGGCCGTCGTGCTGCCCGCTCCCGGGTCTTCGACGCGCCGGCAGCGGTCTGACAGCGCGCTGAGGAGCCCGCCGATGTCTGACCCCTTCGCCGACGTCCTGTCCGCGAACGCCGCCTACGCGCAGCAGTTCGACCTCGGCGGCCTCCAGGACGTGCGGCGCGCGGGCTCGCGATCGTCACGTGCATGGACACCCGGATCGAGCCGCTGCGCATGCTGGGGCTGCGGCCGGGCGATGCGAAGATCCTGCGCAACGCCGGCGGCCGCGTCACCGACGACGTGCTGCGGACCCTGGTCCTCGCCGTCCACCTCCTGGGGGTCGACCGGGTGATGGTCGTCGCCCACACGGACTGCCGGATGGCGAAGTCCAGTGACGAGGAGGTGCACGGCCTGATCCTCCGCTCGAGCGGCGTGGACACCCGCAGCCTCGAGTTCCGGACCGCGCCCGACCAGGACACGGCGCTCCGGCTGGACGTGACCAGGATCCGCGCGCACCCGCTGCTCCCCAGAGGGCTGCCGGCGGCGAGCTTCCTCTACGACGTGGCGTCCGGCCGGGTCCGCACGGCCGTGGCGGCGACCGGCGGGCGGGATGTGCCGAGCGACAAGTGAGTACGCTGCCGCAAGGGGCCGCACGCCCCGGGGAAGGTCCGAGGGAGGTCCGATGCCGGTGATGGAGACGCTGCTGCCCGCCGATCCGCAGAGCGCCGGACGCGCGCGGCGGTTCGTGGTCACGGCGCTGCACACGACCGGCCAGGAGCGCCACTCCGACACCACCGAGCTCCTGGTGAGCGAACTGGTGACCAATGCGTTGCTGCACTCGGGTTCCGAGGTCGGGCTGCGGGTGGTTGCCGGCGGGCCGACCGTGCGGGTCGAGGTCCGCGACGCGAGCCCCGTCCTGCCGAAGCCCGCCAGGCACGCGGCCGATGCGGCCACGGGCCGCGGGCTGGAGATGGTGGAGCTGCTGTCCAGCCGGTGGGGGGTCGAAACCCGCGAGCCGGGGAAGGTCGTCTGGTTCGAGGTCGGCGAGCCCTCGTCCCGACCCGACCGCGAAACGGCCGAAAACGAGCCGTCCGGCCACGAGATCGGCGCCTCCGACAGCCCGGAGGGCGCCGCCCCGGAGGTCGCCCGCACGGTGCAGCTGCTCGGACTGCCGGTCGCCCTGTACCTGGCCATGCTCCAGCAGAACGACGCGCTCCTTCGCGAGTTCACCCTCCGGGCGTTCGCCGACGCGGCCTCGGAGGAGCCGGGCCCGCCCAACGCGACGGAGCAGTCCGCCGTCGGCGACCTGCGGGCCGAGGTGCAGGCGGCGGCCGAAGCCGGCGAAGCGCGAGCCGACCTTCCGGTCGCCGTGGGCCCGCGAGCCCGGGAGGCGAGCGCCCAGCTGCTCGCAACCCTCAGCGAGGCGGATCTGCTGTCGAGCTCCGGCGAGCTCCTCACGCCGCCCGCCCTCCCGGAGATCCGAGGATGCCGCCGCTGGTGGCTCGGTCAGATCGTCACGCAGCTCGACGGGGCTCCGCCGACACCGTGGTCCGACCACGTCGCCGAGCCGCCCGACACGGCGACGCCGATGGTGCAGGTCGACCACCGGCGGGTCCTCGACCAGCTCGGCGACGCGATCGTCGTGGGCGACGATCTCAACCGCATCGTGCACCTCAACCCGTCGGCGGAGCGGCTGCTGGGGTGGCCGGCGGGGGAGCTCGTCGGGCAGCGTCTCACGACGATCATCCCGGAGCGGCTGCACGACGCGCACGTCGTGGGCTACACCTCCTACCTGCTCACCGGCACGCCGCGGCTCATCGGGCGCCCGATCCGCGTCCCGGCCCGGAGGCGCGACGGTTCGGAGGTCCCGGTCGAGCTGCTGCTGAGCGCGTTCCCCGGCCCGGGCGGGCGCCAGATGTTCGTCGGGTCCCTGCGGGACCTCACCGACCGCGACCGCTCCGGTGAACAGAGGTTGGTCGACCGCGGTCTCGGCGCTCTCGAGGAGATCGCCGCCGCTGTCGTCCCGCATGCCGGTCCTGGGGAGGTGCGGGATCTGGCGCGCCTGACCGTCGACGTGGTCGTCCGCCACCTGGGCTGGCGATTCGGCGCCGCCTGGATGCCCGAGGAAGGCGCCGCCCACCTGCGGTGCACGGACGTCCGCGAGGCCCATTCCGGCGCCGCCTCGGGCTTCGGGACCCTGACGCTGCGGCAGCGGCTGCGCCGGGGCGCGGGCCTGCCGGGACGGGTGTGGGAGTCCGGCGAGGCGGCGTGGATCACCGACGTCGTCGCCGACGCCAACTTCCCGCGCGCGTCCGCCGCCGTCCAGAGCGGCCTACGGAGCGCCTTCGCCTTCGGCCTGCGGCGATCGCCTCAGGCCGAGGTCGAGGCCGTCGCCGAGTTCTACACCGACCAGCTCGTCGAAGAGGACACCAGCCTGCTGTCCGTGATGACCACCATCGGCGTGATCGCCGGCGCCGCGGCGGCAAGGTGACACCGGAGCGTGGCATGAGCATCGCCAGAGCCGACCGCGTCGGCCGCTCCGCGCTGCTCGAGTTCGTGCGGCCCCGTCACCGCGGCATCCTGACCACGTCCCGCCGCGACGGCCGCCCGCAGCTGTCGCCGGTGGCCATGGGGCTGGACGGGCAGGACCGGGTGGTGATCTCGACCTACCCGGAGCGCGCGAAGGCGGCCAACCTCCGACGGGATCCCCGGGCGACGGTCTGCGTCCTCTCCGACGACTGGGACGGCCCGTGGGTCCAGGTCGACGGCAGCGCAGAGGTGCTCGACCTCCCCGAGGCCCTGGAGCCGCTCGTCGAGTACTACCGCGCCATCTCCGGCGAGCACCCCGACTGGGACGCCTACCGGGAGGCGATGCAGCAGCAGGGCAAGTCCCTGGTGCGCATCACGATCGACCGGTGGGGTCCCGTCGCCACCGGCGGATTCCCGCCGCGGCTGTCCCGGGACTGACGCCAGGGGTCATGAGACGTCCACCGGCTCCGCGAAGCGGCGCCTGACGGCTGCCTCCACGTTGGGCGCCACGACGTCCCGGCTCCCGACGAGGACGACGCGTTCGAGGTCGGCTCCCCGCTCGTCGAGCCACCGCTCCACCTCCGGGGACCGCGAGACCTCGTCGCCGTCCACGAGCAGCAGCACGCCGCCGTCCGCGGCCGCGCCCGGCCCGGCGGCCAGCGCGTCCGGCCAGTTCGCACCGGTCGCGAGCCACGTGCGGCCGGGCTCGAGCCCGGTCTCCGCGGCCCGTCCGGCCACGGCCAGCGACGTGGCGTACCGCGTCGGGCCGGCGAGGCGGTCGGCGGCCGGTCCCGCCGCCGCGATCGCCCCCGCGACCTCGGCCGAGACGGCGGCCTCGCCGCCCACGATGGTCGCCGACGCGGCCGTGCCGAGCACCGCGCGGGTCTCCTCGGGCAGCCGGTCGCGCTCCACGAGCACGATCGGACGCGCCTGCGCGGCGGCCAGCCCGGACACCGCGACGGCGTCCGGCCAGCCGCGTGCCGGGTCGGCGTGGCCGCCCTCGACGACGTAGACCGCGTCGCCGTCGAGACGCCCCGCGATCAGGGCGGCGGTCTCGAACCGGTTGGCGCCGCCGATGCGGACGACGTCGTCGACCCCCGACGCCTCGAGGTCGGCCACCACCCGGGCCGACAGCGCGGTCTCGCTGCCCAGCACGTAGGCCGTCTCCGCCCCCAGCCGGGCGACCTCCTCGGCCGCAGCGAGGTGCAGCGCCGACCCGCCGGTCAGCAGCAGCGGCGCGTCCAGTTGCGCGGCCAGCGGCGCGCCGGCCAGGGCGTCCGGGTAGTCGTCGGCACGTGCGACGACGACCGCGTCCGCCGACGGCCGGGTCGCGCGCGAGATCTCGACGGCCGTCTCGACACGGGTGGGCCCGGCCAGCCGCTCGACCTGGTCGGCCGCCTCGATCACGACGCCGTCCAGCTCGGCGCCAGGATCGAGCTCCACGGTGAGGGTGCCCCGGTAGCTCGTGAACGAGCCGGGTGCGCACTCGCGGACGATGATCTCGACCGCACCGGATGGCAGGCCGGAGAAGTGGACCTCACCGGTCGGACCGGTCATGCCGGACACCACCGGGACCGCCGACCCCCGAGGTCGCGCGTCGAGGCAGACGTCGGGCACCGGTGGACCGCCGTCGCGCTCTCGGACCACGCCGATCACGGTCGCCCCCTCGGCCGTGACGGTCGCGTCGATGTCGTCGGTGACCGTCCCGCTTGCGACGACCACGGCCGCCGCGTCCTCGAACCGGTCGGCCCCGCCGTGCCACACCGGCGCGTACCCGGTCAACTCGCTGCAGCCGTCGGAGAAGAGGACGCGGTAGGAGCCCGCGGCCAGCCCGGTCAGTTGATATCCGCCCGCGACGCCCTCCCCGGCCGCCGGGTCGCCGGGGTGCGTCTCCGACTCCGCCACGACCCACCCCTCGGCGTCCACGGCCCGCACGCAGGCCCAGCCGACGGCCGCGCCCGCCGCATCCGTCAGGAAACCGGTGACGGCTCCTCCGCGCTGCAGTGTGATCTCCACCCCGCCGCGCTCCTCGCCGGCGGCGATTGCGACCGACTCCGCATCGCCGGCGCGGTCGCCGCCGAACCAGGCCGGCGCCCAGCCCACGTCGTCGACCTCGGGGCCGATCAGCCCGCCGCCGCAGCCGGCCACCCGCACCCGATAGTCGCCGGCCGGCAGCGCCTCGATGCGCCACGTCCCGTCCTCCGCGGTCATGCCGAGGTCGCCGACGAAGCCGCTGGACACGGCAGCCCCGTGCTCGTCGTAGAGCTCCACGCAGACGAAGGCGACCGGACGGCCGTCCGGATCGGTGACGCGGCCGGCCAGCGTGGCGCCGGGCTGCAGCGCGGCGTCGACGCCCTCCCGGATGCGGGCACGGTCCACCGTGACGACGTCGGCGGCGACGGCGGTGGTGCGCTCGCGCCACCACGCCTGCGCGTACCGGTCCGCCGTGCTCTGCGGCAGGAAGCGGACCCGGTAGTCGCCGGCCGGCAGGTGCGCGAAGGCGTAGGTGCCGTCCGCGGCGGTCCGGACCGTGCCGAGCCGGAAGTCGGAGATCTCGCCCACGAGCGGCTCGGCGAAGACGTCGACGTCGGCAAGGGCGGATCCGGTGACCGCGTCGGTCACGCGGCCGCGCAGGCCGCCCGACATGGTCAGCGCCGCGTCGATGCCGTCGAGCTCAGTCCCCGCGGGCAGGTCGATGTCGGTCCCGCTGAAGATGTCCTGCGCGTCGTCGTAGGCCTCGTGCGTGTAGCGGAAGGGCCGGTCGGAGACGTCGTCGAAGGTGACGCGGTAGTCGTCGTTCGGCTGGAGGTCGCCGATCCGGTACCGCCCGTCGGCCTGCGTGGTCGCCAACGCCACCCCGACCCACCCGCCGTCCTCCTCGCCGGCCTCCCCGCTCGGGATCCACGCGAGCGCGCTGATGCCCGCCAAGGGCTCACCGGTCGCGTCGTCGGTGACCCGCCCGCCCAGAGCCGAGGTCCCGCCGACCTGGGCCGCCGCGGGCCCCATCGACGCCCCGACCGCCAGCACCGTGAAGAACACCGCTGCCCACCCGTGTCGGGCTCCTCGACGTCCGCCCATGTCCGCCCCCCTGGTTGTCGTGATTCTGATCTCACACGCACACTGCGGTCAACAGGTTCACCTCCCGGACCGGTCGCGGGCGTCAGCGCGCTGTCGTGTTGCGCCGACGCGAGTGGCTACCCTCTCGCCGTGGTCGTCGATCGTGTGGCCCTCGTCGAACGCAACCTCGACCGCGCCCTCGCCCAGGCCGAGGCCCCGGCCGCGCGCCTGCCCCCGGACGCCCCGCTGTCGGAGCGGACGACCCTGACGGCCCGGCAGGCGGTGGACCTGTTCACCGACCAGGTGCGCTCACGGGCGCTGGACGTCGTCGCGCGGGCGCTGAAGGCGCAGGGCGCCGGCTTCTACACCATCTCCAGCGCCGGACACGAGCAGAACGCCGTCGTCGGGGCGCAGCTGCGCACCACCGACCCTGCGTTCCTGCACTACCGCTCCGGCGGATTCATGATGGCCCGCTCCCGCCAGGCCCCCGGCGTCGACCCCGTCACCGACACGGTCCTGTCGCTGACCGCGTCGGCCGGCGACCCGATCGCGCAGGGCCGGCACAAGGTGTGGGGCAGCCGCCCGCTGTGGGTCCCTCCGCAGACCAGCACGATCGCCTCCCACCTGCCCAAGGCGATGGGCACCGCGTTCGCCCTCGACCGCGCCCGCCGCATCGGCGTCCCCGTCGACATCCCCCCCGACAGCATCGTGTGCTGCTCCTTCGGCGACGCCTCCGCCAACCACGCGACCGCGCTGGCGGGCATCAACGCCGCCCGCTACTCCCACCGCCGGGGCAGCCCGGTGCCGATCCTGTTCCTCTGCGAGGACAACGGCATCGGTATCTCGGTCGACACCCCGCGGCGGTGGATCTCCTCGAGCTTCTCGGGGCTTCCCCACCTGGAGTACGTCCACGCCGCCGGCGAGCTCGACGAGGTCTGGGAGACGGTCGCTCGGGCCGTGACCAACTGCCGCACGGCCCGCCGTCCGGTGTTCCTCCACCTCGACGTCGTCCGGCTGTGGGGCCACGCCGGCACGGACGTGGAGAGCGGCTACCGCACCGGCGACGAGATCGCGGCCGTCGAGGCGCGTGACCCCCTGGTCGTGAACGCCCGCCGGCTGGTCGCCACGGGCGCCGCCACCCCGGCGCAGCTCCGGGAGCTCGTCGCCGCCGTCCGCGCCGAGGTCGCCGAGGCCGCGGCCAAGGCTGCCGGCGGGCCCAAGCTTGCGACGCGCGCGGCCGTCGTCGCCCCGCTCGCCCCCTACGACGAGGCCGCCGCCCGCGTGGAGGCCGCCGGCGTCCCCGACGCCGCCGACCGCGCCGCGCTGTTCGGCGGCGTCCTGCCCGAGCAGGCGACGACCGCGGTGCGACGGACGCTCGCCGCCCACGTCAACGCCGCGCTGCACGACGAACTGCTGCGCCGGCCGGAACTGCTGGTCTTCGGCGAGGACGTCGCCCGCAAGGGCGGCGTCTACAACGTGACCTCCGGCCTCCAGCGCGCGTTCACCTCCGGCCGGGTGTTCGACACGCTGCTCGACGAGACGACCATCCTCGGCATCGCGCAGGGCGCCGGCCACCTCGGGCTCATGCCCGTCCCGGAGATCCAGTACCTCGCCTACCTCCACAACGCCCTCGACCAGCTCCGCGGCGAGGCGGCGTCGCTCAGCTTCTTCTCCTCCGGTCAGTTCACGAACCCGATGGTCGTCCGCGTCGCCGGCCTGGCCTACCAGAAGGGCTTCGGCGGGCACTTCCACAACGACAACTCGATCGGGGCGCTGCGCGACATCCCCGGCCTCGTGCTGGCCGTCCCGTCCCGCGGGGACGACGCGGTGCGCATGCTGCGGGGGGCGCTGGGGCTCGCAAAGGCGTGCGGGCGGGTGGTCGTGTTCCTCGAGCCGATCGCGCTCTACCACGAGAAGGACCTCCACCAGCCCGGCGACGGCGGCTGGCTCAGCGACTACCCGCCGCCCGGGCAGGCGCTGCTGCCCGGCGAGGTCGGCGTGCACCACCCCCACCACACCGACCTCTTGATCGTCTCCTACGCCAACGGCCTGCGGATGTCGCTGCGGGCGGCGCTGCGCCTGCGGATCGACCACGGCGTCCGCGCCCGCGTGGTCGACCTGCGGTGGCTCAGCCCGCTGCCCCTGGAGGCCGTGCGCCGCCACGCCGGGCAGTGCGCTGCGGTCCTCGTCGCCGACGAGTGCCGCGCGACCGGAGGCGGCATCGCGGACGCGGTCATCGCCGACCTCGCCGAGCACGGCCCTGCGCCCCCGCTGGCGTCGGTCCGGTCGGCCGACAGCTACGTGCCCCTCGGACCCGCCGCCGACACGGTGCTGCTCGGCGAGGACGAGATCCTCGACGCCGCCCTGCGCGTCGCCCGTCGCGCCGGTCCCGCCCAGGGCTGACCGGTCACCAGCGGCGCAGGGCGGACTCGGCGAGGGCGACGCGGGCGGCGGCCCGACCGGGGATGCCGTGGACGGCCCCGCCGGGGAAGGCGGCGGCGCTGCCGATGTACAGGCCCGCGACCGGGGTGCGGTACGGCGACAGGCCGGGGACCGGCCGGAAGACCAGCTGGTCGAGCGCGTAGCTGCCGGTGCCGACGTCGCCGCCGGGCAGGCCCGCGTTGCGGGCCTCGATCGCCGGCGGGGTGAGGACGTGCCGGGCGAGGATGCGGTCGCAGAACCCCGGCGCGAACCGCTCGACCTGGGCCTCGACGCGCGCGACGTGGCGGTCGGACTCGCGGCCCCAGTCGACGCCGTGGGGCACGCGCGTGTACGCCCACGCGGTGTGGCGGCCCGCGGGGGCGCGGGTCGGGTCGGCGAGGCTCTGCTGACCGAACAGGCTGAAGGGGCGGTCCGGGACCTCCCCGAACCGGACCTGCACGGCGGCGCGGGCCAGCTCCCGGGCAGGGCCGCCGACGTGGACCGTCCCGGCCTCGCGCGCCTCGGGGGCCGTCCAGGGCACCGGGCCCGTCAGCGCCCAGTCGACCTTGAGGGTGTGGGGGCCGTACCGGTAGCGGGCCAGGCGCGCCCGGTAGGCGGGGTGCAGCGCGTCGCCGGCGAGGCGCAGCAGCGTGTGCGGCGTCACGTCGCACACGGCGACGTTCGCCCGGATGCAGTCGCCGCCGTCCAGGGCGACCCCCGCGACCCGTCCGCGCGCCGTCACGACCCGGTCGACCCGCGCGCCGGTGCGGACCTGACCGCCCAGCTCGGCGAGGTAGCCGACCAGGGCGTCGGTCAACGCGGCGGCGCCTCCCTCGGGGCTCGGCCAGCCGACGACGTGGCCGAGCAGGTTGAGGTAGACGGCGGCCACCGCGCTGCCGGCCGCGTCGACCGCGACGTCGCCGTGCATGGCCGACCCGTACAGCCAGGCGGTGGCGTGCTCGCCGAAGGGCAGCTCGGCGGCCAGCGCCTGGGCCGGCAGGAGCACGAGGCGGGCGAACTCCAGGGCTCCGCCCAATCCGAACGCGCCGAGCACCCGCAGCGGTCCCTCGACCGGCGGGAAGCCGGCCATCATCGTGCGCCGCACGGCGTCGAAGTGCTCGACGTACGGGCCGACGAGCCCGCGCCACGCCCGGCCGTCCCCGGGTGCGAGCTCGTCCAGGTTCGCCGCCGTCCGGTCGAGGTCGGGGTACAGGGCGACCGCCCGTCCCTCGGGCATCGGGTGGGCCATCGCCACGGGCGGGTGGACCCAGCGCAGCCCGTGCCGCTCCAGCGGCATGTCGCCGAAGACCGGGGACGCGACGGCCGCGGGGTACACCGACGAGAACACGTCGTGACGGAAGCCGGGGAGCGTGAGCTCCTCCGTCTTCACCGCCCCGCCGGCAGTGGCCGCGGTCTCCAGCACGAGCACCGAACGGCCCCGGCGTGCGAGCGTGATCGCCGCCGCCAACCCGTTCGGCCCAGCCCCGACGACGACCGCGTCGTAGCGTTCCCGGGTCATGGTCCTCCGTAGGTGTCGCCCCGGGGCACCGTAGCCGCACCGCGCCCGGCCCCGACGGCGGGCCGGTCTATCGTGGGGGTGCCGCCGCCGCATCGCAGAGGAGCACGCCATGCCCGACACCTTCCACGCCCGGTCGACGCTGGAGGTGGGGGAGCGCTCCTACGAGATCTTCCGGCTCGACGCGCTCGCCGACCGTTTCGACATCGGCCGGCTGCCGTACTCGCTGCGGATCCTGCTCGAGAACCTTTTGCGCCACGAGGACGGCGACACCGTCCGCGCCCAGGACGTCGAGGCGCTCGCGGGGTGGGACCCGGACGCCGAGCCGAGCAGCGAGATCCTCTGGACGCCCGCCCGCGTGCTGCTCCAGGACTTCACGGGTGTGCCGGCGGTCGTGGACATCGCGGCGATGCGCGACGCGATGGCCGACATCGGTGGCGACCCCGGCAAGGTCGACCCGCTGTTGCCGGCGGATCTCGTCATCGACCACTCGATCATCGCCGAGGTCGCCGGCGTGCCCGACGCCTTCCGGCGCAACGCCGACATCGAGTTCTCCCGCAACACCGAGCGCTACGCGTTCCTGCGCTGGGGCCAGCAGGCGTTCGACAGCCTGCGGGTGGTCCCGCCGAACACCGGCATCGTCCACCAGGTCAACCTCGAGTACCTCGCCCAGGTCGTCTTCGCCGACGACGGCCGGACGGGGACGCTGCGCGCCTATCCGGACACGCTCGTCGGGACCGACTCGCACACGCCGATGGTCAACGGCCTCGGGGTGCTCGGCTGGGGGGTCGGCGGCATCGAGGCGGAGGCGGCGATGCTCGGCCAGCCGCTGTCGATGCTGATCCCGCGGGTCGTCGGCTTCAAGCTGTCGGGCGCCCTTCCCGAGGGCGCGACCGCCACCGACCTCGTTCTGACCGTCACCGAGATGCTCCGCCACCGCGGCGTCGTCGGGAAGTTCGTCGAGTTCTACGGTCCCGGCGTGGCCAACGTGCCGCTCGCGAACCGCGCGACCATCGGCAACATGTCGCCCGAGTACGGGTCGACCTGCGCGATCTTCCCCATCGACGACGAGACCCTGCGGTATCTGGAGTTCACCGGCCGTCCCGCCGAGACGATCGCGCTCACCGAGGCCTACGCGCGGGAGCAGGGGCTCTTCCACGACCCCGCCGGCCCGGAGCCGCGCTACTCCGAGACGATCGAGCTCGACCTCGGCACGATCGTCCCCAGTCTCGCCGGCCCCACCCGGCCGCAGGACCGTGTCCGGCTGGACCAGGCGAAGGCGTCGTTCCGCGTCGCGCTGCGCCGCTTCGTGGCGGACGACGACGCCGACGGCCCCCCGCCGGACCTTCCCCGCGACAGCGTCGACGAGGCCGTGGACGAGACCTTCCCGGCCAGCGACCCGCCCGCGGCCGGGACGAAGGACGAGCCCGAGCCCGGGACCGCCGAGACGCCCGCGCCAGGACCGCTGCGCGACCGGGTCCGCACCCCCGTGCCCGTGCGCCTGGACGACGGGTCGACGTTCGAGCTCGACCACGGCCACGTCGTCATCGCGGCGATCACGAGCTGCACGAACACGTCGAACCCGTCGGTGATGCTCGCCGCCGGTCTGCTCGCCCGCAACGCCGTCGACCGGGGCCTCGACGCCAAGCCGTGGGTGAAGACGTCCCTGGCGCCGGGGTCGAAGGTCGTCGTGGACTACTACGAGCGCGCCGGGCTGACGCCCTACCTGGAGAAGCTGGGGTTTCACCTCGTCGGGTTCGGCTGCACGACCTGCATCGGCAACTCCGGGCCACTGCTGCCGGAGGTCTCCGAGGCCGTGAACTCCAACGACCTGGCGGTCGCCTCGGTGCTGTCCGGCAACCGCAACTTCGAGGGGCGCATCAACCCCGACTGCAAGATGAACTACCTCGCGTCGCCGCCGCTCGTGGTCGCCTACGCCCTGGCCGGCACGGTCGACGTCGACCTGTTCACCGAGCCGCTCGGCGAGGACCCCGACGGCAAGCCCGTCTACCTGCGCGACGTCTGGCCGACGAACGAGCAGATCGTCGCCGTGACCTCCGACGCGGTACGGCGCGACATGTTCACCGCGCGCTACGCCGACGTGTTCAGCGGCGAGGACCGCTGGCAGAGCCTCGACATCCCCACCGGGGACCGCTTCGCCTGGGACGAGCGGTCGACGTACGTGCGCAAGCCGACGTTCCTGGAGGGGATCGACGCCGACCCGCCGGGGCTGGCCGACATCCGCGGCGCCCGCGTCCTCGCGCTCCTCGGCGACAGCGTCACGACCGACCACATCTCGCCGGCCGGCAACATCAAGGCCGACAGCCCCGCCGGCCGCTACCTCCAGGACCACGGCGTGGCCCCCGGAGACTTCAACTCCTACGGCGCGCGCCGCGGCAACCACGAGGTGATGGTGCGCGGAACGTTCGCGAACATCCGGCTCCGCAACCAGCTGGCGCCCGGAACCGAGGGCGGCGTGACCGTCCACTTCGGCGACGCCGACGAGCAGGTCTCCATCTACGAGGCGTCCCTGCGCTACCAGCGCGACGGCGTCCCGCTGCTCGTGATCGCCGGCAAGGAGTACGGCTCGGGTTCGTCCCGGGACTGGGCGGCGAAGGGCCCGCTCCTGCTCGGCGTCCGCGCCGTGCTGGCCGCGAGCTACGAGCGCATCCACCGGTCCAACCTCATCGGCATGGGGATCCTGCCGCTGCAGTTCGCCGACGGCGAGTCCGCCGAGTCGCTGGGGCTGACGGGGCGGGAGGAGTTCGACGTCGTCGGGCTGACCGACACCGCGGACGGGGCACCGTTGCCGGCGGAGGTGACCGTCCGCGCCGGCGTCACCGAGTTCTCCGCGCGCATCCGGATCGACACCCCGCGCGAGGCGGACTACTTCCGCCACGGCGGGATCCTGCCGTACGTGCTGCGCGAACTCCGCGACGCCTGAGCTGAGGCGGGCCGTCCTTGTGGCGTGCGTAATGAGGGGACGTCGGATGCGTTCCAGGGGCAGGACCTCACCCCACCCCCGAGAGAACCCCACCATGCTCGACGTACAGCGGGCCGCTGACGCGCGCGGCAACACGCTTCTGGACCGGTCCGGCGCGGAGGCGTCGGTCACCTCGGGCCACCGCCCGGAGGGACCGACGCTTGCCGGGGCTGCGGCCGGGGCACCGTGGCCGGAGATGGGCCGCCCGGACGACACCGCGCTGCTGCGCCGCGACGCCACCGAACGCGAACGCCTGGCCGAGCGGATCTCCCGGCGCATGGACGGGCCGGTCACCGTCCTCGGCGTGGTGTTCCTGTTCGTCGTGCTGGTCGAGACGGTCAGCAACCCCGGTGAGCCGATCGCGACGGCACTGCGGGTGGCCGGGTGGGCCCTGTGGGCGGTCTTCGCGGCGGAGTTCGTCCTCAGGATGGTCATCGCCCCGTCCACGTGGGGCTTCCTGCGCCGCAACTGGTGGCAGCTGCTCTTCCTGATCCTGCCGTTCCTGCGGTTCGCCCGGATCCTGGCGCGCCTGCGCCTTGCCAGGATGGGCCGGGTCCTGTCGTCCGCGGTGCGGACCGGCCGCAGCGCCGGCCGCAGGCTGTCCAACCGTCTGGGCTGGCTCGTGGCCGTCACCGTGATCGTCGTCCTCGCCTCGAGTCAGTTGCTGTTCGAGTTCGCCGGCTACGACAGCTACGGCGCGGCCCTCCACGCCGCCGCGCTTGCCACGATCACCGGCCAGGCCTTCGGGCGTGACTCGGCGGTGGCCCAGCTGCTCGAGGTGGTCCTCGCGGTCTACTCGGTGGTCGTGTTCGCCGCGCTGGCGGGGATGCTCGGCGCCTACTTCGTGGAGCGACCGGTTCCCGGCGAAGCGGACCGCGAGCCCGGGCGGAGATGAACCTCGCAACGCACTTGACGCGGGCGGCCGCGCGAGGGTCAATGGGTGTTGCACCGCTTCAGCGTTCCCGGCGGCCGGGTGGGGACCGGCCGGGGACGGGACCCGACAGCGGAAGGTCGGAGCCTGGCCGTGCGAACGCCGGCAACCGGCAGCGGGGCGGTGACCCGCGATTCGAGGTCTGGGCCGCGCGGGCGGTCCATGCCCAGATCGCGGAGGCAACCGGCGTCGTCCTGCCCGTGCGCTTGTGGGACGGCACCGGGCTGGGCGAGAAGGACGCGGGGTACACCGGCGCGCACACCGTCATCGCGCGCACCTGCGCGGGCGGCGCCATTCCCGGGCGCGCGACCGCGCCGCGATCGCCTACCACTACGACCTTCCCCAGTCCTTCTACGAGCAGTTCCTCGACCGCCGTCTCGTCTACTCCTGCGCCTACTACCGGGACGCGAACGAGCCGCTCGAGGACGCCCAGCGTCGCAAGCTTGACGTCATATGCCGGAAATTGCGGCTCCGTCCCGGCCAGCGGCTGCTCGACATCGGCTGCGGCTGGGGTCGCTGCTGGCCCACGCGGCCGACCGGTACGGCGTCAGGGGGGTCGCGTCACCCTGTCGGCGACCCAGGCCGAGGCCGGGCGACAGCGCATCGCCGCCGCCGGTCTGGCCGATCGGGTGCGCATCCTGCAGACCGACTACCGCGAGCTCGACGGCCGCTTCGATGCCGTGGCCTCGGTGGGCATGTTCGAGCACGTCGGTCCGGACCACCTCGGCAGCTACTTCGCGGTCGCGCACCGGCTCACCGCGGACGGCGGCCTGTTCCTCAACCACGGAATCGTCACGGGGGATGCGGCCCACGTCCGCACGGGCGCCGAACGCACCTTCGTGTCGTCCTACGTCTTCCCCGACGGGGGACTGGTCCCGGCCTGGCGGGCGGTGCGGCATCTCGAGGCGGCTGGCTTCGAGCTGCTCGACGTGGAGCAGCTGCGGCCGCACTACGCCCTGACGCTCCGGGCCTGGCTGGCGAGGTTGGAACAGCACCGTGGCGCCGCGCTGGAAGCCGCCGGCGAGGCGCGGTACCGGGCCTGGAGGGCCTACACCGCCGCCTCGGCCGTCAGCTTCTCGTGCGGCGCCCTCGGCGTCGTGCAGATCCTCGGCTCCAAGGGCCACCCCGCCCCGCTCGGGCGGGACTGGATGACGCCGGTCACCTGACGTTCCGGCCGACGCTGCCCCCGG
>Ga0136624_1000561_pt1 | contig 14711 bp, 16 predicted proteins | sample AntDrymUQ4692206_2_FD_104802 | JGI IMG/M metagenome (GOLD analysis project Ga0136624, IMG submission 104802) | Polar desert sand microbial communities from Dry Valleys, Antarctica - metaG UQ469 (22.06) | ecosystem: Environmental > Terrestrial > Soil > Desert | place: Antarctica: Dry Valley... | reverse complement strand
TACGGTCCTGCCGCCAATGGCCGGGTCCGCTGCTGCTGCCCGGGCCTCGCTGTGGACCGAGCCTGTATCCCGCTGTGGACTGTGCCGATACTCGAGTCAGCCTCGGCGAGCCAGGGCGGCGGCGCCCACGACGCCTGCGGTGTCGACCAGCTCAGCCACCACAACGTCGCGCTTGACATCGCCGACCAGCATGTAGGGCCGGGCGGCCTCGGCGATCCGGTCGGCCAGCGGCTGCCCGAGCGCTTCGGCAAAGCCGCCGCCGATGACCACCCGGTCGAGGTCGAGCAGGTTCACGGCGTTGGCGACCCCGATGCTGACGGCCGACACCGCTTCGTCGAGCAGTTGGTTGGCGACCGGGTCGCCCTCGGACAGTGCCCGCTTCCACACCGACGAGGTCAGCTGCGACTTGCCCTTCTGGGCGGCGATGCGGGTCAGGGCGGTCAGGGCACCGGCGCCGACGAGGATGGAGACCGCCCGTTCCATGGACGCACGGCCGGCGTAGGCCTCGAGGCAACCGCGCCGCCCGCAGTTGCACCGCTGGCCGCCCTGGCGCACCACCATGTGCCCGAACTCGCCGGCGCCTCCGAAGCTACCCCGGTAGGGGCGCCCATCCAGCACCAGTCCGCCGCCGACGCCCGTGCCGATCCACACGCCCAGCAGATTGACCGCGCCCCGTCCCGCGCCGGCCACAAATTCGCCCAGCGCTCCGACGGTCGCGTCGTTGTCGACCACCACCGGCAGATCCAACGCCGTCGACAGCCGCTCGGCCAACGGCACCGGGTGGTCCCACCCGGCCAGATTCGGTGCGGTCTTGACCACCCCGTCGTGCACAGGGCCTGGCGCCCCGACCCCGACAGCGTCAGGTCGTTCGGGCAGCGCCTCGACCGCCGTGCGGATGGCCTCGATGACCGACTCCGGCCCATCTGCGGGGGTGCGCACCTTCTGGTCGGCGGTCACGGTGTGGTCGTCGTCGATCAGCGCGGCGAGGATCTTGGTTCCGCCCAGGTCGACGCCCGCGGCCAGCCCCATCAGCCGATGACCTCCGCGCCCAGATAGCCGATGAGTGCGGGGGGCACCGCCACCGTGCCGTCGGCGCGCTGGTGGTTCTCCAGCACCGCGATGATCGTGCGGCCGACCGCGCAGGCGGTGCCGTTAAGCGTGTGCACCATCTCGGTGGGGCCGTCGCCGACGCGGTAGCGGCAGCGCAGGCGGCGCGCCTGGTAGTCGGTGCAGTTGGAGCAGCTGGTCAGCTCGCGGTAGGCCTGCTGGCCGGGCAGCCACACCTCCAGGTCGTACTTGCGAGCCGCGGGCGCGCCGAGGTCGCCCACCGCGATGTCGACAACTCGGCCATGCAGCCCGAGCCCGGTCATGATGTCGACCTGGATGTCGCGCAGCCGCTCGTGCTCGTCCCACGAGTCCTCGGGGGTGGTGAAGGTGAACATCTCCACCTTGTCGAACTGGTGCAGGCGCAGGATCCCTCGGGTGTCCTTGCCGTAGGTGCCGGCCTCGCGCCGGAAGTTGGTGCTGAACCCCGCGTAGCGCAGCGGCAGGTCGTCGCCCGACAGGATCTCGTCCATGTGCAGCCCGGCCAGCGGCACCTCCGAGGTGCCGACGAGATACAGGTCCGACTCGGCGTCGTCGCCGCCGAGCTTGTAGAGCATGTCCTCGCTGGCGGGCAAAAATCCGGTGCCGTACAGCGCCTCGGCGCGTGACAGTACCGGGGGGATGACCGGCGTGAAGCCGTGCCCGATGGCACGGTCGAGGGCATAGCGCACGAGGGCGAACTCCAGCAGCACGGCCTGGCCCAGCAGGTAGGCGTTGCGGCTGCCGGCGACCTTGACCCCGCGCGGGATGTCGATCAGTCCGAGCGCCTCGCCGATCTCGACGTGGTCGTGGACAGCAAAGTCGAAGGTCGGGCGCTGCCCGAAGCGGCTGACCTCGACGGCGTCGGCCTCGGTAGTGCCGTCGGGCACCTGCGGGTGAGGCAGGTTGGGCAAACAGACCATCGCCTGGTCGAGGCGCTGCTGCACCGCCTCCTGTTCGGGCTCGAGCTCGGCCAGGCGGGCCGACACCTGCTGAACCTGGGCGATCAGCGCCGGCTTGTCACCGGGGGCGGCGGCTCCCACCTCGCGCCCGAGCCGGCGCTGCTTGGCGCGCAGCTCGTCCCCCTCAGCGATCAGCGCGCGCCGCTGCTCGTCGAGCGCGACGATGGCCTGCAGCGTGTCGGGGGTCACGCCGCGGCGGCCCAGTGCCGGCGCAACGGCGCCAAAGTCCTCGCGCAGCAGGCGGATGTCGATCACGCGGCGAGGCTAGCAGCGGCCGGCGCTAGCTCAGCTCGGCAGGGCGGGCGCCGAAACCCTCGACGTCGGCCAGCAGCGCGTCGTACCAGTCGCCCGCGGCCGCGTAGGCACCGTCGGAGTCATGCTCCTGGGGGCGGTCGGCCAGGCCATCGGCGCGCGGGTAGGCGCCGAGCACCCGCACCTGCGCGGCGTGGCGGTGCACACCGCGCAGGGCCCCTGCCACCCGAGCATCCGTCACGTGGCCCGCGCTGTCGATCACGATGCAGTACTCGCCCAGCGCCTGCTTGGTCGGTCGTGACTCGATCTTGGTCAGGTTGACACCGCGCAGGGCGAACTCGTCGAGGATCCGCAGCAGCAGCCCCGGGCGGTCCTCGCCGAAGAAGACCACCAGCGAGGTCTTGTCGGCCCCGGTTCGCGCCGCCATCGTTCGGCCCAGCACCAGGAAGCGGGTCTGGTTGCCGGGATGATCGTGGACGTCTGCGGCCAGGACCTCCAGGCCGAAGCGGTCCGCCGCCGGCGCCGGCCCAAGGGCCGCGACCGTGCCGTCGCCGTCCGCCACCTCGCGAGCGGCCTCGGCGGTGGACGTCGCCGCCTGCTGCGCCGCGCCCGGCAGGTGCGTCGCCAGCCACTGGCGGCACTGCGCCAGGGCATGCGGCTGGCTGCGCACGGCGGTGATGCGCTCCAGGCCGACGCCTGACCTGGCCAGCAGGTTCATGACGATCGCCACGGTGACCTCGCCACGGATGCGCACCCCGGGCGCGCCGAACGCCAGCTCGTCCAGCGTGAGGTTCACCGACCCCTCGATGGAGTTCTCGATCGGCACCACGCCGAGGTCGGCCTCGCCCTCGCGGACCGCGGTGAAGACGTCGGAGATGGTAGGCAGTGGCCATCCCTCGGCCTCGCCGACGGCCAGTCGGGCGGCCTCGGAGGTGAACGTTCCGTCCGGACCGAGGAACGCCACCCGGCTCACGAGGCGCTGCGGACGGCCCGCGCTCTCGGGCGGCGGACGCGGACCTCATCCTCGCCGATGCCGGCACCGGTCAGCGCCTGGCTGATGGCCCGCTCCTCCTCGACGGACAGATCGCGGGCGCTGCCGGAGCGCACCGCTTTGGCGTAGCTGCGGCTTTCGCTGCGCCCGTTGATCGACGTGAACACCAGCCCGTCGCCTCGCTCGTCGAGCAGCGCTGCCGAGAACGACATCCGTCCACCCATGTCGTCAAAGGCGTCGTAGCGCACGACCTGCAGGCGGCTGACCCCAGCGGCGACCAGTTCCCGCACCTGCTCGGAGTGGCGCTGCGCGCGGCGCACCTCGTCGCGCAGGGCCTCCACCTCCTTGACGTGCCGCGCCACCATGGTCAGCACGTCTTCGCGTGGCCTGCCCTTGGGTCCGGCGAGTGTTCGGTAGGTGGCCCGCACCTGCCGCTGCCCGGCGATCGCCAGGACCGAGAGCAGCACCGCAGCGACCGCCAGGCCGATGGCGGCGATCAGCGGGACGGCAATCGTCGCCGAGCCGAGTTCCACGCCGTCACCACCTCTTCAACACGCGCCTGCGCGATGCCGACAAGGGGAAGGGCGCCGCCCGCGCAGTCTAAGCCCTCGATCCGAAGTGGGAAGCCGCGCGTCGCCGGTGAGGCAGGCGGCGGGTCGGCGGTAGCCTGCCCGGTCATGCCCGACGCCGCCGACTTCGCCCGGCTCGACCACCGCCGCGCTGACCGGACCAGCGAGCCGGAAGTGATCTACGGCGAGCACAAGACTCCCGCCGAGGTGGCCGCGCTGCTGGCCGCGCTGCTGGCCGGCGGCTCCAGTCCCGTCCTGGCCACCCGCTGCTCCCCCGCTCACGCCGCCGCTGCACCCGCAGCGAGCTACGACTCGGCTGCTCGGCTCTTGGTGGCCCGCCGGGCCGCACCCGTCGACCTCGGCACGGTCGTCATCGCCTGCGCCGGGACGTCGGACCTGCCGGTCGCTCGCGAGGCCGCCGGCACGTTGGACGCCTTCGGGGTTCGCACCGATCTCATCGCCGACGTCGGTGTTGCCGGCGTGCATCGGATCCTCGCCGAAACCGACCGTCTGGCCGCGGCGCGGGTCTGCATCGTCGTGGCCGGCATGGAGGCGGCCTTGCCGACCGTGGTCGCGGGCCTGGTCTCCTGCCCGGTCATCGGGGTGCCGACCTCGGTTGGCTACGGCGCCACCTTCGAAGGGCTGGCGGCCCTGCTCGGGATGCTGACCGCGTGCGCGCCCGGGATCAGCGTGGTCAACATCGACAACGGCTTCGGCGCCGCCATGGTCGCCCGCCGCATCCTGCGGGTGGGCGGATGAGGCAGGCGCACCTTGACGCCTTCTCCGGCGCCAGCGGCGACATGCTGCTGGGCGCCGTGGTCGACGCCGGAGCCCGGCTGGCGGCCATCGAGGACATGCTCGGTGGGCTCGCCCTGGAAGGCTGGGGCTTGACCGCCGAACCGGTGCAGCGCGCTGCGCTCGCCGCCACTCGCGTGCGAGTCCGCGCCGCTGACGACGGCAGCGTGGTGCGTACCTGGGCCAACGTGCGGCAGCTGCTGGTCGACGCGGCACTGCCGGAGCCGGTTCGCGCCCGCGCGCTCGCCGCCTTCTTGCGGTTGGCCAAGGCCGAGGCGCAGGTCCACCGCATGCCGCTGGAGCGGGTCCACTTCCACGAGGTCGGGGCGCTGGACGCGATCGTCGATGTCGTCGGCGTCTGTGCCGGCCTGCACCTGCTGGACGTTGGCCGAGTCAGCTGTTCGACCGTTGCCCTGGGCACCGGCATGACCCGCGGGCAGCACGGCCTGCTGCCGGTTCCCGCGCCAGCGGTGCTCGAGCTGCTGCGTGGTGCGCCCACCATGGCCACCGACACGGCGGCTGAGCTGTGCACCCCGACGGGAGCGGCGCTGCTCGCCGAGTTCACCGATGTGTGGGGGCCGCAGCCGCCGATGGTGGTCGAGCGGATCGGCTACGGCGCCGGCGAACGCGACCTCCAGCGTCCCAACGTGCTGCGGATGGTCCTGGGGGACCCCGTCGCCGGAAGCCCCACCGCCCTTCTGCTGACCACGACCGTGGACGATCTTCCCGGTGAGCTGGTGCCGCCGGTCCTGGATGCGCTGCGCGCGGCCGGCGCCGGTGATGCCTGGGCCCGGCCGGTGATCATGAAGAAGGGACGTCCGGGCCTGGAGATCGCCTGCGTCGCCGACCCTGCTCGCTCGGCAGCCCTGCGCGAGGTGCTGTTCCGCCAGACCACCACCCTCGGCGTGCGCGGGCAGCTGGTGGACAAATGGATGCTGCAGCGCAGCTGGCTGGAGGTTGCCGTGGCGGGGCAGCCGGTGCGGCTCAAGATCGGCCGTCTCGACGGCGAGGTGGTCAACGTCGCTCCCGAGTTCGACGACTGCGCGGCAGCGGCGGCAGCCACCGGCCTGCCGCTCAAGGAGGTCTACGCCAGGGCCCGCGCGGCCTGGCCGGGCGAGGACGGTGCGCCGTGACCGCGACGCCGGCGCGGCATCGGCACCGAGCAACCGTGCCGCGGTCGACGGCACACGGTTGCAGCCTCAGATGCGAGGGCGCAAGCAGCTGAGCACGGGGCGCTTCGGAATGGCGGCGACGAAGGGTTCAAGGCCGGCGCTCAGCTCACTGGCGGTTGGACGCAGCTCGGGGTCGATGCGAAGGCACGACCAGACCAGGTCCTCCAGCGCGGCGGGGACTCGCCGACCCATGGTGGGCAGCTCGGCCAGGCGGTGCTCGTAGCGTTCGACGCCCGCGTCCTCGTCCTTGTCGCCGGACGGGAAGGGTTTGATGCCGGTCAGCGCGTTGTACAGCGTCGCGCCCAGCCCCCACACGTCGGCGGGGGGTCCGACAGGGCCAAGGTCACGCGGCGCCCACTGCTCGGGAGCCATGTACGCGTCGGTGCCCACGCGGTAACGCAGCCGGGCGGTCTCCTCCAGGGTGCGCGCGATGCTGAGGTCGATCAGCCGCGGGGGACCACCCATGATGATGTTGCGCGGCTTGATGTCCAGGTGCACCACGCCTTCGGCGGTCATGTAGTGCAAAGCCGCGCAGATCTGCGTCGCTAGCGGCACGAGCTGCTCAAGGGGCAGCGGCCCGTACATGCGGACCAGCGTCGACAGCGCCGGACCGTCGAGGTGCTCAAGGGCCACGTGGGGCAGCGGCGCGTCCAATGCCTCGTCAAGGCTGCGGACGATGACGGGATGGCGCAGCCGGATCAGCATCTCGGCTTCGGCGGCCAGCCCCGCGTGGGCGCTGCGGTCGTCGAGGCGGTCGGGTCGCAGGACCTTGGCAACGACATGGCAGCCAAGCCGGTCGTCGCGGGCCACGTAGGTCTCGTAGCGCTCGCCGCGGCCCAGCAGCTTGACGGCGTGGCGGCCCGGCGCAATCTCGCTGCCTTCGGTCAGGGCCCAGCGATCGGTGGTGGTGGTCATCAGATCTGGCTCCCGCGTATGGACGTTCCGGATGAATGGTGACCGCCCTGCCCGTCACCGCGGCGAAGGGTGACGGGCGAGGGCGTGGGGTGAAGCTTGGTGAGACTCGTGAGCTCGGTGGAACTAGTTGGTGCGGTCGCGGGAACGGTCGTTCGAACGTGAGCGGTCACGCGAGTTGTGGTCACCCGTGCGGTCGCGGGAACGGTCGTTCGAACGTGAGCGGTCACGCGAGTTGTGGTCACCCGTGCGTCGCGGGAACGGTCAAGCGAGTTGGACCGGTCGTTGGTCATGTAGCCGTCGCCCGTGCGGTCACGGGAGCGGTCACGCGAACGCGAGCGATCCGCCGTGGTCATGTCACGGGAGCGGTCACGCGAACCCGAGCGGTCCTTGGACGTCATGTCGCGCGACCGGTCATTCGAGTTCGAACGCTCGGTGCCTGACCGGCTGTTGGACCGGCTGTTGGAGTCGTCGTCATCGTCGTCGGTCGAGGCGACCAGCACCGTCTCGTCGTCATCCCGCAGCTTGGCGAACTCGTCCTGGGCGGTTGCGGCACCGGGGTTGCTGAAGAACGTCAACCCCGTGATCGCCACCAGACCCGTGAGGGCCAGCATGGCCCCTCTGAGAATGGAATCCATCGTTGCTCTCCTTGGTGTTCCTATGGCCGACCGGCTCCCCCGGCCTGCTCGACGTAGCCGCACTGTGAAGCCGCACAGTGGCAACACCATGAGAGCCAAATTAGGAAGCGCTCACGCAGGGCGCCTTCTTGCCCAACCATCACCTACCCTGATGCGGGTGGAGCACGACAGGCAGCGACGCCTCCAGGAGCTGCTGCGCAGCATGCGGGTCCGCATTCTGGCGGCCATCATCGGGCTGCTCTTCGCGTCGTCGATCGTCTCCGTGGTGCTCTCGCGCGGCCTGCTCTTCGAAAGCCTCGACGTTGAGATCCGCGGAGATCTCGTCCGCGAAGCGGAGGAGTTCCGCCGACTGGCGAGCGGTACCGATCCCGGCACCGGTGAGCCGTTCGGCACCGACCTGCGGGCCATCTTCGACGTCTACTTCGACCGCGAGGTGCCCGACGAGGGCGAGACGCTGCTGGCCTTCGTCGACGGTGAGCTGTACGCCTCGGCGCAGGCCCAGGACGGCGCCGAGGACCTTGGCGGCGCGATCGACCGCTGGCTGGCCCTGACCCGGCCGCAGTCCGGCAGCTACGAGACCCCGGAGGGCCAGATCCGCTACGTCGCGATGCCGCTACTCGACGGGGAGCCGCCCGGGTTGTTCGTTGTGGCCAACTCCCCCGCGTTTGAGCAGGCCGAGATCGACGACGCCCTGCGCACGCAGGCGATCACGCAGCTGATCGCCTTGGTCCTGGCGTCGCTGCTCGGCTTGGCGCTGGCAGGACGAGTGCTGCGGCCGCTGCTGTCCCTGGCACAGACGGCGCGCGGCATCTCCGACACCGACCTGACGCAGCGCATCCCGTTGGCGGGACGTGACGAGGCCTCACAGATCGCCCGCACCTTCAACGACATGCTGGCCCGCCTGGAGCAGGCCTTCACCACGCAGCGCCGGTTCCTCGACGACGCCGGCCACGAGCTGCGCGTGCCCTTGACCGTCATCCGCGGGCACGTGGAGCTGCTGGAGCTGGACACTGACCCCAGCGAGCGCCGCGCCACGATCGCGATCGTGACCGACGAGATCGACCGTATGGATCGCATCGTCAACGACCTGCTGCTGCTGGCCCGCGCCGAGCAGCCAGACTTCGTCCAGCCCAGACCCTTGGACCTGCGCGAGCTCACGATCGGGATCCACCGCAAGGCGACGGCCCTCGGCGACCGCGACTGGCGGCTGGCTGCCCCCGCCACCACCACGATCGTGGCCGATGGGCAGCTGCTGACACAGGCGGTGGTGCAGCTGGCCTCCAACGCCTGTCAGCACACCGGGCAGGGGGCGACCATCTGGATCGGCGCCAAGGTCGACGCCGCAGCCGTCCGGCTGTGGGTTCGCGACGACGGCGACGGCGTGCCGGCCGAGCAAGCCGAGCGCATCTTCCAGCGCTTCACGCGCGGCACCGCACGCGGGCCCGGGTCCGGGGCTGGGTTGGGTCTGTCCATCGTGCGCGCGATCGCCGAGGCGCACGGCGGCAGCGCCCGGTTGGTGCCGCACGCCGGCCGAGGTGCCTGGTTCGAGCTCATCCTGCCCGCCCGCCCGTCCGGCAACGAGGTCGTCGCCCGCGGGCCGCTGGCCCACACCGCGCGCACCTGAGCACGGCCGCAGTGCCCGCAGCGCTGTCTGTAGACCGCGCTGAGCCATCCGTCAACGCGAGGTGGGGGTCTGCTCCTGGGCCAGCCGTCGTTGCAGTCGAGCCAGGCGCGCGTCCCAGCGGGCCTCGACCTGTGCGACCCACTCGGCGGCGGCGTGCAGGGGCTCGGGCGTGAGGCGGTAGCGGCGCTCGCGACCCTCGCGAACCACGGACACCAGGCCGGCCGCCGTCAAGGCGGCGAGGTGCTTGCTCACCGCCTGGCGAGAGATGGGCAGCCCTGCGGCGAGGGTGGTCGCAGTCAATGGCCCCTCGTCGGACAGCCGCCGCAGCACCGCTCGCCGCGTGGCGTCAGCCAGCGCGAAGAAGACCGCATCCGCGGGCTGCTCGGCCACCCGTCAGACCCGTGCGGCCAGCGCCAGGGGGCCGGTCGGCGGCAGGGACGGGGCTGCTGGAGCCTCGACCACGATGACCCGCGTGGCAGCTGCCGCGTGCTCGTCGTCGGTGGTCTCGCCCAGCAGCTCCAGGTCGACGCGGGTCGCCGGGCCAACGCCATCGGCGTCCACCGGCCACCAGCGGAAGGTCAAGCGGCGCTGAGTCTCGACCCGCTCGGTGATGACGTGGCGCAGCCGGCCGTCCTCTCGCACCCAGCCCTCGCCGCCGGGCCGCAAGTCGATGCGTCCCTCGTCGGCCAGCCACCGGGCCACATCACCGGTGACCACGTTCCAGGTGGCCGCGGGCTCGGCGGGCACTCGCACTTGCCGGGTCACGATGTCCATCGCGATCTCCTTCTGCAACCCTGGGGTTGCGTAACAGCCGGTCGGCCGGTACCGTAGCCGCAACCATATCGTTGCACGTCTTCTGGAGGCGGTCGGATGTCCTACCTGGTGCCCACGGTCATCGAGCAGACGCACCGCGGCGAGCGGGCGGCCGACATCTACTCGCGACTGCTCGCCTCCCGCATCATCGTGTTGGGCGTGCCGATCGAGCACGACGTCGCCAACGTCATCGTCGCCCAGCTGCTGCACTTGGAGGCCGAGAATCCCGACAAGGACGTGCAGCTGTATCTCAACAGCCCCGGCGGCGACATGGTGGCAATGTTCGCGATCCACGACACCATGCAGCAGATCCGACCGGCCGTCGCCACCACCTGCATGGGTCAGGCCGCGTCGGCGGCGGCCATCCTGCTGGCGGCCGGGGCGCCCGGTAAGCGCCGGGCGCTGCCCAACGCCCGCGTGCTGCTGCACCAACCGCACGGCGGCGCGCAGGGCCAGTCATCCGACCTTGAGATCGCCGTGCGCGAGATGGTCGAGATGCGCCGGCGCATGGTCGAGATCCTCGAGCGGCGCACCGGGCAGCCGCGGGAGCGCCTGGAGCATGATCTGGACCGCGACTTCATCCTGCGCGGGCAGGAGGCGGTGGCCTACGGGGTCGTGGACGAGATTCTGGACCGCCAGCAGGCGCCTGCCGCGCCTGACCTAGCCGAAGTCTGACGCGGCTTGCGGGCCAAGCAACCGTGTGCCACCACCGTCGCCGACGCGGCGCACCGCACACGTTCGGGTAGGGCGCCGGCGTCCTGGGCGGGGTGCGCCCATCGCTCCCCCACTCTGCGGCCTGCCGCATCCCCCATGAGGGAGGGGCGCTTCACCGATCGCTGGAGAATGATCTGCCCGGCGTTCGCGGGCCGTTGGTGCCGGGCATAACGTCGTCCGACTGCAGTCCGGCGGACGGTCGGCTCCGTGCCCTCAGGTGGTGCCCTCGCCGGGGTGGTCTGCGCCCCCACCCGGAGGCGCCGAGCGAAAGGGCTTGCGTTGAAGCGAACTCCTGCGGTGGCCGTACTCCTCCTGCTGCTTCTCACGCTGATGGCACCCGCCGCGGCGGCAGCGCCAGAAGGCAAGGTCGCGCCGCTGCGCGACGTGACCGGCAAGGTGATCGCCGGCCGGTACCTCGTGATCCTCGACGACGGCGGCAGCCCGCTCGACGTCGCCAACCGCGCCGACGTGTCGCCCCTGCGCACCTACCGCTGGGCAGTCGACGGCTTCACCGCACGGTTGACCAGCAGCCAGCTCGCCGCGATACGGCGCAACCCCGCCGTCGCGTTCGTCGAGCCCGATCAGGTCTTCACGGCCTCGGCGACCCAGACCATGGACGCCAACGGCGACCCCTGGGGCCTTGACCGCATCGACCAGCGTTCGCGACCGCTGTCGCGCTCCTACACCTACACCCGCAGCGGCTCGGGCGTGCGGGCCTACGTGATTGATACCGGGATCTTGACCGGACACAGCGACTTCGGTGGGCGCGCACAGAACGTCTATGACGCCTTCGGCGGGAACGGCCAAGACTGCAATGGCCACGGAACGCACGTGGCTGGCACCGTCGGGGGCGCCACCTACGGCGTCGCCAAGTCGTCACTGCTGCGCGGGGTTCGCGTGCTCAACTGCTCCGGCTCCGGCTCCACCTCCGGGATCGTGGCCGCGGTGGACTGGGTCCGCAGCAACGCCATCCGCCCCGCCGTGGCCAACTTGTCGCTGGGCGGCGGTTACTCCGGAGCGCTCAACACCGCCGTGAGCAACCTGCACAACAGCGGCGTGTTCACCGCGGTCGCGGCCGGTAACGAGAGCCAGAACGCCTGCAATGTGTCGCCGGCCAGCGCCTCGGCGGTCTACACCACCGCCGCTTCGGACCGCAACGACTACCGTGCGTCGTTCTCGAACTACGGCTCCTGCGTGGACGGCTACGCCCCCGGCGTGGCGATCAAGTCGGCCTGGAGCAACGGCGGCACCAACACCATCAGCGGCACGTCGATGGCCAGTCCGCACGTGGCCGGCGTCGGCGCCCTGTACAAGAGCACCTACGGCGACGTCTCCTCGTCGAGCATCGTCAGCTGGATCAACAGCAACGCGACCGCCAACGTCATCCGCAGCAACGTCACCGGAACCCCCAACCGGCTGCTGTACAAGGCGGGGCTTTGATCAGATCACAGTCCACAGCGAGCAGAACTCGGTGCGCGCGGTCAGTAGGCCCTGGCGACGTAGGCGATCAGCCCTACGTCGTCGGGGTCCGGCACCTGCCCCTCGGCGGTGACCAGGCAGCGCACGGTGTAGCCGCGTTCGGCTAGCCGCGCCTCACCCTCGACGCCGAGCGCATCCCACGGCACCCGGAACAGACCAGCCCCGTCGACCTCGGCGGCCGAGCCGACGTCGAACGTGGCCGCCTCGCGGCGCTGGAGCGCGTCGTCCAGCAACGCCGACTGCATCTCGTCAAGCAGCCGCGGCAGCCCCGCCACCACCCCGTCCAGGGACAGCTGCTGCTTGTCGCCGAGGTCGCGGCGTACCAGCGTGACGTTACCCTCGGCGAGGTCGCGGGGTCCGACCTCCAGGCGCACCGGCACGCCCTTGAGCTCCCAGTCGACCGCACGCCGGCCGAACGACAGGTTGGTCCGCTCGTCGGTCCTGGCGCGCACCCCGGCCGCGCGCAGGTCGGCCACCAACCGCTGGGCCACCTCGACGGTCTCGTCCTTGATGGCCAGGACGACGACCTGCTGGGGCGCCAGCCGGGGGGGCAGGCGCAGGCCGCGATCGTCGCCGTGGGCCATGACCAGGCCGCCCACCACGCGAGCCGACACCCCCCATGACGTCGTGTAGACGAGCTGCTGTGCGCCGGCCTCGTCGCTGAAGGTGATGCCGAAGGCCCTGGCGAAGTTCTGCCCGAGGTGGTGGCTGGTGCCCATCTGCAGCGCCTTGCCGTCGCGCATCAGGCCCTCGAGCGTGTAGGTGGCCTCGGCGCCCGGGAACTTCTCGGCCTCGGTCTTGCGGCCGAGGAGCACGGGGACCGCGAGGACGTCGCGGACGACCTCGTGGTACACGCCGTGCAGGATGTTCAGCGTCTCGGCCTGGGCGTCATCCCAGCTGGCGTGAGCGGTGTGGCCCTCCTGCCACAGGAACTCGCTGGTGCGCAGGAACAGGCGCGGGCGCAGCTCCCAGCGCACCACGTTGGCCCACTGGTTGAGCAGCAGTGGCAGGTCGCGGTAGCCCTGGATCCAGCGCGACATCGCGTCGCCGATGACCGTCTCCGACGTCGGTCGGACCGCCAACGGCTCGGACAGCTCCTTGCCGCCCCCGTGCGTGACCACCGCGAGCTCGGGGCTGAAGCCTTCAATGTGCGCGGCTTCACGCTCGAAGAACTCCATGGGGATGAACAGCGGGAAGGAGACGTTGTCGTGCCCGGTGGCCTTGATCCGCTGGTCGAGCTCGGAGGCGATTCGCTCCCACAGCGCATAGCCCCACGGCCGGATGATCATGGTGCCGCGGGCCGGGCCGTTCTCGGCCATCTCGGCCTTGGCGACGACCTCCTGGTACCAGCGTGGGAAGTCCTGCGACTGCGGGGTGAGCACGGGCTTGGCCATGCCGGCAAGTCTGGCACACGGCCGGCCAGGCGGATCAGCCCTGCCGGCGCTCCTCGCAGGGGGCGCGCTGTCAGGGCTCCAGCGCCAGCCACACCGCCGCCAGCAGCGTGATCTGCAGCAAGGCGGCGAGCACCCCGCGACGCACCGCGCAGGCGGTCGAGCGCGGCCCCAGCATCCCGAGGGCCACGGTCACGGCGACCGCTCCCGCCCCCAAGACGACCGCCACGGGTCGGCGCGACAGCGGCGCGACCTCGGCTGCGGCGGCGATGGTGACGACAACGACGGCCAGGCCGCCGGCGGCGACGATGTGGCCGCCCCGCCGCGCGCCACGCAGCGCGATGCCACCGTCGGCCTCGGGCCGCCACTTGTGCACCGCCACCTCCCGATGGTTGCCACCGCCAAGCGTACGGCTCGCCGTCAGCCATATCCGTTCGGTCGGGTCAAGCCCGAGCCCGGCAGGCGGCGGCTCGACAAGTGTCCGTCAGGCGTAGTGCAGCTCGTCTGCGTCCGGCTCGGGCACAGGCGTGTCACACGTCGGGCAGTACCAGTGGGCCTCCAAGGCGGTGCCGCAGAGGGTGTGGTGCAGCGGGATCACGTCGTCGCTGTGGTCGGCGCCCCACGCCGCCAGTAGCCGCAACGCGCTGACCAGGTCCGCGCCGGAGGGCGTCAGCGCATAGGTGGAGCGCGGGGGGCGGTCGCTGTAGCGCTCGGACGCGACGACGCCCTCGGCTTCCAGGTGCTTGAGCCGCTGCGACAGGATGTTCGCCGCGATGCCAGGCACCGCCGCTCGCAGCTGGCCGAAGCGCTGCGGACCGACGAGGAGCGCCTCGACCAGGAGCAGGGTCCAACGGTCGCCGACCTTGGCGACGGCGGCGGCCAGCGGTGACGCGGAAGCCATGGCTCGACGATAGCGTGCTGCGCGATCGTTCAGTCGGTAGTAGATTGCATCTCACTACTAACCGCCCTAACCTGGTGGTCCAAGGATGGACCCGAGTAGAGAGAGTCGACCATGGGAGCATTGGAAGAGATCGCAACGGCGTCGGCGACTGTCAGCGAGCGGGTGGGCAACGCGGTGGTGGCGATCGGCCGCAGCGGCCGTGGCGCCGGCATCGTGATCGGCGAGGGACTGGTGGTGACCAACGCCCACAACCTGCGAGACCGCACGACCACCGTGACGTTCGCCGACGGCAGGCGGGTGCAGGGCGAGGCCGCCGGCGTCGACGTCGACGTCGACCTCGTGGTGCTGCGCGTCGACACCGAAGGCGCATCCGTGGCCCAGTGGGCGCCACTCGTCGACGGCGCCGCGGGCAGCG
>Ga0136624_1000560_pt1 | contig 14716 bp, 10 predicted proteins | sample AntDrymUQ4692206_2_FD_104802 | JGI IMG/M metagenome (GOLD analysis project Ga0136624, IMG submission 104802) | Polar desert sand microbial communities from Dry Valleys, Antarctica - metaG UQ469 (22.06) | ecosystem: Environmental > Terrestrial > Soil > Desert | place: Antarctica: Dry Valley... | reverse complement strand
GCAGCGACGAGGGCCACACCGGCCAGACGAAGCGCCGCACGCCTCGCCTGGTCGTGCCGCTGTGCGTGCTGTTCGGCTTCGTCGCGCTCGATGTGGCCACCGACGTCCTGCCTGGCGGGCTCGATGGCTCCTGGTTCCAGCGGCTGCTCGGCCCAGTCGGCACCGGCAGTAGCGACCTACCGTTCGGCAACCCGATCCTCGCGACGCTGTTCATCGCTGCGATCGCGCTGCTGCTGCTGTCCGGCTGGTACGGCCCGCGCTACCTCGACCGCTTCCGGGACGAGCTGCCGGCCGCGGCCGGCCCTCCCTTGGTGCGCCGGCTGTACTGGGGGGCGCTCAACCGCGGCTATCTCGACGACGTCTACGGCCGCGCCGCCGTGGCCCCGGCCTTGGCCCTGGGACGGACCCTCGAGCGCTTGGACCGCGCGGTGCTCGACCGCCCACCCCCGGCGGCAACTCCGCCACCGGGGATCCAGCTCGCGACCTGGGAGGAGCGGTTCCACGTGCTGCGTAGCGGCCACGCAGCCGGAGCGACCTCGCTCGCCGAACCGCCCGAGCGCCTCGACTGGCTGCCGGCCGGCCCGGAAGCCGCCCTACCCCGACCGCAGGACCACCCGCATGGTGCAGTTCTGCGGACGGGCGCCACCGCCAGGCGCGTCTCAGCCTGGTCCGAGCGGGTCATCGTCGATCAGGCCTCCGGTCGTGGCCTGTTCGACAGGGCCGCCAACGTGCTTGCGGGCATCGCCGAACGAACCGAGCGGACCATCTTCCAGCCCTCCGGTCGTGGCCTGTTCGACAGGGCCGCCAACGTGCTTGCGGGCATCGCCGAACGAACCGAGCGGACCGTCTTCCAGCCGCTCGACACCACGACCTTGAAGCTGACCGGGCTCATCGCCGGGCTCACCGAAGCCGTCGAGCGGGCCGTGTTCCAAAGCGGCGTCGAGCGCGGCGTGATCAACGTTGCTGCCGGCTCCCAACGCCTGCTGCTGGGGATCGAGCGGCGTCTGGGCCAACTGCCGGTCATCGGCAGCATCCTCGCGCTGGCTCTCCTGACCCTGATCATCGGCACCAGATGATCCTCGACGAGGTCTTGGCTGCCGATCAGGTGGGCTTCCCGATCCTGTCGGTGCTCATCGTGTTCCCCCTCGTGGTCTGCGCGGCGTTGCAGTTCGTCCGCAACGACCGGGCTGCCACAGCCCTGGCCTTCGGCGGAGCGGGGATCGAGACCGTGCTCGCGGCGGTCCTCGCGCTGCGCTTCCAGTCCGGTGTCGCCGACATCCAGTACGTCGAGCGTTCCGGCTCGGTCCTCGGTGCGAGCTGGCACCTCGGCGTCGACGGGATCAACCTGCTCTTCATCCCGCTGACCGCGCTGCTCGGCCTGCTCGTGATCGTCTACGCCGAGCGCTCGACCCCTGGCAGCCGCGCCGCCAGTGCACGCCAGTACTCGACGGCGACGCTGGCGCTCGTGTCGGCGACGATCGGTGCGTTCGCTGCGCTCGACCTGATCTTGTTCTGGTTCTTCTTCGTCGCCGAGCTGGTGCCCAGCTGGTTCCTCATCACGCGCTGGGGCACCGGGCCGGCACGGCTCCGTGCCGCCCGGGAGTACGTCGGCTTCATGGCCGTCGGATCGGTGCTCATGCTCGCGGGGATCGTGCTGCTCGGCCGCAACCACGCCCAGAGCACCGGCGACGGCTACAGCTTCGACCTGCTCGTCCTGCTTGAGACCGGGGTACCCGCCGAAGCCCAGACGCTGATCTTCTTCCTGCTGTTCTTCGGCTTCGCGGTGAAGGCGCCGATCTTCCCCTTCCACACCTGGCTGCCGAAGGTGCTCGAGCACGGCCCGGTCGTGGGCATGTGCGTGTTCCTCGTCGGCATCAAGCTCGGCACCTACGGGCTGCTGCGCTTCGTGATCCCGCTGCTGCCCGATGCGGCCTCGGAGTGGTTCTGGTTGATGGCGCTGCTCGGCGTTACTGGCACGGTCTACGGGGCCCTGCTCGCGCTCGGGCAGTCGAACCTGCGGCGCCTGCTGGCCTACGCCAGCTTGTCGCACATGGGCGTGGTCATGCTGGGACTGTTCTCGCTCAACCTCGACGGGTTCGAGGGTGCCCTGCTGCAGATGGTCAACCTGGGCATTGTCGGGGCGGGGCTGTTCTTCGTGGCCGGGTTCCTGTCCACCCGGGTCGGACCACCTGAGATCGGGTCTCAGGGCGGGGTGATCCACCACGCACCGCTGTTGGCGGGAACGTTCCTGATCCTGGCGCTCGCCGGCATCGGGCTGCCAGGCACGAACGGGTTCAACGGAGAGCACCTGGTCATGCTCGGCGCCTACCAGCAGGACCGGTCGATGGCGGTTGCCGCCGGTCTCGGCGTCTTCCTCACTTCCGCCTACCTGCTGTCGTACTTCGTGCGCGCGTTCATGGGAGCCCCGCGCCCCGCCGTCGTCGAGCGCGTCTACGACCTCACCAGGCGCGAGCGCGGCATCGTGCTCGTCCTCGCCGCCCTGATCTTCTGGATCGGCCTGGGCACCGGCCCGTTCATCCAGGCGATCCGCCCGTCGCTGACCCTGCTCGAGCAGCAGATCGAGCAGAGGTGACAGCGAGGTGAACGAGATCACCGCTGACGAGCAGATCGGCTTCCCGATCCTGTCCACGCTCGTGTTCCTGCCCACCGTCACGTTGATTGCGCTGGGCTTTCTGCGCAACGATCGCGCCGCGCGCCGTGTCGCGATGGCAGGAGCACTGGCCGTGCTCGGGCTGTCCCTGGTGCTCGCAGGGCAGTTCCGACGGGGCGACACCGACTTCCAGTTCGCCGAGCAGCTTCCATGGGTCGAGGCGGTGGGGATCAGCTATCACCTCGCCGTCGACGGCGTGAGCGTCCTGTTCGTGCCGCTGACCGCCCTGCTGGTCGTCGTCGTCATGCTCTCGTCGGCGACGTCGGTGCGGCACCAGCCCCGGGCCTATCTGATGGCGGTGCTGGCGTTCGAGACTGCTGCGATCGGCGTGTTCACCGCCGTGGACCTGATCTTGTTCTTCGTGTTCTTCGAGATCATGCTGATCCCCACGTACGTGCTCATCAAGGTCTGGGGGGGCGGGTCGCAGCGCGGCCGGGCCGCGCAGCGATACGTCCTGACGATGCTGCTGGGATCCGCCGCCCTGCTCATCGGCTTCATCCTGCTCGGGGTGAGCTACCGGTCGGCACCTGGATCCGACGGCGCCCTGTCGTTCGATCTGCTGGTGCTGATGGACTCGCCGGTGCCACTCGGCACCCAGACGGCGGCGTTCTTCCTGCTCGCCTTCGCCTTCGCGCTCAAGGCGCCGATGTTCCCCTTCCACGGGTGGATGCCAGCGGCCCTCATGGAGGGCCCGATCGGCATGGCGGTGCTCCTCGTCGGCCTGAAGATGGGCGTGTTCGGCTTCCTGCGCTTCGTCCTGCCGCTGACGCCTGACGCGTTCGCGTCCTGGAGCTGGCTGATCGCGGCGCTCGGCATCGCGGCCGTCCTCTTCGGCGCGCTGATCGCGCTGGTCCAGTTCGACCTGCGGCGCCTGATCGCCTTTGCCAGCATCAGCCACGTCGGCCTGGCCATGCTCGGGCTGTCCAGCCTCAACGCACAGGGCGTGCAGGGTGCGGTGTTCCTGCTCGTCAACCTCGGCCTGGTGTCGACAGCGATGCTGCTCGCGGCGGGCTTCATCCAGCAGCGCGTCGGCAGCACCGACGTCGCTGCGCTGGGCGGCCTCGCCCAGCGCACGCCAGCGCTGGCGACGTTCTTGTTCGTCGCATCCCTCGGGGCTGTCGGGCTCCCCGGCACCAGCGGGTTCCCCGGCGAGTTCCTCATCCTGCTCGGCGCGTTCAGCGCCCACGGCTGGCTCGCAGCCATCGCGGTGACGACCGTGATCCTTGCCGCCGCCTACGTACTCATGTTCTTCCAGCGTTCCGTCCACGGGCGCATCCGGAGCACGGTGGTGGAAGCCGCCCAGGACCTACGGTCCCGTGAGGCGCTCACCGCCACTGTCCTCGGCGTGTCCATCATCGTACTGGGCTTCTTCCCGGCGGCCGTCCTGGACTACTCGAGCGCCTCCGTCGACGACCTCGTCACCCGGCTTGACGCCGCGACGGCCGTCGCGGCGCAGGAATGACGAGAGGCGGCCGCGCATGGACGTGACGGGTCTTGCCCCGCTGCTCGCGCTGCTGACGCCGGTCGTCGGCGCGGCCGGGGTCGTGATGCTGCGGCATCGCGTGCCTGCCCGGGAGCTGTGCGGCATCGTCGCCGGGCTTGTTCAGCTGGGGCTGATCGCGACGCTGGTGCCTGCGGTGCGCGACGGTGGCACCGTCTCTGTCACGCTGTCGACGTTCTTGCCAGAGGTGTCCATCGCGTTGCGCGCCGACGCCCTCGGCGTCGTGCTGGCCGGCACCGCAGCGATCCTGTGGGTGCTCACGACGATCTACGCGATGGGGTACTTCGGGACCACCCTCGATCCGAAGGTCACCCGCTTCCACGCGTGCCTGTGCCTCACCATGGCTGGCACGGTCGGGGTGGCGTTCTCGGCGAACCTGATCACCCTGTATCTGTTCTACGAAGCCATGACGATCATCACCTATCCGCTCGTGGCCCACACCGGAACACCCGAGGCCCTCCGGGGAGGTCGGCGTTACCTCGCCTACCAACTCGGCGCCGGCATCGCGTTCCTGCTGCCTGCGATCGTGCTGACCTACGTCGAGGCCGGCACTTTCGACTTCGTGCCCGGCGGGATCCTCGACGAGGGCGCCAGCAGCCTGCTGCTCGTGACCATCTACGTGCTCTACCTGCTGGGCATCGCGAAGGCCGCACTGATGCCGATCCACTCCTGGCTGCCGGCCGCGATGGTCGCCCCTATCCCGGTCAGTGCCTTGCTGCACGCTGTCGCCGTCGTGAACGTCGGGGTGTTCTGCGTCATGCGCGTCGTGCTGGACGTGTTCGGCTCCGACCTGACCGGCAACCTCGGCTTGGGTGTCCTCACCCTGGTGGCGACGTCGGTGACCATCCTCATCGCGTCGCTCTACGCGCTGCGCCTGGACAACCTCAAGGGCATCCTGGCCTACTCCACGATCGGGCAGCTCTCGTACATGATGCTCGGAGTCGCGCTGCTGTCACCGGGCGGCCGAACCGGGGGGATCCTGCACCTTGTCGGGCACTCCTTCAGCAAGATCACGCTGTTCTTCGCCGTAGGGTCGATCTACCTGGCCTCGCAGCGGACCCTCGCCAGCGAACTGCGCGGCATCGGCCGCCAGCTGCCGTGGACGATGGCTGCCTTCGCGGTCGGCGCCCTCTCGATCATCGGCCTGCCGCCGACCGTCGGCTTCGTCGCCAAGTACTTCCTGTTCCTCGGTGCCGTCGAGGCCGGCCAGTGGGCAGTGCTGGTCGTCCTGTCGGTCTCGACGCTGCTGTCGGCCGGCTACTACCTGCGGATCCTGCAGTCAGCGCTGTTCGCCGCGGCGGTGCCCGCGTCGGCCGGCGGTGCACCTGACACGGCCCGGCTCTCGCGTACCCCGACGCTCAAAGATCCTGGCGCCCTCGTGATCGGCCCCCTGATCGTGACCGCCGCGGTCACCCTGCTGCTCGGCATCGCGCCGAGCTGGCTGCTCGACCTGATCCGGGTCGTGGGCCCGTGACGTCGGCGGGGTCGGTCGTCTCCGTCGCCCAGATCCGGTCGTTCGAACAGGGCGACCTCGATGCGGTGGTGGCCGTGTGGACGGAGGCGGTCGCACACTCGCAGCCCGCGGTCTTCCCGCTCGCCGACGTCATCAGCGCCCTGGCCGCCGACCACGTGGCGCTGGTCGCTGAACGCGATGGTGCCCTCATGGGGGCCGTCGTCGCCAACGTACAAGGGGACCACGCGTGGATCCTGCGATTCGGTGCGCTGCAGGGTCCGCAGGGCGAGGGGGTCAGCGGGGCACTGCTCGAGGCCGTGGTCACCCAGCTGGCGACGCGCGGCGTCCGGCGGATCTCGGTGCTGCTCCCCGACGGCGAGGCGGAGGCCGAAGCGCTCGCTCAGCACCGGTTCACGCGTCGCGACGGACTCAGCTACCACCACCTCGCACTGGCCAGTGGCGGGGGCAGCAACGTGGTGGAGCGCCTAGGCGGGCACTACATCCCGCCGGGTCTGCTCGAGAGCCTTGCTGGCATGGAGCGCGAGAAGGCGCTGATCGAGCGGCGTGTCATCCTCCCGCTCGCGCGTGCAGACCTGGCGAACCACCACGGTGTCCGACCGCCCCGCGCCATCATCCTGTTCGGCCCCCCCGGCACAGGCAAGACCACCTTCGCGAAGGGCGTCGCCTCGAGGCTGAGATGGCCCTTCGTGGAGCTGTTCCCGAGCCACCTGGCGGGTGACGGCCGGCAGGCCGCCGCCCTGCGGGACTTCTTCGCGAGCATCGTCGAGGTCGAGGAGGTGGTGCTGTTCATCGACGAGGTCGAGGAGATCGCGGCGACCCGCGAGGGCCGGCCCGTAACGCATGCGGTCACCAACGAGCTGCTCAAGCTGATTCCCGCCTTCAGGGAGCGACCGCGACATCTGCTCGTCTGCGCGACCAACGCGATCCACGACCTCGACTCGGCCTTCATCCGTCCTGGACGCTTCGACTACGTGCTGCCTGTCGGACCGCCTGACGAGGCCGCGCGCGCGGCGATCTGGCGAAGCTACGTGGCCCAGATCACCGATGCCGACGTGGACATCGATCGTCTGGTGGAGGCCACCCACCTGTTCACCCCCGCCGACATCGACTTCGCGGCGCGCAAGGCGGCGCAAGCGGCGTTCGAGCGCGCCGTCTTCGACGATCCGCCGACCGGACGCGATACGGGGCCCGCCTCGGCGCGCGCAACTGTCAATGACTTCCTCGGCGCGATCGCAGACACCCGGCCGACGCTGACCCGCACGCTCGTTCACGAATTCGAGACCGACATCGACACCTACGCCCGGATGTAGTCCGCAACCTTGCCGCGCTTCCGGGGCATCAGGTACCGCCGGTCAGGGCGGCGCCTGCGCGCCCCAGCCCGTCGACGGCATCCATCTGCCGTCGCGGTGCTCGTGTTTCGCGTGGACCGGTTGACTCGCCGCCCGATCGAGCTCGAGCAGTTCCTCGATGTACTGACCGCGGCCCGGTGCGCCAGGTGCGTTGCGTGGCCGGCGGTGATCTGGACACCGGCAGAGGCGACGGGCTGATGGTACTCAGAATCCCTCGGTCGTGGGTTCGAGCCCCACCCGCCCCACCACCTGTGACCCGTGGTTTTGCCCGGTCGACGACCGCACCCAGAAGATCATCGACGCGCTCGCCGCGTGCGCCGCGTCGTGCGCGGCCTGCTCGAAGGACTGCGCCTCCCGCGGCGACTCGAGGTTCGCCGCGTGCATCGCGCTGTGCAACGACTGCGCGGTCCTGTGCGGCGCGCGCATCCCGCTGATCGCCAGCGGCAGCCAGTTCAGCGCCGAACTGTGCCGCGTCTGCGCCGACGCCTGCGAGCAGTGCGCGGACGAGTGCGACCGCCGCGGGATGACCGCGTGCGCCGACGCCTGCCGCAAGGCCGCGCAGGTCTGCCGGGAGATGGCCGACGCCGCCGCCTGACCCGCTCGCCCGCCGCGCCCGGCTACATGGCTGGCGCCGCGGGCATTGCCTCCCATGACGGCACTCGCCTACGCCCGCCGTAGCGAGCGTCCGCTCCGCTCGCCGCCGACGTGCCGCCGGGCGTGAACGCCCCGCCCGATCGGGACGCACACGCTAGAGCGGCTCAGCGGCCGGCAACGCGGCATAACGGCGAAGGAACGCGCGGATGAGTCGGGCCGAGCTTTTGAGATGGTCCGCGTGGACGTCGAGTTCCACGAGGCCGGCGTCGGTGATGTCGTAGTAGCGGCGTTCCGGGCCACGGCCGGGCGAGTCTTCCCACGACGACTCCACGAGCCCCTCGTCTTCGAGCTTGTGCAGCGCGCGGTACATCCCTGCGCCGTTGAAATTCGTCCCGATCCGCTCTCGGATCTTCGGCAGCAGGTCGTACCCGTGTTCCGGCGCCTCGGCAAGCAGCAGCAGCACGGCTGCCCGCACCCCGACCGCTGCCTCCGTCGCCCTCACCTCCCCGCTACGTGTGTTTTACACTGAGCCGCGACCGGCGGACGAGGTGCCCGCGAGTCTCGGGACAGCAGGGTTGGCCAGGTCTGACTCGCGACTGCGGGCGTGTCGGTGTCGCCCCGCCTGCGTCGCGGCGCGGCCTCCCGGAACCTTGCTTGCTCTTGCCTGACAGACGCGCGAGTGGGCGCGAGACCTGTGCCGGCCCGAGCCGCGCTGACCGGATGTGGGGCTACGTCGCTCCCGGCGCGGGCTGCGGCGCCCGGGACGCGCGCGCCCCACTTCGCCGAGTACACCCCCGGCACTCCCTCCCGCCGCTGCGTGCGCTCGTACGCCGCAGCCTGCTCCTTGCTGAAGAAGTGCACCGGCGTCACCGGGGGCGCTCGATCGTGCGCGTCGTCGCCTTGCTCGTAGTCGTCCTTGGCCGCTGGCACCGGGCCGGTGCACGGTAGCCCCCGCGCCGCGAGGGCCTCGATGACGTCCTCGACGCTGCCGTGGCCGATGTTGACGGCTGGCCGGGCAGGCTGCGCCGGAGCCGGTTCCGTCCCGCCGCCGCACCCGGCCCCCCCGCTCCGCTCCTGCGGAGCGGGATTTCGCCTTCCCTCTCATGTTGCCTTTTCTTCGCCGTTGATGACCGCTACTCGCCATTTTCCTACCGCTATTGTCCGCACGTTCTCAGTCGCTCCTGACCCGGACCAAGAAAAGCCTCCAGAGCTGCAGACATGTGCATTCTTTGAATGTACGGTGGCGCGGTCTGGTTGCCGGGTTGCCGGGTTGCCGAGGGGGGTCGAGGCGGTGTTGAGCTCGGCGAAGATCGGCACCTCTTCCTGGCGGTACTACACCGACGGGGTGGCCTGCCAGGCGAGCGAGTACTACCTGGGGGTGGGTGAGGCGCCGGGGCGCTGGCACGGCCGGGGGCTGGAGGAGCTCGGGCTCGCGCCCGGGGCGGTGGTGAGTGAGCGGGAGCTGGAGGCGTTGTTCGCCCGCGGCCTGCACCCGAGCCACGGCAGCCGGCTGGGTCGGGCCTGGCGTAGCGATGGGGTGACCGGGTTCGACCTGACGTTCTCCGCGCCCAAAAGCGTCAGCGCGCTGTGGGCGCTGGGAGACTCGGTCACGGCGGCCGAGGCGATGGCGGCGCACCGCGCCGCGGTCAGGGCCGGCCTAGCCTACCTGGACGCCCATGCGGCGCTGTCGCGGCGCGGGACCGACGGGACCGAGCAGGTCGGCTCGGCCGGGATGGTGGCGGCGGTGTTCGACCATCGCAGCAGCCGGGCCGGGGACCCGCAGCTGCACACCCACGCGCTGGTGCTGAACAAGGTCCGCTGCTGCGACGGCCGGTGGCGCACCCTGGATGCTACCGAGCTGTTCGCTCACAAGAAGAGCGCCGGAATGATCTATTCAGGCCGCTTTACGCAACGAAATGCACCAGCGCCTGGGGGTGAGTTTTCGGGAGGTGAACGAGAACGGGCAGGCCGATATTGCCGGGGTGCCCGATGAGCTGCTGACGTTGTGGAGCAAACGCACCGCGAACATTGACGCTGAGGCCGGCCCGAAAATCGCCGAGTACGAAAAGCTCCTTGGCCGCACCCTCAGCTCTTCGGAGCGGGTGGGGTGGTCAAGACGGCGGTGCTCAAGACCCGCGCCCGCAAGCAGCACCCCGAGCTGTCGGCGTTGCACGCGACCTGGACGGCCGAGGCCGCCCGCCTCGGCTGGACCCCGGAAGGGCTCCGCCGGGCGGTGCGTCTGCGGACGCCCCCGGCGCGCGTACGGCAGGGGTCGCGGGTCTTGCCCAGCGACCCAGCCGAACCGACGGGCCTTGCCCGACCGGCCGCAGCGGTCCGGCCCGGCGCTGACCGGAGCAGCCTGCACCGGCCCGCGGTGGTCTTGCCCGCGTACGACGCAGTCTTGCCCGCGGCCACCGGCGCCGACCCCGGACCGGTGGCAGACGCGGGGGTGGCGGCTGCGGCGCTGCAAGGGGCGGGGACCAGGCGCGCGGTGTTCTCCCGCGCCGATGTCGCCGGGCAGGTCGCCGCGCACCTGCCCACGACCGGGTTGAGCGCGGCCGAGGTCGTCAAGCAGGTCGAGCAGCTCACCGAGATCGCGCTCGGCCTGGAGGACGCGGTCGCGATCGGACCGCAGGGCGTCGGGGGGACGCCGCGGGCCTCGGATGCCCGCTACGCCACCGTGCAGGTCCTGACTGCGGAGGCCCGGATCCTGGACCTGGCCCGGCGCGGGCGGCCTGGCAGCTATGGGCGCCTCCCGCACTCGGCCCTCATGCCGATGGGCCGTGACGGAGGGCTGGATCCGAGTCAGTACCGGGCGGTGCTGCACCTGGCCGTGCGGGGACTTCCTGTCGGTCCTGACCGCGCCGGCCGGGGCGGGCAAGACCAGCACGCTGGGCGCCGCCGCCCGCGCCTGGCAAGACGCCGGGTTCCGGGTGGTCGGGTTGGCGCCGTCGGCCCGCGCCGCCGCCGAGCTCGCCACCGCCACCGGCGGCCCCACAGACACCTTGGCCAAATGGCTGCACACCCACCACAGCACCCCAGCCGGCGCGCCGGGGGCGACGTCGCTGGATGACCGGACGGTGGTGATCGTGGATGAGGCGTCGATGGCCAGCACGCTGGACCTGGACCCGCTCATCACCGCGGCCGCGCGGGCAGGGGCGAAGGTCGTGCTGGTCGGGGACCCGGCGCAGATCGGGGTGGTCAACGGCCCGGGCGGGATGCTCGCCGCCCTCGCGCACGCCGGGCACGGCGTCGAGCTCGCTGAGATCCACCGCTTCAGCCAGCCCTGGGAACGCCAGGCGTCCCTGGCGCTCCGGCACGGCCAGCCCGGCGCGCTCGCGGCCTACCGCGGCGCCGGGCGGCTGCACCCCTGCCCGGACGGTGACGCCGCCCTCGACAGCGTCTTCGCGCACTGGGCTGCCTGTCGCGCCGAAGGGCAGGACGCGCTGATGCTGGCCCGGACCCGCCTGGACGTCGACGCGCTCAACCAGCGCGCCCGCGCCGCCGCACTCACGGCGGGTGAGATCGCCGGGTCGGTCACGGTGGCCGGGGGCCGGAACTGGCAGGCCGGGGATGTGCTCCGGGCCCGACGCAACGACCGCCGACTCACGGTCGGGGACGGGCATGTTCGCAACGGCGACCGCTACCAGGTCCTCGGTCCCGGGCCGAAGGACGGCCTGATCGTGGCTGACCTCACCGGGCGGGGCCGGACCGTGCTGCCCGCCGCCTACCTGGCCGAGCACGCCGAGTACGGCTGGGCCTCCACGATCGACGCCGCCCAGGGCGCGACCGCCGACGTAGGGGTCGTGCTGGTCCGCCCGGGGATGGACCGTGAGCACCTGTATGTCGCGATGACCCGCGGCCGGCACGGCAACCACGCCTACATCACCCCCGACCCCAGCACCGACGACGACCACGGCCACCCCCACCAGCGGCATTCCGCGCACACCGACGCTGACCCGCAGGAGCAGGCGGTGCGGGTGCTGGAGGCCGCGCTCGCGCGCAGCGGCGCGCAGGACGCCGCCCACACCGCACTCGAACACGCCCGTACCCAGGCTGCGCACACCGCCCGACAGAAGCAGCAGCGGGCGGAACGGGCCGCCGCCCGCGAGGTGGTCGCCGCGGAACTGCAGCGCCGGCAGGCCAGGCCGCTGCTCCCCGAGCACGCCCGGGCCGTTCAGCGACTGGACGAGCGGTGGGCCGAGCGGGAGCAGCTACGCACCGACCGCCACGCGCTGCACCGCACCCTGCAACAGACGCGCACGGAGCTGCATGCGCTGCCGCGCTGGGCGCGCAGCCGCCGCCGCGCGCTCACCGAGACCATCAACAGCAGCCAGCACCTGCTACAGCAGACCGAGCCGACGCAGGGAACTCTGGCCGCCGAGATCGACCGGCTCACCCGCCAGTGGTCGCCCACCACACCCGTCAGCGCCTGGCCAGCGACCTCGCCGCGCCGCACCGCGCACGACCAGGCGGGTGGGACCTCGGCCGTGCCGGGGAGTTGGCCCGGCCCGGGCCGGCGCCGGTCGGCGGTCACGACCTGTCGACCATCGGGCTGCCAGCAGGGCGCGAGCCCTACCGCGGAGCCGAGCGTGACCGCGGGGGCGGCCTGAGCCGGTGACCCACGACTCGCGTCGAGCCGCCTCTGCGGCCTTACCGAAAGGTGACATCTTTGTCACGGTTCGCCTCCACCAAGCCGGACGGCCGCACTCTGCACGACACCAGGCGACACGCGGCGACACTGGACGACCCTGTACGGACCAGAACCGCTACAGGGCAGCGGATTCGGGGCAGTAGACGGCTCTCTGGCGATGTGGGATCAACGGAGCACCGCGGCCACCGGCAGCACCGGCAGGCCACCCACAGAGCCTCCAGGAGACCCGATGCTGCACCGTCGACCAGGCCGCCGAACGCCTCGGCACGACCACCCGCTTCATCCGTCGGCTGCGCGCCGAACGCCGCATCGCCGTCATCAAGCTCGGCAAGCACATCCGCATCGACAGCAACGACCTCGACGCCTACATCGAGGCCAGCCGCCAGGAACCTGAGCAGCACCTCGCCTGATCGCTCCTGCACCAGACCATCGAGGAAGCACTTTGAGAGGATGCCGCAGCCAATGACCCTCTGACGGACCGGCCACATACCGTTCAAGCCGTCGGCAGGCGGCCACCGTTGCGGGCCCATCCTGGCCCCTCGCCCGTCAGGGAGTAGCCATGGCGCACATCGAAGACCGCTGGGAGAAGCTCGTCGCGGGCCAGCGTGTCCGCACCGAGCGGTTCGGCAAGGGCGATCGGTGGCGAGCACGCTACTTCGACCCCGACGGTCAGGAACGCGCCCGGACCTTCGCCCGAAAGGGCGATGCCGAGCGGTTCCTCGCCGGTGTCGAGAGCGACAAGTCCCGCGGTCTGTACGTCGACCCGGCGGCGGGACGGATCACCGTGAAGGAGTACGCGACGGCGTGGCGAGCCTCCCAGGTCCACCGGCCGACGACGGCGGCGGCCTTCGAGTCCCACCTGCGCAACCACATCCTGCCGAGCCTGGGGCATCGGCCGATGGCAGCGATCACGCGTTCCGAGGTCCAGGGCTGGGTCAAGTCCCGCTCGGAGGTGCTCGCCCCGTCCACCACCACGCTCGTCTACTCCGTCCTGCGCATGATCTTCCGCGCTGCGGTCGCCGACCGCGTCCTGGCCGTGAGTCCCTGCGAGCGCATCACGCTGCCCAAGGCGCCACCCAAGGACATCGCGCCGTTGCCTATTGCGGCGGTCGCCGCCCTGGTGAGCGCCGTTCCGGAGCGCTACCGGGCGCTGCTCGTCACCGCAGCCGGCACCGGACTACGGCAGGGGGAGATGTTCGGGCTACGCGTCGACAAGGTGGACTTCCTTCGCCGGACCCTCACCGTCGACGGCCAGCTGACGACCCTGCCCGGAGCACCTCCGTACCTCGCGCCTCCCAAGACCACCGCGAGCTACCGGACCGTGCCGATGGCCGACGTCGTGCTGGAGGCGTTGTCGGCCCACGTCAAGGCCCATGACCCGGTGTCGGTGCTCGACCAGCGCGGCCGCGGCTTCGCGCTCCTGTTCAGCGATGACAAGGACCGACCGATGCGCCGTACCTGGTTCCACCAGCAGGTGTGGACGCCAGCAGTCCTGTCGTGCGGGTTGCCCAAGGGGACCCATTTCCATGAGCTGCGGCACTTCTACGCCTCGCTGCTGATCGATGGAGGCGAGAGCGTCAAGGTCGTCCAGACCCGGCTGGGTCACGCCACGGCAGACGAGACCCTCAACACCTACGCCCACCTGTGGCCCGACCGCGAGGACCGGTCCCGAGCCGCGGTCAATGCTGGTTTCGGCAAGGCTCTGACGGCCCAGGGACGGCCCAGCGACGTACGGGAAATCTAAAATCGCAGGTCAGAGCCCTATTATGGACCCGTAGGACAGAACCCGGCCTACAGGCCGGCTCGTCCGCCGCTAATCCCTGCCGCTACCTAAGTGCCGGGGCCGTACGGCAGGTCCTGCGGACGGCAGTCGGTGTAGTCAGCAGGAGGCAGCGCCGCGAACCGCACTGCCTCGATCACCTCACGCTCGTCTACAAGAGCGCGAGCGACGCGGTGCATCCCGTCCATCACTCGGCCGTCCGGCCCGAGGATGATGGGGTACGACGTCTCGACCTCCTGGATGAGACGGCAGTGCTCGACAACGCTGCGCACCGTGGGGCGTTGCCAGTCGTCGAACCAGTAGACGGAGTCGACTTCGTGAATGTCGGCAACCGCGACCTGCTCCACCGGCAACTCCGCCGTCAACTTGATCAGACGATCGACGTCCCACGCATCGACGCCGCTCTCGCTCGGCCAGAAGTGGTACTGCTTCCGCATCCCAGCATCCTCCCCGCCTTCGCCAGGCGTCCGCGAGCGCGTCCGTCATGTCCTCGACGGAAGACCTCACCAGGGCAGTCGGTGGCACGGGTAAGACAGCCAAGCGTTGGTGGCCTTACCGAGGGGGGAGCGCCGGCGGGGGGACGTGGTGGACGACATGGTGATGCATCACGTGCACGTGATGGACGACGTACCCGGTCAAGACCAGCGGACGGTTGGCCGCACCCTTGGAGGCTGCGCGCGCTATCCCCTGCCG
>Ga0136624_1000559_pt1 | contig 14719 bp, 14 predicted proteins | sample AntDrymUQ4692206_2_FD_104802 | JGI IMG/M metagenome (GOLD analysis project Ga0136624, IMG submission 104802) | Polar desert sand microbial communities from Dry Valleys, Antarctica - metaG UQ469 (22.06) | ecosystem: Environmental > Terrestrial > Soil > Desert | place: Antarctica: Dry Valley... | reverse complement strand
CGATCTCGGAGCCGACCTCGTCAAAACCGTGCCCGCCGAGACGTCCGCCGAGATGGCTGATGTCGTACGCGACTGTCCGATCCCGATTATCGTGGCAGGCGGGCCCAGGATGGGCAGCACAGAGGCCGTGCTGACCCACGTGCGGAGCGTGCTGCACGCAGGGGCTGCGGGTGTGGCCATGGGACGCAACGTCTTCGAGTCGCCGGACCCCGGCGAGGCCGCTCGACGGATCGCCGAACTCGTCCACACCGACCACGACTATGCACCCAGGGCGGAACTGGCACTGAGTGTGGGCTGACCGCCCATCCGATCATTTTCGCACTCGAGGAGGAGCCGTGAAACTCTGCTGGCTCGATGTCCGTTCCGTGGCCGACGAGGTCAAAGGCGCCATCCTCCAGGAGGCAACTCACCAACGCGTAGACGGCATCGTGACCTCCGATTCAGCCGACCTGGCGAACCTGCCCCCCACAGTGACGAAGGTCTTGTTCCCGCACGGACAGCCGTTGCCCACCGACCTCGAGGGCCTCGATGTGGTGATCGTCCAGCCCGAGATGCACGGAGCGCCAGCAGAGCTGACCCTGCGCCACCCAGAGGTCCGGTTCGGGGAGTTCGTCGAGGTGGTTGATGCCTCCACACTAGAACGAGCCTGCGCAGCGGCCCGAAGGGATGCGTACAGCCTCCTGCTGTTCCGCGACCCGACCAAGATCCCTCTGGAGATCGTGATCGCCGCTGCGGCGGGGTCGGCAGGGACCATCATCACGGTAGCCGCCGACGTCGAGGAGGCGGAAATCATCTTTGGTGTTCTGGAGTTGGGGTCCGACGGGGTGATGATGGCACCCACGGTGGTCGGTGACGCGACATCGCTCAAGGCGGCGTCGGCGATATCGAGCCCCGACATCGAGCTAGTCGAGCTCGATGTCACCCGTACCACTCATGTGGGCATGGGCGAGCGGGCCTGCGTGGACACCTGCACCTACTTCCGCGAGGACGAGGGCATCCTGGTCGGCTCGCACTCCAAGGGCATGATCCTGTGCGTCAGCGAGACCCACCCGCTGCCCTATATGCCCACCCGACCGTTCCGGGTCAATGCAGGCGCGATCCACTCCTACACCCTGGGACAGCACGACCGGACCAACTACCTCAGTGAGCTGCACTCGGGCAGCAAGGTGATGGCGGTGGACGTCAAGGGGCGGACCCGAATAGTGACGGTCGGTCGCGTCAAAATCGAGACCCGGCCACTGATCTCCATCGATGCCGTCGCTCCCGATGGCACTGCGGTGAACCTGATCCTGCAGGACGATTGGCACGTGCGCGTGCTCGGACCGGGTGCCGCAGTGCTGAACAGCACTGAACTCGCGGCCGGGGACAAGGTGCTCGGGTACCTACCCAGCGCCGACCGACACGTGGGCTACCCGATCGAGGAGTTCTGCTTGGAGCGGTAGCGGACCGGTTGGTGGTTGTTCATGCGAGGACTGCGACGATCACGCTCGTGGGTGCCGACGTCGACCGGATCTCTGTCATCCGCAGGCCGGCAGCAGTGAACAGGGACTCGAACTCGGCTCGGGTGCGTACCCGGCCGGTGAGCAGCGCCAGCATCACGATGTCCTCGAACTTGCCGAAGTGTGGTTCGTCGCCCTCAGGCGGCACCTCGTCGATCACGATGAGGCTGCTCGTGGGACTCATCGCCCGGCGGACGTTGCGCAGGATCGTGATCGCTTCTGGTTCATCCCAATCGTGGATCGTCCACGAAAGGACGTAGAGGTCGCCCCCCTCAGGGACTGCGGTCAGGAAGTCCCCTCCAACGTATTCGACCCGGTCGTCCGCCACCCCTGCGTCACGCAGCACGTCCACAGCCTCGGGCACGACGTGCGGCAGATCAAGCAGCACCGCGGTCATGTCCGGGTACTGCGCCAGCAACCTGGCGACGAGGTACCCTCGGCCACCACCGACATCGACAACGCGCCGCACATCGGACAGGTCGATAGCGTCCAGCGTGGCGGAGTTGACCATGCGGGCCATGCTGCCCATCGCGCCGTTGAACAGTGACCCCAGCTCCGGACGCGCCTTAAAGTACGACCACCAGTCAATGCCGTGCACATGATCGAAAGCCGGTGTGCCGGTCCGAACACTGTGCAGCAGCGCGGCGAACGCCTGCTGCCGTTCGGGAAGCCCGACGTAACGCGCAAGGTCACGCATCGACCCCTCGCCCTGGCTTCGCAGCGTGTCCGCCAGCGGTGTCAGCGCGAACACGCGCGGACCCACCTCACTGAACACTCCCACACTCGCCAATGCACGCAGCGCCCGGTACAGCGCCTGCGGATGGCTGCCGGTCCTTTCTGCAAGACTGTCCACTTCGCGCGGACCCTCGACGAGATGGTCCGCGACACCGAGCTCGGCTGCAACGATGAGCAGCTGGCTGACCATCGAGCTGTAGAGCAGTTCGTACATCCGAACGTGCGCCGAGGCGGACGCGTCAGGAATGGTAGAGGTCATGGCGATCCATTCAGTGTCGCTGCATCCATGATCTGCGGGCTTTCGACGAGGAGCGCCGTCGCGAAGCGTTCCCGGAGCCGGCGCTTGAGCACCTTCCCCGTCGGACCCACCGGGAAGTCCGCGGTGTCTCGAGCGACCACCGCCCCGCGCAGTGCGGGCAGGCCCCGCGCCGCGAGCGCCGTGTTCAGCGTCCCGAGCAGATCCGGTGGTTCCGTGACATGATGGCCGAGCTTGACGCTGGCGAACGGCAGCGACAATTCTGATTGCGCCGGGTCAGCGACGGCGACGATCGCACAATCGGCGACATCGGGGCATCCAACGAGGACAGCCTCTTCCATTGGCAAGCTGTATATCGGGCCCTCTGCGGTGTGAATGACGTCGCCGAGCCGGTCGACGTGGTGGAAGCGACCCTGCTCGTCACGGTAGACCAGGTCACCGGTCAGCCAGTACCCAGACAGGGAGGATCGTGCGGTGAGCACGGCGTCGTTCCAGTACCCGGGGGTGACCGTCGGCGTGCGGACGCCCAACCGGCCCACTTTGCCCGATGCCAGCTCACTACCGTCGTCGCCGAACACGGTCGCTCGCTGCACTACATCCACCGGGCGACCCACACAGCGGCCGTATTCGGTGCTCTCCGGCTCACTGACCTTGCAAAACAGTGCCATGCCCATCTCCGAGGAGCCGAGGCCATCGATGAAGCGGGACCCGGCACGACCGCCCCACCGATCCGCCCTTCGTCCGTGCCGCACGAGCGCGCGTATATGGGCCTCGTGCGCGGAGTCTCCAGTGTTGATCCAGGTGTGTACCTTCACCGCAGCCTCGGGTGCGAGTTCCAATTGTGACAGTGCGGCGTAGGTCTGCGGGAAGGCGACCACCATCGTGGGGTGGAACTCGCGCATCGCATCGCGCACAGCTTCGCCGGACATCTCGGCCATGACGAACGTGGGGAGGCCGAGCAGTGTGGCGGTCATCAGGTAGCTGATCCCCGCGGAGTGGGTCTGGGGTAGCGCGGACAGCAGCCGGTTGGTGCTCGGTGCGGGGAAGTTCACCAGCCGGCCGCGCTTGCCGAGGAAGAACTGACGATGGCCGAACATGGCAGCCTTTGGTGCGCCGGTCGTCCCTGACGTATGGCACAGCATCACCACGTCCTGGTCTCCCGGCCGGTAGGGATAGGTCGCGGGGAGCCGTACCCCGGATGCCAAGGTGGTGGGCAGCGTCGTGGTGTCGACCGCGAACCGCAGCCGGTGCAGCGCCCCGTCAACAGCCGCCACGGCGTCCAGCCGAATCTGATTCGCGACCAGTCCCACCACCCCCACTCGCCGTAGGTACTCGGCCGCCACGCTCGGCTCCATGCGTCCGTTGACGAGCGCCGGGATCGCGCCGAGCGCGCCGAGCGCGAGGAAGTGCACCAGCGGGTCGATGCCGTCGGCGAGATAGATACCGACAGGGTCGCCCTTCCGGACACCAGCCCCGTAATAGAAGGCCGCGTAGGAGTCCCGCAGGTGCGTCAGCGACGCCAGGCTGAGCGGTTCGGCCTTGACAATCGGCTCACCCGGCTGCTGCGCCCAGAGGAACGGCTCCTCCGGGCGGCTGCTCACCGCTCGCGCTTTGTCGAGGAAGTTGCCCGCACCCAGGTCCCGGTCGCCGAGCAGCCGTAGCCTTGCGGCGAGGGGGAACGCAGCCGCAGTCCCGACTGCGATGCTGCCCATGCTCATGTCCATCGCTCCAGGGAAAAGGTCGGAGCCGTAGCTCCGAGCATGGGTCAGCCCTCGTAGACGGTGAGCTCGTAACCGTCAGGGTCGCGGAACTGGAACTCGCGGCCGCAGAAGCCGTCACAAGGCGGTTTGGTGATTTCAACGCCGGCCTCGTTGAGCCGCTGGGCAAGTTTGTCCGGGTCCTCGGCCTTGATCCACACGACCACGCCCCAGCCCAGCTTCTTGACGCTGTCCAGATCCACGGTGCTCTGCCGCAACGCCAGGCGGATCGGCGCCGTGTCAAAGACCGCCGCGGTGGGCACTTTGCTCTCGGCGGGCTCGAAGCCGACGAGATCGGTGTAGAAGCTGCGTGCCCGGTCGAGATCACGGACCTGCATGGTAAGGAAGTTTGGTCCGATCGCGTTGCGGGACATGAAGGTCCTCCCTAGGACATCGGCTTGGTGTGCGTGCTCCAGCGTCGCTTCGCTCGCACCGTCGGCCATCACGTGATCGCGCGATCCAGCCGGCAGATTCGTCACACCGGCGAGCCACCCTCGGATCTCGTCGACCTGTTGCGACCGGCACCACAACCGCTCGTCGCCTCACGTGAACTCCTGATCGTCGGTGTCGTGGACCAGCACATGTCTGGTGAGCCCCACCCGGCTGCTGACATCCAGTTTGGCGAAGCTGTGCCGCAGGTGACTGTCCACGGTGTGCGGTGACAGGAACAGTCGCCCGGCGACCTCACGGTTGGTGAGTCCCTCGGCGACCAGTCGGACGACGCGCAGCTCGGACCGGGTGAGGCTGCGCCAACCCGGGTGGAGGGGCCGATCCCGCCCTTCGCTCCTGCGGCGAGGTTGTTTCAGCTGCCGGAGTTGAGCGCGGGCTCGGTCGGCATCGCGCTGCGCCCCGCAGCGCCCGCGGATCTCCGCGGCCTCTCGCAGCAGTTCCTTGGCGTGCTCGCAATGCCCGGCCGCGTGCTCAGCCCTTGCGAGATCCTCCACCGCCGACGCCCGGGCCAGTGGACGTGGACAGGAACGAAAGGCGCTCACCGCACGCCTCAGGGCTTGGAGGTTTCCGCGCAGGAGTCCTTCGGCATGCGCGGCAGCTCCCGCCAGTGAACTCGAGCCCGGGTTACGTTCGGCGAGCGAGTGGGCGGCCGCAGCGGCGATCTCCGCTTGCGTCCCGCAGCCGACGCGCTGCGCCATGCCCACCAATTCCGCTGCTGCTCGCGGCTCGTGCACGAACAACGTTTGACGGTGCGGCAATGTTTCGTAGACGCTGGCAAGCGTATCCATCGCGAGTAGGGGCTGGTCCCGGGCGTCGTGCAGCTCCGCGAGCGCCAGACCAAGCTCGTCGACGCTGTTGTCGCACTCGGCCACCAGCTGCTCGGCGCGATGGAGGTATGCTGCGGCTTCGGCGAGCTCAGCACGATGGATGGACATCCGCCCGAGCAAGGTCAGCAGCAGCACTATAGTGGTCAGCGCACCGGCCCGATCCGCGTCCTGCAACCCGGCCTCCGCTTCGGTCCGCGCCTGGTCCAACCGTCCACCGGCGAACCGCAGTTCGGCCCGGCACAGCTTGTAGAACGGTCGCGGCCAGCGGGTGCCGGAGCGTTCCGCCTCGCGCTGGCCGCGGATGCAGACGGACTCCGCCTCACCAAACCGGTCCATCGCGGTGAGGGCCTGGCAGAGCCAGAGCCGGGGGTGGCGGTGGAGCACGTCGCCCTCCGCCTCATCGGCGATGCGCACCGCCTCTCGAGCGAGCTCGACGCTCGCATCGAGCTCGCCTCTCATTTGAGCAACCACGCTGCGCGCCGCAGTGCTGCTGGAGAGGATGGCATCCGGCTGCGCGGCAGCTCCCCGTTCGAGTGCTTGACGGGCCGCATCGTCGGCAGCGGCCAGGTCCTGCGTCCCAATCAGCCCCCACGCCCGGATGGCGAGCAGGTCGGCGCGTGGCCTTTCGGGAGATCGAAGCTTGGCAAGAGCGCGGGAGGTGCACTCGACGACGGTGCTGTGCAGGCCCGTCACATACAGCGCCTCGGACAGCCCCAGCATCAGCGCCACGTTAGCGCAGTCGTCGAAGCTTCCGCACAATAGGCTCGCAGCCCGGTCGACCGTCTCGGCTACTCGCCCTGCCGTGACGAGTGGCCGCGTGGCATCGGAGACGGACCCGATCTGGTCTTCGTTCCCGATGCCGAACACGTCGAGCATCCGGAGGATCATGTCGGCGGCGGTGCTGGGCGCTGTGCGCGCGACCTGCGCGACGCCTCGTCGCAGGACGTCAGCCGCATCGCCGTGGTCGATCTGGCGACTTCGGATCAGGTGTTCCACAGCCTCCGTCGGTGAGCGGCCCTCGCGTTGCACGACTGTCGACGCCTCCCGGTGTAGCGTGGCTCGTACTGGGCCACCCAGCCCGCTGTAGAGCGCGTCCCGAATCAGCTCGTGGCGAAATGTGAGCTCTGGACCACGCTCCACCAGGATCTCGGCACCGACGGCTTCCGCGATGGCCGAGAGCAGCTCCGCAACGCGGCTCCCGACCAGCTCCGCGATCTCGTGAATGGTGAACGGTCGGCCCAGCACCGATGCCGCTACGAGCATCCACCGCGCTTCGTACGACAGGAATTGGAGGTGCTGGTCCACGGCCGTGACGAAGTCGACCGGAAGCTCCCGGCCGACGAGTGCGGCGCAACCGGACGCAATCCGCACCCGCCCCGCCTCCTGTAGTGCCGTGAGTAGCTCCTTGAGCAGGAACGGGTTGCCGTCACAGCGGTCTGCCAGGCTGAGCACGCTCGCGTCGGGTTTCGCGCCGACCAGGTGGCGGCACATCTCCATGACGGCATCGCGGGGTATCGGTCCGAGCCGGTGTCGGCGCGCTCCGTGCAGCAGCAACTGTTCGATAGTTGTCTGGGCGCAGCCCGGTTGCAACGGGGCAGGGCGGCGCGTGAGCACCCACAGCACCGGAGCGGTGGACATCGTGGGGATCAGCGCCCGCAGGACCAGCGAGGTCAACTCGTCGGCCCAGTGCGCGTCGTCGATCGCGATGAGCAGCGGCCGGTGCCGTGCCACCGCCTCGATCCGGGTACCCAGGAGGTGGACCACATCCAGCGAGCTGCAGTCCAGGAGGGGGAACTCGGTGTCATCCAGCCCTACCGATCGGCTGCCCTCGAGCAACCTGCGCAACACAGCATAAGGCATCAGCCTGTCGAACTCGGTGACACAACCCGCAGCCACCGAGTTTCCACAGGCAGCCGCCTCTGCTGTGATACCCTGCAGCATTCGGGTCTTGCCGATCCCAACGGGACCTTCGACCACCACGCAACCGCCGGCGCCCATGGCCAGTTCCGCCAGTGTTCGGCGGAACTCAGCCATGGATGCTTCCCGTCCTAATAATGGAACAGTCATTCCGGTAGCTCCCCAGTATGCCGACGCAGCGTGGTAATTGTCACCCGGGTCGCCTGGAAGAACTACCGCCATTCGGTGTAGACATCGTATCCCTGATCACATTAAACAGTTACTAACAGTGTTTCTATGGCTGCTAGCACCTCTTTCGGCTGATACCGATGATAAGCACCGAGGTGGCCAGTCAATGGTATCCGCAATGTTGCCGAAGAATGAACGGTGAAGATGCCCGCACGCCATCTTGAATTCACTTTACGCGTGGACCTCGGCAGGCACGGTTCGCTCACTGACCCAGTTCACCAGTGTCTCGATGGTGGCCCGGACCTGATAGCCCGCCCCCCACCGCCTGGGATCGACCCAGCGGGAGCGTCGACTGGTTGCGGCCCAAGATCCGGGTCCGTGCGCGCCGCTCACGAAGCTGTGCGGAACCTCACGCCGGACCCGGGCTACGGAGGGAACTCGCGGCCAATCTCGTCACGGTGAGCCTTCCTGCTCGCTTCGGACTGTTTCCGCGCCCCCTGGGTCACCGCCGAACCTGTCGCTGCAGGGACGCCTCGCATCTCGCAATCACGTGATCAGCACCCGCACGGGTCAGCCAGACCCCTACGGCCAGTGCCACCGCGTGTGCTGGTGCATGAGCGTGCCTCTTGTCAGGACGTCCCGTTCGCGGAGTCGCCAACGCACCCGACGACCGCCGTCACATCAATCTCCACGAGGGCCCCGGGGATGACCAGCGTGGTGACGCCGACGGTGGTGCTGCTCGGCACCTCGCCCCTGAGGTACTCGCGACGCACGACCCCGTACTCATCGACCCGGTCCATGTCGACCAGGTATGATCGAATGTTGACCACGTCCTTGAACGACGCGCCGTGCGCTGCGAGTATCGCACCGAGGATCTCGAACACCCGACGAGTTTGGGCGGTCATGTCCCCCGGTCCTACAATAAGGTGATCGTGGTCGAGAGCGAGCTGACCGGACACCCAGAGCAGCACACCCTGACCGAGGTTGAGCCGCGCCACGTGGGAGTAGTGTCCAGCCGGCTCGGGGACTGTTACCGGATTGTCGAAAGCGGTGTGCATCGTCCGATCTCCAGAAGTTTCCTCAAGACCAAAAGGTGTCCTCTTCATCCTGGTCGGCGGAGAAAAGCCAGGCCTCGGTGATGAGGTTACCGACCACGCAATAGAAGTCGACGCCGTCCATGTCGATAGATCGGTTGCCGCGTTGCCCGCTGAAGCGGACGGACGCGGCAACCATGCTGCCGTTAACCATTATATTGCGGGTCTGCACTCGGAACGTCCCGCTGCTGGCCTCGCCTAATTCTTGGAACAGTTGCAAAACCGCCACGCGGCCGCGGCGGTCGCCTGACAACCGGTGCCTGCCCGGTTGATGCCATACGATGTCGTCTGCCAGAACGTCCACCAGAGCGACCATATTCCCGGCTTCCAACGCCGCATCGTAGGCCCGGAAGACCGCCAAGGGATCTTTGATCGTCACGGTTTCGTTCCCTCCGCGGGAAGATAGAGACCCACCCCCCGCGCATCGGCTCGTTCAACTTGATACCCGCGCGGGCGAGGTATCAGTTCTCGATGATTCTCAGTCCGGCCACACCGACGAGTATCAGGGAGATCAGGGCCAGTCGAGCCGGCGACGGGCTGTCGCCGAAGGCGATAAGTCCCACGATCGCGACCCCGACGCCTCCGATTCCCATCCACACTACGTACGCTGTTCCTAGAGGGAGGTCCCTCAGGGCGAATGCTAGCATGAAGAAGCTGACAAGTGAGACGCCAATTCCAATGACGCTCGGCCATAACCGGGAAAACCCATCTGACTGCTTGAGCGCGGTGGCCCATACAATTTCCAGCAGCCCCGCGCTGAGAAGGATCACCCACGCCATGGGAATTCTCCGAGTATTAGGTGCCGTTGATGTCATCTTGTCGACCTCGCCTCCTGGGCCGCCTACGCGCGGCCTACCGGCGCGCCGCCTGGCCCGAAGTCACGCTGCATATCCACCGTCCACAGCGATTGACGCCCCGGTTATCCAACGTCCGGAATCACCGGCGAGATGGGCGACGGTCGCGGCGATGTCTGCGCCGGTGCCGTAGTGGCCGAGCGCGATGCGCGGAGTCTCCTCCTCGGCCTCTTCGCCGTCCGCCGGGTTCATGTCGGTGTCCGTCGGGCCGGGGTGGACGAGGTTGACCGTGATGCTGCGGTCGCCAAGCTCGCGGGCGAGAGCCTTGGTCAGGCCGGTCAACGCTGTCTTGGTCATCGAATACAACGCAATCCCGGGCATTGGCACGCGCTCGGCGAAGCAACTGCCGATATTGATGACGCGGCCGCCGTCGCGCATCTGGGCCACCGCTGCTTGAGTGGCGACGAAGGCCGCTCGCACATGGACGGCGAGCGTGCGGTCGAGTTCCTCTAGTGACACCTCACCGAATGGTCCGTAGGGGTACACGCCCGCGTTGTTGACCAGGATGTCGAACCGGCCGAACGCGTCGGCCGTCTGGTCAATGGCCGATGTGACCGCACTGGCGTCTGCGCTGTCGGCTCCGATGTGTAGCCCTCGTCGGCCCGCTGCTTGGATCTCCTCGACCACGCTCTTCGCCTTGTCCTCGGAGCTTAGGTAGGTCACCGTCACGTCGGCGCCCTCCTTGGCCAGCTTGAGTGCCACCGCGGCACCGATGCCTCGGCTACCTCCAGTGACGAGAGCGACCTTGCCTGCAAGCTCGGGCATCACAGCTCCTATATACGTAGTGTCCGTTACAAAAATAGTAGGTGATCCTTCCCGACGTGTCAACCGGCTCTCCGCGACGAGCTCGCCAGGTGATCATCAGACACCCCAGCAACGTCCCAAGATCCCGCGGACGGCGCGACAGGCGGGGGGTACCCGGGCACGATCGACCCCAACTGTTGCTCGAACACAGCCGAACCGAGGAAGATTGCTCACCGACATGGCCACTACCCGCAGTCTCAGGTTAGCAACGTAGATCTTGTCAGCTGCTACAGCGCGAAGACGTAGCTCGTATGGATGCGCGGGTGCTGCAACACAGACGGAGGCTGGTGATGGAGAAACGAGGCCGCCCGCGCACCTTCGATCGCGCTCAGGCCCTTCGGTCGGCCATGGGAGTGTTCTGGGAGCACGGCTACGAGGGCACCACTCTCGCTGACCTGACCGCGGCGATGGGCATCAACGCGCCCAGCCTCTATGCAGCATTCGGGAGCAAGGAGGAATTGTTCCGGGAGGCCGTGGTTCTCTACGACGAGACAGACGGGTCGGCGATGAGCAGTTCACTCCGCGAGGGCTCGACGGCTCGAGAGGCCATCGAGCTTGCCTTGCGCCGAAACGTCCAGTGTTACGCGGGGCTGAAGACGCCGAACGGCTGCATGATCGTGCTCGCGGCGACCAGTCGTACTCCCAAAAATAGTGCAGTCTCCGAGTACCTGGCCACCTGGCGCCGACACACCGTCAGTGAGCTCCGGAAGCGTCTGGACCGCGGTGTGACGGCCGGCGAGCTCCCTCCCGGCACGGCGACCGACGCTATGGCTGCGTTCTACGGAACGGTTCTGCACGGATTATCGATCGAGGCGAGGGACGGCGTCTCCCCGGCCGTCCTGGACGGGATCGTCGATTCAGCTATGGTAGCGTGGGATGTCCTCGTAAACGGGGCACGTGAGTGAACCCCCACGGGGGAGCGTACGGCTCCGGACGTCTCAGTTCATCCGGTTCGGTTACGCTGTTCCGGGAAGTCGGATGGATTGCGCGTGACGGAAGACGTCTCCTGGGTCCCACCGTGCCTTGACCCGCTGGAGGCACGGATAATTGGTCGTGAAGTAGAGATCGTGCCAGGGAACACCTGACGTGTTCCACGCACTGTCGCTCAACCCACTGTCCGCGTAATTGATGAAGCATCCATCCGTGACCAGGTTTGGGACTGGTACTCCACCGGTGTCCGCGTACACGGCGCGATAAAGGTTGCGGTGGAACCCGATGTGTTTCTGGTCTTCGTTCGAACTGGTCCATCCAGTACCCCACAGCAGCTTCATGACCGAGTCGCGGTGGGGCTCCGCTGTCGAAGATGGGGCGAGCGCATTGACCTTCCCACCGTGACCGGCCATGGAGACTGCGAACAGCGGGTTGTCGTAGTCAGTCTCCGTGAGTCCCCGGTACAGTCCGGCAATCTGCGGGTCGGTGAGGCTCCGGCGGTGGTAGCTGGACATATACTTGTACCGGTCTGTGGGCACACTTGCCCACAGACCGGGCCATCCCGTCGACTGCAGCCACGGGACCTTGCGGAACTCTGTGACTGCCGGTTCGACTCCGACGCCCTCGTTCACCGCGGCGAGGAAGTCGCGTGTGATGCGTTCACTCTCTGGTGCCGTGGCGTCCATCTGGAGGCCCATGCTGAACGGGCCCCCCGGCCGCGGCGTGATCTCTAGTCGAGCGGCCAGCCCGGCTGCAGGTGAGTCCACCGCGCTATTTCGCTCGTGCCACACTCCGTAATTATGGACCAATCGATGGAAGCGCTCGTAGGTGAAGTCGTCCCACGGCCACTCGAGCGAACTGACCCAGACGTCCACCGGCGGTGCGGGCAAAAGGCGGCGCGGATCACTGCCGATGCTGCCGGGTGACCGGAACCAGTACCGGGTCACGACGCCGAAACTGCCGCCCCCGCCGCCTGTGTGCGCCCACCACAAGTCGCGGCGGGGATCGGCATCGTCGCGCGTGGCCTCCACCGCGCGGGCGCGGCCCCCCGCGTCGACCACGACGACCTCGACCGCACACATGTGGTCGGCGATCAACCCGTATAGGCGGCTGAGGTGCCCGTAGCCACCACCCGTGACGTGGCCGCCGACGCCCACGCTGTAGCAGGCTCCACCGGGCAGGGTCACTCCCCACCGCCTGAAGAGCGTCGAGTACACCTGCCCCAACGTCGCGCCAGCTCCGACGGCCACCGCATTGCGCTCGGTGTCGAACTCGACACTGTTGATGTCCGACATATCGATCACGACCTGGACGCCGGGCTGGTCCACGAAGTCCTCATAACAGTGGCCGCCGCTCCGGACTGTGATCTTCCTCCCTCCGCAGACCGCGGAATTCACTACCTGGACCACGTCGGCGGTGCAGCGGGGCAGCAGGACGCTCTCCGGGGTGCTGGTGAACCGCTGGTTCTGTCCACGCGTCAGGCTCGGATACCGCACGTCGCCACGGCCGATGGCGAGCACCTCCCGCTGCGGGTTCTCGTCCAACCATGGCGACGCTCCGTCCTTCCTGCCGAGGAGAGCCGTTCCCCCGAGGGCGAGACCACCCGACAGCATCGTGCGGCGTGACAACGACGGCATTCTTGCCACCTCTCCGGGCGCGAGCGTTCGCTTGGAACAACGCGTGGGGCTGTCGGTCCGTGGCGGACCAGTGGAGGACACGGCGACTTCACCCAGCCTGAGCCTGTTCAGTCAAAGGTCTCGCAGCATCACGCGTTCGCGTTACTGTCCGACCCCATCCGTTACCCCTGTCACCGCTGTAGCAGACGAGGGGCTGGCGTGGAAGTACGAGAACACGCCATGGCCCGCGGAGCGGTGCCCGGCCCACTATGGGTGGGCGGTGTCAGAGCGATCGGACGTCATCCCGGCTCTGGAACGCCCGCTCCCGAACGAGCCTGGGGTAGCGCGCGTGCCGGCCGGAGGCAGGAATGAGATGGGACCGAGAAACGAGATTGGAGACTGAGATGAGCCTCGAACAACAGATTGCGCTGGTGCGCCACGTCGGTCCCGGCGAAGGATCGCGAGTCTGGACATTTCTGGGAGACCGTTACACGGTCAAGGCGAGCGCGGCGGAGACGGGCGGCAGGCTCGGACTCATGGAAGCGATTGTCGCGCCCGAGAGCGGCCCTCCACTACATATCCACGAGAACGAGCACGAAGTATTCTACCTGCTCGACGGGCAGCTCGAGATGGAGGCTAACGACACCGTGTTCGTCGCCGACGCCGGATCGTTCATCTTCGTCCCTCGAGAAGTCCCGCACCGCTTCAAAAATATAAGCAACACTCCCACCAGGCTCCTCTTCCTGTTCTTCCCAGGAGGATTCGAACAGTTCTTCCTCGATATCGGGAACCCCGTGATCGAGGGCCAAGAGAAGCCGTCGGCCGTACAGTACGAGCCCGACGTCATGAGGGTTGCGCCGAATACGGGATGCGCGCCGTGTGACGTCCTCCTGGCCGGACTCGCCCGAGGCGCCGGAAGCCGGTGTGGGACGGCGCCGAAGACCTGATGACAGGAAAGTGAGGATCACGTGAGTCTCGACAAGGACGCAGTACTGAAGCCGCTGTACGTGCCCGCCGGAGACGGCGAGAGCGTATGGGCATTCGCGGGTGACAGATACACCGTCAAGGCGAGCGCGCCGGACACCGGCGGAGCGGCCAGCGTCCTGGAGGCAGTCATCCCTCCGGACAGCGGACCACCCCTGCACGTGCATCGCGGAGAGGACGAGGCCTTCTACCTCCTCCAGGGCGAACTAGAGATGGCAACAGGCGAGACGACGTTCGTCGCGACCCCCGGCTCCTTCGTATTCGTCCCGACCGGTGCACCGCACACCTTTCGGAACTGCGGCGGCGACATGGCGAAGCTGCTGTTCCTGCTCGCTCCGGGTGGATTCGAGCGGTTCTTCCTCGAGGTGGGCACACCAGTAAGCGAGAGCTCGTCGCCGCCACCGCCGGAGCAGTACGCGGCCGACGTTGACCACGCGATGCGGGTCGCCAACAAGTACGGGATGTACGCGGTTTGATCAAAATGCGCGGGCACGATCGTCGGTCAGCCCGTGGGCCGCGACGCGGATGGTGCAAACGCTACTGCGCTGCTGCGCAAGGTAGGCGAGCAGCCCCTCGCGCTCATCCGCCACCGGAGAAACGGATCCAGGTATGTGGTGAACCACCTGTCGGACACTTCCTGTCGAGACCCTCTCTCATCTTGCTCTGACAGCTTCGGGATTACCAGGCTCCGCCTTGCCCAGAGGCGCTCAGTCCAGCGCCAGCGTGCGCACCAACAGCCGGGCCGCGTCCCCACCGGCGTCCTCGGCGACGGCGAGTGCGCGCGGGACGTCGAGATCGTCCACCAGCGCCGCGGTGACGGCCTCGACT
>Ga0136624_1000558_pt1 | contig 14723 bp, 9 predicted proteins | sample AntDrymUQ4692206_2_FD_104802 | JGI IMG/M metagenome (GOLD analysis project Ga0136624, IMG submission 104802) | Polar desert sand microbial communities from Dry Valleys, Antarctica - metaG UQ469 (22.06) | ecosystem: Environmental > Terrestrial > Soil > Desert | place: Antarctica: Dry Valley... | reverse complement strand
GCCGGGCCTCTTCGGGCCCTCTGTTTCATTCATCTTGCACCTTACCCCCCGGTCGGGGAGGACTTTTCGCGCGCCCGTGACCGACGACGAGCACCCACCATGCTGGCGCCTGATTCGCGTGGAGTTGCAGCGCGCAGTCTCCGAGTCGACGTGGCATCAATGGCTCGCGCCGCTCTCAGGGCGGCGACTAGAGGACGGGGCGCTCGTCATCGAGGCCCCCGAGGAAATCCGTCCATGGGTGGCCGAGCGCTTCGGGCGTCTGTTGCAGGCCTGCGCTGCGGCCGTGCTCGGACCTGGAGTGCGAGTCGACCTGGTCGCGGCGGGAACCGCCGGCGGCGTGGCCGCTCCGCTCCCTCAGGGCTCGCGCTCGGTCGGACTCGACGACGGTTTCACGCCGCGCCACACGTTCGAGCAATTCGTCATCGGTGACGCCAACCAACTGGCGCACGCCGCCGCGCTCGCGGTCGCGGAAATGCCCGGACTGGCTTACAACCCGCTCTTCATCTGCGGGCCGCCGGGACTCGGCAAGACCCATCTCCTCCACTCCATCGCCCACTACGTCACCGAGTATGGCGTGCGGACGACGGTGCGGTACACCACCGCCGAGGACTTCACCAACCACTTCCTCGGCGCACTGCACGGCGGTGATGTGGAGCGCTTCAAGGCTGCCTACCGCGGCGTCGACGTGCTGCTCGTCGACGACGTGCAGTTCCTCCAAGCCAAGGCTCGAACCGAGCAGGAGTTCTTCCACACCTTCAACGCCTTGCATCAGGCCGGGGCGCAGATCGTTCTCACCTCCGACCGACTTCCGCGTGATCTCGGCGACCTCGAGGTCCGGCTGAGGGAGCGCTTCGAGGCCGGGTTGGTCACCGACGTGTGTGCGCCCGACCCCTCGACGCGGCTGGCCATATTGCGCAAGCGTGTTCAGCAGGACAGCGTCCGGTCCGTCGAGCCTGCCGCCCTGGAACTGATTGCGGACCAGGTGACCGACAACGTGCGCGCCCTCGAGGGCGCGCTGATCCGCGTTGTGGCGTTCAGTTCGCTGACGGGGCGGCCCCTCACCGCAGAGCTCACCGCAGAAGTGCTCGCGGGCCTATATCCGGGGCTCAAGACGAGGGCGACTCCCATGACCGTTGACGAGATCCAGAAGCGCACCGCCGAGGAGTTCGGCATCTCGGTTCAGGCGCTCGTCTCCAGTAGCCGCGCCGGTACGGTCATCTGGCCGCGTCAGGTCGCGATGTATCTGGCGCGCGAGTTGACCGATCAGACGCTGCCGGCGATAGGACGGGCGTTCGGTGGTCGCAACCACACGACCGTCCTGCATGCGTACAAGCGGGCGTCCGAGCGTCTCGCCGCGGACCCCACAGCTTTCGAGGCGGTCCAGCGACTCACCGAGTCGCTGACCACCGACCGCTGACCACCCCCGCGAACCGCCGCGCCGGCTGCCAGACTTCTGAACTCGTGTGCACCCATCGACGCACAGCCTCCGACGCACAGCCTGTGCGGTTTCCCGTTCGTTGTGCACACCGTCCACACCCCTTATGACGGTGATCTCATCTTGAGTAATCGTCCGAATCGATTGTGAAGCAGGCGACGAAATGAGACTTTCCACACGGCGCGAGGTCTTGTTCGCGCAGCTCCAGACGGTCACCCGCGCCGCCTCCACGCGCAGCGCCGTGCAGGCTCTCTCCGGTGTCCAGGTCCTGGCGTCCGCCACGGGAATCGAGCTTCGCGCGACCGACATGGAGATAGGGCTGCGGGTGCCGCTCGACGGGGAGGTGATCCGGGACGGCGCTGTCGTTCTCCCGGCGCGTCTGCTGGTCGACGTGGTGCGCTCACTTCCCGGCGACTCGGTCTCGCTCGAGTTACGGACCGCCGAGCAGGACGTCGAGATCGTGGCCGGCGCCGCGACGTTCCACATCCGCACGCTACGGCTCGAGGACTTCCCACCCTTCCCCGAGCCAGACGGCGAGGGACGTGTGCAGGTTCCGGGCGCCGCGTTCGTCGCCACGATCGCAAAGGTCGCGCGCTCGGCCTCCCGCGACGAGACGCGCCCAGTCCTCACCGGAATCCTCGTCTCCGCCGGCGGTGAGGAGCTTCGGATGGTGGCGACGGATTCCTACCGGCTCTCGGTCAAGGAGACCAAGCTCGATGCTCCGCTGGCCGGAACGTTCGAGGCGAACGTTCCCGCGCGCGCGCTGCAGGAGTTGAGCCGGATCGTGGGCCAGGCCGCCGAGGATGAGCTCAGCGTCGCGGTGCGCACCAATCAGGTGATCTTCGAGGCCGGCGGCATCATGCTGTCGTCGCGGCTGATCGACGGCCAGTTCCCCAATCACCGCCAACTGCTGCCCGACGCGTTCGAGCACGAATTGCAGCTCGCCGGCGGCGAGATCACGGATGTCGTACGGCGCATCTCGCTCCTTGCGCAGAAGAACGCGCCGCTGCGCCTCGCGTTCAGCGAGGGTGAGCTGACGGTCTCGGCCCGGACGCCGGACGTCGGTGAGGCGCGCGAGACGCTTCCCGTCCCATTCCGCGGCGAGCCGCTCGAGATCGGCTTCAACCCCGAGTTCCTACGCGACGGCCTGGAGGCGGTGGAATCGGGCGACGTGCTGCTCAAGCTCATCTCGCCGTTGCGCCCCGGGCTCATCGAGGCCGCCGACGCCAGTGGATTCGTCTACCTCCTCATGCCGATCCGGCTCAACGCGTAAGGCGCCTCGAGCCCCCCCTGCCGGCCGTGATCGTCACTCGGCTCACCCTGCGCGACTTCCGTACCTACGCGGTGGCCGACGTGAGGCCGGGGCCGGGACTCACGGTCGTGACCGGCCGCAACGGGTCCGGCAAGACCAACCTGCTCGAAGCCGTCTACTTCGCCTGCACCGGCCGCTCGTGCCGCACGGGCAACGAGCGGGAGTGCGTGCGGTTCGGCGCGCTGCTCACACGCTTGGAGCTGAGCTGCGAGGACACGGAGCAGCGCCATGTGCTCGGAGTGGGATTCCAGCCTGGTGAAGCCAAGCGGCTGCAAGTCGACGGCACACCGGTGGAGCGACTCACCGGCGTCACCAGCCGGCCGCTCGTGTCGGTCTTCCTCCCCGATCGGTTGGAGTTGATCACCGGCTCGCCGGCACTGCGCCGCGCTCACCTCGACCAGGTGGTCAGCGCGCTGCGACCGGCCCGCGCTGCGACCCGACGCGCGTATGCGGCGGCGCTTGGTCAGCGCAACGCGCTGGTGGCGGCGATTCGCACCGGCCACGCCGGCCGCGCATCGATGCCCGCCTGGGACGCTGAGCTCGCACGTCACGGCATCGCGCTGATGGCCGACCGCGCTGCGGCTGTGCAGGAATTGCGGCCGCGCTTCGCCGAGCACTCCTCCAGCCTCGGCCTCACGGGGAATCCGGACGTGATCTACCGACCCCGTTCCAAGGCCGAAACCGCCCAGGCGCTGGTGGCTGAGCTTGGTGAGCGCCTGGAGTCCGACCTCGAGCGCGGGTTCACCGGCCACGGCCCGCACCGCGACGAGTTGGTGCTGCGCAGGAACGGGCGTGAGTTACGCGCCTACGGGTCGCGCGGCCAACAGCGGCTCGGCCTCCTCGCGCTGCTGCTGGCAGAGCGCGACGCCCTGACGGACTCACGTGGGACACCACCGCTGATGCTGCTCGACGACGTGATGAGCGAGCTCGACGCGGGCCGCCGAGCGCGGCTCGTGGACCTCCTGCGCGCCGGCGGCCAGAGTCTCGTCACCACGACCGACCTAACGCACGTGCCAGGCGCCGAGGACGCCGGCGTGACCCGTCTGGCGATCGCCGAGGGCGCGGTGCTCGCCGAGGCCGCGTGAGACGCCGCGGGCCCCGCCGGGTCGGGGTGGCGCTGGAGCGGCTCACCGCCGAACTGGCGCCTGCCACGCTGCTCGCCGAGGTCCAGCGGGTCTGGGAGCCGGTGGCCGGCGAAGCCTTCGCGGGACGCTGCGTCCCGGACGGCGAGCGCGGCGGCGTCGTGACCGTCGCATGCGCCTCCGCGGTGCTGGCGCAAGAGCTCGACCTGCTGTCGGAGCTGGTCGTCGGACGACTCAACGAGCGCCTTGGACGACCAGCCGTCCGAGGCTTGCGCCCACAGGCTCGGCCACCGCGCGGATGAGGCATGGATTTGTTGCCGTTTTGCAGCACTTTTGACACGCTTCGCCGCCCAGATTCAGGGGCACCGTGTGCTAGAGTCTGACGCGTTGAACAGTCACGCTCCGGCCCGTGGAGGTACCCATCCGCCGGCGCGTCGCTCGTGTGTGTGACACGGAGGACTCCTTGGCAGACGACCCGGAAAAGACCAGCCCGCCGCGCACCGGCTACGACGCTCAGGACATCACCGTCCTCGAAGGCCTGGAAGCCGTGCGCAAGCGGCCGGGAATGTACATCGGCTCGACCGGTGTACGCGGCCTGCACCACCTGGTCTACGAGGTCGTGGACAACTCCGTCGACGAGGCGCTCGCCGGGCAGTGCGATCACGTCGACGTGACGATCCACCCCGACAACTCGATCACGGTCGTCGACGACGGCCGCGGCATCCCCGTGGCGATGCACGAGAAGGAGGGCAAGCCGGCCCTGGAGGTCGTTCTCACGGTCCTGCACGCCGGCGGCAAGTTCGGCGACGGCGGCGGCTACAAGGTCTCCGGCGGCCTGCACGGCGTCGGCGTGTCGGTCGTGAACGCGCTGTCCGAGCAGCTTCACGTCGAGGTCCGCCGCGACGGCTTCGCGTGGACCCAGGACTACTCGCGCGGCGCGCCCCAGGGGGCGCTCGTGAGCGGCGAGCCGACCGAGGAGACCGGCACGACCATCACGTTCCTGCCCGACGCGGACATCTTCGAGTCGCTGGACTTCGAGTTCGCGACGCTCGAGCAGCGACTGCGGGAGACCGCGTTCCTCACCCGCGGGCTGCACATCGCGATCACCGACGAGCGCGCCGAGGGTCACCGGGCGGCGTTTCACTACGAGGGCGGCATCGAGGACTTCGTCGCATATCTCAACGAGAACAAGGATCCGGTTCAGCGCAGGATCATCTTCTTCGAGGCCGAGAGCGAGGAGGGCGCGGTCGAGGTGGCGATGCAGTGGAACTCCTCCTACCAGGAGTCCATCTTCTCCTTCGCCAACAACATCAACACGCACGAAGGCGGCACCCACCTCTCCGGCTTTCGCTCGGCGCTGACCCGAACGCTCAACCGCTTCGCACGCGAGAAGGGCCACCTCAAGGAGAAGGACGACAACCTCTCCGGCGAGGACGTGCGCGAGGGCCTCACCGCGGTCATCTCCGCAAAGCTCGCCGATCCCCAGTTCGAGGGCCAGACGAAGACCAAGCTCGGCAACCCCGGCATGGCCGGATTCGTGGAATCCGTCGTCAACGCGAAGCTCGCGGAGTTCCTCGAGGAGAACCCCGGTGAGGGCAACGCCGTGATCCGCAAGGCCGTCTCTGCCGCGCAGGCGCGCGCCGCAGCCCGCAAGGCGCGTGACCTCACGCGGCGCAAGTCCGCCCTGGAGAACTCCGCACTGCCGGGCAAGCTCGCCGACTGCTCGATCCGCGATCCCTCGCTCACCGAGATCTTCATCGTCGAGGGCGACTCGGCCGGCGGCTCGGCCAAGCAGGGCCGCGACCGGGCGACCCAGGCGGTGCTGCCGCTGCGCGGCAAGATCCTGAACGTCGAGAAGGCGCGCATCGACAAGGTCCTGCAGAACAACGAGATCCAGGCGCTGATCACTGCGCTGGGCACCGGGATACGCGACGAGTTCGACCCTGAGCGCCTGCGCTATCACAAGGTGATCCTCATGACGGACGCCGACGTCGACGGCGCCCACATCCGGACGCTCATCCTCACGCTGATCTTCCGCGAGATGCAGGAACTGGTCGAGCGGGGCTACATCTACATCGCCAAGCCGCCGCTCTACAAGCTCAAGCAGGGCCAGCGCGAGCGCTACATCGAGAAGGACTCCGAGCTGGAGGAGATCCTGCTGGGCGACAAGCTCGAGCGCTTCGAGGTCACCGACCACGAGGGCGCGGCGTTCAGCCTCACGGAGACGCGCTGGCAGCGCTACTGCCGGTTGCTCAAGCAGTACGAGGGGTGGGCGTCCGCCCTCCGCGCCGAGCACGGCCACAACACGGTCACGTTCCTCGAGGAGTCCCAGATCCTCGACGAGCAGATCACCACCGTCGAGGCGCTCGAGGCGCTCCTCGCCCGCGAGACGCCGGACACCGAGCCCTACACCGCGGAGCTCCTGCCGACCGACGACGGCGTGCTGCGCATCAAGGCCGTGGAACGCAAGACCAACCTCGCGCGCACCCATCGCCTCCGCCGCACGATGTTCGACGCCAACGAGTACCGGCAGCTCTCGCGGGTCCATGCCGAGCTCGTCAAGCTGGCCGGCACACCGCCATTCACCGTCGTGCTCGGGCAGGAGCGAGAGGAGGCCCTGTCCTTCGAGGACCTGCGCGGCACGGTCATGGACGTCGCCGGCAAGGGCATCTCGTTGCAGCGCTTCAAGGGCCTCGGCGAGATGAACGCCGACCAGTTGCGCGAGACGACCATGGACCCGGAGACCCGCACGCTCCAGCAGGTCACGATGGACGACGCCGCCGCCGCCGACCGCCTGTTCACCATGCTCATGGGCGACAAGGTCGAGCCGCGGCGGGAGTTCATCGAGGAGAACGCTCGCGTCGCGACCCTCGACATCTAGGAGACCCCATTTCAACCCTATGTGCGAGCGAAGCGAGCAGTGACCTGTGGCGACCTCTGACCTGATCAGCGGCGGCAACATCGAGCCGCGCGGGCTCGAGGAGGAGATGCGCTCCTCCTACCTCGACTACGCCATGTCCGTCATCGTCGGGCGCGCGCTGCCCGACGTGCGCGACGGCCTCAAGCCCGTGCACCGCCGCGTCCTGTTCGCCATGAACGAGGCCGGGCTGCAGCCCAACCGCGGCTATGCCAAGTGCGCGCGCATCGTCGGAGACGTGATGGGCAAGTACCACCCGCACGGCGACGCGTCGATCTACGACACGCTCGTGCGCCTGGCGCAGGACTTCTCGATGCGCAACCCCCTGGTCGACGGCCAGGGCAACTTCGGCTCGGTCGACGACGACCCGGCGGCGGCCATGCGCTACACCGAGGCCCGGCTCGCCCCGCTCGCTCGCGAGATGCTGCGGGATCTCGATGCCGACACCGTCGACTTCATCCCGAACTACGACGGCAACAACCGCGAGCCCGTCGTCCTGCCGGCACGGTTCCCCAACCTCCTCGTCAACGGCGCGTCCGGCATCGCGGTCGGCATGGCGACGAACATCCCGCCTCACAACCTGCGCGAGACGATCGCAGCCACGATCGCCTACATCGACGATCCCGAGATCGACACCGCCGGGCTGATGCAGCACATCAAGGGCCCGGACTTCCCGACGGGTGGGGTGATCCTCGGTGTCACCGGCATCCGCGAGGCCTACGAGACCGGGCGCGGGCGCGTGCGCGTGCGCGCTCGCGCCCACTCCGAGGACATCGGTCACGGCAAGGAGGCGATCATCGTCACCGAGCTGCCGTTCATGGTCAAGAAGGGCAGTGACGGCGGCCTGATCCACAAGATCGCCGAGCTGGTCCACGAGAAGAAGATCACCGAGATCTCCGACCTGCGCGACGAGTCCGACCGCAAGGGCATGCGGATCGTCATCGAGCTCAAGCGCGGCGTGATTCCCAAGGTCGTGCTCAACAAGCTCTACAAGCACACCGCGATGCAGACGACGTTCGGCGTCAACGCGGTCGCGCTGGTGGACAACGTGCCGCGCACTCTGCCGCTGCGGTCGATCATCCACAACTACGTCCAGCACCAGCGCGAGGTCATCGTGCGCCGCTCCAAGCACGAGCTTCGCACGCTTGTCGCGCAGGTCCATCGGCTCGAGGGCCTGATGATCGCGCTCGACAACCTCGACGCGGTGATCGATCTGATCCGTGCCTCGCGTGACCGTGACACGGCTCGCAGCGGCCTGATGGAGCGGTTCGGCCTCACCCAGATCCAGGCCCAGGCGATCCTCGAGCTGCGTCTGCAGCAGCTCACCGCGCTGGAGGCCGACTCGATCAAGCGCGAGCACGCCGACAAGGTCGAGCGGATCAACGAGCTGCGCACGCTGCTGGGCGACGAGGACATGGTGCTGTCGCTGATCAAGGAGGAGCTCGAGGAGATCGCCGAGCGTTACGGCGACGACCGCCGCACCCAGATCACCTTCGCCGACGACGACCTCGACATCGAGGACCTGATCCAAGACCAGCAGATGGTGATCGCGATCACCAAGTCCGGCTACATCAAGTCGCTCCCGCTCGCCACCTACCGCCAGCAGCGGCGCGGCGGCATCGGGGTGACCGGCATGGGGATGAAGGACGAGGACTACATCGAGCACTTGTTCGTCTGCTCGACGCACGACTACCTCTTGTTCTTCACCAACCGCGGCAAGGTCTATCGCTCCAAGGTCTATGACCTGCCCGACGCGCCGTCGCGCCAGTCCAAGGGACGCCATCTCGGCAACGTGCTGCCGCTGCGCGAGCGCGAGCGCGTGCAGTCCGTGCTCGCCACGCGCGACTATGCGGAGGCGAAGTACCTCCTGTTCGCCACCCGGAGCGGAACGGTCAAGAAGACCGGGCTGCAGGCCTACAACACGCCGATCAAGGCGGACGGCATCATCGCGATCAACATCCGCGAGGGCGACGAGCTCGTCGCCGTGCGCCGGGTCGGCGAAGGCGACGAGGTGCTGATCGTGTCCAAGGCCGGCCTCGCCGTGCGCTTCGCGGAGGGCGCCGCGCGCTCGATGGGCCGCGACACCTCTGGTGTTCGCGGGATGGACGTGGCCGGTGAGGACAACGAGGTCATCGCGATGGACATCGCGCGCGACGACCAGTACCTACTGGTGGTCACCGACAACGGGTTCGGGAAGCGCACGCTGGTCGCCGACTACCGGAAGACGAGTCGCGGGGCCAAGGGCGTCAAGACGATCCAGCAGACCGAGGCCAAGGGCGCGCTGGCCGCTGCCCTCGTCGTGCGCGACCACCACCAGCTCGTGTTCATCTCGCAGAACGGGATGGTGCAGCGCATCGGGGTGCGCGACCTGCGCCCGCTCGGCCGCAACGCGCAGGGTTTCCGCCTGATGAACGTCCGTGACGACGACGTCGTCTCGGCCGTCGCCCTGGTGATGGAGTCCGAGACGGCTGACGCGGTGGCCGACGAGGCACCTGTCTCGCTCGACGCACCCGGCGTGGCCGACGAGCCGGCGCTCGCCGGCGATGGCGTCCAGATCGGCGAGCCCGGGCAGGACGCCCTGCTCGACGTGCCCGAGGTGGAGTCGGACGGCATGCCCGACTCAGACGTCGAGGCCGACTAGAGGCCACCGTCCGCCAGGTGCGGCGACCCGCCCGAACGGCGGGCCGCGAATCGATCCGCGCCTTCGGACGACCGAGGGCCCCGGTCGACACCGGGGCCCTCGAGCACTGCTTGCTGGACTACTTGGCCGTCGCCAGCTTGTCTCGGCGGCCGGGGGGACGAGCTCCGGCACTGACGGCGGCGGCACCTCGGTGTGGATTCCGCTGACCAGCGGGTCCAGCACCAGGCTGGTACTCAGCGGCCGGGTACCTCCAGGGTCCCGTAAGAACTGTCACTCAACTTCGGACCACCCCCTTTCTCTGGTCGCACGAGAGTATCGAACCTTGGGGACGGGCTGAAGGGCCCGCCGGCGCAGCGGGCAAAATGAGGACGCGCCGAGGTTCGCGTCACGCCGCTTCGAGCAGGTACTGCTTCCAGGTCGCCGGGATGGTCGGCGAGGCGAGCTGGATGAAGACGTTCGGACTGGGCATCCGAGGCTTGACCCGCGGATGCATGTTGATCTGCTGGGGCAGGCGGTCGCCCTTGCGGCGATTGCACGGCGCGCATGACGCGACGATGTTCTCCCAATCCGACCCGCCGCCCTTCGAGCGCGGGATCACATGGTCGACCGTCAAGCTGGTGCGCGCGCCGCAGTACATGCACTGCCAGCCGTCGCGGGCGAAGACCGCGCGCCGCGTGATCTTGCGCTTGTGGGTGTCGCGCGGAATGCGCACGTAGGTCACCAGCCGGATGACGACGGGCTTGCTCATCGAGCCGCGGGCCCAGTGCAGATCGGTCGGGCCGACCTCGATGACCTCGGCCTTCGCCTTGAGCAGGAGCACCGTCGCGCGACGGACCGTGCAGACGTTGATGGGCTCATACGTCGCGTTGAGCACCAGCACACGACCACCTGGCCAACGGCCTGAGCCGTCAGCGCTCGATCCGTGCCGCCGGTGGTCGACGAACGGCACGGACCCCATTGGTGCTGGGGGTGCGGCAGTGGCCATCGCTGGCCGGGAGTGTAGACAATGGGCCCGGCGGCTCAGCCCCGATCCGCCGGCCTGCCGGGCCGCTCGCCGCCTGGAAGCTCCGGCGGAGTTCGGGCTCAGTTGGCGACGGGAAACGAGCCGAGCACCCGAACGGTCTCGCAATGGCCGCGCAGCCCGGAGATGGCGGCGGCGACGTCGGGATGCGCAGCCGCTCCGTCGAGATCGCAGAAGAACATGTAGTGGCCGAGCCCGATCCGCCGCGGCCGCGACTCGATGCGCGTGAGGTTGATCGAGCGGGAGGAGAACTGGGCCAGGCAGTCCACCAGCCAGCCGGGGGCGAGGTCGCCGCCGCCCCAGAACACGAGCGCTGTCTTGTGCGCGGGCGCGGCGGCAGGGACGCGGGTGGGGTCAGAGCCGCCCGGCGCGCGCGAGGCACTAGGGCGCGGGAGACGGTCGTCAGACGCCGAGGGCGGGGCATGGGGGTCATTCCCCGTCGCCGGGGCGGCGTCCCGCCGCGCGATCCACGCGAAGCGCGTGGCGTTCTCGGGGTCGTCCTCGACGCCGTCAGCCAGGACCACGGCGCCGTAGAGCCGCGCGGCGTGACGAGTGCCGATCGCCGCGTGCGGCGCCACGCCGGCCAGCGCACCGGCCTCGGCGACCGCGCGCACCGCGTCGGCCGTCGACGCCGCGGAGACCACCGCGGCGCCCGGAAGCTGCACGCTCAGGAAGCGTGCGCACTGGCCGGTGGCCTGCGGGTGCGAGTGGACGGTGCAGACCTCGTCCGGGGCGATCGGCTCGGCGGCGGCGAGGCAGTAGCTCACTCGGTGGACCAGCTCGCCGACGATCACGACATCCGGCGCGTCGAACACCAGCGCGTCGAGCGTCGCCCCGACCCCGCCCTCGCGGGAGTTCTCGACCGGGACCAGGCCGCGCTCCGTCGCGCCCGCCTGCACCGCCCCGACGACGGAGCCGACCGTGCTCCGCGCGACGAGCTCGATGTCGAGCCGCGCCCCCACGAGCGCCTCGTGCGAGTTCGTCCCCGGCGGTCCCAGGTAGGCGACGCGCATCAATCCTCGAGCACGACCGTGCCACGCTCCCCGGCGAGCGCGCGGCGGATCGCCTCGTCCTCCTCGGGGGAGAGCCCCTGCTCGCCGCGCCCGTCGAGCACCTGCTTGCAGTAGAGCCGCGCCGTGTCGCGGTGGGCGATCGAGGAGAGCACGACCCCGTTGCGCTCGGCATCGAGCAGCGCGAGCGACGCCGACTGGTGGCCCGAGAGCTCGCCATAGGCGTCGTAGCGGACCAGCGCGCGGAAGGCGATCGCACCGTCGAGCCGCCGCTCGACCTCCCCGACGCGAGCCTCGAGTCGGGCCGCGACCTCCTCGACGCGACCGTGCAGGCGCGCGAAGGCCTCCTGCAGCCCCGCAGCGTGGGTCACGAGGTCGTCACGCCCGTCCGCGCCGAGCACGACGTGCTGGGCGTCGCGCAGTCGCCGGACCCTGACTCCCAGCACCACGGAGAGCACGAGGGCGACGAGCGCGATGGCTCCCGCCGCCATCGCTGCCAGGCCGGCCGGGTCGGTCAGGTCCTCCACGCCGCCCCCAGCCGGCCTATTCCTGCAGGAACGCCGCGTCGTATTGCGCCGTGTTGTTGTCCCTCTTCTCCTCGCCCGGCACGGGCTTCACCTGCACCGTGATGGTGACCGGGGTGTCGAGCGCAGGCGCCGTGTCGAGGCTGAGCGTGGCGGTGGCGGCGGTCCCCGCGGGCACCGAGGCGACGCTCTTCTGGACGCGCAGCGGCTCCGGTCCGCCCTCGATCCGCAGCACCACGACGATGTCCACCTCGTCGTGCTCGCCCTGGTTGGTGAAGTTGACGGTGAACTCGGTGTCGGGCCCGTACGCGATCCGGTTGGGCGCGTCGGGCTCCAGGGTCTGATCGCCAACCTGGACCGAGTCGATGCCCGTGCCGTGCAGCCCCGGCGCCGGCTCGCGGTTGTTGGCACCCCCACCGGCGGAGAGCTGCTGGCCGAGCGCATCGGCGACGACGGTCGCGTCGAGCCACTCGGCTCCCGGCAGGAACTGGGACTGCTGCAGCCGCTGTGCGCCCACGTCGGCTTCCTTGAGCTCGGCTTCGATGAACGGCAGCACGCGGGAGGCGTAGATCACGTCGGAGCTGAGGAAGAGCTGCATCGCGCCCGCGATCTCGTTGATCGCCTCCTCCGCGGCTTCGGCATCGGAGCTCAGCGCCGTGCGGATGCGGTCGGCGACCGACTGGAGCCCGTCGCGACGCATCTCCATCGTCATGAGGAACGACCGCTGTGCGGCGGCCAGGTTGTCCGGCGTCGAGATCCGCTTGGCCTGCTGGTACTGCTGCTCGGCCTGGACCTTGTAGCCGGCGATCTGCGTCGAGAGGTCGCCGGAGCTGGGGTTGCGCAGCAGGTCGAAGAACGGCTTGCCCACCTGGCTGTCGGAGTCTCGGACGATCGAGGCGACGTCGCGGTTGTAGTCCTTGAGCCCGTTCTCCCGCGCCGAGTCGCGGCAGCCGTCGACGACGAAGAGCAGCAGCGCCAGCACGAGGACGAAGCCGACGAGCAGCACGAGCTGGCGCACGAGCAGGGTCTGGCGATCCGGGGAGGCGCCGGTGCCGCGTGAGGGCGCCGTCCGCCTGGGCCGGACCCGGGTGCGGGGCTCGTCGTCCTCGTCGAAGAAGGACAAGAAAGGACTCTCCTAGTGGGCCGCACGCTCTTCGTGCAGCTCGTGACCGACGTAGAGGATATGAGGCGGGTCGGCGGGACTGTTCGCCGCGTGCGCCCGTGAACCCTTCCCTGCAGCGTGAAGGTGTCGTTCCGCGCGTGTGGAAACCCGCCCGGGTGCACGCCACGGAAGAGCTGCCGGCGTCTGCCTCGCTTCGCTCGTCACCGGGAGGCTCCGCAGTCCCTCGCGACCCCGGGTTGGCGATGGGTCGCTACCGATTGGGCGCGCGGCTCGGCGCCGGCGGGTTCGGGACGGTCTACGCGGCGCGCGACGAGCGCCTGGAGCGCCTCGTCGCGGTCAAGGTCATCCCGGCCGGGGGCACCGCGGAGCGGGCGCAGCGCGAGGCGCGCGCGGTCGCGCGTCTCGACCACGACGCGATCGTCGCGCTGTTCGACGCCGGTGAGGAGGACGGCTGTCGCTACCTGGTCTCCGAGCTGGTGCAGGGACGCACGCTCGCCCAGCTGGAAGCCGCCGGCGAGCTGTCGGACCGGGACGTCCTGCGGATCGGGCTGGCGCTCGCCGACGCGCTCGACCACGCCCACGAGCGTGGGGTGATCCACCGCGACGTCAAGCCGCAGAACGTGATCGTCCCCGACAGGGCGAGCTCGCGGCGCGGCGCGGCGAAGCTGACCGACTTCGGCGTGGCCCAGCTCGCCGGCGAAGCCGCGCTCACCCAAGCCGGTGATGTCGTGGGCACCTTGGCCTACATGGCGCCGGAGCAGGCGGCCGGACGTCCGGTGGACGAGCGCGCCGACCTCTACGCGCTCGGACTGGTGCTCTACGAGGCGCTGGCGCGGGTCAATCCGGTGAGCGGCGGCTCGCCGTCGGCGACAGCACGACGGATCGGCGCCGTGCTGCCCGCGCTCGCCCGCCACCGCGGCGACCTGCCCGCCGCGCTCTGCGCCGCGATCGACCGCGCCGTCCTCCCCGATCCGGACCGACGCGGGGAGCTCGACGACCTGTTCGACGCCCTGGTCGACGCGCTTCCGGTGGTCGCTGACGAGGGCGGCCGGATCGCCCCGCATCCGCTCGAGGGCGCGATTCCCGTGCTGCCGCCCGCCCTCGGCCGCCTGGTCGCCCCCGTGACGGCCGGAGCCCTGGTCTGGGCCGCGCTGACCGGGCTCACGCCGGAGCCGGCGACGGCGCCGCCGGTCGCCGCCCTCGCCGCCGCGTCGCTCGTCGCCCTGCTGCCGCGCGCCGGCTGGCTGCTCGCCGCGCTCGCCACGGCGCTCCTGCTCGCGCTGGGCCCGGTCCCGCGCCCGGGCGCGGCGCTGTTGCTGGTCGCGCTCGCCGCCGGACCGCCGCTGCTGCTGCGCGGCGACGGCCGCGCCTGGTCGCTCCCGGCACTGGCGCCGGCGCTCGGGCTGCTCGGCCTGGCCGGCGCCTTTCCCGCGCTGGCTGGACGTGCGCCGCGCTGGAGCTCCCGGATCGCGCTCGGCGCACTCGGCGCCTGGTGGGTCGTGCTGGCCGAGCCGCTCGTCTCGCGGGCGCTCGTCTTCGGTCCCGCCCCCGGGACGGCCGCGCGGCCGAGCTTCGACGGCGCGCCCGGCATCGTCGCCGGGGACGTGATAGCGCCGGCGGCCGCCTCGGGAGCGCTGCTGCTGGCGGTCGTCTGGGGC
>Ga0136624_1000557_pt1 | contig 14730 bp, 12 predicted proteins | sample AntDrymUQ4692206_2_FD_104802 | JGI IMG/M metagenome (GOLD analysis project Ga0136624, IMG submission 104802) | Polar desert sand microbial communities from Dry Valleys, Antarctica - metaG UQ469 (22.06) | ecosystem: Environmental > Terrestrial > Soil > Desert | place: Antarctica: Dry Valley... | reverse complement strand
GCGCCGACCGCGTCGCAGGCGATGGTCGCCACCACCGTGGAGTCGATGCCACCGGACAGGCCCATCAGGACCGAGCTGAACCCGTTCTTGTGTACGTAGTCGCGCAGCCCGAGCGTGATGGCGGTGTAGATCTCGCCGAGGTCGTCCAGCCGCGGCTCCGCGCGCAGCGGAAGTGGCGGGTAGGGCGGCAGAGGCAGCGAACCGATCACCGTGCGCTGCACCCGCAACCCGGCGAAGCGGGCGTCGGGATCAGGCATCGGCGCCGTGGCGGGGGCCAGCTCGAGGTCCACGAGCAGCAGCTCCTCGCTGAACTGGCCGGCACGTGCCACCAGCTCACCGGTGGCGTCCACCACGATCGAGTCACCGTCGAAGACCAGCTCGTCCTGACCGCCGACCAGGTTGACGTACGCCAGCGCCGCGCCGGCCTCGCGCGCCCGCCGGGCCACGAGGTCGAACCGGTTGTCGTCCTTGGCGCGCTCGTACGGTGACGCGTTGATCACCAGGAGCAGTCCGACGTCGGCCGCCCGGGCAGCGGCGGAGGGGCCGTCCTGCCAGATGTCCTCACAGATGGTGATCGCCACGTCGACCTGGTGCACCTGCACGACCTGCAGGGTGTCGCCGGGCACGAAGTAGCGCGCCTCGTCGAAGACGCCGTAGTTGGGCAGGTGGTGTTTCGCCGAGCGTGCGGTCAGGACACCGCCGGTCATGACCGCAGCCGCATTCAGCGGCGATCCGTGCGGTACGCCCAGCCGGGGCGCGGACTCCTCGGCCCGGTCCAGGTATCCGATGACGACCACCATGTCACCGAGTCCCTCGTCAGCGAGACGGAGCGCGAGGTCCGCCGCGCTGCGCTGTGACGCCTGGGCGAAGGACGTGCGCAGCGCGAGGTCCTCGATCGGGTAGCCGACGAGCACCAGCTCGGGAAAGGCGACGACGTGAGCCCCTTGCGCCCGGGCGCGACGCGACCACTCGACGACGAGGTCAGCGTTGCCGGTCAGGTCGCCGACGGTCGGGTTGACCTGGGCCAGTGCGATTCGCAGTTGGGGCACGCCCCGACACTAGTGTGGACGCTGCGACTAGTGGCCACCTCCGTTGGTTCGTCGGGGGTACGCGCGTCCGTGAGGGAGCGCACCGCTGCCAGGTCAGCGCCTCGTACCGGGCGGAGTCGCGTGACCCGAGGCGGTCAGTGGTGCAGGAGCGGGGTCGCCGGGGCTGGTCAGGCCCGGTTCCGCGCCACTGGCGCTACCCACCACGCGGACCTGAACCGCGACGAACTTCCGGGCGTGACCACTGGTGTGGACGCTGCGTGCCGGCAGCAGCACTCACTGGTAGCTGACGAAGTCCGCCCGGGGCCGGATCCGCAGGACACCGTGCGGCTTGAAGATGTCGGTGTCCTCGTCGTAGAAGAGCTTGAAACCCATGTGGAACTTGTCGCTTCGCTCGACGGTGCGGTAGGTCGCGAGCTTCTGGCTTCGCGTCCCGAATCCGTCGACGTGCTGCACCATCGCGAGCCGTGGACGGTTCTTCACAGCAGGGCCTTGTTGCGCTTGGCCGCCTTCACGTACCTGCGGACGTCGGCCGTGGAGATGTAGTGGCTGTAGTCGCCGTCCGCACCCGGGACCGCGTCGGCAATCGAGCCGTGCCCGCGGTCCCGTAGTAGGCGACCAGGCGGTAGCGCGGAAAGATCTGGTTGCCGCCGAGCGGTCGCTGCGGCCGGGATACCGGGGCGAGCGTCGGTTGGGTCGCCTGCTCGGCGGAGGAATTCACCGCGGACGCGGACTTCGCTGGAGCCTCCGTGACATTGAACGTGATCAGCCCCAAGGTTGCCACCAGTGCCAGCGCGAGGGCCGCTGCGTACGGACGACTGTTCCCCGGATCATCATGCGGGCGAGACTGCCGCCGAGCCGTCGCGAGCCGTCACACCGGCGAAACGACACGCCTGCGAGACTGACGACATGGGCAAGCAAGAGGACTTCGTGCTGCGGGCGCTCGAGGAGCGCGACGTCAGGTTCGTACGACTGTGGTTCACCGACGTGCTCGGTTTCCTGAAGTCGGTCGCAGTGGCCCCGGCCGAACTCGAGTCGGCCTTCGAGGAAGGCATCGGCTTTGACGGGTCGGCGATCGAGGGGTTCGCGCGCGTGCACGAGTCCGACATGCTCGCCAAGCCTGATCCGACGACCTTTCAGATTTTGCCGTGGCGTGGTGAAGGCCCGGCGACCGCTCGGATGTTCTGTGACATCCTGCTGCCCGACGGCAGCCCGTCCTTCGCCGACCCGCGGCATGTGCTCAAGCGTGCGCTGTCCAAGGCAGCCGACCTCGGTTTCACGTTCTACACCCACCCTGAGATCGAGTTCTTCCTGTTCAAGAACGCACACGATCCGGGCGGCTCACCGATCCCGGTCGACCACAGCGGCTACTTCGACCACACGGCGCAGGGCATCGGGCAGGACTTCCGGCGAGAGCTGATCACCATGCTCGAGGCCATGGGGATCTCGGTGGAGTTCAGCCACCACGAGGGCGCACCGGGACAGCAGGAGATCGACCTGCGCTACGCGGATGCGCTGTCCACGGCCGACAACATCATGACCTTCCGGACCATCGTGCGTGAGGTTGCACTCAGCCAGGGCATCTACGCCTCGTTCATGCCCAAGCCGTTTGCCGACCACCCGGGTTCGGGCATGCACACGCACGTGTCGCTGTTCGAGGGCGACAGCAACGCGTTCTACGAGGCGGGTGCGGAGTACCAGCTCAGTAAGACCGGGCGCTGCTTCATCGCCGGACTCCTGCAGCACGCCGCCGAGATCACCGCGGTCACCAACCAGTGGGTCAACTCCTACAAGCGGCTGGTCGGTGGGGGAGAGGCGCCCTCGTACGTCAGCTGGGGCCACAACAACCGCTCGGCGCTCGTCCGGGTCCCGATGTACAAGCCGGCCAAGGGTGCCTCCACGCGTGTCGAGCTGCGCTCCATCGACTCCGCGTGCAACCCGTACCTCGCCTACGCGTTGATCATGGCAGCGGGCATGAAGGGGATCGAGGAGGAGTACGCGCTGCCCCGCGAGGCCGAGGACGACGTGTGGGGGCTGTCCGAGGGGGAGCGGCGCGCCCTGGGCATCTCGCCGCTGCCCACGAACCTCGACGAGGCGATCGGCCTGATGGAGAGCAGCGAGATGGTGGCCGAGACACTCGGCGAGCACACCTTCGACTTCTTCCTGCGCAACAAGCGCCAGGAGTGGAAGGACTACCGGCGTCAGGTCACCCAGTACGAGCTGGACCGGTTGCTCCCGGTGCTCTAGCCTCCTCGCCGAGATCCGACCTGGTGGTCACGCAAGACCGGCACGCTGACCAGCAACTCGGATCTCGGCGTAGCCTCGGGTCCGTGGTGAGCGAGGCGTCGTCGCGGCCAACGAGCCCGCAGGCCCGGCTGGCGCGCATGGGGTTCCGCGACGCCACCCGGTCCTACCAGCACCTGCTGGCCGTGTGCGGCGCCGACGAGGTCCCGCCGATGCTCGCTGAAGCGCTGGCCGCGGCACCAGATCCCGACCTGGCTGCTGCCGCCCTGGACTCCCTGGCTGCCGTGAGCGAACCTGGCCCGCTGATCTCCCGGCTGCTCGCTGACGTACGCCATCTGGAACGCCTCGCCGTGGTCCTGGGCACCAGCTCCGCGCTCGGCGACTTCTTGGTGCGCCACCCCGAGCTGGTGAACGAGCTGGCCGACCCGGGTCTGGACGGTCAGCCGCCCCCGGGCGAGGAGGTACGCGTCGGGCTGCTGCGCGCGGTCGGCGCCGATCCGCAGGCCGACGTGCCGGTGGCCGAGCTCGACGAAGCGGGCGGTGCGGATGCTCTGCGGGTGGAGTATCACCGCAGTCTGGTGCGGCTCGCGGCAAGCGACCTCACGGGCCTCTGGCAGGTGGATCAGGTCGGCATCGCCCTGGCCGACCTCGCGGGCGCCACGGTCGAGGCCGCCCTCGCGCTGGCCCGCGCGGTGGTGGGCGAGGCTGCCACTGGCTGCCGGCTGGCCGTCATCGGGATGGGCAAGACCGGCGGCTGCGAGCTCAACTACGTGAGCGACGTCGATGTCGTGTTCGTCGCTGAGCCGGTCGAGGGCGCTGACGAGGTGGCGGCAATGCGAGCGGCCACCAAGCTGGCCTCCACGACCATGCGCCTGTGCTCGGTGCACACGCCGGAAGGCTCCATCTGGGAGGTCGACGCCAGCCTGCGCCCGGAGGGCAGGTCCGGTCCGCTGGTGCGCAGCTTGGACAGCCACGTCGCCTACTACTCCACGTGGGCCAAGACCTGGGAGTTCCAGGCACTGCTGAAGGCGTCACCGATCGCGGGTGACGTCGAGCTCGGCCACCGCTACACCGAGCGGATCAGCCCGATGGTGTGGCTGGCCTCGGAGCGCGAGGGCTTCGTCACCGACGTGCAGGCCATGCGTCGCCGCGTCGTCGACCACATTCCGCCAGCAGACTCCGGCCGCGAGCTGAAGCTCGGCCCCGGGGGGCTGCGCGACGTCGAGTTCGCCATCCAGCTGCTGCAGCTGGTGCACGGACGCGGGGACGAGGCGCTGCGCAGCCCGAACACACTGGTGGCTCTCCAGGCGCTCACCGACGGAGGGTATGTGGGGCGCGAGGACGGAGCGGCGCTGGAGCAGGCGTACCGATTCCTGCGCTCCCTGGAGCACCGCATCCAGCTCTTCCGGCTACGACGTACCCACGTCGTCCCTACGGACGAGGAAGACCTGCGGCGTCTCGGACGCAGCCTGCGGCTGTCGGGCGACCCGGTCGCCGAGCTCAACGAGCAGTGGCATCGGCACGGTCGCGAGGTCCGCCGGATCCACGAGAAGCTCTTCTACCGGCCGCTGCTGACCGCGGTGGCGGCCCTGCCGGGTGAGGGACTGCGACTGGGGCCGGAAGCGGCGCAGGCCCGGTTGACCGCGCTCGGCTACGCCGACCCACGTGGAGCACTCAGCCACCTCGACGCGCTCTGCTCCGGGGTCTCCAGGCGATCCGCGATCCAGCGCCAGTTGCTGCCGGTCATGCTCGGCTGGTTCGCCGACGGCCCCGACCCGGATGCCGGCCTGCTCGCGTTCCGTCAGCTGAGCGACAGCCTGGGTGCTACTCACTGGTTCCTGCGGCAGCTGCGCGACGAGTCCGAGGCAGCCGAGCAGTTGGCGCGGGTACTCGGGTCGACCCGCTTCGTCGCCGACATCCTGACCAGGGCACCCGAGGTCGTGGCCATGTTCGGCAAGGACGACGAGCTGACTCCCCGTACACGCGACACGCTGTGCTCGGAGATGACTGCTGCGGCACGGCGGCACCAGGAACCGGTCGAGGCCATCCGTGCGGTGCGGACGATGCGCCGCCGCGAGCTCGCGCGGGTCGCAGTGCGCGACGTGCTCGGTGGTCTGGCGGTGGAGGACGCCGCCGAGGCGCTCACCGACGTCACCGTGGCGACCCTGTCCGGAGCGTTGTCCGCAGCGATCGCCTCGGTGGAGAGCGAGCGACGTGAGCCGTTGCCCACCAGCATCGCCGTCGTGACCATGGGGCGGCTCGGCGGTCACGAGACGGGGTACGGAAGCGACGCCGACGTCATGTTCGTGCACGTCCCACAGCTGGACGTCGAAGACAGGCAGGCTGCGGACGCCGCGTACGCGGTCGCCCAGGAACTGCGGCGGATGCTCGGGATGGCTGGTGCGGGACCGCCGCTGGAGGTGGACGCCGGCCTGCGACCCGAGGGCGCGCAGGGTCCGCTGGTCCGCACGCTGGCGTCCTACGCCGCGTACTACCGTCGATGGAGTCAGGTCTGGGAGGCACAGGCGCTGCTGCGAGCCGACCCGGTTGTGGGTGACGCCGACGTCTGTACCCGGTTCGCGGCTCTGATAGACCCGTTGCGCTACCCGGAGGGAGGGCTCAGCCATGACGACGTCGTCGAGATCCGGAGGATCAAGGGCAGGGTCGACGCGGAGCGGCTGCCGCGGGAAGCCGATCCCGCGACCCACTTGAAGCTCGGGCGAGGCGCCCTCGCCGACGTGGAGTGGACCGTTCAGCTGCTGCAGCTCCGACACGCCCATGAGGTGGCTGGGCTTCGGACCACGCGTACGCTGCCGGCACTTCAGGCAGCTGTGGCCGCCGGTCTGGTCGAGGCACCAGATGCTCACGCGCTCGCCGAAGCGTGGCGCTCCTGCTCACGTCAACGCAACGCCATCATGCTGGTGCGCGGGCGAGCCTCCGACCAGCTTCCCTCGGCGGCCAGGGATCGAGCAGCGGTGGCGGTGCTGCTCGGGTACGCCCCGAACGAGGCCGAACGAATGCTGGACGGGCACCTGCGCGCCACCCGCCGGGCGCATTCGGTGGTGCAGCGGTTGTTCTGGGACTAGCGAGGAGTTCAGGAGGCGGCCGAAACGGGGGACGTGCGCTGTAACAGGTTCTCCCGTTCGCTTGTGTTGAGTCCTCCCCACACGCCGTACGGCTCGCGGACCGCGAGCGCGTGCTGCAAGCACTGCTCGATCACCGGGCAGCGGGCGCAGTACGCCTTGGCGGCTGCCTCGCGGCCACGCCGCCGGGGGCCGCGCTCGGACTCGGGAGAGAAGAACGTCTCCGGGTCCACCTCGTGACAGGCTCCGTCGTACTGCCATTCGTAGGACCCCATGAGCGGCTTCGGCAGTCGAGCGATGCTGGCCATGTCGGACTCCTCGAGAAGGCGCTGGTACGTGCATCGAAAACCTACTCAGAAGCGATGCAGAACACAACCCTTCCAGGGGCTCCGGAAACGTGTGCAACCGCCGGTTTGAGATGGCGAAGCCCGAGGGGAGCGGACAGACTGCACAGATGCCCGACAGCGAAGCCGGAAGGAGCCAGAGCGGCGTCGTCGACGCTGCGACAGCCGGCCCCGCGAGCGACTCCGGCGAGTCAACTGGACTGCTGTGGGGTGTCGGAGCGGTGTCCACGAAGCTCGACGTCGCCCGGCCGACACTGCGCACCTGGGACCGGCGGTACGGTCTGGGACCGAGCTTGCGCACCCCGGGGGGGCACCGCCGCTACACGGTCACCGACGTATCGCGCATGCAGCTGATGAACCGGCTGCTCGACACGGGGGTGGCGGCCGCGCAGGCGGCCCAGGTGGCATGCAGCGCCACCGTCGAGGAGCTCGCCGTCGGTGTGCTGCCGTCACGGACGGTGCGCCGACCCGGTAACCGGCGGCGGGCGTCGAGCACAGTGGGGACCCTCGTCCGGGCGGCGAAAGCTCTGCAGGCCGACGAGCTCGCGCGCTGCATCTCGGTGCAGCTGCGGCGGCGCGGCGCGGTCGAGGCGTGGGAGGAGGTGTTTGCGCCGTTCCTCATCGAGATCGGGCAGCAGTGGATGCTGGGGGAGTTCGGGATCGCCTCCGAGCATCTGGCCAGTGGCGTACTTGCCTCGGAGCTGCACACTTTTTCCATGCACCACCGCAGCCACCGCCCGGTGAGCGCGCGCGTCATCCTGACCTGCGCTGAGGACGAGCAGCACGTGCTGCCGGTGTTCGCGCTCGAGGCGGCGCTGGCCCAGCGCAAGACACCGACGCTGGTCCTGGGCCAACGGATGCCGGTCAAGGCGTTGCGCCGGGCGATGCTCGCTCGCCGGCCTGCCGTGGTCTTCATCTGGGCGTCGATGGCTCAGCCCGTCGGCGACGCCTCGAACGGCCTCGACCCGGACGTCTCACGGCACGTGCTGCTGGGCGGTCCGGGGTGGAGCGACGGCGCCGCGCACTCGTATGGCAGCGTTCGTGTCGAGCGGGTGCACGACCTCGACCAGGCGGTGTCGCAGGTCGAGCGCGGGCTGCAGTCCTGAGTGCTCACGCTGGTAGCCGGGCGATCTGCAACTGGCTGACGCCGAGATAGTTCGTGCGGAAACCCGCCTCGCAGTACGCCAGGTAGAACTCCCACATCCGACGGAACGTTGCGTCGAAGCCGCGCTTCTCGATCTCCGGCCACGCAGCCACGAAGCGTTGACGCCACAGCCGCAGCGTCTGTCCGTAGTGCCAACCGAGGTCGCGACGTTCGACCACGCGCAACCGTGTGTGGCCGACCAGGGCCTCGTCGATCGCCTGCAGGGAGGGGATCAGACCGCCAGGGAAGATGTACTTGTGGATCCAGCCGTAGGACCGACGCGTCGCGCGCATCCGGTCGTGCTGCATGGTGATGGCCTGGATCGCCACCTTGCCGCCCGGTGCGAGCAGCCGGTCGAGGGTTGCGAAGTACATCGGCCAGAACTTCTCTCCGACAGCCTCGATCATCTCCACGCTGACGATGGCGTCGAAGGTCCCCTCCACGTCGCGGTAGTCACACAACCGCACGTCGACGAGGTCCTCGACGCCGGCGGCAGCTACCCGGTCGATGGCGAACGCGGACTGCTCGCGGCTGATCGTGATCGACGTGACCCGGGCACCGCGTTGAGCAGCCCGGATCGCCAGCGCCCCCCAGCCGGTGCCGATCTCAAGCATCGTCGTGCCCTCGCCGACGCCGGCGTAGTCCAGCATGCCATCCATCTTGCGTTCCTGGGCGGCCTGCAGGTCCAGCGTGTCGAGGTCGATGACGTGGTCGGGGAACCAGGCGGCGGAGTAGGTCATGGAGTGGTCCAGGAACTGCGCGAACAGGTCGTTGGACAAGTCGTAGTGGCGCGAGATGTTGCGCAGAGCGCCGTTGCGGGTGTTCTCCTCGTGAGCGGGCAGCCGCTCCTCGACGGCCGCGCGCAGCACCTGCAGCGGCTTGGGCACCAGGTGCGCCATACGTGCCGCGAACGGCTCGAGGAGGTCCGCGAGATCGGTGTCGTCGCCTGTCGTCCAGTCACCGGCCATGTAGGCCTCGCCAACACCGATCTTGACGTCGTTGCCGATGCGGGTGAACACCTCGTCGGGACGGATCACCTTCATCTCCGGGGCGTCGGCGCCGCCGCGGCCCCAGCGCTTCCCGCTGGGGAAGGTGACCTGGATCGGCAGCTGGCGCACAGCGCGCGAAACGATCGCACGCGCGACTCCGGCGCGGGCCGCGGCAGGTCGGGTGGTGACGAGGTCTGGCCACCGGATCGGGTCCGGAGCGGATTCGTCCACGCGGGTGTCGAGCTCGGCAGTCACAGGACGCCCTCCGGCGGTGTGTGTGTGGGTCGGTGGATGACAGGTAGCCGTTTGAGCCAGAGCACGACGCCGTGCAGCCGGATCAGGATGCTGACGCGTTGAGGCATCAGCGGACGGCGCAGCAGCAGGGACAGCAGCCGTCGCGTGGTCGCCGGACGCGGATGGCCGACGAACGACGCCGCGAAGACCGGCGCGCCGCCCTGGTGCAGGACGATCGACGTGCTCACCCGTGCCGAGGCCAGTGTCAGGCGCAGGTCGTACCCGCCCTCGACACCGAAGAACGGTGACACGTAGAACTCCTTGTCGGCGTGGGCGAGTCCCTGCTCGTCGGGACGCAGCAGGTAGGCGTGGCGTTCGCCGTAGGTGTTGTGCACCTCCGCGACGATGCACACCAGTGCGCCGTCGGCGTCGTGGCACCAGAAGACACTCAGCGGATCGAAGACGTGTCCGAGGACCCGTGCGTTCGCCAGCATGATGACCAGTCCGGTGACCTCGACGCCGTGCAGCCGGGCGAACGCCACGACGTTGGCCTTGATCGACGCGTCGGGATCACCGAGGTGGTCCTGGGCCCGGAAACCGGCGAACGGGCGCAACCACCAGCGCTGCACCGGCACGTCGTCGAGGTCTACCAACCACTGGTAGACCGCGTGCCGGAACGAGTGCGGGGTCTGCGTGCGACGGGAGTGCGTCACCTCACCCTCGACCAGCGCCGGCAACGGCGGAGCCTCGGCCATCAACGGGCTCACGACGCCCAGCCGAGATCGATCCCGAGGTGGCGGGCGGCGTCGACGCCCGAGCGGCAGCCGTCCTCGTGGAAGCCCCAACCGTGGTACGCACCGGCGAACACCGTGCTCGGGCTAGCCAGTGCGGCCAGCTCCCGCTGGGCCGCGACCGACTCAGGGGTGTAGACGGGATGGGTGTACTCCATCCGCGCGACGACCGACTCGGGGTCGATGCGCTCGCTGGCGTTCAGCGTCACCACGTACTCCTCGGGCCCGGTGTGACCTTGTAGCCGGTTCATCCAGTAGCTGACGGTGGTCTGGCTGCGACGCTCATGGCACTCGCCCATCCGGTAGTTCCAGGACGAGCGGGCGCGCGGCGCGCTGGGCAGCAGCGATGTATCGGTGTGCAGCACTGTCTCGTTGCGTGAGTACCTGAAGGCCGACAGCACCCGCTTCTCCTCGACGCTGGCGTCGTCGAGCAGGTCCAGCGCGTCGTCGGCATGGGTGGCGATGACCACGTGGTCGACACGGTGCTCCGCGCCCTCAGTGTCCTGCACGAGCACGCTGTCGTCCTCGCGGAGGATCCGGGCGGCTCCCACCCCGACACGTACGTCATCCAGGGCGGCGGCGACCTTGTCGACGTACACCCGGGAGCCGCCGGCGACCGTGTACCACTGCGGGGAGTCCTTCAGCGTGAGGAACCCGTGGTGACGAAGGAAGCGGAACAGGTACGCCGTGGGGTACGCCAGGGCGGTCTCGTGACCGGAGGACCACACGCACGAGACCACCGGGATCGCGTAGTGGTCGACGAAGTAGGTGTCGAACCCGTGCCGTTCGAGGAATTCGCCGTACGTCGTGAGGTCATCGTGCTCAGCGGCGTCCAGGAAGGCGCCGGCAAGCTTCTGGAAGCGCGTGACGCCGCGGAGCAGGCGCAGGTACCTGGGGTCCGCGATCCGCTGCGGCTGGGCGAAGAGTCCCTTCGGTCCACGCCCGCCGGCATACTCCAGGCCGCATCCGTCGCAGTGGATGCTCATGCTCATCTCGGACGGGTGAACCTGCACGTCCAATTCGGCGAACAACCGTCGCAAGAGCGGGTAGGTGCGGTCGTTGTGCACGATGAACCCGCTGTCGATGTCGCGGTTCCGGCCGTCACTGCCGTGCACGCCGTGGGTGTGGGCGTGACCACCGAGTCGGTCGTCTACCTCGAAGAGCGTGACCTCGTGGGTCCGGCGCAGCAGGTAGGCAGCAGTGAGGCCGGATACGCCCGAACCCACCACGGCGACACGTGGTCGGGTGGCGCCTCGGTGCATGCTCACGGCTCCATACCCTCGCAGACGCAGTGGACGGCTCATCCGGGACATGGTTGATTCGTCACTCAGTCGGCCCCGGATGGGTCGTCGGAGCCCAGCGGCAGTGGATCACCCAGTCGGTACGGCCGGGCCCGCGGACGTGAGGACGTCCATCAGGTCGCCGAAGGTCTCCAGCCGGTCGGGGATCTCGCTGCGGTGCACCTGAGCGAGCGTGCCGGACTCGATCTCTTCCCAGGTACGCGGCGTGGCCACCCAGGCACGCTCGCGTCCGCGCAGCGAGTACGGCACCACGGTGGTCTTCGCGTGGTGGTTCTGGCTCCAGTCCAACAGCACCTTGCCGCCGCGTACCGACTTCTTCATCGACGACACCACCAACCCACCCTCCTGCGCCTCGAGCTCGGCGGCCACACTGCGCGCGTACTCGCGAATGACGTCGGAACCCTGACGTCCGGCAACAGCGGCGTACAGCTGCAGACCCTTGCTGCCGCTGGTGACAGGAAGAGTCTCGAAGCCGTCGACCCGCAACCGCTCGCGTACGAGCAGTGCCACCTGGGCGCACTCGGCCAGGCCGGCCGGCTCACCGGGGTCGAGGTCGATGACCAGCCGGTCCGGGTCGCGCTTGCCGCCACGCGGTCCGACCCGCCACTGCGGAACGTGCAGCTCCAGCGCCGCCAGATTGGCGACCCACACCAGCCCGGCACGCTCCTGCAGGATCGGGTACGTCACCTCCTCGCGGTCCCGGGTGCTTCCCGGGGACTCCAGCGTGACGGTGCGGATCCAGTCCGGGGTGCCGCGCGGAACGTTCTTCTCGAAGAACACGGTCGTGCCCTCGATGCCGTCGGGCCAGCGCTTGCGGGTGACCGGTCGACCCGCGAGCTGAGGGAGGATGACGTCGGCCACCACGAGGTAGTGCTCGATCACGGCGTGCTTGGTGGTGCCGTCGCTCGGATAGAGCACCTTGTCCAGGTTGGTGACCCGCACCGAACGGCCGTCGATGTCGAGTCGGGTGGCGGACGGCGGTGACATGGGTCCATGCTGCCTGAAGACGCTCGTGCAGGGGCGCGAGCCGGGACGAGGGGCAGTAGAGCGATGCGATCGATCTGGAAGGGCGCGGTCTCCTTCGGGCTGGTCAACGTGCCGGTTCGGGTCTTCTCCGCGACCCAGAACCATGACATCCGCTTTCACCAGGTGCATGCCAAGGACGGCGGCCGGGTCCGGTACCGGCGTACCTGCACCGAGTGCGGCGAGGAGGTCGCCTACGCCGACATCGCCAAGGGCTACGAGTCCGATGACGGCAACCTCGTGGTGCTGAGCGACGAGGACCTGGCCGGCCTGCCGCTGGCCACCGGCAAGGAGATCGACGTCGTGGAGTTCGTCGGAGCCGACGAGGTGGACCCGTTGCTGCTGGACAAGAGCTATTACCTGGAGCCGGAGGCGAAGGCGATCAAGCCGTACGTCCTGCTGCGCGAGGCTCTGGACCGGACCGACCGGATGGCGGTGGTCAAGGTGGCTCTGCGCCAGCGCGAGTCGTTGGCGGTGCTGCGCGTGCGCGACGACGTGATAGTCCTGCAGACCATGCTCTGGCCGGATGAGATCCGCAGCCCCGACTTCGACGTGCTGGACACCGACGTCGCGCTGCGCGACCAGGAGATGGCCATGGCTTCCTCGCTGGTCGAGAGCCTCACCGCTCCCTTCGACGCGTCGCAGTTCGAGGACGAGTACTCCCAAGCGGTCAAGACGCTGGTGGAGGCCAAGCTGGAGGGCGGCGAAGTCCGGCAGGTTGCCGACACCGAGGACGGGGACGGCAAGGACGCCGAGGTGGTCGACCTGCTCGCCGCCTTGCAGCGGAGCGTGGACGCTGCCAACTCGAAGGGATCCTCCTCCGGGGGACCTGAGGCGTCGGACACGTCGGAGGACAGCGACGCTGACACGAAGTCGCCCACGAGGAAGACGCCCGCCAAGAAGGCACCTGCCATGAAGGAGCCTGCCCAGAAGGAGCCATCAAAGACCGCTGCCAAGAAGGCTCCTGCGCGCAAGACGGCGGCCAAGAAGACGCCTGCGAAGAAGGCCGCCGCCCGTAAGAGCGCCTGACTAGGCGGGGCTCACGTGGACGGTGGCGTCCTGCAGCCTGGGAACGCCTTGACGTAACCGGTCCTGAGCCAGGTGCGAGATCTCGTGGGCCGCGGTGAGAGCAAGGTCCGCGTCGACGCTCAGCCGGACCTCGGCGTGCAAATGGTGACCGATCCAGCGCAGGCGCAGCCTGTCGACACCCCTGACCCCGGCGGTCGTCAGCAGCACCTGCTCCACCCGCTCGACCAGTGGCGGGTCGACCGCGTCCATGAGCCGTCGGTAAACGTCGGTGGCGGCGCCCTTGAGGATCACCAGGATCACGGCGGTGATGATCACGCCCACGATCGGGTCGGCCAGTGGGAAGCCGGCCATCACGCCGACTGCTCCGGCGACCACGGCAAGCGAGGTGAACCCGTCGGTGCGGGCATGCAGTCCGTCGGCGACGAGTGCCGCCGAGCCGATCTCGCGTCCGACGGTGATGCGCAGCACCGCAACCACCTCGTTGCCCACGAAGCCCACGATCCCGGCTGCGAGCACCCACCCGACGTTGGTGATCTGGTGCGGGTCCACGAGGCGTCGTACCGACTCGTAGCCGGCGACGACCGCGGAGGCCGCGATGGCGACCACGATGAACACGCCGGCAAGATCCTCGGCGCGACCGTAGCCGTACGTGTACCGCCGGGTCGCAGGCCGGCGGCCGATGACGAACGCGATCCACAACGGCACCGCGGTGAGAGCATCGGAGAAGTTGTGGATCGTGTCGGCCAGCAGCGCGACCGACCCGCTGACGACCACGATGAGCAGCTGCAGCGCCGCGGTGGTCGCCAGCACGATCAGGCTGATCCACAGCGCACGGATGCCCTTCTGGCTGGACTCCAGCGCCGAGTCGATCGAGTCTGCCGCGTCGTGGCTGTGCGGCCGGAACACCGACGCCACGATTCCCTTCAAGCCCCCGTGTGCGTGGGTGTGATCGTGCCCGTCGTTCATCCGTCGACCTGCGGCAGGGCGCGTACCCGAGATTCTTCGCCGGCGTGGTGCGAGGGAACCCCTGATCCGGCGTGCTCGGCATGGTGGACGCCGTCCAGGACCAGCTGGCGCACGTGCTCGTTGTCCAGTCGGTAGAACACCGTCGTCCCCTGGCGCCGGGTCTGGACCAGCCGTGCCAACCGGAGCTTCGCGAGGTGCTGAGACACCGCTGCCGGCTGCTTGTCGAGCATCGCGGCGAGAACGCCGACCGGCAGCTCGTCGTCGCGCAGGCACCACAGCAATTGCAGCCGGGTGCCGTCGGCGAGCATCCGGAAGATCTCCACGGCAAGGTCGACGTCGTACGGCGCTGGCAGGTGCACATCGGGCTTGCCTGCGTTCATGCGCACATAGTGACACAGTGACGATGTGGCTCGAGGATCCAGGGTGCCGGTCGCAAATCGCTGGCAACGCATCGGGTCAGCAGGCAGCATGTACTGGGTGCTGATCAGGGACGCGACGAACGAGGACTGGCCCGAGATCTGGTCCTTCTTCCGGGT
>Ga0136624_1000556_pt1 | contig 14737 bp, 12 predicted proteins | sample AntDrymUQ4692206_2_FD_104802 | JGI IMG/M metagenome (GOLD analysis project Ga0136624, IMG submission 104802) | Polar desert sand microbial communities from Dry Valleys, Antarctica - metaG UQ469 (22.06) | ecosystem: Environmental > Terrestrial > Soil > Desert | place: Antarctica: Dry Valley... | reverse complement strand
CGCCGTCGTCACCGCGATCTTGGTCGCCGCCAGCCTGCGCCTCCGGCGCGCCGCCCAAAGGGCTTTGCCCAGCGAAACCCGCTCGTCCCGACGCGCCGCCGTCCCCGCGCATGCCGACCGGATACGGTGGCGCTTTCGCCTTGTGGGCGTCGTTCAGGGATTGGGAATCGGGATCGCGGTGTTCGCCTGCGTGAGGTTTGGCCGCCCGGAGCTGATCCCGGCGGCGGCCGCGCTCGTCGTCGGCCTGCACTTCTTCCCGCTCGCGCCACTCTTCCGCGTGCCGCTCTACTACGCCACCGGCGCCGCTCTGTGCTTGGTCGCCGCTGCGACGCCGATCACGGCGTTGCCTTTGGGCGCGCCGACCGTGGCTTGGCAGGTCGGTGCCCGGGCTGGGCGCGGCGGCGGTCCTGTGGGCGACGAGCGCCCTCTTGGCTGTCGGCGGGCTCGGATCGGTCCGGCGCGAAACTTGATCCTTGCCACTGTCTCTCGGTCTTACGGACGATCCTGTTCTGTTGCTACCCGGACTCCAAGATATTGTTAGGCATGGTAGGTGGTTCCACTTTGTATTCCGGTGGATCGCGGCCCGAGAAACGTGGGCCGTTCCGTACGGGCTTTCGACTATTCCCGGTTGCAGGTAATCTGCAGCGGATGCGGGAAAACCCTGCGAATCCGCTTGCCGAATCTCAGCATCCTGAGGTTACACGAAATGAAAAGAAAGGATCGCCGACCACCGTTTAGAAGGGAGGGCGGGTATCTGTCTCTTATTCGCGAGCAGCTAGGTTGGCCGAGTGTTCCTGGCAGGTCTTTGGCGCTGCCCCTAACTGAAAGGCGCGTACCTGTCTATTGTCCACACCGTGGAACGCCAAGCATCAATCGGGTAACTTAGAAGCGTTCTTGGCACTGGTCAGGTCCTCGACGGCGTCCTTTAGATGCGCGTCGATGAGCTCCAGGGCGGTCCTTTCGTCTCCTTGTCGCATTGCGCCCAGCAGGTTTCGGTGTTCCTGGACGAGCCGCTTGTGGACGGGATAGGCGGTCTCGAGCCGGGCCAGGCACATCCTCGTCTCGATGAGGAGGGTGCTGAACATCCTTTGCAGACGTTTGCTGTTCGACGAGCGCACGAGCGACTCGTGGAAGCGCAGGTCGGCGTCGGCGAGGTCTTTCCAGGCTTTCCTATCGGCCGCCGCGGACATGTCATCGACCGATTCGTCCAGATTATCGAAGGCCGCCTCGTCCGCGCGGCGCGCCAGAATCGTGACCGCTTCCCGTTCGATGGCCCTGCGGGCGAGATAGACGTCGGCTACGTCGGCTCCGTCTAGAGACGCGACGAAGACGCCGCGGTTGCGCCTGGTTTCAAGCAGGCCTTCCTGGATGAGCCGCTGGAGGGCTTCCCGGACGGGTCCCCTGCTGACGTTCAGCCTGCCGGCAAGCTGAGCCTCTCCTAACTGGGATTCCGGGGGAAAGGTGCCGTCCGTTATGCGACCCCGGATCTGGGCCGCGATGACGCCCGGCGTCGTCTCCCAATTTACAGGTTCAAGCTTTTCCAACCTCCGCACCCCCCGACCTTCTGGCCGATACAGACCGCCGTTACCGTCAACCCGCGCTCGTGCTTTATCGTTGTGTCCGAATTCAATCATACTCGAAAGTCTTGATGCCTACTGTTGACAATCATACAATAACAGGGTAATTTGGCGCACGTAAGGGGGACTGACATGGTCGGGACAGCGAGATGAAACGGAAGGATGAGGATCGGCGGCTACCGACCGTAGCGATTCTCGGGGCGAAGAGCGACGATCCCCCCGCCGGGGTCGGACCCGTGGCGGAGCACGCGTCCTTGCGGTTCGCCGTTGGGACCGAAGAGCTGGAACGGACACTCGAGGGGGCCGAGGCGCTCCTGGTGTGGGACTTTCGCTCTACCGAGCTTCGAGACGCTTGGCACCGGGCGGATAGGCTTCGGTGGGTTCATGTGGCCGGTGCGGGGGTGGACGCGGTCCTCTTTCCGGAACTGGTCGAGAGCGCGGTAACCGTGACCAATTCGCGCGGGGTCTTCGACCGTTCGATCGCCGAGTACGTGCTGGGTTTGATGCTCCTCTTTGCCAAGGGCTTTCATCGGAGCCTGGAGTTCCAGCGGCAGCGTAAGTGGGCACACCGGGAGACCGAGATGCTCGCCGGCAAGAGGCTGCTCGTGGTGGGGGCCGGTCCTATCGGGCGGATGATCGCCAGGCAGGCTCGTTGTCTGGGGATGGAGACGAGCGCTGTCGCCAGGACAGAACGGCCGGAGGATGAGGATTTCGGGCAGGTGTTCTCCTCGGAGCGACTCGCTGAGGCGCTTCCGGACGCCGACTACGTCGCGATCGCGGCACCGCTTACGGAGCAGACGAGGGGCATGTTCGGCACCGGCCAGTTCGAGCGGATGAAGCCTGGCGCGCGGCTCATAAACGTCGGACGCGGACCCATAGTAGAGGAGCCTGCGCTGGTAGAGGCGCTTAGGGAGGGACGGATCGCGGGCGCCGCCCTCGACGTGTTCTCGGAGGAGCCGCTCCCCGAGGACAGTCCGCTGTGGGAGATGCCCCAGGTCGTGGTCTCGCCGCACATGTCGGGTGACTTCGTCGGCTGGCACGAGGCGCTCGGCGAGCTATTTGTCGAGAACTTCCGGCGCTGGCAGCAGGGCAACGATCTGCTCAACGTCGTAGACAAGGAGCGGGGTTATGGCCACTCCTGAGATTGCCTTTCTTTCCGCTACTGATCTTTTGGCCCTCTACCGCGCCGGGGATGTGTCCCCGGTCGAGGCCACCCGGGCGGCACTGAGCCAGATCGAGGAGCACGACCCGCGCGTCAACGCGTTCTGCTTGGTGGACGCCGAGGGGGCGCTTTCCCAGGCACGGGAGTCCGAGCAACGCTACGGGAGGGGGCAGCCACGGGGCCTGCTCGACGGCATTCCCGCCTCCATCAAAGACGTGTTTTTGACCCGAGGCTGGCCCACGCTCAGGGGTTCCCGTGCTATTGACGCCGATCAGAAGTGGGAAGACGACGCGCCGGTGGTGGCCCGCATGCGGGAGCATGGCGCGGTGCTATTGGGCAAGACCACGACGCCAGAGTACGCGTGGAAGGGCGTCACGGACAGCCCGCTCACGGGCGTCACGGGCAACCCTTACGACCCGTCGCGCACGGCGGGCGGATCCAGCGGCGGCAGCGCCGCCGCCGTCGCCCTCGGCATGGGTCGGCTCTCGGTCGGGACCGACGGTGGGGGCTCGATCCGGATCCCCGCCGCGTTCTCCGGCATCTTCGGCTTGAAGCCGACCTTCGGCCGCGTCCCGTGGTGGCCGGCGAGTCCTTTCGGGCTCCTCGCGCACGCGGGGCCGATGACCTCGACGGCGGCCGACGCCGCGCTGATGATGGACGTCGTCTCGGAACGAGACGCGAGGGATCCTGCAGCCCTCCCCTCAGAGCGCCTGAACCACCTGGAGGCCATAGAGGGCGGCGTCGAGGGACTGCGCGTAGCCTTCAGCGTGGACTTCGGCTACGCGGAGGTGGACCCCGAGGTGGAAGCGGCGACGAAGGCGGCGGCGCGAACGTTCGAGGGGTCGGGGGCCGTGGTTGAGGAGGTCGACCCCGGCTTCGAAGACCCAATCGATGCCTTCCGCATCCATTGGTACGCGTCCGCCGCCAACGCGCTTCGGGCCTACGGACGAGACGAACGGGAGCTCATGGATGAAGGCCTCGTCCGGATCTCCGAGGAGGGCGCCGGGTACTCGGCCTTGGATTACCTCGAAGCCGAGGGCCAACGCGCCGACCTCGGCATCCACATGAGCCGCTTCCACGAGAAGTACGACCTCCTGTTGACCCCGACCGTGCCTATCGCGGCCTTCGAGGCCGGCCGCGAGGTGCCCGAGGGTTGGCCGAATCCGAGCTGGATGAGCTGGACGCCGCTGACCTACCCCTTCAACCTGACCCAACAGCCGGCCGCGTCCGTGCCGTGCGGTTTCACGAGCGCTGGCTTGCCTGTGGGCCTGCAGATAGTCGGGGCCAAGTACGATGATGCGCTGGTGCTGCGTGCCGCGCACACCTACCAAACCGCCAGTCCCCTTACTGACCGGAGACCTTTGTAGACCATGACACGGGAGGAGAATACGAAGCGAATATCCGAGCGTCCAAGAGTTGTAGAGATCGGGTTCGTCTCCTCAGGCGACCCAGTGAACAAGAATAGGAGGTAGATCATCATCGAAGCACAAACGACACAGGGGGTCGATCAATCGTTGATGCGGCGGGCCCTCGCCGCCTGCGCGATCGGCAACGCCACGGAGTGGTTCGACTACTCGACCTACGGTTTCCTGGCGATCATTCTCGGTGGGGTCTTTTTCCCGTCCGAAGACCCGACCATATCGCTGCTCTCCTCGTTCGCGGTCTTTGGCGTAGCCTTTGCCATTCGCCCACTCGGAGGACTCGTCTTCGGTCCCTTGGGCGACAAGCTCGGACGCCAGCGCATCCTCGCGTTCACTATCATACTCATGGCGGCCGCTACCTTCACCGTCGGCCTGCTGCCAGGCTACGCCACGATCGGCATCTGGGCGCCAATACTGCTCGTCTTTCTGCGGCTGGTGCAGGGGTTCTCTGCGGGTGGCGAGTACGGCGGCGCCGCCACGTTCATGGCGGAGTACGCGCCGGACGATCGCAGGGGATTCTGGACCAGCTGGCTCGAGTTCGGGTCCCTTACCGGATACTTTATGGGAGCGGGCTTGGTCACGTTGTTGACGGTTAGCCTTTCGGATGCCGCCATGAGTTCCTGGGGTTGGCGCGTGCCATTCTTGGTTGCGGGGCCACTGGGTATCGTCGGACTCTACTTGAGATTGAAGCTACAGGATACCCCGAATTTCAAGGCTCTTGAGGAAGCCGGAGAGGTAGAGGAATCTCCCCTCAGGAATACCTTCACGCACGCCTGGCGACCGATGCTCTTGCTCGGAGGAATCATGATCATCGGACACATAGGTAACTACGTCCTCCTTGCCTACATGGTGAACTATCTGCAGAACACCATGAATGTTGGTGGGACAACCGCCCTGCTCATCACTTTTGTCGCCATCGTCTTTATGCTTGCGGTTATCTGGCGCGTCGGAACCCTCTCTGACCGCTTCGGACGAAAAACCGTGCTGGCCGCGGCATGTGGCGGCTTCATAGTGTTCGCGTACCCGGCCTTTTGGCTTATATCGCTGGGCAACTGGCCCACCACGCTGCTGGGAATGCTGATACTGGCGCTCTGTCAGGTGCTCATCTTGGGGACGATCCCCTCAACACTGCCAGCGCTCTTCCCAACCGAGGTGCGCTACACCGGCTTCGCCATCAGCTACAATATAGCTGCTGCGGCTTTCGGGGGTACAGCTGCCTATGTGGCAGGCTATCTGGTCTCCGCGACCGGCAGCAACTACGCGCCCGCCTTCTACCTCATGGGCGCGGCCGCAGTCTCGCTGATACCAGTCTTGCTGTCGCCAGAAACCGCCAGGCAGCCCTTGAGAAGCGGCCTAGAGTCGCCTAGCGAGCCCGATCCTGTTGCCGCCGGGGACCGGTAGGCAGCTCTTGAAAAGCGCCCCGAAGTCGCCAAGCGAAGCTTCTTGAGAGCACAAGGAGTCCGGCAGGTTCGGTGGTCGTCGCCTGCGGGCGGCGACCACTCGATCAACAACGGCACCGCCAGATGCCGCTGCGCTGCTCGGCGGGGCACCCCGCCGGACGCGACTACGTAGGAGGGACAACCGCATTTCTGCGTTGGACGCCTCGAGGTCGCGCGGAGCACGGGTTGCGCTTCACGCGGCGGCCCTTACAGCTTCGGCATCAACGGCGTTGCGGCGACGGCCGAGGGATCATGGAAGGAGAACTCGTGGCCCTTCTCGTGGTAGAGATCGGCGTACTTACCGACCTTATCGCGATCCAACTCCACCCCGATCCCGGGCGCGTCCGGCACTGCCAGCTCGCCCCCTTCGTAGGGCAGGGTATCGGTGCCCTTGATGGTGTCGTCGGTTAGAAACGACGCGTACGACTGGTTGGCGTAGAGGAAGTTCGGCGACGAAGCCATGACGTGCGTCGCGGCGTACACGGCCACCCCAAGCTCGCCGAGGCTGTGCTTGAGAACGGGAAGCCCGGCGATTTCGCACAGGCCGGCGGACCGTTTCAAGTTGAGCAGACCGCCGTCCATCTGGTTATCGACGGAGACGACATCGGCCGCGCTATGTCGGATAACCTCGAGCTGGTCGTAGCGGGTCCAGGAGGCCTCGTTGGCAAGGAGTGGCGGGTTTATGCGGCCCCGAACGTAGGCCATCTCCGAGAGGTTTCGCGCCGATACCGGCTGCTCGACCAGTTCGAGGCCGAAGGCCTCCATCTCCTTAACGATCCGGATGGCGGCACCCGGCGACCACGCCTCGTTGGCGTCCACGCGGATGGCTGCTTCGGGACCGGCGCCGTCGCGGACCGCCTCGACCCGCGCGACGTCCACGGCTGAGTCGTCCGAGCCGGCCTTCAGATACAAGGTGCCGAAGCCTTGTTCGACTGCCTCCCGAGCGTCCGCCGACATGTCCTCAGGAGATCTCTGGCTGAGATAGTAGAAGAACGGCACGCGCTCTCGCACGGGACCCCCGAAGAGGTTCACCAGGGGCTGACCGCAGACCTTGCCGACGATGTCCCAGCAAGCCATCTCGATCGCGGCGATGCCGGGGCTCGTTGCCCTCACGTGGTGCCAGGTCCCAACCACCTCGATTTTCTTCATGATCCGCTCGATGTGGAACGGGTCCTCGCCCACCACCAGACCCTCGAGAGAACGTAGCACCGCCAGGACGATGTCCGCCGACGGGTAGGCGGCGGCCTCGCCCAGGCCGACTACGCCCTCGTCGGTCTCGACCTCGACCAGGATGCTGACCAGGCCACGGCGACCGCCGAACGCCCAGAGCTCGTCCTCGCCGAATGGCACCGCCACGGGCGTGGCCTTGATGTTGGTGATTCGCATCTTCAATCCTCCTTGTATCTTGCGCTGTTTCGCGTGCAGACCTTGCTCACGAGACCACCGTCGGGGCCCGCGCTACCGAGGTGAGAAGCTCGGCTCCCGTCTCGGTGACGAGGACGGTGTCGGAGACTGCGTAGTCGGTCGGTCCCTGCCCGAGCAGCCAGGGCAATAGGTGAAAGACCATGCCCGGCCGGATCTTTATCTCGCCGCCCGGCCGGATCCCGACGGGCACGCCCCCGCCCGACCAGCTCGGCGGGAAGCCAATGCCGGTCACGTAACCGCAGTGGTGACGGTGATAGTCGTGGTGCCCGAGGGCCTCGTCGATGACGGCCTTCCAGGCCGCGTATACCTCGCCCGTGAGGACGCCGGGCCTCAGAGCGCTGCGGATCGCCTCTAGTCCGGCGATGACGATCTTTGCCGCGGCGTCCGCCCCTTCGGGGGCATGCCCAATGTAAACCATGCGGGTGAGGGGGGCGTGGTAGCGGTGCACGCAGCCCGACAGCTCCATGAACAGGGAGTCTCCTGCCCGCAGGGCGCGATCTTGCCAGGTCGTATGCTCCTGCAGCAGACGGTCGCCGGTACGGACCAACGGCGCGAACCCCGGATTCTCGCCGCCGCTTGCGACCATCGTCCGGTAGACCTCGGCGGCAACCTCCCGCTCGTTGACGCCCACGCCGGCCGCCTCGATCCCGCTCCGCATGGCGAGGTCCGAGACGGCAGCCGCCTGCCGGATGCGGTCGATCTCGGCCGGCGACTTGACGACCCGAGCGCCCTCGACGAGCTCGGCTCCGCCCTCCCATCGCGCCCGCGGCATACGAGCCACAATGTCCTCCCACACGCGGATGGGGAAGGACATCTTGTCTTTCTCGACGCCGATGCGGCCTTGCTCCAACGCACTCGCCCGAAACGCGCGCGCCACAGCCTCGGCGGGGTCTTCCCCATCGTCGAACAGGACGTGTTCGCAACCAGGCGCCTGCGCCTCCAGCGTGTGCCGCTCCATGGCGCGGGCGATTAGCATACAGTCCCCTTCTTGCGCTGCGAGCACAAGCGCGGTGAACGCGAAGTAGCCCTGATGGCTCAGGCCGGTGAGGTAGAAGATGTTCTCCGGGCTCGTTATGAGGAGGGCGTCGAGCCCACACTCGCGCATGGCTTTACGGACCGCGGCAATACGGGCAGCGTACTCGGAGGCAGCGAAGGATCTAGTCTTCACGCCAGAATCGCCCACCTCAAGCACGGTGGCGTCCCACCCAGGCTCTCGGCAATCACGGCGAGTGCGCCGACTTTCATCCTTAGACCCGACAGTGCTAACTACGTATGCGGTCATCCGCGCACCGCACAGCCTGATATTGTCCCAGCCCGATGGTTGGCAAGACGTCCATGATCTCTCCCAACCCCTTCCTGCGTTCCTAAACTCCCCGCGCACAAGGCGTATAGTGTAGATTGTTGACAATAATAAAACAAGTGCTCATAATGGACGGGGATACGTGGAGACGAAACGAGGGTACGTCGAGTGGCGAGGGAGAGGCTCAACGGAGTGGAGTTCCTCAAGCGATCTGCGCTGTTCTCGGATGCGGCGGCCAGGGGGAAATTGGGTGTGCTCGGTGCTTGCTGCGTTTCGACCATGGACCGAGGAAACGTTCAGGGCGGCGCGGCCGACACCATGGAGGTGGCTCGCCGGTAAGGCCTCATACGGTTGGGTTTTGCCGACTAGGCCCCGTACAGGGCGCTTCGAATATCGATCTACTGATCGTGCGAAGCGAGACACGAGTAGAGACTGATGCTGCGGCGGTCTGTGGTGATACGGTTGGAAGAAGCACAGGGAGCTAACGGGAGGCAGAAGGTGCGCACTCGGTGACGACACCACGCGGGATTCCGGACGATATTGTCGACATCGTTGTCGCGACACGCCGCCAGATACACCGGCGTCCCGAACTCTCTAACGAGGAGTTCGAGACCACGGCGCTTCTGCGGCGCGAACTGGCGAGGGCGGGCATCACCGATGTTCGTCCGGTGGGCCGGACCGGTGTGATCGCCGATGTCCGGGGGCGTTCGTCCGGACGTACCGTAGCGATACGGGCGGATCTCGACGCCCTGCCGCTCACGGAGGAAGCTCGGCTGCCCTTCGCTTCGGAGAACAAAGGCGTTATGCACGCGTGCGGGCACGATGTGCACGCGGCGACCCTTCTGGGCGTGGCCCTCGCGGCGCAACGAGCACGAGACTCTTTCGCCGGTACCCTGAGGTTCGTCTTTCAGCCCGCCGAGGAGCGCGAACCGCTCGGCGCGCGCACCGTCGTCGCGGGCGGACATCTGGAGGGCGTCTGCGCGATCATCGCCCTCCACGTCTCGCCCGACTTCGAGACCGGAACGGTCGCTCTGCGGCCGGGGCCGGCGATGGCCAGCTCAGACGAGTTCGGCATCACCGTGCGCGGTCGTGCTGGGCACGCCGGTTGGCCGAACGCCGGCATCGACGCGATCGCGACGCTCGCTGCGATCATACAGGAGTCACAAAAGATCGTGTCCCGACGGACCGACCCGAGGACGCCGTTGGTTATCAACTTCGGCAAAATTACGGGTGGAACCGCCGCGAACATCGTGGCCGACGAAGCCAAAGCTGAAGGAACCATACGCGCACTCGACGAGACGTCCCGCATCGAGGCCTGTCGTCTGCTGCACAAGATCGTGACCCACGTCAGCCGGGCGCACGACGCCGAAGCAGAGCTCGAAATCGTCGCCGGCGAACCAGTTCTCTACAACGATCCGACGGTAATGGAGGCGTTTCGTAGCTCCTCTCGGAGCCTACTGGGCGATTCCGACGTCATAGAACTCGAGTCGCCCACCATGAACTCCGAAGACTTCGCGTTTTACTCGCAGGTCGTTCCAGCCGCGATGATCTGGCTGGGAACGAGAAACGAGGAGGAAGGGTTTACTTATCCGCTCCACCATCCCAAGTTCGCCGTCGACGAAGACGCGATGGCGGTCGGCGCCAGAATACTGCTCGCCGCGGCCCGGTCCCTCCTCGTCGACGGCGGTACCTGGCCTCGGCGGCCCGACCACTCACTCCGCAACCTTCCTTAGAGAGGAGAGTCCTGTGGGTCCACAGAACTTGCATTTCACCCTCAACGAATACGCCGAGCGTCAAGAAAAGACGCGCAAAGCGATGCTGGATCAAGGGCTCGACGGGATGTTGCTCTTCAAGATAGAGGACATGTATTGGCTGTCCGGGCTCGACACGGACGGGTTTTCTATCTTCCACGCCATGTTCATCGGGACCAGCGGAGAACTTACCCACGTCAGCCGGGGTGCCGACCTCGCGAACGTCCGGTACTCCTCCGTGTGCGACGATATCCGCATCTGGCTCGACGCCGAGGGCAACCCGAAATCCAAAGCGATAAAGGACACGCTGGCCAGCCACGGGATGCGGGGCAAAACGCTCGGCATCCAACTGGACACCATGGGGTTGACTCCGAGGCTGTACGAGGAGATCAGGGCAGAGCTCGACGGATGGTGCGAGCTCGTCGACGCGTCGGACCTAATCCGCACGCTGCGCCTCGTCAAGAGCCCGCGAGAACTCGAGTACCACCGACGGGCGGGCGCGATCGTCGACAAGATGCGCGACGTCGCGATCTCCGACACCAGGGCCGGCGTCTACGAGGGCGACGTGATGGGCAAAATCTGGGCCACCGCGATGGCCAACGACGGCGACCCGCCTGCCCACCGTCCGCCCATGGGCACGGGAGCCTCCGCCTTGAACATGCGATACACGACACGACGCAAACCGGTGGGCGAGAACGACCAGATGACGTTCGAGCTTGGCGCGGGATACCGTCACTACCACGCCGCCGACATGTTCGTCGTGCTGACCGGTCCCACCATAGACCCGAGGCACCTCAAGATGCACGAAGCATGCGTGGACGCGTTGCAGGCCATCCAGGTCGCTTTGCGCCCGGGCAACACGGTCGGTGACCTGTACGAGGCTCACCGGGCGGCTTTCGCCGGTTACGGCTACGAGCGCGCGGCGGGTACGGCGTGCGGGTACACGATGGGGGCCACGTGGCCGCCCACATGGATGGAGCAGCCCCAGATATTCGCGAACAACCCGGTGGTGCTCGAAGCCAACATGACGTTCTTCACGCACATGATCCTGGTCGATCACGACGCGGGGCTCACTATGTCGCTGGGTGAGCAGGCGATCGTCACCGAAGGGCAACCCGAAATCATCACGCACGTTCCGAGAACGCCCGTGATCGCGCGATGAGAGGGAGCTACGCGCGGTGAATGGCGGTATCGGCAAGGAAGGGATCAATTGAGCGTCCCCGCAAACCCCACGCTCGACTCCGTCCGCGCCGCTGCCCGACGGATCTCTCGCGTGACCAACAGAACCCCCGTCCGGGTATCCAACCAGCTGAGCGAGATCCACGGCGCGCCGGTAATGCTCAAGCTGGAGACGACGCAACCCACCGGTTCCTTCAAAGTTCGGGGGGCCGCGAACGCCGTGCTCCGCCAAGGGGAAGAAGGGGCGGTAACGGGCGTGGTCACGGCTTCCACCGGCAACCACGGGCGAGCCGTCGCCTATATCGCGCGGACGCTCGGGCTCGACGCGGTCGTCTGCCTGTCCAGCAACGTGCCGCAGGATCGCATCGACTCCATCCGCGCCGAGGGCGCCCAGGTTGATATCGTGGACGGCGACCAAAGCGCGGCGATCAGGCGCGGAATGCAACTGGCCGAAGATGGTGGCCGCCAATTCGTCACCCCTTTCGACGACCCGGACATCATCAGCGGACAGGGAACGATCGGCCTGGAGCTCCACGAGCAGATCCCGGATCTCGAAACGGTCCTCGTGCCCGTATCGGGCGGCGGACTGGCGGCCGGGGTAGGCTTGGCGATAAAGTCCCTGGCGCCGCAGACGCGCGTGATTGCCGTATCCGCGGACCGAACGCCCACGATGGCGCGGTCCGTTGCCGCGGGTCAACCCGTCGCCACCGAGGAGGTAGCGACGATCGCCGGCTCGCTCATGGGCGACCTGGGGCCGGACAACCGGTACAGCTTCAGGATCGTGCAAGAATTCGTGGACGATGTGGTCCTTATCGAGGAAGACGAGATCCGCGATGCGATGCGGTGGACGCTGCGAAACGAACGGCTCGTTGTCGAAGGCGCCGCGGCGGTCGTCGTGGCCTACGTGCTCGGTCGGACGGACAACGGTCACGGCGGGACGACCGCCGCGATCATCACCGGCGACAACGTCCCGTCCGAGTCACTAGAATCGGCGGCAAGATGCCTTTAACCCGACAGTGCGGCAAGAACCCGATGGAAGGAGCAAGATGGTGCAACCCGCAGGCCACTACGAACTGTACACGACAGAGCAAGGATGGATCTTTGTCTCCGGACAGACAGGCGAGGACGGAGATCGCCTCGCCCCCGACCTGAGCGCGCAGACGGCCCAGGCTATCCGCAACATCTCTACCATCCTGGAAGGAGCAGGGGCAAGCCTAAAGGACGTCAAGAAGACGACGTGTTTCTTGGCGAACATAGACGGTTTTGCGGAGTTCAACGCGGCTTACGCCCGCGGCATGGGCGAAGCAAAACCCGCCCGCAGCACCGTCGGCGTCGCGGGCTTGCCAGATGGAGCCTTGGTCGAAATCGAGGCATGGGCCTTTCTCCGGAAGTAGTGTCCTCGCGTATAGGACTTTCGCAGGCCAATGCGATCCAAGGCGTGTGCCTGGGCCCACATAGGATAGGGGGACAGTAGCGCCGGAGAGCGAGAGGTATAGTCCCGCAAGATCGTTGTGGCGGTTCTGCGTCTTTCAGACGTGTTCGATAATTGCCTTAAGGAACCTCTGGGTGTGCCTGTGGGAAGGGTTGGTAAAGATGATGTCGGGCGGGACCTGCTCGACCACTAGCCGTGGTCGAGCATGAGCACCCGATCCGCGACGTCGCGGGCGAAGCCCATCTCGTGGGTCACGAGCGGCATCGTCATGTCGGGGCGCTCGGCGAACATCGCGACCACGTTGAGGACCTCGCCGACGAGCTCTGGGTCCAAGGCCGAGGTGACCTCGTTAAAGAACACGAAACACGACCTTCGGGCACATGGCGAGCGCGCGGGCGACGGCCACCCTCTGCAAGACGGCGAAAACTCCGAAGTTCGCGACCCCTGGCGTTGCTCTTGACGTAATATTGTCAACAATTTACACTAGAGTCGACCTCTACTTGTAAGGGAAAGGTGTTATGGAAGAGACGTAGGTTGTAGAGCCATCGATCAGCATCCGCGGGGGACCTGGTTCCCCGACTATCTCTGCTGGCAAGGGTCGCCGGCTACACTCATAGAGTGTGCGGTGCCGGCACTTTTCCATTGACACGCCAGTTGCTGAGAACGGGATGAGCAGGATATGTTTCCCGTTCATCGCAGATGTATCTTGACGACGGAAAGCCTAGCAGATCTCGGTATGCGAGGGGTAATCGGAACATAGCTGCGTGATTCTAGAAAAGGAGGGAGTGCTCGTGTCAAAGTCGGTGGTGGGGGTGCCGAAGGAGATCAAGGACATGGAGGGGCGCGTCTCCATGCAGCCGGACGGGGTGGCGGAGCTCGTCCACCACGGCCACGAGGTCGTGGTCGAGGCCGGGGCCGGCGGGGGGCGCCTGTTTCACCGACGAGGAGTACGCGGCGGCCGGCGCCCGCCTGGTGGACGGGCCCGAGGAGGTCTTCTCCTCGGTGGGCCTGATCGCGAAGGTCAAGGAGCCCATCCCAGAGGAGTACGACCGTTTCCGGGAGGGACAGCAGCTATTCACCTACCTGCACCTGGCGGCGGACAAGGGCCTCACCGAATTCTTGATGCAGAAGAAGATCGACGCGATAGCCTACGAGACGGTCGAGTCGCCCGACGGCAGCCTGCCGCTTCTCACCCCGATGAGCGAGGTTGCGGGGAGGATGTCGGTCCAGGCGGCGGCCCACCACCTGGAGAGTCCGCAGGGCGGGGCGGGGCTGCTACTCGGGGGCGTGCCAGGGACGCCAGCGGCGAAGGTCACCATCATCGGGGGCGGGGTCTCGGGCACCGAGGCAGCCAAGATAGCGGTCGGGATGCGGGCGATAGTGAGGGTCCTTGACATCAACCCCAAACGCCTCGCCTACCTGTCTGACATCTTCGAGGGCCGGGTTGACCTCGTGGTCCCCAACCGGGCCAGAACCGCCTCCTACGTGGCGGAGTCCGACGTGGTCATAGGGGCGGTGCTCGTGGCGGGGGCCAAGGCGCCGAAGCTGGTGAGCCGGGAGATGATCTCCTCGATGCGCGACGGCTCCGTGGTGGTGGACATCGCCATCGATCAGGGCGGCTGCTTCGAGACCTCGCGCCCGACGACCCACTCGGAGCCGACCTATGTAGAAGAAGGCGTCGTCCACTACTGCGTGGCGAACATCCCCGGGGCCGTGGCGAGGACCTCGACGTTGGCGCTCACGAGCGTGACGCTGCCCTACCTCATCAGGATCGCGGACGAGGGCGTCGAAGGTGCCGTCTCGGCCGACCCGAACCTGGCGAAGGGTCTCTCGACGCTGGGCGGGGACCTCGTTCACGGGCCCGTGGCCGAGGCCCACGGCCTGCCCTACACGGACCCGGCAAAGGGTCTCGATCGCGCCGCGATCGGCTAACGAGAGGAGACAAGCGATGCTCAAGAATGATCGGAACCTGATCGAGGACGACCGCAGGTACGTCTGGCACGCGATGAGCGGCTACGATCCGCAGGCGTCTACGATGGTCGTCACCGAGG
>Ga0136624_1000555_pt1 | contig 14745 bp, 16 predicted proteins | sample AntDrymUQ4692206_2_FD_104802 | JGI IMG/M metagenome (GOLD analysis project Ga0136624, IMG submission 104802) | Polar desert sand microbial communities from Dry Valleys, Antarctica - metaG UQ469 (22.06) | ecosystem: Environmental > Terrestrial > Soil > Desert | place: Antarctica: Dry Valley... | reverse complement strand
CGCCGCGGTCACGCCGGTGCCCGGCGGCGTCGGCCCGATGACGATCGCGTTCCTCCTGCGCAACACCCTGCGGGCGGCGCGGATGCAACACGAGCGGGGGGCCTGACGTGGACGTGCGGCGGCTGCGCGTGGGCGAGCTGCTGACCGCGCTCGGCGCGGCCGGGCTCGCGATCGACATCTTCGTGAGCTGGTTCGGCGGGCGCTCGGCGTGGGAGACGTTGACGGTCGGGCGCGTCCTGCTCGTGCTGACGATTGCGCTCGCGACGACGCTCGTCGTCCTGACACTGTGCAAGCGCGCCGTCTCGATGGCGACGTCGTGGGCGACCGTGACCGTCGGGATCGGCTCGCTCGTGTTGCTGTACCTGATCTACCGCGTCGGCATCGACGAGCCGGGCCGCAACGGCGAGGTCAGCGTCGACGCCGGTGCCTACCTCGGCCTCGTCTGCATGCTGGCGATCCTCGCCGGCGCCTGGCGCACGCTGGCGGACGAGCGGCTCGGCGCCGGCGACTCGCTGCGTCAGACCGAGCGCGTGCTCGCCGTGCGGGGCGCCGCGCGCCCGGCGCCGCCGGAGCGCGATCCCGCGGGCGGCACGCAGCGCGAGAGCTAGCGCTAGCGGACATGAGCCGTCAGCCGTCGCATTCCTCGAAGACGCCGGGGCGGGCCGGCCGTAGTGTGCCGGCCATGACTCAGATTGCCCGATACGGAACGTCAGTCGCCCATCCCGGCAAGGGCGACGAGCTCGCCCAGCATCTGCTCGCGGCAGCCGCCGAACTGGAGAGCGATCCCGGCTGCGAGCTGTACCTCGTCAATCGCCAGCGCGACGCGCCCGACACGATCTGGATCACCGAGCTGTGGCGCAGCCAGACCGATCTCGACGCCTCCGTCGAGAAGATCAAGGGCAGCCCCGAGGTCGCGGCGGTGCTCGAGCTTGTCGAACGCTGGGAGATGGTCGAGCTCGACCAGCTCGGCGGCAAGGGCCCCGCTCAGGCCGCGGCCGAGCCGTCCGCGGACGAGCCGCCGCCGTACACGCTGCGCAAGCTCACCGACGTCGACGACTCCGCCGCGAAGTTCGGCTTCGGCGAGCTCGGCACGGCGCGCTTTGCGACCAAGGATCTCGCGGCCCGCCAGACCGGCGTCAGCCACCACCACCTCAATCCGGGCAAGCGCCAGGCGTTCGGTCATCGCCATGAGCAGGCCGAGGAGGTCTACCTCGTTCTCTCGGGCGCCGGTCGCGTGAAGCTCGACGACGAGGTCGTGGAGCTCGGCGAGCTGGACGCGATCCGCGTGGCGCCGACCGTCATCCGCGCCTTCGAGGCCGGTCCCGAGGGACTCGAACTCGTCGCGTTCGGACCGCACCGGCGTGGTGACGGCGAGATCCTGCAGGGGTGGTGGAGCGACTGAACTGACGTCGCCTCCTAGAATCGGCCGACCATGCTCGACCGCGAACAGGTGCTGCACGTCGCGCGGCTTGCCCGTCTGGAGCTGACCGAGGACGAGGTCGACCGGATGAGCGAGGAGCTGTCGGCCGTGCTCGGGCACATCGAGAAGATCGGCGAGCTCGATCTCGACGGCGTGCCGCCGACGACGCACGTCGTCGAGGTATCCAACGCTCTGCGGCCCGACGAGGTCGAGCCGTCGCTGGCGCGCGAGGTCGCGCTGGCCAACGCTCCCGCGGTCGCCGACGGTGGTTTTCTCGTGCCCAGCCCGCAGGCCGACGCGGGCCCAAATGTAACGTCGTCCGAAGGTCAGAGCTTGCGATGACCGAAGGCCGAAACACGCCCTCCCAAGGTCAGAGCTTGCGATGACCGCAGGCCGAAACGCATCTTCCGACCTCACCCTGCTGACCGCGGCCGCCGCGGTCGCGGCGATCGAGCGCGGCGAGCTGAGCCCGGCCGAGCTGTTCGAGGCCTACCGCGGCGCCGCCGCCGCCGATGAGCTGAACGCCTACCTGTGGGTCGCCGAAGACGCGCATGACCCGCCGCCGCCGGGCTTGGCGCTGGCGGGCGTCCCGCTCGCCGTGAAGGACCTCTTCTGCACCGAGGGCGTGCCGAGCCAGGCCGGCTCGAAGATCCTCGAGGGCTACCGACCGCCGTACACGGCGTCGGTCGTCGCTCGGCTGTCCGCCGCCGGCGCGCCGCTGCTGGGCAAGACCAACCAGGACGAGTTCGCGATGGGCTCCTCCAACGAGAACTCCGCCTTCGGCCCGGTGCTCAACCCGTGGGACCGCACGCGCGTGCCGGGCGGCTCCAGCGGCGGCAGCGCCGCCGCCGTCGCGGCCGGCTCCGCGCCGTGGGCGCTGGGAACCGACACCGGAGGCTCGATCCGCCAGCCGGCCGCGCTGTGCGGGATCGTCGGGCTGAAGCCGACGTACGGCACCGTCAGCCGCTACGGGATGATCGCCTTCGCCTCGTCGCTGGACCAGGCCGGCCCGCTGACGCGCGACGTCACCGACGCGGCGCTGCTGCTCCAGCACATGGTCGGCCACGACGCTCGCGACGCGACGTCGATCGGCTTCCCCGGTGAGATCGAGCTTCCCCGCGGGGACTCGCTGAAGGGCATCCGGCTCGGCGTGCCGGAGGAGCTGTCGGGGGACGGCGTCGGCATCGAGGCCGGCGTGCTCGACGCGTTCAACGCGACGCTGAAGCTCGCCGAGTCGCTCGGCGCGAGCGTCGAGACCTGCCACCTGCCGCACGCCCCGCACGCGCTGAGCGCCTACTACGTGCTCGCGCCCGCCGAAGCGTCGTCGAACCTCGCCCGCTACGACGGCGTGCGCTACGGCAAGCGGATCGAGAACGACGGCCTCGTCGGCATGTACACGAAGACCCGTAGCCAGGGCTTCGGCCGCGAGGTCAAGCGGCGCATCATGCTCGGCACGTACTCGCTGTCCAGCGGCTACTACGACGCGTACTACGGCCGCGCCCAGCGCGTGCGCACGAAGATCGCCGACGACTTTCGCGTGGCGTTCGACCAGTTCGACTTCGTCGTCACGCCGACGGCGCCATCGGTCGCCTTCGAGCTCGGCGCGAAGACCGCCGATCCGCTGTCGATGTACCTCAACGACTACTGCACCGTGCCAATGTCGCTGGCCGGAATCCCCGCGATCTCGATTCCCAACGGCCTCAGCGCCGGGCTGCCGACCGGCTTTCAGCTCTGCGGGCCGGCGTTCAGCGAGAACCGCGTGCTCGGGGCCGCGTTCGCGCTCGAGCAGGCGATCGGCTTCGAGGCAAGCGGAGGGCGGACATGACCGCCGCGTCTGAGTTCGAGCCCGTCATCGGGCTGGAGATCCACGTCCAGCTCTCCACGAAGACGAAGATGTTCTGCGGCTGCGCGCTGGCCTTCGGCGAGCCGCCCAACACGCTGACGTGCCCGACCTGCCTGGGCCTGCCCGGGACGCTGCCGCGCGCCAACGCGCAGGCGATCCACTTCGGGCTGATGATCGGGCTTGCACTCGGCTCCGACCTGGCGGCGCGCTCGATCTTCCATCGCAAGAACTACTTCTATCCCGACCTGCCCAAGGGCTACCAGATCAGCCAGTACGACGAGCCCCTGTGCCGCGGCGGGCACCTCGGCGACGTGCGCATCCACCGCGTGCACCTCGAGGAGGACGCGGCCAAGCTCGTCCACGCCGGCTCGAGCGGGCGCATCCACGGCTCGGAGTACTCGGTCGTGGACTTCAACCGCGGCGGCACGCCGCTGGCCGAGATCGTCACCGAGCCCGACGTGCGCTCGGCCGCGCAGGCGCGCGAATGGCTGACGCTCCTGCGCACGACGCTGCGCCAGCTCGGCGTCAGCGACGTGAACATGGAGGAGGGCTCGCTGCGCTGCGACGCGAACATCTCGATCCGGCCCGTCGGCGAGAACGAGCTGGGGACGAAGACCGAGCTGAAGAACATGAACTCCTTCCGCTACCTCGAGCGCGGCGTCAACGCCGAGATCGCGCGCCAGGAGGCGATCCTGCGCTCCGGCGGTCATGTCGTCCAGGAGACGCTGCACTTCGACCCGCAGACCGAGCGGATCACGTCGCTGCGCTCCAAGGAGGAGGCGCACGACTACCGCTACTTCCCCGAGCCCGACCTCGTCCCGGTCGCGACGTCCGAGGCGATGCTCAAGGCCGCGCGCGACGCGATGCCCGAGCTTCCGGCCGCGCGCGAGGAGCGCCTGCGGTCGCTCGGCATCAGCGCCGCGAGCGCCCGCCAGCTGGCCTGGCGTACCGAGCTGGGCGATTACTTCGAAGCGGCGCTGGCGGTTAACGGCGGCACCGACCCGCAGTCGTTGGCCAACTGGGTCTGCAACGCGCTCGTCGAGCGCGTCGGCGAGGAGGACCCCAACGCCTCGAAGGTGACGCCCAACGCGCTCGCCAAGCTCGTCGCGCTCGTCAGCGCGAAGACCGTCTCGAGCGGCAACGCCAGGGTGGTGCTCGACCGCCTCGTCGCCGACGGCGGCGACCCGGCCGCGATCGTCGAAGCCGAGGGCCTCGGCGCGATGGCCGGCGGCGACGATGCGCTCGAGCCGATCGTCGAGACCGCGCTCGCCGCCAACGCCGACGCGGCCGAGAAGATCCGCGCCGGCAACATGAAGGCGATCGGCGCGATCATCGGCCAGGTCATGCGCGAGACGAAGGGCCGCGCCGACGGCGCCGAGGTCACGCGCATCGTGCGCGAGAAGCTCGGGCTGTAGCCGGCGCTCAGCGTTTTGGCCGGGTGATGCGTGGCCCCGGCGCGTTCTGGCGCGCCGGCGCCGCGCCGCTGACAAAGGCGCGTTCGCGCCCCGCGATCGGCGTAGCCTGTGGCGACGGGTTTCGAAGGAGGTACGCGCATGTCCAAGCTCATCCGCATGGATCACACCGGTCACTCGACGATCGCCGAGTGGACCGCCGACGACCAGGGCGCCGTCGACGCGGCGGTGCGGGCGTTCTCGGCGGAGCTTGACCGCGGCTACCTCGCGATGGTCAGCGCCGGTCCCGGCCAGGCCGAACAGGTGCGCGAGCTGCCCGTCGACGCCGACCTCGTGATCCTGCGCCTGCCGCTGTCGGGCGGCTGAGCACTGCGGCCATGGCGGCGGTCGAGGTCCTGCCCGAGGCGGAGGCGCTGTACTGGCGCCCGCGCGTCGACGCCGCGCGTCTGCGCCACCTCGGCCGGCTGTGGACGCTGAGCGCCGCCTTTCACGTCCTGCCGTTCGTCAGCGCCGCCGCGCTGCTCATGTGGGCGCAGCCGCTCGCGCTGCCCGTGGCGCTCGCCTGCCTCGCCCACGCCTGGATCATCCCCGAGCTCTACGCGCAGCGCGGCGCCAACGTCCTGCGCCATCGCGCCCGCCAGGCCGACGGCCCCGAGCAGCGCTCGGTCGGGCTGCTCGGCGACCTCGTCGGCCACGACGCGCGCAACCTGCACGCCCGCACCGGGCTTGTGATCGAGCCCGGCGCGCTGGGCGTCTGGATCGTCGGCGAAGCCGGCGCGGTGCTGCTGCACGGGCGCCGCAAGCAGGCGTACTGCTACTGCATCAAGGTCGACGCCAAGCACCCCGGCGCCGGCGAGCTGCCCTCCGGCGATCGCATCGCCCACCTGCTGCTCGCCCTACGTAGTGACGAGCAGGGCTTTGCGACGGTCGCCAACCTGGCGTTCGCGGGCGCGCGCTGGCGGCTGCGCCGGCGGATGCGCAAGGAGCTGCGCCCGGCGCTCGATGCAGCGCTTTTGCGGTCCGACAGCGCGTCCTGCGTGGCTCGCTGAATCTGCTCCACCGGTCCAATGTGGCTCCTTGCGGGTTCCTGCACCATGCGCTTTATGCCTGCCACGCTTGATCTGACCCGACGGGCCCTCATTGAAGTCGCCGCATCTCAACCCGCCGTCTCGAAGGACCCTGTCGTTCGCCGTTACCGGCTGGCGCGGGTTTCGCTCTACACCAGGCCGGAGCCCACGCTGGATCGCTTCGCGCATCTGCGCAGAAGTTACGACTGACCCCAACCCTGGATCTCCAGAACCCGCGGCGCCCGTTTGCCGGGCCGGTACGCTTGAAGGTATGTCCACCCCCACTCCTTCCAGCGGCGCCTCACTCGGCAAGCGGGCGCTCGCGCTTGTCGTCCTGCTGATAGCCGCGTTTCTGCTGTTCAAGTTCGTCATCGGGCTTGTCACCGCGTTCGCGACGATCATCGTCGTCGTGCTGGCCATCGTCGCCGTGATCTGGGCGATCCGGATCCTCTGAGCGCCGTCGCGCCATGGTCGGGGGCGCCTACGTCGTCATCGCGCTGAGCTTCGGCCTGTCGGCCGGTTTGGTCGGCAAGATCAAAGGCAGTTCGTTCTTCATCTGGTTCATCGTCGGCACCGTCGTGCCGGTGATCGGGCTCATCACCGCGATCGTCTATCGCTCCGAGCGCGATGAGCTGCGCCGGCAGTGCCCGACCTGCGGTCGCGTCTGCAAGCTCTACGACGCGCTGTGCACGCGCTGCGGCACCGAGCTCGAGTTCCCAGAGGCCGCGATCGCGCCCGAAAACCGGCCATCTCCGGCCCGCTAAAGTCCAAGTTCTACGCTGGCCAACGGGGCCGGCCCGTCTTTGCGGAGAGGAGGTCGTGATATGCGCGCGGTTGACGCCATCATGGAGTGCTTGAAGGCAGAGGGTGTCGAGGTCGTATTCGGCCTCCCCGGCGGCGCCAACCTGCCGACCTACGACGCGTTCGTCGACGGCGGCATCCGCCACGTGCTCGTGCGCCACGAGGCCGGCGGCGGCCACGCCGCCGAGGGCTACGCCAAGGCGACCGGCAGGGTCGGCGTCGCATTCGCCACCTCGGGCCCGGGCGCGACGAACGTCGTGACGCCGATCGTCGACGCGATGATGGACTCCGTGCCGACGGTGTTCATCACCGGCCAGGTGCGCACCGACCTGATCGGCACCGACGGCTTTCAGGAGACCGACACGCTCGGCATCACGATGCCGGTCGTCAAGCACTCCTTCCAGATCCGCTCGCCGCTGGAGATCCCGCGCGCGATCCACGAGGCGTTCCACATCGCGCGCTCGGGACGCCCGGGACCGGTCGTCATCGACATCCCCGTCGATCTCAGCCGCGCGGACATCGCGTACGCGCCGGTGACCGACCTGCACCTGCCGGGCTACCAGCCCAACGTCGATGGCAACACGAAGCAGATTCGCCAGGCGGCGAAGGCGATGGCCTCCGCGCGACGACCGGTGATCTACGCCGGCGGGGGCGTCGTCAACGCCAACGCCTCCCAGGAGCTCGTCGAGTTTGCGACGAGCGACCGCTTCCCGGTCACCTGCACGCTGATGGGCCTCGGCGCCTTCCCGGCACCGCACCCGCAGTGGCTGGGCATGCTCGGCATGCACGGCACGCGCACGGCGAACTACGCGATGGACGAGGCCGACCTGATCTGCTGCATCGGCGCGCGGTTTGACGATCGCATCACCGGCAAGCTGTCGGAGTTCGCGCCGCACGCGAAGTTCATCCACATCGACATCGACCCGGCCGAGATCTCCAAGACGATCCCGGCCCACATCCCGATCGTCGGCGACTGCAAGAACGTGCTGACCAAGCTCGTCAAGGAGTACCGGGCGCTGGAGGTCGACACGTCGCGCACCGACGAGTGGTGGGAGAAGATCGGAGCCTGGCAGAAGAAGTACCCGCTCGCCTACACCGACTCGACCGACGCCGAGATCAAGCCGCAGTTCATGGTCCAGGCGCTGTACGAGGCGACCGGCGGCGACGCGATCGTCACCTCAGACGTGGGCCAGCACCAGATGTGGGCGGCGCAGCACTACCACTTCAACCAGCCGCGCCGGTGGATCAACTCCGGTGGGCTGGGGACGATGGGTTTCGGCCTGCCGGCGGCGCTCGGCGCGCAGGTCGGCTGTCCGGACGCGACGGTGGTCTGCATCGCCGGCGACGGCTCCATCCAGATGAACATCCAGGAGCTCGCGACCTGCGCCGAGGACAAGATCCCGGTGAAGGTGTTCATCATGAACAACGGCTACCTGGGCATGGTCCGCCAGTGGCAGGAGCTGTTCTGGGACAAGCGCTACTCGCACGTCGACATGGGCTCCTTCCCGGACTTCGTCAAGCTCGCCGAGGCATACGGCGCGACCGGCATGCGCTTCACGGACAAGTCGACGCTCGTCGACGACATGAAGGCGGCGCTCGCCACCGAGGGCCCGGTCGTGGTCGACGTGCGCGTCACGCGCGAGGAGAACACGTATCCGATGATCGCGCCCGGCCAGGCCGCCCGCGAGATGGTGGGCTAGGTGGCGATCATGGGCGAACCAGGTACCAAGGAGCTGCTGAGCCTCGACGAGCTCGAGGCGACGGCGAACGCGCACAGCGGTCGCAAACACATCCTGTCGATCCTCGTCGAGAACAAGGCGGGTGTCCTGACCAGGATCGCCGGGCTGTTCGCGCGGCGCGGCTACAACATCGACACGCTGACGGTCGGACCGACCGAGGACGAGCAGTACTCGCGCATCACGCTGACGTTCGACGGCGCGATGCACTCTGTCGACCAGGTGACCAAGCAGCTGCACAAGCTCATCAACGTCCTGAAGATCCGCGACCTCGAGCCGGCCGACACCGTCGCCCGCGAGCTCGCGCTCTTCAAGGTCGCCGTCGAGGGTGCGCAGCGCGCCGAGGTCATGCAGATCTCGGAGATCTTCCGCGGCAAGGTCGTCGACGTGACGCGGCGCTCGATCATCGTGGAGATCACCGGCACGACCGACAAGATCGAGGCGTTCGAGCGCATGGTGCGGCCGTTCGGCCTCATCGAGATGATGCGTACGGGCGAGATCGCGATCAGCCGGGGTCGCGGAGAGACCTAGTGGACTCGCCCGCTCCCGGCCGCGCCCGCTAGTGGTGGCGGTTCGCGGCGCTTCGTCGCCCAGCGCGTTCGCGCTGGGCGACGGTGACCGCAAGCGCCTGCGCAAGCGGCTGGAGCAAGCGGTCAAGCGCGCGCGACGCGGGCGCGACGGCGCCGGCGGCGTGCTCGCGTCGGTGACCGTGCCGGTGGCGCATGACGTCGACCCGTCCGCGGTCGTGTTCGCCTCGCGGCGGCCGGGGGAGCCGTGGTTCTGCACCGAGCAGCCCGATCGCGACCGCTCGGCGGTCGCGGCGCTCGGCTGCGCGGTGGCGGTCGAGGCCGGCGGGCGCGATCGCTTCGAGCAGGTCGCCGCGCGCTGGCGCGCTTTGGCGGCGCGGGCGCTGGGCGACGCCGCCGACGCGCGGGGCGCGGGCCTGATCGCGGCCGGCGGCTTCGCCTTCGCGCCCGACGGCGGCGCGAGCCCGCACTGGTCGGGCTTTGCGCCCGCGTCGCTGCACGTCCCGGAGGCGTCTCTCGCGCGCACTGGCGACGAGGTGCAGCTCACCGTCGCCGCGTTCGCCGGCGCCGACGACACCGCCGAGGATCTGCTCGCGCGCATCGAGGCGCGTCTCGCCGAGCTGCGCGCCGCGCCGCTGGCGCTGCTCGACCCCGACCCGGTCGGGCGCTACCAGGTGGCCGGCAGCGCGCCGCCCGAGCACTACGAGGCGGCCGTCGCGCGCGGCGTCGAGCGCATTCGCGCGGGCGCGCTGGAGAAGATCGTGCTGGCGCGCGAGGTCCAGGTCCACGCGCCCGTCGCGCACGACGCGGCGGCGATCTTCGGGGTGTTGCGGGAGGGCTTTCCGTCCTGCTTCGTGTTCTGCGCGGGGCGCGGCGACGCCGCCTTCGTCGCCGCCTCGCCGGAGCTGCTGATCCGCCGCGAGGGGATGCGCGCGAGCACGCTGGCGCTGGCGGGCTCCACGCGGCGCAGCGCCGACCCGTCCGTCGACGACCACCTCGGCGAACGGCTGCTGCAGTCCGACAAGGACCGCGTCGAGCAGGCGATCGTCGCGCGGCGCATCGAGCGCGCGCTGCGACCACACAGCGTCTGGGTCGCCGCCGCCGAGGAGCCGGTGATCGTGAAGATGGCCAACATCCAGCATCTCGCCACGCCGATCCGCGCGCAGCTCACGCGACCGGTGAGCGCCGTGCGGCTGGCCGGTCTGCTGCACCCGACGCCCGCCGTCGGCGGCGAGCCGTTCGAGGTCGCCGAGCCGCTGATCCCCGCGCTGGAGGGCCTGGACCGGGGCTGGTACGCGGGGCCCGTCGGCTGGACGGACACCAACGAGGACGGCGAGTTCTGCGTCGCGCTGCGCTGCGCGCTGCTGCGCGGCCCGCTCGCGCGCTGCTACGCGGGCGTCGGCGTCGTGAGAGACAGCGATCCGGCCGCCGAGCTGGCCGAGACCGACGTCAAGCTCGCCGCGCTGCTGCCCGTGCTCGCCGGCTGACGGACGCGTGTGCCAACGCGCCAAGATGGCACTGCAACGCTCGCGACGGATGGCGTCTGTAGGGTTCGACCTGGCGCGTTGACATTCGCGTCGATATCCGTACGGTCTGCGATATCGGATTCAGGGGAGCAGTCCGGCGCTGAGGGGCGCCGGGACAAAAATTCGAAGGGGAGGTATCACATGGCATCGAGCCTGGCAGGAAAGGTGGGCCTGGCATTCGGAGCGTTCTACGTCGTCTTGGGGGTCGTCGGTTTCTTCGTGACGGGCTTCGGCGGCGCGCTGACAGGAGAGCAGGGCCATGCCATCCTCGGCGTCACCATCAACCAGTACCACAACATCGTGCACCTCGGTATCGGCGCGTTCCTGCTGATCATGTCGCTCCAGAAAAACAACGCGGCCGCGGAGGGCGCGCTCATGGGCGTCGGGCTCTTCTACGTCGTCGCGTTCGTCATCGGTGTCATGAACGCCGACAACCTCACGATCCTGGGGATGCGCGGCGAGGGCGAGGTGGCGAACTTCTTCCATCTGCTCAGCGGCGTCCCGCTCCTGTTGATCGGGCTGCTGTCGAGCAGCGCTACGTCTGCTCAGATGAAGCGACGCGGTCTGGCGTAGCACCGCCGAGCCGGTGCTATCGACGGGCGGGCCTCCGGGTCCGCCCGTCGTCATTTCAGGGCGGGGTTGCGCCGAGCGCCAGGAGGTCGGAAGCTGCGTCGTTGGGGTTCTCGAGGGCGCCGTCGAGGGCGGTGCCCGCGAGGGCGTGGACCTTTGCTTGGAGCGCTGTGTCGTCGAGCGGACAGACGGGGCAGCCGCGTGGATGGCGGATGTGCCCGGCGGGCTCGCCGTCGATGGTGACCAGCGCCTCGTCGGGGGCGAACGCGGGGTCGGTGCGGACGGCGATCCGGCTGGCGAGTCGCGCCGCCGGCTCGTCGACACGTGCGAAGTCGTCGACGCCCGGCGCGCCGTACAGCAGCGCGTACGCCGTGAGGTAGGGGATCGAGAACTTCGCCTCGAGGCCGTCGCGCACGGCGTCGAGCGCGGCGGCCTGGCGTGAGACGGGGTGGACGGTGACGGTCATCGCGGCGCCGTCTCGTGGCGGTGTGGCGACGGCCAGCGCGGCGTCGATCGCGCCGTGCGTCTGCAGGCAGCAGGGGTAGGCCTTGATCCAGTTCTCGTCGATCGCGCCGCTGGCGTCGAGCAGTGTGTCGATCGTGCCGGCGTCGGTGGGGACGCCGAAGGCCTGCGCGAAGCCGGCGCGGCCGCCGGCGATCGCGGAGGGGTCGGTGTGCGCGCCGGCCGCCGCGAGCCGGGCCGCCTGCACGCCGGCGGCGGCGGCGAGGCCGACCTGCAGGGCCTTGCCATCCGAGCCGAAGGCGGCCCGCGGGCCGCCGGAGCGCAGCAGCGCGAGCCCGATGGCGATCGCGGTGCGCTCGCGGTCGAGCTTGAGCAGGTGCGCCGCCGTCGCGGCCGCGCCGGCGCTGCCGCAGACGGCGGTGGGGTGCCAGCCACCGTCGTAGAGCGCCGGATGACACGTGCGCGCGAGCGCGCCCATCGCCTCGAAGCCGGCGCGGTAGGCGTCCAGCGCCGTGCCGACATCGGCGCCGAGCTCCGCGCCGAGCACGACCGCCACCGGCGCGGTCGCCGCGCTGAGGTGCGCGAGGCCGGGCGCGTACGTGTCGTCGAAGTCGAGCACGTGCCCGGCCGCGCCGGCCGCCGCCACGCGCTCGAGCAGCCCGTCGCCGGCGCCGCGCGCCGCGACGGCGGCGGGCTCGCGGGCGCCGCGGGTGGCGCAGGCCAGCCAGTCCAGCAGCGCGTCGCGGTAGCGATCGGTCATCCGCGCCATTGGAGGTGTCGCCCGATCACGCCTCGAGCGCCGCCGCCACCGCGACGGACAGCTCGCGGTGCAGCGCGAGGTTCGCGGCGCGATCGCTCTTCACCCGCACGATCGTCGTCGCGTCGCCGGCCAGCGCGCTCGTCAGCGCGCCCCGCAGCCCGGCGAGGTCGGAGACGTCGACGAAGTCGCAGCCGTACAGCGCCGCCGCGTGCGCGAAGTCGAGGCCGTGCGGCGTGGCGACGTGCTCCTCGAAGACGTCGCGCGCGCCGGCGATCGGGAGGAACTCGAAGATCCCGCCGCCGTCGTTGTCGATCAGCACGATCGTGATCGCGAGGTGCAGGCGCCGCGCGGCGAGCAGGCCGCCGACGTCGTGGGCGAGCGCGACGTCGCCGATCAGCAGCACGACCGGTCCCGCGCCGGCCGCCGTCGCGCCGAACGCGCTGGACACCGTCCCGTCGATCCCGTTGGCGCCGCGGTTGCACAGCACTCGGGGCGCGTCGTCGCGCACGGGCGTGAAGGACTCGACATCTCGCACCGGCATCGACGAGGCGACGAACAGCGTCGCGCCGGCGGGCAGCTCGGCGCCGAGCGCGCGCGCGACGAGCGGCTCGCTCAGCGTGCTGTCGCCGAGCACGGCGTCGATCGCGGACGCCGCCGCGTCATCCGCCGTGCGCCAGCCACGCAGCCACGAGGGATCGGCGATCGGCGTGTGCTCGGCGGCGGCGACGAGCGTCGGCGCGGCCCCGGCGGCGAGCACGATCTCCAGCGAGGCGCCCGGGTCCTGCCAGGCACCGTGCGGATCGAAACCGAGCTGCGTCACGCCGGGTGCCAGGTCATCCAGCCACGTGCGCAGCACCTTGGACGTGGGCAGGTCGCCGCAGCGCAGGACGAGGTCCGGGCGGCGCGCCGCCGCAAAGGCGTCGCCGCGCAGCAGCGCGTCGTAGTGGGCGATCGCCGCGCCGCCGCGCCGCGCGCCGCTGAGCGGGTCGGCGAGCAGCGGCCAGCCGAGCCGCTCGCAGGCGGCGGCGACCGCCTCCAGGCCCGGCTCCGCGCGCCCGGCCACGACGACCGGCCGGTGCGCGTCGCGCGCGACGATCGCCAGCGCGCGGCCCGCCGCGGCGGCGTCCTCGCCCGGCGTCGAGCGCAGCACCCACGGGCGCCCACCGCGGCGACCGGGTTGCGGGTCGTCACCGAGGTCGCCGGGCGCGACGAGCGGCTCGCGCAACGCGAAGTTCAGGTGCACCGGGCCCGGGCGGCCCTCGAGCGCCGTCCACACCGCGCGGCAGGCGAGCGAACGCATCCAGCGCCCGCGCTCGGGGGTCGCCTCGTGCGTGCCGACCTCGAAGAACCACTTCGCCGCGCTGCCGAACAGCTCGATCTGGTCGATCGTCTGGCCGGCGCCGACCTCGCGCAGCTCGGGCGGCCGGTCGGCGGTCAGCACGACGAGCGGCACGCGCGCCTGGAAGGCCTCGATGACCGCGGGCGCGAGGTTCGCCGCCGCCGTGCCCGACGTGCACGCCACACCGACGGGTCGGCCGCTGCCCTTGGCCGCGCCCAGCGCGAAGAAGCCCGAGCAGCGCTCGTCGATGTGCGAGAAGCAGCGCAGGCGCTCCTCGCGCGCGAGCGCCAGCACGACCGGGGAGCAGCGCGAGCCCGGGGAGGTGCACGCCTCGCGCACGCCGCAGCGCGCGAGCTCGTCGGCGAACGCGCGCAGCAGCAGGTGGGTGTCGGCGTGGGCGGGCATGATGGCGGGCGTGCCCGAGCCACTCATCCTCCTACACGGCTTCATGCAGACCGGGCGCGGCTGGGACGAGGTGGTGCGCCACCTCGACGGCGAACGCTACCGCCCGCTGGCCCCCGACATCCGCGGCCACGGGTCGGCCGCGACGCGGCGGCCGATCGACTTCGCCTCGTGCGTCGACGACATCGCGCGATTGGGCGGCGCGCGCTTCACGCTGGCGGGCTACTCGCAGGGCGGGCGCCTGGCCCTGCACGTCGCGCTCGCGCACCTCGAACGGGTCGCCCGGCTCGTGCTCGTGTCGGCGACCGCCGGGATCGAGGACGACGCCGAGCGCGCGCGGCGGCGCGCCGCCGACGAGGAGCTCGCCGCCTGGATGGAGGCCGACGGGCGGCTGATGACCGAGGTCGCCGACCGCTGGGGCGCGCAGCCGCTGTTCGCCGGCCAGTCGCCGGAGGTGGCGCGGGCCGCGCGCCACGACCGGCTCTCCAACGAGCCCGCCGACGTCGCCGCCGCGCTGCGCGGGATCGGCACCGGCGTGATGGCGCCGCTGTGGGAGCGGATCGGCGAGCTCTCTGAGATGCCCGTCACCGTGCTGGCGGGCGAGCTCGACGCGAAGTACGTCGCGCTTGGCGAGCGGCTCGTGGGTGCGCTGCCGCGGGCGCGGCTGACGGTTGTGCCCGAGGCCGGGCACGCGCTCCCGCTCGAATCGCCCGCGGCGGTCGCGGCCGCGATCGACGCCGGCTAGCCGCCGGGGGTGGGTCGAATGAACCTCGCCATGCGGGGACGATTCGTCCCACCACCGCTGGAGAGGTTGCGAAACCCGCCGACTGACTAGTTCAGGAACGCCCGCAACGCGGCCTTGCCGTCGCCGATCAGCGGG
>Ga0136624_1000554_pt1 | contig 14755 bp, 15 predicted proteins | sample AntDrymUQ4692206_2_FD_104802 | JGI IMG/M metagenome (GOLD analysis project Ga0136624, IMG submission 104802) | Polar desert sand microbial communities from Dry Valleys, Antarctica - metaG UQ469 (22.06) | ecosystem: Environmental > Terrestrial > Soil > Desert | place: Antarctica: Dry Valley... | reverse complement strand
TGCTTCGCTCCGAACGCGCCGTTGAGGGTCTCGACGTTCTGGGCGGCGAGCATCTGGAAGACGAACTCGTTGCCCATCCGCCGCGCCGGGTCACCCGAGCAGGTTTCGGCCGAGCCGAGTACGGCGAAGTCCACCCCCGCGGTGTGCAGCAGCTCGGCGACGGCCCGAGTGACCTTCTTCGACCGGTCCTCCAGGGCGCCGGCGCAGCCGACCCAGAACAGGTACTCCACCTCCTCGGGAATCTCGCCGTCCACGATCCGTACCTCGAACGACAGTCCCTCGGTCCAGTCCTCCCGCGCCTTGTTGTTCAGGCCCCACGGGTTGCCGGTGTTCTCCAGGTTGCGCAGCATCACCCCGGCCTCGCTCGGGAACGCCGACTCGATGAGGACCTGGTAGCGGCGCATGTCCAGGATGTGGTCGACGTGCTCGATGTCGACCGGGCACTGCTCCACGCAGGCGCCACACGTCGTGCAGCTCCACAGCACGTCGGGGTCGATGACCCCGCCCTCGGCGGCGGTCCCGACCAGCGGGCGGACGGCCTGCTCGTGGTTCGTCCCGATCACACGCTCATAACCGGATTCGGGCACGGCGTGGTGGCCGCTGTCGGTGCCTGCATCGTGGAAGTTCGGGACGTGGTCCTCGGGCGCGCTCTGCGAACCCAGGATGTACGGGGCCTTCGCGAACAGGTGATCTCGCAGGTTCATGATCAGCAGCTTGGGCGACAGCGGCTTGCCGGTGTTCCAGGCGGGGCACTGCGACTGGCAGCGACCGCACTCGGTGCAGGTCGCCATGTCGAGCATCGCGGTCCAGCGGAAGTCCTCCACCTTGCCGACGCCGAAGGTGTCCTCGTCGGGGTCGGCCTCCTCCAGGTCGAGCACCTTGCCGTTGCTCATCATCGGCTCCAGGCCGCCGAGGGCGACGCCACCCGGCTCGGGGTTGCGCTTGGTGAGCACGTTGACCGGCGCCAGGAAGATGTGCAGGTGCTTGGAGTAGGTGACCATGACGAGGAAGCCGAACACCACGGCGATCTGACCGATCACCATGACGTCCTCGAGGCGCTCGTTGGCAGTCTCGCCCAGCGGTTCGACGATCGCGGCGAGCAGGTTGGAGAAGAAGATCGCGCCCCGGTCATCCTGCCAGGGCGAGACATCGGTGTTGAGCTGCGCGGCGCGGATCCCGAACATCGTGACGATGACCAGGAAGATCAGTCCGAGTACGACCCAGGCGGCGCCCGTGTGCGAGCCGTAGAAGCGGGAGTCGCGCCCGACCACCTCGGGTTTCGAGCGCAGCCGGATGATCGCGAAGGCGAGCAGCCCGAGCAGCACGGCGACACCGAAGAAGTCCTCCAGGAAGCCCAGGATCGGGCTCTTGCCGATCAGCGGGATGTGGAAGTCCACGTCGAACAGCGCGCCGACCGCCTCGATGATCGTGAACGCGAGGATGAGGAAGCCCCAGAACACGAAGAAGTGCGCGAGCCCCGGCACGTTCCACTTCAGCAGCCGGGACTGACCGGCGACCTCGCGGATCTGCCCGAGCAGCCGGCGCGGCGCGTCGTCGAGCCGGCCCGGGGAGGGCTGGCCGGCGGCGATCATGCGGTAGAGGAAGGCCACCCGCCGGCCGGCGACGGCCAGGGCCACGACGGCGATCGCCAGGCCGGCCACGAGGCGCACCAGCATGTGCGTTTCCACAGTTCCTCCAAGAGCAGCCAGGCGGCAGCCGCACCGCACACGGTGCCGTTGCGGCCAGCCTAACGACCGCCCCGCACTCGCACCTACTGGCGGGTAACCACCGCGCTGCCCGGTCTCGGTGCCCAACCGACGCGTGCGCCGGGCGGTGGTGGCACCGAGAACAGGAGGGGCCGGCTCAGCCAGCGAGGTCAAGGAGCCGCACGGCCGCCTGGAGGATCAGCACGGTCAGCGGCCCGGCCAGCAGCAGACACAGCAGGACGGCCAGTGCCCGCATCCGCCAGTTGGGACCGCCCCGGCGGTCCCGCATGGCAGTCAGCACCTACCAAGCGTGACACGGGTGCGGGACTAGCAGATCTGTTGAGCCGGGAACACTCAGGTCAGTTTGACGCTTGACCGATAAGCAGCCACCATGAGTGGTGCGCACTCAATACCAGCGATCGAAAGGTTCTCTCCATGGCACGAGCAGTCGGCATCGACCTCGGCACCACCAACTCCTGCGTCGCCGTCCTCGAGGGCGGTGAACCGTCGGTCATCGCCAACGCCGAGGGCTCGCGGACGACGCCGTCGATCGTGGCGTTCGCGAAGAACGGCGAGGTCCTGGTCGGCGAGGTGGCCAAGCGCCAGGCCGTCACCAACGTCGGGCGGACCATCCGCTCGGTCAAGCGCCACATGGGCACCGACTGGAATCAGAGCCTGGACGGCAAGGACTTCACCGCCCAGCAGATCAGCGCCTTCATCCTGCAGAAGCTTAAGCGGGACGCGGAGAGCTACCTCGGCGAGCCGGTCACCGACGCGGTGATCACGGTTCCGGCGTACTTCTCCGACCACGAGCGGCAGGCGACCAAGGAGGCGGGCGAGATCGCCGGCCTCAACGTCCTGCGGATCGTCAACGAGCCGACGGCGGCGGCGCTGGCGTACGGCCTGGACAAGGGCGAGAAGGAGCAGACGATCCTGGTGTTCGACCTCGGTGGCGGCACCTTCGACGTGTCGCTGCTCGAGATCGGCGACGGCGTCATCGAGGTGAAGGCCACCTCCGGCGACAACAAGCTCGGCGGCGACGACTGGGACGAGCGGGTGGTCGGCCACCTGGTCAAGCAGTTCCAGCTGTCCAACAACGGCATCGACCTGTCCGGCGACAAGATGGCGATGCAGCGGCTACGCGAGGCGGCCGAGAAGGCCAAGATCGAGCTGTCGGCGTCGCAGTCGACCGGCATCAACCTGCCGTACATCACCGCCAGCCCCGACGGCCCGCTGCACCTGGACGTCACGCTGACCCGCGCGGAGTTCCAGCGGATGACGCAGGACCTGCTCGACCGCTGCAAGAACCCCTTCCAGCAGGCGATCAAGGATGCCGCCGTCGCGCTGTCGGCGATCGACCACGTGGTGCTCGTCGGTGGCTCGACCCGGATGCCGGCCGTCTCCGACCTGGTGCGCGAGTTGACGGCGAAGGAGCCCAACAAGGGCGTCAACCCCGACGAGGTCGTCGCGGTCGGCGCGGCGCTGCAGGCCGGCGTGCTCAAGGGCGAGGTCAAGGACGTCCTGCTGCTCGACGTCACTCCGCTGTCGTTGGGGATCGAGACCAAGGGCGGCGTGATGACCAGGCTGATCGAGCGCAACACAACGATCCCGACCAAGCGCTCCGAGGTCTTCACCACGGCCGACGAGAACCAGCCCTCGGTGCAGATCCAGGTCTTCCAGGGCGAGCGCGAGATGGCGCAGTACAACAAGAAGCTCGGCATGTTCGAGCTGACCGGCCTGCCGCCGGCGCCGCGGGGCGTGCCGCAGATCGAGGTCACGTTCGACATCGACGCGAACGGCATCGTGCACGTCTCCGCGAAAGACCTCGGCACCGGCAAGGAGCAGCGGATGACGATCTCCGGCGGCTCCGCGCTGCCGAAGGACGAGGTCGAGCGGATGATGAAGGAGGCCGAGCAGTACGCCGAGGAGGACAAGAAGCGCCGCGACGAGGCCGAGACCCGCAACCAGAGCGAGGGCCTGGTCTTCCAGACCGAGAAGTTCCTCGGCGAGAACGGCGACAAGCTTCCGGCCGAGGGCAAGGCCGATGTCGAGGCTGCGCTGATCGACCTCAAGGCGGCGCTGGGTGGCAGCGACACCGCAGCGATCAAGACCGCCGCCGAGGCGGTGGCGAGCAAGAGCCAGGCGCTCGGTGGCGCGCTCTACGCGCAGCAGTCGGCTGAGGGCGGCACCGGCGATGCTGCTGGCGCGGCCGGGCAGCCCACCGAGGACGACGGCGTCGTGGACGCCGAGGTCGTCGAGGACGAGCGCAAGTGACGGCACCTGACGAGGAACGACCCGCTGACGACCCGGACCGGGTGATCGTGCGCGACCGACGACGCCTGGACCCCGAGACCGGGGCAGTACGCGACGTGCCGCCGGTGACGGCCGATCCGGGCGCCCCCGGCCCGGAGGAGTCCGCCCCCGAACCGCCGGCCGGGCCCGACCCGGTCGCCGAGCTCACGGCCGACCTGCAGCGCGTGTCGGCGGAGTACGCCAACTACCGCAAGCGGGTCGACCGCGACCGGGTGGCCGTGGTCGAGATGGCGACGGTCGGGCTCCTGACCGGTCTGCTGCCGGTGTTCGACGACATCGACCGGGCCCGCCAGCACGGCGACGTACAGGGTGCGTTCAAAGGGGTCGCGGAGGCGTTGGAGGCGTTCACCGCCAAGCTCGGCCTCGATCGGTTCGGCTCGACTGGTGAGCCTTTCGACCCGTCGATCCACGAAGCGCTGATGCAGGTCGAGCCCGACCCGGACGCCACCGTTGCCACCTGCGCGGCGGTGCTCCAGCCGGGCTACCGGCTCCGCGGTGGTGGACGCATCCTGCGCCCGGCGCGGGTGTCGGTGGCCGAGCCGGGCGCCGGCCCGGCGCCCCAGGCCGAGCCGTAGGAAGGAAGGGAGACCGTGAGCGCTCGCGACGTCGAGAAGGACTACTACGCCGCTCTCGGTGTCCCCAAGGACGCCCCGGCGGCTGACATCAAGAAGGCCTACCGCAAGCTTGCCCGCGAGTTGCACCCGGACACCAACCCGGGTGGGGAGACGCGCTTCAAGGAGGTCTCCGAGGCCTACGACGTGCTGTCGGACACCGCCAAGCGTCAGGAGTACGACGAGGCCCGAAAGCTGTTCGGGACGGGCGGCTTCGGCGCGGCCGGCCGGGGCCCGGGCAGCTACCCCGGTGGCGGTGTGCCGGGGTTCGACCTCGGCGACCTGTTCGCGCGCTCGGGTGGCCAGGCCGGTGGGTTCGGGGACGTCCTCGGCGGCCTGTTCGGTGGCCGGGGTGGCGCCCAGCGGGCCCCTCGCCGCGGGGCTGACGTCGAGGCGGACGTCACGGTGTCTTTCCTCGATGCCCTGCGCGGGGTGACGCTCCCGTTGCGACTGACCACGACCGGACCGTGCACTGCCTGTGGCGGCGTGGGGGCCTCGCCGGGCACCGCCCCGCACGCGTGCACCACCTGCGGGGGGGCGGGGGTCACCTCCCGCAGCCAGGGCGGCTTCGCCTTCAGTGAGCCCTGCAAGGCCTGCCGCGGCAGCGGCCGGGTCATCGAGACGCCCTGCCCGTCCTGCGCGGGAGTGGGCCGCGCCGCCGTCGGCAAGACGCTCAACGTGCGCCTGCCCGTCGGCGTGGCCGACGGGCAGAAGGTCCGGCTCGCCGGAAGGGGCGGCGAGGGAGAGCGTGGCGCTCCCGCGGGCGACCTGATGGTCACGGTGCACGTCACGCCGCACGCCTTCTTCGGCCGCCGCGACCAGCACCTGACGGTCACCGTGCCGGTCACCTTCGCCGAGGCGGCGCTCGGCGCCCAGGTCGGCGTGCCGACGCCGGACGGCCCGGTGACCCTCAAGGTGCCGGCCGGCACCACGACCGGACGCACCTTCCGGGTGCGCGGCCGGGGCGTCCCCGGCAAGGCGCCCGGCTCCGCTGCCGGTGACCTGCTGGTGACGGTCGAGGTCGCCGTACCGCAGAAGATGTCGAGCGAGGCGAGAAAGGCGCTGGAGGCGTTCGCCGCCGCCTCGCCCGAGGACCCGCGCGCCCACCTGGTGAACCCGTGATGGAGGACGACGCCCCCGTCTTCGTCATCTCGATCGCGGCCGAGTTGTCTGGTATGCATCCGCAGACGCTCCGGCAGTACGACCGGCTCGGGCTCGTCACGCCCGGCCGCTCCGGCGGCGGCGGCCGCCGCTACTCCTCCCGCGACGTCGCGCTGCTGCGGGAGGTGCAGCGGCTCTCGCAGGAGGAGGGCGTCAACCTCGAGGGCATCAAGCGGATCATCGACCTCGAGCACCACGTCGAGGCGCTGCAGGCGCGGGTGGAGGAGTTGGCTCTTGAGCTGGCGCGGGCGCAGGCGGCGCTGGCCTCCGCCCACGACACGGCGGTGGCGAGTGTGCGCCGCGACCTCGTTCCGCTGCGCGACGCGGCCCTCGTGGTCTGGAAGCCGACCCGGCGCTGATGCCGTAACAGGTATAGTGTCGTCCGTGGACGTCGCGGGCCTGCTGCGGAATGCGCGCGCCTCGGCTGGGTTGACGCAGGCGTCGCTGGCTCGCCGGGCGGGGACGTCGCAAGCCGCGGTCGCCCGCTACGAGACAGGTGCGGTGACGCCGACGATGTCGACCCTCGAGCGGCTGGTGGGCGCTGCGAGTCAGCGACTGGTCGTGTCGACCGAGCCGATCACACCTCCTGCCCCCCGACTCGCGCTGCTGCGTGATCGGCGTGCCGATATCGAGCGGGTCGTCCACGAGGCAGGTGCGCGCAACATCCGGGTGTTCGGGTCGGTCGCGCGCGGCGAGGATGGCCCTGACAGCGACATCGACCTGCTCGTCGACTACGACGTGGGCACCCACGGCGCCTTCGCCCTGGTCGTCCTCACGAGACAGCTGACGGAGCTGCTCGGGATCCCGGTGGACGTGGGGACGCTGGAGATCCTCCGCCCCGACGTCGCGGACCGGGCCCGCACCGACGTGGTCGCCCTGTGAGGACCCCGCATGAGCGGTTGGCGGACGTGCTGATCGCCATCAACCGCATCACCACCGCCGAGGTGCAGCTCGGGGGGGAGCACCACGAGATGGCCTTGAGCGCTGTCCTGTGGAACCTCGTCGTCATCGGTGAGGCGGTCAAGGCGCTTCCGGCAGACATCCTGGCCGAATCTGCCGACGTCCCGTGGCAGGACGTGGTCGGCATGCGCAACGTGCTTGCGCATCAGTACTTCCGTGTCAACGCTGACCTGGTTCGTCGCACGATAGATGCACCCTTGGCCTTGCTGCGCGAGGCGTGCGAAGCCTCGTTGGCGAACTGCTCATGAGCGTCGGCGAGCACCTGCTGACCCTGTCCTGCCCGGACCGGACCGGGATCGTGCACGCCGTCTCGACCTTCCTGCTGGTGACCGGCTGCAACATCCTGGACAGCCAGCAGTACCGCGAGCCCGACAGCGAGCGCTTCTTCATGCGGGTGCACGTCGCGGCTGACCCGTCCGTCACCGGCGCGTCCCTGCGGTCGGCCTTCGAGGCGACGGCGACCACCTTCGCGATGGACTGGCAGCTCGCGCCGGCCACCCGCCCGGTCCCGACGGTAGTGCTGGTATCCAAGCAGGACCACTGCCTGCAGGATCTGCTCTTCCGGCACCGCACCGGCGCGCTGCCGGTCGACCTGCGTGCGGTCGTGAGCAACCATCCGGACACCCGGGCGCTGGTGGAGTGGCACGGCGTCCCCTTCCACCACATGCCGGTCACCGCCGAGACGAAGGCCGACGCCGAGGCGCAGCTGCTCACTCTGATCGAGGCCGAGAACGTGGAGCTGGTGGTGCTGGCCCGCTACATGCAGGTGCTGTCACCGGAGCTGTGCGCTCGCCTGACCGGACGTGCGATCAACATCCACCACTCGTTCCTGCCGAGCTTCAAGGGCGCCCGGCCGTACGCGCAGGCGCACGACCGTGGCGTGAAGCTGATCGGTGCCAGTGCGCACTACGTGACGGCCGACCTCGACGAGGGGCCGATCATCGAGCAGGACGTCGCCCGCGCCGACCATACGCACACCGCCGAGCAGCTGGCTCGCGTCGGTCAGGACATCGAGGCGCGGGTGCTGGCGCGCGCAGTGCTCTGGCACGCCGAGCGGCGGGTGCTGCTCAACGGCCACCGCACCGTCATCTTCCGGTGATCAGAAGACGACGGTGACCTCGTTCGAGCAGGTCGTCGCGCCGGCCTCGCAGACCTTGTAGGTGTCGCTGCCGCTGCCCTTGTTGTTGATGTCGACGCTGGTGGTGGTGGAGCCGCTCCAGGTCAGGTCCGCCTTTTGCAGGCCTTTGACCTTGTACCCGGTGGCGCCGAGCGTGAACGCGGTGGAGCCCGAGGTCACGGTGACGTCCTTGCTCGCCGTGCCGGTAGCGCCGTCGTTGTCGGTCACGGTGAGCGTGACCGCTCCCCGGTGGCCGTTCTCGTCGTCTTGCTGAAGGTGGCCAACCGGTGCTTCCAGTCATCGGCGACCTGGCGGGGAAGACGCAGGCCGCAGGACCCGGTAGGACGCGGTCCTGCCACCAGTCGGACGTTGGTGGGCCTCGGCGTCGAACAGCTCCGCGACGTCCCCGATCGTGATGGCTGCCACCTCACCGCCCTTGGCGGCGCCACCCTGACCGGAGGTCCAGGGATTCCGCACCGACCGGAGGTGGTCCATCACTACCGCAGGTCGGGACTTCCGCGGGTCTCGCTCAGGGCGTGATCGTCACGACCTGGCCGTCACCGAAGACGTCGATCGTGGCGTAGAGCTTGCCGTTCGCCCACTCGAGAGCGGCCGGGGACGGCACCTCGGCGACCTGCTGCGGTGTGCCGGCGACGATCTTGGAGATCTGGTCACCGAACAGCTCCGCCACGTAGACGGTGCCATCGGGCGCCACGGCAAGCCCGGTGGCGCCAGCGAAGCCTCGCGCCAGCAAAGTGGCAGCGCCGGTTCGCGGGTCGACCCGGTAGACCGCGCCCGGCGCGGGCCCACCCGCCAGCAGCGATACGTAGAGCATCCCGTCCGGGCCCATCTCCACATCGGTCGGCACCGGCTCGGCGTTGTAGGTCGCGCCGACCACGCAGCTATCGAGCTCGAACTCTTCCGCCATCTCGGCGGTGATCACCACGGGCTGAGCCGGAAGCACGCCCAGCGTGCGGACCTGGCCGTTCGGCGACACCCGCAACAGGTCGTTGCCCGCCGCGTCGGCGATCACCCAGCCGCCGGGCACGGTCAGCACGGAGTAGGGGTTCGCGTCGACCTCGCCGTCGTAGGGGTCACCCGGAATAAACGGCGGAAGCGTTGCCTTGCAGTCAGCGTCGAGATCTTCGAAGCCGTAGCTGTTCACCTTGTCCGGGTTGTGCTCCTGCTCGTAACCAAGGACGTCGGCGAGGGTGCGGGTGCGGCCGTTGGGCAACACCCGCTTCAGCGAGGCTGCCGTGATCCCGCCTTCCTCGCTGCCTGCGCTGGTCGTAAGACCAGCGTGCCGGCGCCGCGCGCGTCCACGCCCGCGATCCCCGCCCCGTCCTCCTGCGCCACCGTGCGCGTGCCGTTCTTGTCGATGGCTGTCAGCGTCCCAGCGAACGACTGCGCGACGTACACCGTGCCGCCGCTGCCGACGGCCAGGCCGAGCGGACCGACAAGGCCCGTCGCCAACGGAGGCGAGACGGTGGCCGCAGGGGCCGCGGTGGCCGTCGCGGCCAGCGGCAATACCAGGCTCATGGCGGTCGCGACCGCCGTAAAGCTCATTCTGGAAAAGCTTTTCGACATGGCTTACCCTCCCCCGACGGCGCGCACCCCACGCGCCGAGGGCTCCTTGATAGCACGCACGTCGAGCAGCTGCACCGGGTTGCGATGGTGACGGTGACACCGCGGACCATCCACGTGGTCCGGTACAGACAGGTGCCCGGACGGTGCCGGACAGCCGGGTACGGCTGGACGTGACCTGTGTGGCAACGCCCGCTGAACGAGACAACTACCCCGGCGGATTCTCGACCGGCTCCCCTTCCGTGACCCGCTTCTCCCATCCGCGGCTCGACGGGGCGTGGGAGGACATGCGACAGGCTGCACCGTCAGACCGTCGTCGCCGCTCGCGCCGTGACGGATCTGCCACGTGTTGAGTGGAACAGGCTCAAGTCACTCCCGGTTGCATTTCGGCAAGAGAGTTCTGCACCCACGAGGGAGAACGACATGGACGCCGAACGCCTCACCACCCGTAGCCAGGAGGCCGTGTCCGCCGCCGTCCGCCGGGCCGCCGCCGAGGGGCACCCGGAGGTCGCGCCCGTCCACCTGCTCCTCGCGCTGCTCGACCAGGGCGACGGCATCGCCGCCCCGCTGCTCACCGCAGTGGGCGCCGACCCGGCCCAGGTCCGTGGCCGGGCCGAGGCAATGCTGGCTGCGATCCCGAAAGCGAGCGGCTCGACCGTCGCGGCGCCGCAGCTGTCCCGCGCCCTGATGGCGGTCATGTCCGTCGCGTCGCACAAGGCCAAGGAGGTCGGTGACGACTACGTCTCCACCGAGCACCTGCTGGTCGGACTGGCCGACAGTGGCGGCGAGGTCGCCCAGCTGCTCAAGGCCAACAGCGCGCTGCCCAAGGCGCTGGTGGACGCCTTCGCCCAGGTGCGGGGAGGCCTGCGTCGGGTGACGACGCAGGACCCCGAGTCCACCTACAAGGCACTGGAGAAGTACGGCGTGGACCTCACCGACCGGGCCCGGCGCGGCGAGCTCGACCCGGTGATCGGCCGCGACACCGAGATCCGCCGCGTGGTGCAGGTGCTGTCCCGGCGGACGAAGAACAACCCGGTCCTGATCGGCGAGCCAGGTGTCGGAAAGACCGCCGTGGTCGAAGGACTGGCGCAGCGCATCGTCGACGGCGACGTCCCGGAGAGCTTGCGCGGCAAGAGCATCGTCGCGCTGGACCTGGCCGCGATGGTTGCCGGCGCGCAGTACCGCGGGCAGTTCGAGGAGCGGCTCAAGGCGGTGCTGAACGACATCAAGGACTCCGATGGCCGCATCATCACCTTCCTCGACGAGCTGCACACGCTGGTCGGGGCGGGCAAGGCCGAGGGCAGCATGGATGCCGGCAACATGCTCAAGCCGATGCTCGCGCGCGGCGAGCTGCGCATGGTCGGCGCGACGACGCTCGACGAGTACCGCACCGGCATCGAGAAGGACCCGGCGCTGGAGCGGCGCTTCCAGCAGGTGCTCGTCGGCGAGCCTTCGGTGGAGAACACGGTGGCGATCCTGCGCGGGCTCAAGGGTCGTTACGAAGCCCACCACAAGGTGGAGATCGCCGACTCCGCGCTGGTCGCGGCGGCCACGCTGTCCGACCGCTACATCCCCGCCCGCTTCCTGCCCGACAAGGCGATCGATCTGGTCGACGAGGCGGCATCCCGCTTGCGGATGGAGATCGACAGTCGGCCGGTGGAGATCGACGAGCTGCAACGCGCCGTCGACCGGATGCGGATGGAGGAGCTCGCGCTCGAGCGCGAGACCGATGCGGCGTCACAGGAACGGCTGGCCGCTCTGCGGCGTGAGATGGCGGACCGGCAGACCGAGCTCGCGGCGCTGACCGCCCGTTGGGAGCGCGAGCAGGCCGGGCTCAACCGGGTCGGCGAGCTCAAGCAGCAGCTCGACCACCTGCGTACGCAGTTCGAGCGGGCCGAACGCGACAGCGACAACGAAGCCGCCAGCCGGCTGCTCTACGGCGAGATCCCCGCGGTCGAGAAGGAGCTCGCCGAGGCCAGCGCCGCCGCCGAGCAGTCTGACCGCATGGTCGAGGAGAAGGTCGGCCCGGACGACATCGCGTCGGTCGTCGCCGCCTGGACCGGCATCCCGGCCGGCCGGCTGCTGGAGGGCGAGACGGCCAAGCTGCTCCGCATGGAGGAGGCGCTCGGGGCGCGCCTGGTCGGCCAGACCTCAGCGGTGCGGGCGGTCTCCGACGCTGTACGCCGGGCTCGCGCCGGCATCTCCGACCCGGACCGGCCGACCGGCTCGTTTTTGTTCCTCGGCCCGACCGGTGTCGGCAAGACCGAGCTGGCCAAGGCACTGGCGGAGTTCCTGTTCGACGACGAACGGGCCATGACTCGGATCGACATGAGCGAGTACGGCGAGAAGCACTCGGTGGCAAGGCTTGTCGGCGCGCCACCCGGTTACGTCGGCTACGAGGCGGGCGGGCAGCTCACCGAGTCGGTGCGCCGCCGGCCGTATGCCGTGGTGCTTCTCGACGAGGTCGAGAAGGCGCACCCGGACGTGTTCGACGTGCTGCTGCAGGTACTCGACGACGGCCGGCTCACCGACGGGCAGGGCCGCACCGTTGACTTCCGCAACACGATCCTGGTGATGACTTCGAACCTCGGCTCGGCCTACGTCAGTGATCCGCTGCTCACCGCCGACCAGCGCCGCGACAAGATCATGGACGTCGTACAGCGGACGTTCAAGCCCGAGTTTCTCAACCGACTCGACGACGTCGTGCTGTTCGACGCGCTCGGCACCGAGGAGCTCGCGCGGATCGTCGACCTGCAGGTCGCCCTGCTCGCAAAGCGCCTGCTGGACCGGCGGCTCACGCTGACCGTGACCGATGCGGCGCGGGAGTGGCTGACGCTGACCGGGTTCGATCCGGTGTACGGCGCGCGGCCGCTGCGCCGGCTGGTGCAGAAGGCGATCGGCGACCAGCTCGCCCGGGCGCTGCTGGCCGCCGAGGTCCGCGACGGTGACGAGGTCGTGGTCGACCTCAACCTCGACGGCGGCGGGCTCACGGTCCGGCCCGCCGTGCGGGTCCCTGGCGACACCGGTGGCGACCTGCGGTGGAGTAAAGCGCGGTAGCCGCTGGTCTCCGGCCGCGCCGGGCTGAGCGGGTGGGGTCAGCGGACCCTCGGGTAGCGGATGCCGCTCAGCGGCTGACCAGCTCGGTCCTTGCCTGGCGGACGTCCACCACGGTTGGTGGTCCCTGGGCGTACGCCGGTTGAGCGGACGCGGCCCGACGTGGTCATCACCGACCTGCAGATGCCCGGGCTCGACGGCGTCGCCGCCACCCGTGAGTTGCACGCCCGGGCGCCCGGAATCGCCGTGCTCGTGCTGTCGCCGGCCGGCTGCACCTGTCAGAGAAGACGGTCCGCAACCACCTGTCGGCGCTGCTGGTCAAGGTCGGGGTGAACGACCGGGTCGCCCTCGTCGTCGCCGCTCGCGAAGCCGGCCTCGGCCGCGCCTGAAGATGTGTCCCTCACCCGACAGTCCCCACGGTGGCTCCGATGAGCCGGTCCGGCCCAACATGGAACCGGCCGAGGTGGGCACAGGCGGTGTGTGACGAGTCGTTGTAATTTCGCGTTGCCCGGTTGTACCGCAGGGCGCACGGGGTAGGCGACCGCTGAATACTGACCCGGAAGCGACCACGGAGGAAGACCATGACGGCCACCAGCACAGAGACCGACCAGCGCAGCTCGACCGGTGAACGGGGAGTGCAGAAGAAGAGCACACCCAGCCGGCTGAACACCCCGCAGGGCAAGACGGCGATCGCCGATTCCGTCGTCTCCAAGATCGCCGGCATGGCGGCCCGCGAGGTCGACGGCGTGTACAAGATGGGCGGCGGCTCGGCCCGCTCCATGAGCGCACTGCGGGAGCGCCTGCCCGGCAGCAGCGGGCCGAGCATCACTGCCGGTGTCGCGGTCGAGGTCGGCGAGACGCAGGCCGCCATCGACCTCGACCTCGTCGTGGAGTACGGCGTGGCGATCGCCGATCTGGCGCAGGGCGTCCGGCACAACGTCATCGGTGCGGTCGAGCGGATGACCGGCCTGGAGGTCACCGAGGTGAACATCGCGGTCGACGACGTGCACCTGCCGGACGAGCCGAGCGACGAGCAGCCGGAGCAGGCTCCGCGCGTCCGGTGAGCTCCCCGCCCGACCCGGCCGAGCCCGATCTGCCCCACACGGCCGATCTGGCCGATCTGGTTGCGGAGGCGGTCCTGGCCTGTCCGGTCGTGGCCGCCCTCGCCGCCGACGGGTTCGTCGCTACCTTCCTGCCGGGCCGTCGGGTCGCCGGGGTCCGCATCGCGGAGGACGTCTGTGAGGTCGCGGTCGTCCTGCACATGGGCGGCTCGCCGCTGCCCGACATGGCCGAGCAGGTCCGTCGGGCCGTCGCCCCGGTCGTCGGCGACCGCCGGGTCGACGTCGTGATCGCGGACGTCGTGATCGCCGGTGACATACCTTCGCGCGCCGAGATCGCCAGCGGTGCCGGTGCGGACCCCTCTCTCGACGAGGTCGGCGGGCGGTGACCGACCTCCGTCCGCCGCGTACGGCGCAGGAGTTCCGGCGGTTCGTCGCTGCGCACCACCCCGACCGCGGTGGTGACCCGGAGGTGTTCCGCGCCGGTGTGGCCGCCTGGCGAAGCCGTCAGGCGGGCGCGCCGTCGGTCGTCTTCTACCGCAAGCTGTCCCGTCGTGCACGCCTGGTCGCGCGGCTGCGCCGCCTTTCGTACCCGCCCCACCGGGGCGGCCCCACCTCACGGAGAGTCCGATGACCTACACCCTGCCTGCCTTGCTGCTCGGCCTGGCACTCGGTCTGGCCGCCGCTTTCGGTGGCGTGACCGCCTTCCTGATCGTCCTGGTCTTCGGGGCGGCCGGCTTGTTCGTCGGACGGGTGCTCGACGGCGCGGTCGACCTCAGCGCCTACCTGGCCGGTCGCGGCCGGCAACAAGGTTGACGGTGACCACCGAACTCGCCACGAGCCAGACCCACAGGCCGCTCGAGTCGGCTGACCGCGTGGTGCCTGCAGGCGACCGCGGACGGTTGGAGATCTCTCCACGGGCGGTCCAGCGTCTCATCGCAGCGGCCGCCGCCGAGGTCGACGCCGCCGGCGGCTCGGTGTCGCGGGTGTTCGGCCAAACGCTCGGCAGCGCAAACCCGGACGCCCTTCCCCAAGTCAAAGCCACGATCTCCGGCGACCTGGTCACTGCGGAGGTGTCCATGTCGGTGCCTTGGCCCTTTCCGGTCAGCGACGTCACCGACCGGGTGCGCAAGCGCGTCCAGAAGCAGCTGTACGCGCTTGCCGCCCTGCGGGTCAGCCACGTCGACATCA
>Ga0136624_1000552_pt1 | contig 14778 bp, 14 predicted proteins | sample AntDrymUQ4692206_2_FD_104802 | JGI IMG/M metagenome (GOLD analysis project Ga0136624, IMG submission 104802) | Polar desert sand microbial communities from Dry Valleys, Antarctica - metaG UQ469 (22.06) | ecosystem: Environmental > Terrestrial > Soil > Desert | place: Antarctica: Dry Valley... | reverse complement strand
CTTGGTGAACATGCACGGTCCCTACGCCACGGCGCTGGTGCTCGACGCCTTCAAGGAGCTCGGCTTCCACTTCGCCTCCAAGGCGGGAATCACGATCTCCAAGAACGACGTCGTGATCCCGCCTGACAAGCCGAAGATCCTCGACCGCTACGAGGGCGAGGTCGGCGAGGTCCAGGACAACTACGACATGGGCCTCATCTCCGACGAGGAGCGCAAGGAGGCCGTCGTCGAGAAGTGGACCGCCGCCACCGAGGAGGTCGGTCAGGCGATGCAGGACAACCTGCACCACCTGAACTCGATCTTCATGATGGCCAACTCCGGCGCCCGTGGCTCGTTCAAGCAGATCCGCCAGCTGGCGGGCATGCGCGGGCTCATGGCCAACCCGAAGGGCGAGATCATCGAGCGCCCGATCAAGGCCAACTTCATGGAGGGCCTGACCGTGCTCGAGTACTTCATCTCGACCCACGGCGCCCGTAAGGGCCTCGCCGACACCGCGCTGCGCACGGCCGACTCGGGCTACCTCACCCGGCGCCTGGTCGACGTCGCCCAAGACGTGATCGTGCGCGAGGAGGATTGCGGCACCGCCGAGTACATCGAGATGCCGCTGCTGCGCGACGACGGCAAGGTCAACGACAACCTGCACGGGCGTTTCGCGGCCGGGGGGTTCAAGACCAAGCGCGGCCGCTCGCTGATCGAAAAGGGCCAGCTCATCACCGGCGCCCACGCCGCCGAGGCGGTCGAGGGGTACGGAAGCGAGCAGGCACCGGTGCCGGTTCGCTCGGCGCTGAAGTGCGAGGCCGACACCGGCATCTGCCAGCGCTGCTACGGCGTGGCGCCCGCCACCGGCAAGGTGGTCGCCATCGGCGACGCGGTGGGGATCATCGCCGCCCAGTCCATCGGCGAGCCAGGCACCCAGCTCACCCTGCGCACCTTCCACACCGGCGGCGTGGCGGGCCTGGACATCACCCAGGGCCTCCCGCGCGTGGTGGAGCTGTTCGAAGCGCGCAAGCCCAAGGGCCTGGCCAACCTGGCCGAGACCGACGGCACGGCGTCGATCGAGCGCACCGAGAAGGCGCTCAAGGTCACCGTGACCGACGCCTCAGGCGAGGAGCACGCCTACTCGTTCCCCACGCGCACGCGCCTCTTCGTGGAGGAGGGCGAGCAGATCAAGTCCGGTCACCAGCTCAACGAGGGCTCGATCTACCCGCACGAGCTGCTGTCCATCCGCGGGCGCACCGACACCGAGGTCTACCTGGTGGCCGAGGTGCAGAGGGTCTATCGCTCCCAGGGCGTGGACATCGACGACAAGCACATCGAGATCATCGTGCGACAGATGATGAAGAAGGTCCGGGTGGACCAGAAGGGCGACACCACCTACCTCCCGGGCCAGTTCGTCGACCGCCACGAGATGACGCGCACGAACGCCGAGCTCCAGAAGGCCAAGAGCGAGAAGGCCCAGTTCGAGGAGATCATCCTCGGCATCACCAAGGCGTCCCTGGCCACCGACTCCTTCCTGTCGGCGGCCTCCTTCCAGGAGACCACCAAGGTGCTCACCGACGCCGCACTCGAGGGCAAGACGGACCGCCTCTACGGGCTCAAGGAGAACGTGATCATCGGCAAGCTCATCCCGGCGGCCACCGGCCTCAAGCGCTACCGCCGTCTGGAGATCGAGCCGACCGAGCCGATCAGCCGACCCGGGCCCGAGGAGCTGGGCCTGCTCGACGACTCCGACCTTGCTGCCGAGCTCGGCCTCACCGAGGACGGGGAGCTCGAGGGCTTCGGCCTGGGCGACGGGGGCAACGGCTCCGAGGTCGGCCTCGGCGAGGAGCTGGCGGATCTCCGTCCTCCGGGCGACGGCGGGGACGACACCAAGTAGATACCTCCGCGGGCATCCATGCCCGCGGTGCCGACCCGAGCTCGACCTCCGGTCTCCGGTAATTCCGCGGGCATCCATGCCCGCGGTGCCGACCCGAGCTCGACGTCCAGTCTCCGGTGAACGGCTTCCGGCTTGCCTCCACTGCGGGCGGGCCGGTTTGGCTTCGCCGTAACAGCGGGTAGAGCCAACTTTCACCTTCGTCTGGACGGGTTACCGATCTGGACGCTTGGCTCTTCAAGCGGCAGGCGCGGGGGCCGATAGGCCGAAGAGCGGTTGCGAAACCGCCCGCACCGTCTCCCTCCTTCCCCATGACCCTTCAGCTCGGCTTACTCCTCGCGCTCTTCAGCGCGCTGATCACCAACCTGAGCTTCCTCCTCAAGCACAGGGGCGCCCGCGAGGCGCCGCCGGTAACCCTGCGCCATCCGCTGCGTAGCGCCGCGGCGCTCTTTCACTCCAAGTGGTTCGCGATCGGCTGGGCCGTGGCCGTGGTGGCCTGGTGCTTCCACGTGGGCGCGCTTGCGCTCGCACCGCTCTCGGTGGTCCAGGCCGTGCTCTCGGGTGGGTTGGTCTTCCTCACCGTCCTCGCCGAGCGCTGGTTCGGATGCTCGCTGGGACGGCGCCAGTGGATGGGCGTGGGCTTCACCGCGCTCGGCCTCGTGCTGCTCACGATCACGCTTCCGAGCCACGCCGGCGACAGCTCGAGCTATTCGGTGGCCGGAATGATCGCCTTCGAGGCAAGCCTCCTGGCCGTGGGTGCCTTCCTGGTCTTCTCACCGGGGCTCGGCAACCACCAGCATCACGGCGTGCTGCTGGGCGTCGCCGCCGGCATCCTCTTCGGCGTCTCCGACGTGGCCATCAAGGCACTCACCGGCGCGGTGGGCGACTCCGGCTTCGCCGGGCTGGTCTCGCCCTGGCTGGCCACCTGCGTCCTAGCCTCGATCATTGCCTTCTACGCCTCGGCGCGCGGCCTGCAGAAGGGTGAGGCCGTCCCGGTCATCACCCTCACCAGCGCCGCCGCCAACGTTTCGGCCATCTCGGGCGGCATCCTCGTCTTCGGCGACCCGATGCCGAGCGACCCGGTCGGAATCGTCGTGCAGGGCGTGGCCTTCGTGCTGGTTATCGTGGCCGCGGCGCTCACGCCGGCGCCGCTTCGCGCTCCGAACGCACAGCCCGCCCCAGCCTGAGCCGGCGGCCTCCGCCTGAGCCGGCGGCCCCAGCCTGAGCCGGCGGCCTCCGCCTTAAGCCGGCGGCCCCAGCCTGAGCCCGCGGCCTGCGCCTAAGCCCGCCCGGCGTCCAGCCGGCCCACCCGAGTCGCTACTGCTCGTTGAGCGGCGGGACCGAGGAGGTCCTCGGCTGCCCGACTCCAAGCTCGATCGCCGTGGCGCTCGGCTCGCGCTCCCCGGGCGGCCGGCGCTCCAGCCACTCGAGGAAGGCGTTCGCCACGCGGCGGTCGAACTGCGTGCCCGCGTTGACGCGCAGCTCCTTCTTGGCGGCCTCAACTCCGATCGCCGCGCGGTAGGGGCGGTCGGCGGTCATGGCCTCGTAGGCGTCGGCCACCGCGAGGATGCGCGACTCGAGCGAGATCTCGTCGCCCTTTAACCCGCTGGGGTAGCCGGCGCCGTCGGGGCGCTCGTGGTGGCTGAGCACCCAGCCTCGGATGTCGTCGAAGGCGGTGGTGGTCAGGATGCGGGCACCGATCTCGGGATGGCGGCGCATCTCCTCCCACTCCTCGGACGTGAGCGGCCCGGGCTTGCGCAGGATCGCGTCCGAAACACCGATCTTGCCCACGTCGTGGAGGATCCCGGCTAGGCGCACGCGCTCCATCGCACCGGCCGGGAGGCCGAGCTCGGCGGCCATTGCCGAGGCGAAGCGGCCCACGCTCTGGCAGTGGCGGGCGGTGCCGGTGTCGCGGATGTCGAGCGCCTCGGCGAGGATCAGGATCGTGGCCAGGTGCACCTCGCTCTCGCGGTCGGCGCGGCCGCGGCGCTCGGCGAGGATGGCGCCGATCTCCGGGCTGTGCATCACCGTGCGGTCGCGTCCGAGCTGCTTGGCCGCGGCGACGGCCTGGCAGGCGGCGGTCAGCAGCTCCTCGCCGGTCTCCCCGTGCTCGGGGAAGCAGGCCACCCCGAAGGAGACGTTGACCGGCATCTGCAGGTCCGCGGTGTCCTCCGCGACCCCCGCCCGCAGCCGCTCGGCGACCACGTAGGCCCCGTGCTCGTCGGTGTCCGGCAAGACGAAGGCGAACTCCTGGCCGCCGATGCGCGCGGCGGCGTCCATCTTGCGCTTGGCCTGCTCCAGCGCGCCGCCGGTGCGCTCGAGGGCCAGCTCAGCGGCATCGGAGCCCAGGCGGCGGACCAGCTCGCCGAAGTGGTCGACATCCCCGACTACCATGCTCACCTTCGCACCTGAGCGCCGGGCGCGAGCGAGCTCGGAGTCCAGGTACTCCTGGAACCCGCGGCGGTTGAGCAGCCCGGTGACGAGGTCGATGCGCGAGGCCCCCGACATCTGCCTGACGAGCTCGCGCACGCGCGCACGCAGCGTCCACACGAACAGGCAGGTCATGGCCGTCATCCCGACGATCACGACCCACCAGCCCGCGGCGGGCATGCCCGGTTGCTCGGCGATCAGGACGGCGGCGTACATGACGGCAGCGAAGGCCACGTGGGCCGCCGCGGCACCGCGGGCCGAGAAGGAGCCGACGAAGAGCCCGACCCAGACGTAGAAGAGGGCGGCGACACTCGCGCCGTCGCCGGTGAAGGCAACTCCGGCGGTGATCAGGATCGTGCCGAACGCCCCGACTCCGTGGAACCACCAGTCGGGCATCCGCCGGGAGGCGAGCACCAACATGGCGCCGAGGGCCAGCGTGACCCCCGCGGTGATCGCAAGCCCCAGCTCGTCGACCTGCTCTGCGGGGCTGACGAGGACGAGCCATCCGAGCGCCAGCACCGCTCCGGCCACGAACAGCGAGCCGAGCGCCGGGCCATGCAGGAACTCGTCGCGGGAGCCGCGACCTGCCGGCTCCGAGGGCGTCCCGCCCGATGCGCAGCTCGCGCCCTTGCCATCCGTGTGGTATTGCGCCAAGGCTCGAGTGTAGGTCGGAAAAGCGCTCTTTGCGAATTGAAGCGGGTCCGTTGCTAGGATCGCCAGCCGCATGCCAAGCACCAATCAGCTCGTCCGCAAGGGCCGCAACCGCCCCAAGAAAAAGATCTCGACTCCCGGGCTGAAGTCCGGCCAGGGGCGCAAGCGCCGGGTGGCGGCCCCTCAGCGGCGCGGTGTCTGCACGCGGGTCTTCACCGTCACCCCCAAGAAGCCGAACTCGGCGCTGCGCAAGGTCGCGCGCGTGCGGCTGACCAACCAGATGGAGGTCACCGTCTACATCCCGGGCGAGGGCCACAACCTCCAGGAGCACTCGGTGGTGCTCGTCCGCGGTGGCCGGGTCAAGGACCTGCCGGGTGTGCGCTACAAGGTTGTGCGTGGAACGCTCGACGCGTCCGGCGTGAGCGAGCGAAGGAAGGCTCGCTCGCAGTACGGCACGAAGGCCAAGTAGGGGATGCCCCGCCGCGCCGCCTCGGGCTCCCGCCCGATCGACCCCGACGCCGTCCACGGCTCGCGCCTGGTCCAGCAGGTCATCAACAAGGTGATGGTCTCGGGCAAGAAGTCGCTGGCGGAGCAGATCGTCTACGACGCCCTCGAGATCCTGTCGCGCCGCTCCAACCAGGACGTCGTGCCCTCCCTGGAAGACTCGATCAAGCAGTTGACGCCGGTGCTGGAGGTGCGCTCCCGGCGCGTCGGAGGCGCCACCTACCAGGTTCCGGTCGAGGTGCCCCAGCGCCGCGCCCGCACCCTCGCCGTCCGCTGGCTGGTCGAGTTCGCGCGCAACCGCCGCGAGAAGACGATGGCCGAGCGCCTGGCGGGAGAGCTCCTCGACGCCCAGTCTCAGCAGGGCCTGGCCTACAAGCGCAAGGACGACATCTACCGGATGGCGCAGGCGAACAAGGCCTTCGCCCACTACCGCTGGTAGCAGCGGCCCGATAAGCGTCGCCTGGCGGTGTCATCGGCCGCCTCACCTGCGAAGCAGGCTTCGGCGACCTCTTCCTTGCCAGGCTCGCCTCTCGGACCGCTGCAACCAGCGATCCGCGGCTCTACCGGCGCGGGTTCGCCAGCCTGATCATGCCGCCGCCCGCCGCCAGGACGCCCGCCACGAGCTCCAGGTACAGGCCGATCCCCTTCGAGCCTCTCGCTCCCTCGAAGCTCCGGCCGATGGCTCCGGTCTCGGCGCTCTCGGGGAAGTCGCTGGCCAGGGTGATCACCACCGCCACCGCGCCGATCGCGACCAAGGCGGCCGCGGCAGGCCGGCTGGCGCCCACGCCGGCGCCCACCGCCATCGCCACGCAGAGAAGTCCGAGCAGCGCGAACGCCGGGCCGTGGCGCTCGAAGCCGCTGAGCTCACAGCGCTCGGCGAGCGCGGGGTTGGCATCGTTGATGACCTCGTAGGAGCCGCTGGCCACGTCGACCGACGTGATCGTCATGAACAGGGTCGCCACGAGCATGACGCCCGCGGCGATGCCCAGCACGGTGATCGCCAGGCCTAGCGCCGGGGAGGCTGTGGTCGTGTCCCTGGCCGCCACCCCGCGAGATCATGGCGCACGCGCGGCGGCTTCTCTCCCTTGCCGGGGGGTCCGAAAGGGCCCTCTCGGCGCCGGCGGCCTTATGCGTTCCAGAGCCTCAAACAGCGGCTTTCCTCTGCTACTCTCGCTGGTCGGTCCGGCGCACCTGCCAGCCAGCCGTCGCCGGCCGTCAAGCAACCCATATGGAGACTCTTTTCCGATAGAGAAGGCCCCTGGTAACAGCCACTGCGCAGCACCGGGCCCGGCATGGGCCTTTTTTCTGCCCGCACACCACCCACTTAGAGAACACAGATGGCACGCGAGATACCCCTCCAGAAGACCCGGAACATCGGGATCATGGCTCACATCGACGCCGGTAAGACGACGACGACCGAGCGCATCCTCTTCTACACCGGCCGCACCCACAAGATGGGCGAGGTCCACGAGGGCGCCGCGGTCATGGACTGGATGGAGCAGGAGCAGGAGCGCGGGATAACCATCACCTCCGCCGCCACGACCGCCGAGTGGCGCGACCACCGGGTGAACATCATCGACACGCCGGGGCACGTGGACTTCACGGTCGAGGTCGAGCGCTCCCTGCGCGTGCTCGACGGTGCCGTGGCCGTGTTCGACTCGGTCGCCGGGGTCGAGCCGCAGTCCGAGACCGTCTGGCGCCAGGCCGACAAGTACCGCGTCCCGCGCATCGCGTTCATCAACAAGATGGACCGAATCGGCGCCGACTTCAACGGGTCCGTGCAGAGCATGATCGACCGCCTGGGCGCCCGGCCCATCGACGTCCAGCTGCCGATCGGCGCCGAGGGCGACTTCCGCGGCGTGATCGACCTGGTTACCAACAAGGCGATCGTCTACCGCGACGACCTGGGCCAGGAGTGGGGCGAGGAGGAGATCCCCGCCGACATGGCCGACCACGCCCGCGACGCCCGCACGAAGCTCATCGAGGCCGTGGCCGACTACGACCAGGAGCTGATGGAGGACTACCTCGAGGACAAGCCGATCGAGGCCGCCCGCCTGCGCGCGGACATTCGCAAGGCGACCCTCGACATCGAGATCACCCCCGTCCTCTGCGGCTCGGCCTTCAAGAACAAGGGCGTGCAGCCGCTGCTCGACGCTGTCATCGACTACCTGCCCAGCCCGCTCGACGTCCCTCCCGTCGAGGGTCTCGAAGGCTCACAGATCCAGGACGGCGAGGCCAACCCGACCACGCGCGAGGCCGACGACGACGGGCCCTTCAGCGCCCTGGCTTTCAAGGTGATGTCAGACCCCTTCGTCGGCAAGCTCACCTACTTCCGCATCTACTCCGGCAAGCTCTCCGCGGGCTCCAGGGTGCTCAACACGATCACCGGCCGCACCGAGCGGGTGGGGCGCATCCTGATGATGCACGCCAACTCGCGCGAGGAGCAGGAGGAGATCTACGCGGGCGACATCGCCGCGGGGGTGGGCCTCAAGCAGACCTCGACCGGCGACACGCTGAGCGCCCCCGACGCCCCGGTCGTGCTCGAGACGATCAACTTCCCGGACCCGGTGGTGCACGTCTCGATCGAGCCGAAGACCAAGGCCGACCAGGAGAAGCTCGGAGTCGCCCTCGCGCGACTGGCCGAGGAGGACCCCACCTTCCAGGTGCGCAGCGACGAGGAGACCGGTCAGACCGTGATCTCCGGGATGGGCGAGCTCCATCTCGAGGTGATCGTCGAGCGCATGAAGCGGGAGTTCAACGTCGAGGCGGGCGTCGGGCGCCCGCAGGTGGCCTATCGCGAGACGGTCAGGGGTGAGGCCACGAAGGTCGAGGGCAAGTTCGTGCGCCAGACCGGCGGCTCGGGCCAGTACGGCGTGGTCTACATCAACCTCGAGCCGGCGCCGGGCGAGGGCTTTGACTTCGTGAACAAGGTCAAGGGCGGCTCGGTGCCGAGCGAGTTCATCCCCGCCGTCGAGAAAGGCATCGAGGAGGCGCTGGAGTCCGGCGTCAAGGCGGGCTTCCCCATGGTCGATGTCCGCGCGACGCTCACAGACGGCAAGTACCACGACACCGACTCGAGCGAGATCGCCTTCAAGATCGCCGGCTCGCTGGCGCTCAAGGAAGCCGCCAAGCGCGCGAAGCCCGTGCTGCTCGAGCCGGTCATGGCCGTGGAGGTCGTGACCCCCGACGACTTCCTGGGCACGGTCATCGGCGACCTGTCCAGCCGCCGCGGGCGGGTGGAGGACCAGGAGCGGCGCGGCAACGCCATCGCCGTCCAGGCCAGCGTGCCGCTGTCCTCCATGTTCGGCTACGCCACGGACCTGCGCTCCAACACGCAGGGCCGTGCCAACTACACGATGCAGTTCGACCGTTACGAAGAAGTGCCGTCGAACATCGCGGAAGAGATAACCCAGAGCCGCACGGGAGAGCCCGTCGGCGCTGCCAGCTAGGCGATGACTAGGTAAGCTGGCCAGTCTTCAAGAAAGGAACGGCAGAGAGTGGCGAAGGAGAAGTTCGAGCGCGACAAGCCGCACGTGAACGTCGGCACCATCGGTCATATCGACCACGGCAAGACGACCCTCACGGCGGCCATCACCAAGGTCCTGTCCGAGAAGGTCGGCGGTCAGGCGCGCAGCTTCGAGGAGATCGACAACGCTCCCGAGGAGCGGGAGCGCGGGATCACGATCGCCACGTCGCACGTGGAGTACGAGACGGAGAACCGTCACTACGCCCATGTGGACTGCCCGGGCCACGCCGACTACGTCAAGAACATGATCACCGGCGCCGCGCAGATGGACGGCGCGATCCTGGTGGTCTCGGCGGCTGACGGGCCCATGCCCCAGACGCGTGAGCACATCCTGCTCGCCCGTCAGGTGGGCGTGCCCTACATCGTGGTCTTCCTCAACAAGACCGATCAAGTCGACGACGACGAGCTGCTGGAGCTGGTCGAGGTCGAGGTCCGCGAGCTGCTCTCCGAGTACAAGTTCCCGGGTGACGACATTCCCGTCGTCCAGGGCTCGGCGCTGAAGGCACTCGATGGAGACCAGGAGCACGTGGACAAGATCCTCGAGCTCGCCGGGCACCTCGACACCTATATCCCCGAGCCCGAGCGTCCGCTCGACCTGCCGTTCCTGATGCCGGTCGAGGACGTCTTCTCGATCACCGGCCGCGGCACGGTCGCCACCGGCCGCGTCGAGCAGGGCAAGGTCAACACGGGCGATGACGTCGAGATCGTGGGCATCAAGGAGCAGACCGACCGCACGGTGGTCACCGGGGTCGAGATGTTCCGCAAGCTGCTCGACGAGGGCCGGGCGGGCGACAACATCGGCGCTCTGCTGCGTGGCACCAAGCGCGAGGACATCGAGCGCGGCCAGGTGCTCTGCAAGCCGGGCTCGATCACCCCGCACACCAAGTTCGAGGCCGAGGTCTACTGCCTCAAGAAGGAGGAGGGTGGCCGTCACACGCCGTTCTTCTCGGGCTACCGCCCACAGTTCTATTTCCGCACCACCGACGTCACCGGAGTGGCCAACCTGCCCGAGGGCACGGAGATGGTCATGCCCGGCGACAACGTCACGATGTCGATCGAGCTCATCCAGCCGATCGCCATGGACCAAGGCCTGCGCTTCGCCATTCGCGAGGGCGGCCGCACCGTCGGCTCGGGGGTGGTCACCAGCATCACCGAGTAGCGAGCTTCGACAGAGCTACTTCCCGGGGGCGGGCGCCGTAACGGCCCGCCCCCACGCACGTTCATTCACGCATGGCAACTCTCACTCAGAACAAGATCCGCATCCGGCTCAAGGCCTACGACCACTCGGCGATCGAGGTGGCGGCCAAGGAGATCGTGGACACGGCTGCCCGCACCGGCGCATCGGTGTCCGGGCCCGTGCCCCTGCCCACCGAGAAGAACGTCTACTGCGTGATTCGCTCGCCGTTCAAGGACAAGGACTCGCGCGAGCACTTCGAGATCCGCACGCACAAGCGGCTGATCGACATCCTGCAGCCCACGCCGAAGACCGTCGACTCGCTCCAGCGCCTCGACGCGCTCCCCGCGGGCGTCGACATCCAGATTCAACTCATTTGATGGCCGGGCTGTTGGGACGCAAGCTGGGGATGACGCAGGTCTTCGACCCCGAGGACGGCCACGTCGAGCGCGTGACCGTGATCGAGGCCGGGCCCTGCCACGTCACCGCCATCCGCCACGCCGAGCGCGACGGCTACGACGCCGTGCAGCTCGCTTTCGGCGAGGTGCGCGAGAAGGCGCTGAACAAGCCGCTGCTGGGGCACCTCAAGAAGGCCGACGTGCCGGTGCTGCGCCACCTGTGCGAGTTCCGCGGCGTGTCCGAGGATGCAAAGGTCGGGCTTGAGGTCAAGGTCGACCAGGTCTTCGAGAAGGGCCAAACCGTGAAGGTCTCCGGCGTCTCGAAGGGCAAGGGCTTCGCGGGCACGATCAAGCGCCACAACTTCTCCCGCGGCCCCGTCTCCCACGGGTCTCACAACGTCCGCGCGCCGGGCTCGATCGGCGCTTCGGCCACCCCCTCGCGTGTGTTCAAGGGCATCCGCGGGCCGGGCCAGATGGGCAACAAGCAGGTCACCCAGCGCGGCCTGGAGATCGTCGACGTGCGCGCCGATGACAATCTGCTGTTGGTTCGCGGCTCGGTGCCCGGGCCCAGGGGCGCAATCGTGCAGATCAGAGAGGACGCTTAGGTGGCCCCTCCTGTCATCACCGACCCGTTTGGCGGCGCCTGGACGCGCCTGGCGTCGCCCGCGATGCTCGCCAATGCTTCGGCATTGGCTCCGCTCCCGGTCTTGCCAGGCCCGCCCAGTCGCTCGCCAAAGCGGGCCGCTGATTCCAGGAGGGACCACTGATGGCCACGGCTCCGTTCATCGGTGGCAAGAAGGGCGGCGTGGACCTCGACGGCGAGGTGTTCGGCGAGGGCTTCCACGAGCCGCTCGTGCACGAGTGCGTGCGCGCCGAGCTGGCCGCGCGCCGCCAGGGCTCGGCCTCCACCCTCACGCGCGGGGAGATCGCCATGACCGGCGCCAAGGCCTGGCGCCAGAAAGGCACGGGCCGCGCGCGCGCCGGCGCCCTCTCGGTGCCCCACCGCACCGGCGGCGGCGTGGCCTTCGGTCCCAAGCCGCGCCATTACACCGTCAAGGTCAACCGCAAGGCGCGCCGACGCGCGCTGCGCTCGGCTCTCTCGCTGCACGCCGAGCGGGAGTCGCTGGCCGCGGTCGACGCGTCGGCCTACGGCGCGCCGTACACCAAGGGCGCGGCCGACGCCCTGAAGGGCCTCAAGGGCGAGGGCAGGGTGCTGGTCGTGCTGGCCGACGGCGAGGAGAACGCCGCCAAGAGCTTTCGCAACCTGGCCGCGGTCAACGTGGTCCACGTTCACTCGGTGGGCGTGGCAGACCTGCTGGGCGCCGCTCGCGTGGTCGCCTCCGAGCCCGCGCTCGAGCAACTCAGCGGGAGGGCGAAGTGAACGCCCGCCAGGTGATCATTCGCCCCGTGATCTCGGAGAAGAGCTACGCCCTGCTGGCGGCCAACAAGTACACGTTCCGGGTCATCGACAAGGCCAACAAGACCCAGGTCCGCCAAGCCGTCGAGGAGATCTTCGGCGTAAGGGTGCGCGGCGTGAGCACGGTGAACGTCAAGCCCAAGCCCAAGCGCCGCGGCTACTCCGCCGGCAAGCGCCGCCAGTGGAAGAAGGCCATCGTGACGCTGCATCCCGAAGACAGCATCGAGCTGTTCGAAGGGCAGGAGGTCGAGTAGCGATGGCCATCAAGAAGCACAAGCCGACCACTCCGGGGCGCCGTTTCGCCACCTGGTCGGACATGCCCGAGGTCACCAAGTTGGGGCCCGAGAAGTCGCTCACCGAGGGCCTTACGAAGTCCGGCGGGCGCAATGTGCACGGGCGCGTGACCGCCCGCCACCGCGGCGGCGGCGCCAAGCGCAGGTACCGCAAGATCGACTTCAAGCGTCGCAAGGACGGCGTTCGGGCTCGCGTGGCCTCGATCGAGTACGACCCAAACCGCTCCGCCCACATCGCCCTGCTGCACTACGCCGACGGCGAGAAGCGCTACATCCTCGCGCCAGCGCGGTTGAGCGTGGGGGCCACTGTGGTCTCGGGAGAGGGCGCCGACATCCAGCCCGGCAACTGCCTGCCGATGTCCGCGATGCCCACCGGCACCACGGTGCACAACGTGGAGCTCACGCCCGGTCGCGGCGGCCAGCTCGGCCGCTCGGCGGGCGCCTCGATCCAGCTCGTGGCCAAGGAGGGCAAGCATGCGACGCTGCGCCTGCCCTCCGGCGAGATGCGCATGGTGCCGGCGGTCTGCCGCGCCACGGTGGGCACCATCAGCAACGCCGATCACGAGAACCTGGTGCTGGGCAAAGCCGGGCGCTCACGGCACAAGGGCAAGCGTCCGCAGACCCGCGGTGTGGCCATGAACCCCGTCGACCACCCACACGGCGGCGGCGAGGCCCACCACACGCCGGGCGGCCACCCCCGCACCCCGTGGGGCGTGCCCACGCTCGGCTACCGCACCCGCAAGAAGCGCAAGGCCTCCGACCGCATGATCGTCCGCGACCGCAAGCGCGGCAAGAAGGGACGTAGGCGATGAGCCGCTCGTCCAAGAAGGGCCCGTGGGTCGAGGACCGCCTGATGTCGCGCATCGAGGCCATGAACGAGTCGGGCGATCGCCAGATGGTCAAGACGTGGTCTCGCGCCTCGACGATCTTCCCCGAGATGGTGGGGCACACGATCGCCGTCCACGACGGCCGCAAGCACGTGCCCGTCTTCATCTCCGAGTCCATGGTCGGCCACAAGCTCGGCGAGTTCGCGCCCACGCGGATGTTCCGCGGGCACGCCGGCGGCGACCGCGTGAGGATGCGATGAGTCCCAAGGACTCCCCCGCAGGCGACGACGACCCCAAGGCCGAGGAGGCCAAGGGCAAGGACAGCGCCGAGGCCGCCGAGGCAGAGGCCGCAGAGACCCGGCAGGAGGCCGAGGACGTGGAGGCCCCGGAGGCAGGGAGCCCCGACGCCGAAGCGCCCGAGGAGGCCGAAGGCCCTGAGGAGGCCGAGGCGTCTGAAGCGTCCGCTACCCCTGCGCAAGCCGAGGCTCCCGAAGAGCCCGACGCCGAGGAGAAGCCCAAGCGCCGCCGCCGGCGCGCGGCCGAGACCTCCACGCAGGCGTCCACGACCAAGCGCCGCGACCCGGGCGAGACCGTGAACGTCCGGGCCCGCGCACGCTACGTGCGCACCGCTCCGCGCAAGGCCCGGCTGGTCATGGACCACATCCGCGGCAAGGACGTCGAGCAGGCGCGAGCGATCCTGGCCTACGCGCCGCGGGCCGCCGCGGTGGACGTGCTGAAGCTGCTCGACTCCGCCGTCGCCAACGCGGAGAGCAACCACGAGCTCGGTCCCGACGAGCTGCGCGTGCGTCGCGCCTTCGTCGACGAGGGTCCGACCATCAAGCGCTACCGCCCGCGCGCCCTCGGCCGCGCCACGCCCATCCACAAGCGCACGAGCCACATGACCATCGAGCTGACGACGGAAGGCAAGTAATGGGGCAGAAGGTCCATCCCGAGGCGATGCGCGTCGGCTACATCCACGACTGGAAGTCGACGTGGTTCAACGAGAAGGAGTTCTCCGACTACCTCATGGAGGACATCGCGATCCGCGATCACATCGAGGGCAAGCTCAGCCACGCGGGCCTCTCCAGCATCACCATCAAGAAGAACTCGAACGAGGTCGAGGTCAACATCCACACCGCCCGGCCGGGCATCGTGATCGGCAAGTCCGGCTCGGAGGTGGACGCCCTTCGCAAGGAGCTCCACCGCATGACCAACAAGGCGGTCAAGGTGAACATCCTCGAGATCAAGCGCCCGGAGCTCGACGCCAAGCTCGTGGCGCAGTCGATCGCCGAGCAGCTCCAAAACCGCGTCGCCTTTCGGCGCGCCATGAAGCGCGCGCTCACCAGCGCCATGCGCTCGGGTGCCAAGGGCGTGAAGATCCAAGTGGGCGGACGGCTGGGCGGCGCCGAGATGGCGCGCACCGAGAGCTACTCCGACGGCCGCGTGCCGCTGCACACGCTGCGGGCGGACATCGACTACGGCTTCTTCGAGGCCAAGACCACCTTCGGTCGCATCGGCGTGAAGGTTTGGGTCAACAAGGGCGAGATCATGCCCAAGGGATTCGCGCAGGACCTGACCGAGCTCGAGGCGCCCCAGAGCGCAAGCGCCGGCCGTGGCGGAGGCCCGGGCGGCCGGCAGGGCGGCTCGGGCGGTCCCGGCGGACGCCGGGGAGGCGGCGCGGGTGG
>Ga0136624_1000551_pt1 | contig 14806 bp, 13 predicted proteins | sample AntDrymUQ4692206_2_FD_104802 | JGI IMG/M metagenome (GOLD analysis project Ga0136624, IMG submission 104802) | Polar desert sand microbial communities from Dry Valleys, Antarctica - metaG UQ469 (22.06) | ecosystem: Environmental > Terrestrial > Soil > Desert | place: Antarctica: Dry Valley... | reverse complement strand
CCGACCCCCTGAGAATCGCCCACAGCGAGTCCAGCCGGCAGCGCGATGTCGTAGCCAGATGCTCATGCATGCCACGGCTGCATGCGACCTCTGATGCCCTCATGACTCTTTGCCAACTTGAGGCGACGAAGTTGCTCCCAAGAATATTGCGACGATTCCACGAGACAGCTCCATAGGAGCGCCGCGCGACGGCGTCGGACAGCGTCTCCTGAGGAACCCTGTCGATGAAATCCGTCGCTGAACACGAGGGTGACGAGCCGACCGGCTCAGCCGGGGCGCGCGCATACAACCCGGCAACGGTGCGCTGGCGAAGCTGCTCAACTTGTCAACGGCCTCGCGGGCTTCGAAGGGGAAGAGGGCGCCCGACAACTCCACGACTCATCGAGCAGGACATCGTCGTCCAGCTGCAGCTGCAAGGGTTCGACGTCTCCGCACCGGAGTGGCAGGCCTTCGCGGGGGCCCTGGCCGTACGGCTACTCGGTTTTCGTCGGGTGGCTCATGACAGGGGTGGTGTACCGGATGGCCGCTGGCCAGGGGAAAGGCAGAGGCCTTTACGGGCCGGACAAGATCCCCCAGGACCCAGACTCGACCGCGACGACGCGCATGCCGTTGCCACGGAACTCGTTATCACCTCCATTGCGGCGTCTCGCGACAAGACGCTGACGAACACGGACGCCGATAAGCGCTGGCGCGCCTTCGGCGGTGCCAGCAACAAGACGTTTTCGTTGGCAGGTGCCTCATGAAGCTGCCCGATGTATACAGGCGCTGGCACGGCAGGAGCAGCGGTTCCGGAAACAGGGGCGCCCGCTATGCCGCTCTCGACATCGAGGCAAAGCCGTGACGCCACGTCAATACCCAAGCCGCCGCAATGGCCTCCGCAACGCTGAACCGGTTGCGTACCGAAACCGATACTACGGCTCAGGCCATAACGCCATGATGAGCAAGCCGTCAACCATCAGGCTGCTCACAGAACCGCTCGTGGTACCCGAACTCCAGCACTCGGGATTCCGGCAACTGGTGGCCAACGTGCCAGTTGAGCCGTTCAACTTGCCCCGGGGGGTGCGTCTAAATCGACGTGCGCCACTTCAGGCAACATTGTCGCCTCGAAGGAGAAGTCGGGAACCGCACGGCTGACCTGCAAAGCAGCGAACTCGCTGCGCGCCTGCTCGATCTGGTCGAGCATCCGGACCCGTTGCGTTCTGTCGTGGGAGAGCAGAGACGTAACGATCACGTCGCATAGGGCGATCGCGCCGGTGTACGAGTCGCAAAGTTCCGGCCGCTCGACGGCGGTGATGAGTGTCACGTCTGCATGCCGTGCTGCGGGCGAGAGGTATTGATCCGTCACGACGATGATCTGTGAACGTTTCCCGCGCATGTACTGCGCGGCAAATTCTGCCTCGACGTCGTAGCGACGGAAGTCGAACACCACCAGCGCCGTGGACCGCCCCGCCGAGACGATCCGGTCCGAGAGCGGCGTCGTCGACGCGGCGAGATGGTGAACGTCGCCCAGGAAGAGCTCGAGGTGGGCGTACAGGTAGTGCGACACGGCCTGGGAAAATCGTCCGCCATAGACGAAGACCTTCGAGGCCGACGTCAAAATCGCGCGGACCTGTGCCAGCGTCTCTTCGCTGAGGCGGCCCAACGTGTCGCGAACCAGCGCCATCTCGGCGTCGAGCACCCGCTCCACGAACGACGACTCCGGCACCGGCAGACTCTCCAGCTTGAACGGTGAGCTGCTGCGCCTGACGAGCTCGTCGCGGACGGTCGCCTGGAACTCGGCAAGGCCGGCGAAGCCGAGCTTGCGCACGAATCGAATGACCGACGCTGGACTGGCGTGCGCCTCTTCGGCGATGACCGCGGCGCTACGCAGGCTGCCCGACGGATAGGTCTGCACGATCCAACGGCCCACGTTGCGTTGCGCGGGCGTGAGCTGATCGAGGCTGCCGAGCACCTGGTCCACGACGGAACGCACGTTGAGGAGGGTATACACCGCCCACCAGTGATGACATGGATATTTCAGTATTGACTCATTGGGCCGCTCCTGGAATAGTCGTGCCACTTAGGCGACACGCTGCGACTGGGTGGGCGATGAGTGATGTGAGCGCGCGAGTCAAGGAGTTGCAGCAGCGCGGCGTGCGGATCGTCGCCTGCACGTTCGTCGACCTCGCCGGCGTGACTCGGGTCAAGTGCGTGCCCATAGGCCGGCTCGATCGGGCGGCAGCGCACGGGGTGGGCATCTCGGACCTGTCGGCGATCTATGCCATCGACGACCACATCACTACGACGTCCGTTTACGACTCGCCGTCGGGTGACATGCGGCTGCGCCCCGACGTGTCGGCCGCCGTGGCGCTGCACTTTGCAGACGGATGGGCGTGGGCGCCCGTCGACCAGTACAGCCAGGAGGGCGAGCACAAGCCCGATTGCCCGCGAGGCTTCACGCAGCGCGCGGCGGCAGCAGCGCAGCGGCGGGGCCTGGGCGTCCGGATGGCGTACGAGGTCGAGTTCACGTTGCTCGACGCCGCCGGCGAGCCGGCCCACCGTGGGCCCGGCTACGGCATGCGCGCGCTTACTGCTCACGAGTCGCTCGCCATGGAGCTGGTCACGGCCCTGAGCGCACAGGGCATCGAGGTGGAGCAGTTTCATCCCGAATACGCGCCCGGCCAGTTCGAGGTGTCGGTCACCCCACTGGACCCGGTCGCGGCCTGCGACCGGCTGGTGTTGCTTCGCAACACGATCACCCGCGTCGCCGGGCGTCACGACCTGACGGCGAACTTTTCACCCATCGTGCTGCCCGGCGAGGTCGGCAACGGCTGCCACGCCCACGTGAGCTTCTCGCGCGATGGGGCCAATGTGTTGACCGGTGGTGACCGCCCTGCAGGTCTCACCGCGGATGGGGAGTCACTGCTCGCCGGCATCCTGAACCGGTTGCCGGATATGCAGGCAGTGCTCGCACCCAGCGTGCAAAGTTACGAGCGCCTCCAGCCGCAGCACTGGTCCGGCTCCTTCACCGCCTGGGGGGTGGAGAACCGGGAAGCGGCGCTGCGGTTCTGTCCCGGGTCCGCGAGTCTGCGGTCCACCGGCGCCAATGCCGAGATCAAGCCCATCGACGGGACGGCGAACCCGTATCTCGTGGCGGGCTTGCTGATCATGTCGGCGCTGGCGGGACTGGCCTCGGAAGAAGAGCTGCCACCGCCCGTGCGCGTGGACCCGGCCACCATGTCAGAGGCGGATCGGGAGGCGGGACAGATTTACCGGTTGCCTCCGGACCTCGCCGCGGCGATCGAACGTGCGGAGAGATCGGCCTTCCTGTCGGACGCGTTCGGCAAGCAGTTGTTCGACGACGTGGTCGCCGTTCGTCGCTTCGAGTTGGAGCACTACGGCGACGCCGAATCTGATGTGTTGCTGGACCTTGGAAGGCGCTACGGATGACCGTCGACCTCAGCGGTGCTCACGTCGTGGACGTCCACTGCCACGGCTTCGCCGTCGATCAACTCCTGGCGCAGAGCGAAGCAGGCGTCATCGACCGCATGACTGTCATGGGCATGTGCTTTCTGTCGAGCACAACCGCCGACCCGGCTCTGGCGAACGAGGTGTGGGCCATGACGGACTCCACCGTCTTCGCAATGGCCGCCCGTCGCTGGTTGGCCCGTTACCTTGGGTGCGACGAGGTCGAGGTCGGGACGGTTCGCCGCAAGCGTCTACTAGACGACCCGACGGGATATCTGTCGGCCCTGCTGGCCGACGAGTCCATCGTGGGCCTCCTGGTAGACGACGGCTTTCCGGCGGCGCCCCGGATCGCAGCGGCGGACCTTCAGCAACTCGTCGCCACGCCGGTGCACCGGGTGGCTCGACTCGAGCCGATGATCGAGCGCGCCTGCCAGGCGAGCGGGAGCTTCTCCGCCGTCGAGGAATCCTTCCGCGCGGAGATGGATGACGCCGGCGACGCCGTTGCATACAAGACCGTCATCGCGTACCGGACCGGACTCGACGTCACGGATCCAGATCGGGATGACGTCGAGTCGGCTTTCCGCGCCTGGCGAGAATCAGGATGGACGGAGTCTCGCCAGACTTCCAAGGCCGTGCGCGATCACTTTTTGGGCGTCGCGTACGAGATAGCCGCGAGGCAGGGCGGCCGACCCATCCACATTCACTCAGGTGCCGGGGACCCGGACGTCGTCCTGGCGCATGTGCGGCCGACGAACCTGGGGCCGCTGCTGGCACGCACGAGCAGCCATCCCACCGTGTTGATCCACGGAGGCTTTCCGTGGATCGAGGATGCCGCCTACCTCGCGTCGATCTACCCCCGCGCCTACCTCGACCTCTCGCTTCACCTGCCGTGGGCGACCGTGGCGGCGGACCGGGCCATCGAGACGGCGCTGGGTCTCGTTCCGGGTTCGAAGGTCCTCTACGGCTCCGACGAGGCGTCCGAGCCCGAGGTCCTGTGGATCTCCGCGCGTCTGGGACGTAGCGCCATCACCCGTGTCCTTCAGCGCAGCGTTGACCACGACATGCTCACGACGCGACAGGCCATCGACATCGGGCATGCCGTCTTGGCCGGCAACACGCAGCGCCTGCACGGGTTGGCGGTGTGAGCAACACCACGGGCGCCGGCGCGGCGGTGGACGTCGCCCGCGTCCGGAACGCCGCGGCCGAGCGGCTGGACGACGACCTTGACCTTCTCGCCCAACTGGTGGCAATCGATTCGAGCCGGGACCGCCCGGCCGGCATCGAGGCGGTCGAGCTCGTCATCGCGGACCGGTTGGCCAGGCTTGGAGCCGTGGCCGTATGGGACGACGGCGCGGTGCCGCACGTGCTGCTGCGCCTGGCGGCCGGAGAACGTCGCGTGGTGATCGTGACACATGCCGACACGGTGTTCGCGGCGGGGACCGCCGCCGCCAGACCCTATGAGCGCGACGGCGACATCGTGCGCGGCCCTGGGGTGGTCGACATGAAGGGCGGCCTGGTGCTCGCGGTTTGTGCACTGGAGGTCCTCGCCGCGATAGGCGCCACGCATACGTCCGTGGACCTGCTGATCGTGGGCGACGAAGAGGTGCGCACCACGCCTCCGCCGTTCATGGACGTCCTTGGCACAGCCGATGCCGCCCTTGTTCTGGAATGCGGACGGCCGGGCGGGGGTTTCGTCACCTCGCGCAAGGCCGGGCTTTGGGCGAGCGTCGTCGCGACCGGCAGAGCAGCCCACTCCGGAACCTCGAAGAGTGCTGGGAGCAACGCTGTGGACGCACTCGCTGCGGAGGTCGTGCGCATCGCGGAGCTCGATCGCGACCGCCCCGATGTGAGCGTGTCGACGAGCATGTTCTCCGGCGGCACGGCTGTCAACAGCGTCCCGGCACGTGCGGAGGCGTGGTTCGACGTCCGCGCGCCGGGGTCTTTCGATCTTGCCTGGGTCTTGGCCGCCATGCGCGACTTCGACCGGCACGCCGGCATCGCCCTCGAGTTGGTGCCCACGGAGCAGTGGCCGGCCATGACGCCGACCGGTGATGCGTGGGCGCTGGCCAAGCTCTATGAGTCGCTGGCCGTCGACCTTGGTGTGGAGGCCCGGCAAGTGGCGACGGGGGGCATGTCCGACGGCTCGTGGCTGTCGGCAGCAGGCGTTCCGACGATCGACGGCTTGGGCCCGATCGGTGACGCCGATCACAGCCCGGAGGAGTGGATGCAGGTCTCGTCCTTCCCCGTTCGATCGGCAATGCTGGCCGGCTTGCTCGTCGAGCTGGAGTGGCCAGGCCCGTGGCACCAGATACTCGAATGAGGAGGCAAACGATGAAGAAGCGACTGGCGGTCCTGTTCCTGGCGCTCGCCCTGCTCCTCCCGGCGTGCGCTCAAAATGACGGGGGCGGTGAAGGCAGTGGCGCGACGGGCAGTGAAGGCGCCGGAGATTCGGAGGGCGCCGCCGAGGGTGAACCGATCATCGTGGGCTACGCGGGCGACTTCAGCGACGTGTACAGCTTCTACGACATCCCGATCCGCGATGGATTCCAGTTCGCCGTCGACGAGATCAACGCCGACGGCGGCGTGCTTGGACGCCCCTTGGAGTTGCGGACCAGCGACGGTCGCAACGACCAAGCGGTGACGCTCGAGGCGACCCAGGAGATGATCGACGAGGGTGCTTCATACCTAATTGGCACGACGGGGGATCCGTTCCTGGCCCAGGCGCAGGTCGCGTGCAGCGCCGGCATCCCGATCTCCACCGGTGACGGCACAGCGCCGACGCTGGTCGGCGACGCCGGTGACTGCGCCTTCCAGCTCGTCATGAGCGACAACCAACAGGGCGCGGCCGCCGCGGAGTACGCCCGCGAACAAGGCTACGAAAAGGCCTTCCTCGTCGGGTCGAGCGAGATCCCGTACACCAAGAACTTGCCGGGTTACTTCCGCGAGGTGTTCGAAGATGACGGTGGTGAGGTGGTCGGCGAGGCGGAGTTCCGCATCGAGTCGGCGGACTTCAGCCCTACCGTGACGCGGATCCGTAACGCCGACCCACAGCCGGATGTGATTTTCACGTCGATGTTCGTCCCGGACTCGCCGGTGTTCATGCGCCAGCTGCGCGCCGCGGGAGTCGACATCCCCGTGATCTCCACCGACGGCTCGCACGACGCGTCGTTGCTCGAGGCGGGTAAGGCGGTGGAGGGCATGACCTTCACGACGCATGGTTTGCCCGCGGACAACGAGCTCGCGGAGCTGTTCAGCGCCTATGAGGAGGCCGAGGGGTCATCTCCGGACTCGCCAGTGTTCGGCGTCGGCTACGACGAGGCGCACTTGTTGGCCCAGGCCATCGAGGACGCGGGCACTTCCGAGCCCGCCGACATCATGGCGGCGCTGGGCGAGCTCAGCGAGGTCGAGGGGTCGACTGGCACTGTGACGATGGACCCCGAGACGCGGCGCTCAGAGAAGACCATCGCAGTCGTCTCGGTAAAGGACGGCGAGTTCACGCTCGTCGACAGCCGCACGCCCGAGACGGTCCCAGACCCATGATCCAGCGGCCGGCCGGCGCCACCCTCGAGGCGAGGGGCGTCGTGAGCGGGTATGGCGCGGGCGAGGTTCTCCGCGGCGTGGACGTTGACGTCCACGCTGGGGAGGTCGTCGCGGTGCTCGGCCCCAACGGCGCGGGCAAGACAACCTTGCTCCGCACGCTGGTTGGCCTCAACAAGTTGCGCCGCGGCACCGTGACAATCGACGGCACTTCGCTTGGCAGGACCTCACCGGAGCGCGCCTTGGGTCACGGCGTCGCGCTTGTGCCAGAATCGCGGGGCATCTTCGGGGAGTTCACCGTCGAGGAGAACCTGCGCGTCGGCGGCTACCTGGAGCGCAGCGCCACGGCCGTTCGGGAACGGCTCGAGGATGCGTTTGAACGCTTCCCGATCCTTCGCGAGCGCCGGAGCCAGTCGGCCGGGACGTTGTCAGGCGGCGAGCAGCAGCAGCTTGCGATCGCGCGGGCGCTGATGAGTGACCCCAGGATCCTGCTGCTGGACGAGCCGTCGTTGGGTCTTGCCCCGCTGATCGTCGACACGGTCATGGCGCTGGTCCGCTCGCTTGCGGATGACGGCCGGGGAGTGCTGCTCGTCGAGCAACATGTCACGCAGGCGCTGGAGATGGCCGACCGGGGTTTCGTGCTCGCGGAGGGACGCGTTCGCATGTCAGGCCAGGCCGCTCAGCTCATCGACTCGGGGCTCGAGATGGCGGAGGCGTATCTCGGTGGTGTCGATGGCACCGGCTGAACTGCTGCAACAACTCGTCAACGCGCTGAGTCTAGGGTCGCTGTACGCGATGCTGGCACTGGGCCTGGCGATCGTGTTCGGCGTGATGAAGCTACTGAACTTCGCCTACGGCGAGCTCATCACCGTCTGCGCGTACGGCGTCTACGTGATGGTGAGCTCCGGGCAGAGCTTCCTGGTCGGCGCGGTCGTCGGCGTGATAGCAGCGACGGCCGTTTCCGTCCTCACCGAGCGGGTGGCGTTCAGGCCGCTGCGGGGCGCCCCGTTCATCACCGTTCTCTTCTCGTCCTTCGCGGTCGCGGTCATCATCCAGAACCTGATACGCCAACTCGTGTCGCCCCGGCCCAGGGGCTTCGCCACTCCAGGTTTCCTCGACGACCTTGTCTCGATCGGTGGGCTGAACGTCGGTGTGCTGCCCCTCATCACGATCGCGACAGCCGTCACGCTGATGGCAGGTATCGTCGCGCTGCTGCAGCGCACAAAGGTCGGCTTGGCGATGCGCGCGGCGGCACAGGACTTCGAGAACGCACGCCTCATGGGTATCTCGGCGAACCGCGTGATCCTTCTCGCCTTCGCTCTGTCGGGATTCGTCGCGGGCATTGCGGGTGTCCTTTGGGTCGCACGCACAGGCGCGGCGACTCCGGCGATGGGTTTCGTCCCTGTCCTCAAGGCCTTCGTCGCGACCGTGATCGGCGGGCTGGGGAATCTCCGCGGCGCCGTCCTGGGCGGGATGGTGCTCGGCGTCGTGGAGGTGACGTTGGTCGTGTTCCTACCCAACGGCGCGGCGCCATTCGTGGACGCCTTTGCGCTCCTCGCCGTCGTGGCTGTTCTCTACTTCCGCCCGCAAGGCCTCATCGGCGTGGCGGCGGAGGTCCGCACATGAGCGGATGGTCGCGCCTGGACCTTCTTCGCGGCGCCGTGACGTGGGTCATCCTCGGCGTGTTGCTGGGGGCTCTGCTCGTCGTGCTCAGCGTCGCCGGCACCACCAGCATGGTGCGGACGGCGACGAACTTCCTGCTGCTCGTCGGGCTCGTGGTCGGCGTGCAGGTCTTCGTCGGCAACTCCGGCATCGTCTCGTTCGGTCATGTCGCCTTCGCCGGCATCGGCGCTTACCTCACCGCGATCCTGACCATTCCCGTCGACATCCGTGAGACGGCGCTGCCGGATCTGCCCGGCTTGCTGGCGACGGCATCCCCCGGCCCCGTCGTTGCGATCCTCATCGCCGCGGTAGCGGCCGCCGTGGTCGCCCTGATTCTGGGTGGCGCCCTCACACGCATGGACGAGGCGGCGATGGCCATGGCCACCCTCGCCGTCCTGGTGATGGGACACACCGTCTTCGCCAACTGGGAGACGGTGACGCGCGGCACAATCGGTCTGTACGGCGTCCCACGCAGCATCGGCCAGATCGGGGCTCTGGCCGGAGTTCTGTGCGTCATCGCGTCGGCCCTTGCCTTCGCCGCGTCACCGACGGGCCGCAAACTGCGTGCCGTCCGTGACGACCCGACCGCGGGCGCGACGCTTGGAATCAACACCGCCCGTGTCCGGCTGGGTGGGTGGGTCGTCAGCGCCTTCCTCACGGGCCTCGCCGGGGGCCTTTGGAGCCAGTACAACCTGGCCTTCGGACCCGACCAGTTTTACTACGTCGACATGTTCACCCTGCTGTCGATGCTCGTCATCGGCGGCTTGGGATCGGTGGCGGGAGCTGTCGTCGGCGCCGCGGTCGTCACCTTGGTCAGCGAGCTGGGTCGTGAGCTCGAGGCGGGCTTGCGCCTTGGTGGTATTGCCCTGCGAGAGCTCCCTGGCGCCGGACAGCTCGCGATCGCCGTCGTGACACTGGCCCTGCTGATCCTGCGGCCAACCGGTTTGACGCGGGGCAGGGAGGCCGCGGACTGGTTCGCGCGCCGCCGCATCGAGCGATCCGGACAGGTGCGATGACCGCGCCGACCCTCGTGGCCGCATCCGTGTCGCGCTCCTTCAGCGGAGTCCGGGCATTGGAGGGCGTGGACCTGCGCCTAGACCAGGCGGAGATCCTCGGCTTGATCGGGCCCAACGGGTCTGGCAAGAGCACCCTGGTGAACGTCATCAGTGGGGCTCTTCGGCCCGATGCCGGCCGGGTGCTGCTCAACGGGGAGGACGTGACCGGTCACTCTCCGCGGGCCGTGGCGCGCAAGGGCGTGGCACGAACCTTCCAAACGGTCCGGCTGTTCCCGTCCATGACCGTTCGGGAAAACCTTCATGTCGGCGTTATCAGCGGCAACGGCGAACACCGCAACGTCGACGGCCGCGTCGACGAGCTGCTGTCGTTCGCCGACCTGCGTCCCTGGGCGCATGCGCCGGCCATGAGCATCCCGTACGGCCTGCAGCGGCGTGTCGAGGTCGCCCGCAGTCTGGCCACCCGACCTGTCTTCCTGATGCTCGACGAGCCAGCCGCCGGCTTGAACGAGGAGGAGTCGGATCAGCTGCTCGAATTGATCCGGCGCATTCACGACGGTGGCGTCGGCGTGCTCGTGATCGACCATGACCTGCGCCTGATCCTGCGGCTGTGCCATCGCGTGCACGTGCTCGTTCAGGGCCGTTCCCTCGCAGAGGGGACGCCGGCGGAGGTCCGCAGCGACCCCGCGGTGGTCGAGGCCTACATCGGCGCCCACCGTAACCCGCCACCGCCGCCCGCCGCCCCCGGGGCGAGAAGTGATCAATCCAAGACCGACGAGGAGGACCAGCAGCCGTGAGCCACCGCTACCTAATCCTTGGCGCGGGACGCCAAGGCACCGCCGCCGCCTACGACCTCGTCGTCCGGGGCGACGCGCAGACGATCGTCATCGCAGACGCCAGCGCCGAGGCCGCCAAGGCCGCCGCCGCGCGGGTGAACGCCCTGACCGGTCGGGACATGGTCCTGACGGAGCGGGTCGACGTGACCGACGTCGACGCCGTCACGAGGCTGCTGGAGCCCGCGGATGCAGCGCTGTCGGCAGTTCCGTACTGGCTGAACCTGCCGATCACCGACGCCGCGATCTCCGTCGGGACCCACCTGGCGGATCTCGGCGGGCTTCCCGAGCTGGTCCACGACCAGCTCAAGCGCGACCAGGCCGCCAAAAATGCGGCCGTCTGCATCGTCCCGGACTGCGGCCAGGTGCCGGGGACCGGTGCGAACCTCATGGCGTACGCCGTGCAGTGGTTCGACGAGCCGCGCGACGTGGTCCTGTACGACGGCGGCATCCCTCTGGACCCAAAGCCACCCTGGCACTACGAACTCGGGTTCAACATGGACGGGCTCACCAACGAGTACGACGGGGAGACGACCTACATCATCGACGGCAAGCCCGTGCAGGTCGGCTGCTTCGCCGTCGAGGAGTACGAGCTCGTCGAGTTCGGGGGTCAGTTCGGCACACTGGAGGCATTCTCCACCAATGGAGGCACCACCACCGCCGCGCAGACGCTCGGCCCGCGGGTGCGCACCCTGAAGAACAAGACGCTGCGCTACGTCGGCCACTCCGCTCAGTTCAAGGCGTTTCGCGATGCGGGCCTGTTCGAGCAGGATGCCATCACGGTCGACGGCGCCGAGGTCGTCCCACGACGGGTCTTCCACACGCTGATCGAGCCGAGAATCCGGGCGCCCAAGGGCGCGCGTGACGTCGTCCTCAACCGCATCAAGGCCTCAGGGCGCAAAGGCGGAGCCGAGACGGCGCTCGAGCTCGACGTCTTCGTTTACCCGGACGAGGACCTGGGCTTTACGGCAATGCAGAAAGCCACCGGCTGGCACGCCGCGATCGTGTGCCACCTGATGGCCAGCGGTGAGATCGACCACGGGGCGCAGCCGGTTGAAGTGGCGCTGGACCCCGCCGGCTTGCTCGACGCCTTCCGGGACCGAGGGTTCCACGTCGAGGAGCGGGTCACCACGCCGTGAACGACCTGCTCGAGCGCGACGCGCGCATCGTCGGCCAGGTCGGCAAGCTGCGGTTCTCGCCGCTCGCAGCCGCACGCGGCCGGGGGTCGTACCTGTACGACGCCGACGGCAGGGCGGTGCTCGACCTGTCGATGTGTGCGGGCGCGGCCGGGCTCGGCTACGGGCACCCTGCGATAGTCGAGGCGGTGTCGCGAGCGGTGCGCGACATGGCCGGCGCCAGTCTGCTACTGCACGCCAATCCGGATGCCGTGGCGCTGGGCGAACAACTGCTGGCGACGATGCCCGACCCCGACGACCAGCGAGTGTGGTTCGGCCACGCCGGCTCCGACGCCAACGATGCGGCAGTACGCATCGTGCAAGCCGCGACCGGACGCTCCCGGTTCATCTCGTTCATCGGGTCCTACCACGGCGGCCAGTCCGGTTCCATGGCGGTTTCGGGGCACTCTGCGATGACGCACACGCTGCCGCGCCCCGGGCTCGTGCTGCTGCCGTATCCGGACCCGTACCGCGGCCTGTTCTCCGTCGAGGAGGTCTTCCGGCTGCTCGACTTCCACCTCGAGACGGTGGCGCCCGCCGACCAGGTCGCCGCCGTGATCGTGGAGCCGATCATGTCCGACGGCGGCTTGATCGTGCCGCCCTCGGGCTTTTTCGCCGGCCTCCGTCAGCGCTGTGACCGCCACGGAATCCTGCTGATCGTCGACGAGGTGAAAGTCGGCCTGGGACGCTCCGGCACGTTCCACGCTTTCGACGCGGAGGGCATCACGCCGGATGTGGTCACGTTCGGCAAAGGGCTCGGCGGCGGTCTGCCGCTTTCGGCCGTCGTGGGGTCCGTCGACCTGATGGACATCGCCCCCGCCTTTGCCATGATGACGACCAGCGGCAACCCGGTCTCCACCGCGGCCGGCGGAGCCGTGCTGCGCACCATCGCCGACGAGGGACTCGTCGAGGCCGCGGCCACTCAGGGCAAACTGCTGCGCAACGGCATCCGGGAGTTGGCGCGCGATCACACGATCATCGGCGACGTCCGCGGCCGTGGGCTCGCCATCGGTGTCGACCTGGTTGACAACCCCGAGAGCAAGGCGCCGGCGCCCGTGACGACGGCGGCGAAGGTCATCCTGCGGTGCTACCAACTGGGTGTGCACCTGCTGTACGTCGGGCTCAGCGGCAACGTGCTGGAACTGACCCCCGCCCTGACGATCGGCGAAGAGGAGATCAGCCAGGCCATCGACGTCCTCGACGCCGCGCTCGCCGATGTCGCTGGGGGAGCGGTAACCGACGACCAGGTCGCGCCGTACATGATGTGGTGATGAGTACCGGACCCGCTACCGATCGTGTCCGCGTCCGCCGGGCACCAGGCCGGGCCGTCTACGACGAGCAGGCGGTGCACGACATCCTCGACGCCGGGATGGTCTGCCACCTCGGCTACGTCGTCGACGGTCAGCCGTACGTCGTCCCGACGCTGTACGGCCGCGACGGCAGGCGTCTCGTCCTCCACGGGTCGAGCGCCAGCCGCGCCCTCCTCACCGGGTCCACGTTGCCGGTGTGCGTGACGGTCACCCACCTCGACGGTTTGATCCTCGCACGGTCGTTGTTCAACCACTCCGCGAACTATCGGTCCGTGGTCGTCATCGGGCAGGCGAAGGTCGTCGGGGAGCAACGGGACAAGGAGGCGGCCCTTCGCGTTCTCACGGAGCACCTCGTCCCAGGTCGGTGGGAAGAGGCCCGCACACCGACCGACAAGGAATTACGTGCCACCGCGGTCCTGCAACTCGACCTCGCCGAGTGCTCGGCCAAGGTCCGCACCGGCCCACCGAACGACGACGAGGATGACCTCCGGCTCGACGTCTGGGCCGGCGAGGTCCCAATCGAACTCGTGGCGCGACGACCGGTGGCCGATCCGGGGTTGACACCGGGCATCGGCGTCCCCGCGTCGATCGCGCGCTGGGTCCCCGGCATCGAGCGGCACGAAGGACGTAGGTGACCCGGCCGCGCGTGATCGCCTTGCAACACGAGTCGGTGGCGACCCTCGGGTGGCTGGGGGACGTACTGGCTGAGCGGGGCGTCGATACCGAGGTTCGCGACATTCGCGGAGGCGACCCCCTTCCCGGCCTCGGGGAGTTCGACGTGCTGATTTCGCTGGGCGGCGACCTCTCGGCCTACGACGAGGCCACGTTCGGCTGGTTACGCCAGGAGAAGGCGCTCATCGGTGACGCGGTACGGGCGGGCGTCCCGATACTGGGCATCTGCCTCGGCGGTCAGCTGGTCGCGGATGCTACTGGTGGACGAACCCATCGGGCAGCGGAGCCGGAGGTCGGCTTCTTGCAGTTGCAGCTCACGAAGGAGGGGCGTGAAGACGCCGTCCTGCGCCACCTGGACTCTCCAGTGCTGCTATGGCACGGCGACACCTTCGACATGCCGCCGGGCGCGCAGCTGCTCGCGACGTCCGACCGCTTCGCTCAGGCGTTTCGGATCGGGTCGGCCCTCGGCCTGCAGTTCCATCCCGAGACGTCCCCGGAGATGCTCCGGACCTGGGTGTCGGCCATCGGCCGCCACCCAGTCGAAGGGCCGACCGACGGGTCGGACGAGGAAGGCAGCACCCGATTCGATGCACTCGTGCCAGACGCGGAGCGTCTCCAGACCCGTCTGCGTGACTGCACCCGCCGCATGTTCTCAGCGTGGGCGAACGAAGCGGGGCTCTAACCGGCCGTCGGAGCGCCGCCAACCCGTAATCAGTGCGATGTTCAGAGACCCGGGTGGAGTAGCAGTTCGGTGGCCGCCTCATAGGCGGCAAATTCGTTGTCACGAGTGTTGATCGAGTTCTCCACGGCGTGGTGTCTGCTGTGCCCGGCCCTGCGGGACCTGACGAGGCGGCGAGATCGAGCGTCATGAGTGGGCGTCTTGACGTCTTGTGGCCCCAACCGCCCCTCCCAGATCGTCAGCACACACAGCCAGCGGTTCAGCCGCGGAGGACGAGAAGACCTTCATCTGGCTGTAGTCGGTCGATGTGGCGTCCGCGCACGTCCGTTCTCTTTCGGAACCCGTGGCGAGATGAGCTTGACGAGTGACGAGCAGTCGAAACTGGACAACCACCGACAAGGGGTCTTGCTTCAGTTCTCGCGGTGATCTGGCCAATGGTCGGCGCGGTAGGCGGCCAGCTCTTCGGCGGCCAGTTCGT
>Ga0136624_1000550_pt1 | contig 14806 bp, 15 predicted proteins | sample AntDrymUQ4692206_2_FD_104802 | JGI IMG/M metagenome (GOLD analysis project Ga0136624, IMG submission 104802) | Polar desert sand microbial communities from Dry Valleys, Antarctica - metaG UQ469 (22.06) | ecosystem: Environmental > Terrestrial > Soil > Desert | place: Antarctica: Dry Valley... | reverse complement strand
GTGATGGCCACCGAGCGCAAGCTCGAGATCGTGCTGACCGCGCAAGCCGGCGGTCGCTCGGTCGAGCAGGTCTGCGCCGAGCAGGAGATCTCCGAGGCAGCGTTCTACGAGTGGCGCGATGTGACCCTCGCCGCCGCAGCCGAGGCGCTCGATCGGATGGAGCGCGACCCCCAGAGCCGCGCACCCAGGTCTGTTCGCTGACGGCCCGGCCTGTGCCTCACCGCCTCGGTGAGGCTGTGGCACGCCCGGCCGGTGGCGAACACGCGCAGCGCGCGTCGAGAGCCGCTCCGCGCCTGAACCGTGGCTGTGGCTAGGATCCCCGCCATGGCTCGACTCGCACTCTGGCTCGCTGTCGTCCTGTCCCTCTTCGTGATCGCCGGCTGCGGCGGAGACGACGACGGGGGCGACGCCTCCCCGCTGGGCAACGCGCTCGCCTACGCGCCCGCGGACAGCCCTTTCGTCGTCGCGATCGACACCGACGTGGAGGGCTCGCAGTTCGAGGCGATCCAGGCGATCGGCGAGCGCTTCCCCTTCGCCGACCAGGCCCGGGACGCGCTGGAGGAGACGCTCTCCGAGGAGGATCTCGACTTCGAGCAGGACCTCAAGCCCGTACTCGGCAACGAGTTCGTGGTCGCCGGGACCGACGTCCGGAGCCTCACCGACGAAGGCGACGATGATGACTTCGTGGGCGCCATCGAGGTGGGCGACCAGGAGGCGCTCGACAACTTCGTCGAGAAGTCGAACCTGGACGAGATCGGCGAGGAGAGCGGCGCGACCCTCTACGAGTCAGAGGACGGCGACATCAGCGCGGTCGACGGCGACACCTTGGTCGTGGCCGCCAGCCGCCAGCTGCTGGAGGAGGCCCTCGCACGCCACGACGGCGACGACAGCCTGAGCACCGAGGACTTCGAGAGCGGCGTCGAGGACCTGCCTGCGGAGAGCCTCGTGCGCGGCTACTTCGACGTCGCCGGGCTGATCGAGGCTGAGGAGGGTGGCGAGCAGGCCCTCGAGATCCCGTACCTCGCCGCCGCTGACACCTTCGGCTTCTCCGCCGCCGCCGAGCAAGACGCGATCTCGGTCGACTTCCGCCTCTCCACCGACGGCGAGGAGCTGAGCGAGGACGAGCTCCCCCTCGCGTCAGGGACTGAGAGCCCCGAGGTCCTGGAAGGGAAGGGCAAGATCGGCGCCGGGCTGCGCGACCCGCTTCAGATCCTGACCTTCGGCGAGAACGCCGGGCAGGCGGTCGACCCGTCCGGGTTCGGCGACTACAACACCGGCAAGGAGACGATCGAGCGGCAGATCGACGTGGACATCGAGGAGGACGTCCTGGGCCAGGCCGACGAGGTCGCCATGCGCTTCTCGCTCGACGGCACGTTCGCGCTGCGGGCGTCGCTGGAGGACGGTCCGGCCTTCAAGCGCACGCTCGACAAGCTCGGCCGCACGCTGCCCGACCTCCTGGAGAGCTCGGTGGGCGGCTCGGTGGGCTACTCGGCCGCGAACCGCAACAACGACTTCTACGCCCTGTCGCTGCCGGGCGGTGAAAGCATCGTCTACGGGGTCTTCGACGGCGCCTTCGTGCTGTCCAACGACAGCGGCGAGGCGGGCGCCCTGTCGGTCTCGGGAGAGACGAGCCCGGTCGAGGGCGCCGAGGGCGCCGTGACCATGAGGGCCGACGCCCAGGAGGTCGCGAACGCGGCGCTCCGACAGTTCGGGAGCCAGCTCGGCGTCCCGGGCGGCGGCGCAGGGGCGTCGCTGTTCACCGAGCCGCTCGGCGACCTGACCGGATTCCTCACGGCCGAGCCCGAGGCGACGACGGGCAACATCACGCTGACGTTCGACTGAGAGCCGGGCTGCGGTGCTCGCCCGGCCCGACGCGCGGGCTGCGCTCCTCGACTGAATCTGAGGCCGGCGGGGCGCCCGCGTTCAGCGCGAGGCCCACGACCGCAGCAGCGGCAGCGGATCGGTCGGCCGACCGCCGCTGTACCAGCCGCCTCCGACCCAGATCTCGAAGTGCAGGTGCGAGCCGAACGACCGTCCGGTGTGCCCGACACGGCCGATCAGCTGTCCGCCGCGCACGCGCGTGCCCTCGGGCACGGGGATCGACCCGGTCTGGAGGTGCATGAAGACGTAGTCGCGATCCACGCCGTCGCCGTCGAGCACCACGTAGTGGCCGGCGCCCGAGCCCTGGTACTGCACGGCCTGGATGACCCCGGCGACCGGCGCAACCACCGGGGTGCCCGCGGCTGCGGCGAGGTCCTGGCCCTGGTGGGCATGCCCGTTTCGTCCAGCGCCGAAGCGGCCGCCGGCGCCGCCGAAGTCAAACGGGCCCGCGATTGGGAAGTGGTGCCGCGTCCCGGGCGGTCGGCGCGCCGGCGGCCGCGCCGGCGGCGCCTTGACGGGCCCGGGCACGGTCGGTGCGTGCTTGCCGGCCTTGTGCTTGGCCCGCTTGCGCTTCGCCGGCTTGCGCTTGACGGGCTTGCGCGGCGCAGCCGGGGCGTATGCGCCGCCGCCCCCGTCGACAACGCTCGCCGCCTGCTTGGGCGCCCCGGCCCCGCTGGACTCCGAGGCGGACGCGCCGCCGGCCAGGGCGAGCGCCGTGGCGAGCGAAAGAGGGACCAGAAGGCGGCGCATTCCGAAGGAGTTCGGTTCTCGGCGTCGAACCTTGAGGGTGCGGGGACCGTGCAACGAACGGTGCAGGCACTCTGCGGTGCCGGTCCTCAGCCCGCGGCGAGGCGGGTGAGCAGCTCGAGCGCGCCGTTCTTGCTAAGCGGCTCGTTGAGGTTGCCGCACTTCGGCGACTGGACGCAGGACGGGCAGCCCGTCTGGCACGGGCACTCGCCGATCAGGCGCAGCGCGTCGCGCACGAGCTGCTCGAAGCGGTGAAAGCCGAGCCGCGTGATCCCCACCCCGCCTGGGTGGCCGTCGTAGATGAAGACCGTCGCGCAGCCCGTCTGGGCGTGGAACGCGGTGGACAGGCCGCCGATGTCCCAGCGGTCGCACATGGCGATCAGCGGCAGCACGGCGATCTGCGCGTGCTCGGCGGCGTGGAGCGATCCCTGGAGAAGGTCGAGCGGGAAGTCCTCGTCGAGCGCCATGCCCGGCAGCTCGTACCACAGCGCCTGGGTAACGAAGCGCTCCTCGGGCATGTCGAGCGCGACGAGGTCGAGCACGCTGTGGTCGCTGACGCGCTTGCGCTGGAACGCCGTGACCTGCTCGGTGACCGACACGCGACCGAAGGAGAGCGTCGCCCCCGCGACCTCGCGCACCTCTTCGACGGACTCGATGAAGGTGTCGGTGTCCTTCTTCGGCTGGGTGTACCAGTCGCAGGCGGAGGGCCTCACGATCGCGCGCCGGGCCTTGAGGTCTAGCTCCGAGACCTCGTACGAGCGCCCCATGTGCAGGTAGATGGCCCCGGGGTGCACCGCGGAGTGCGCGCGCGCTGTCTCCACCGAGCCGATCAGCTCGCCGTTCTCGGCCTCGACGACGGCGACAGAGTCGGGCGAGGACGAGCGCAGCGCGATCCGGGCGGCGGGGAAGTCCTCGCCGCGGGGCAGGTAGCGGCCCGCGCGCTCGCGCAGCAGCCCCAGCTGCACGAGCCGGCGCGCGCAGTGCTCCCAGCGCTCGCCCAGGAACTCCTCGTCCCCGGGCGAGAGCGGCAGCTCGTACGCCGCCGCGCACAGGTGCGCGAGGTGGATCTCCTCGGACTCGTAGTCGAGGATGGCCGACTCCACGGGGCGCTCCAGGAACTCCTCGGGGTGGCGGCAGAAGAACTGGTCGAGCGCGTCGGCGCCCGCGACGTACAGGGCGAGTCCGGTGTCGCGTCGGCCCGCGCGACCCCACATCTGGCGCAGGCTCGCGACCGTTCCGGGGAACGTGACGCAGATCGCGGCGTCCAGCTCGCCGACGTCGATGCCCAGCTCGAGCGCGTCGGTGGCCACGACGGCCAGCAGCTCGCCGTCGACGAGCCGACCCTCGATCTCGCGCCGCTGGGCCGGGGTGTAGCCCGCGCGGTAGGGGGCGATCAGCTCGGCGAGGTCTGCGCGGCCGCGGTCTTGGAGGCGCAGGCGGGCGAATTTGAGGATCAGCTCGACCCCGCGCCGCGAGCGCAGGAAGCAGATCGTGCGGACCTCCTTCTCGACGAGGTCGGCGAGCAGGTCTGCCGCCTCGGCGAGGGGCGAGGCGCGGGCGCCGGTGCGTTCGTCGACCAGCGGCGGGTTCCACATCGCGATGCGCCGCTCGGCGCGCGGCGCGCCGTCGCGGTCGACGAGCGCGACGTCGCAGCCCGTCAGGCGCTCGGCCAGCTCGACGGGGTTCGCGATCGTCGCGCTGGCGAGGACGAAGCGGGGCTCGGTGCCGTAGGCGAGCGCGAGGCGGCGCAGGCGGCGCAGGACGTTCGCCACGTGCGAGCCGAACACCCCGCGGTAGACGTGGGCCTCGTCCACCACGATCCACGCCAGGTTGGCAAGCACGTCGCCCCAGTGGCGGTGGTTGGGCAGCACTCCCACGTGGAGCATGTCCGGGTTGGTGAGGATCAGGTTCGAGCGCCGGCGGATCGCCCGGCGCTCCTCGCGCGGGGTGTCGCCGTCGTAGATCGCCGGGCGCAGGCCTTTCAGCTTCAGCTTCAGCAGCGCCCGCGCCTGGTCCTGGGCGAGCGCCTTGGTCGGGTAGAGGTAGAGCGCCCGCGCGGAGATGTCGTGGGTGAGCGTGTCGAGCACGGGGAGGTTGAAGGCCAGCGACTTGCCGCTCGCGGTGCCCGTCGAGACGATCGTGTGGCCGGCGTAGGCCGACTCCAGCGCGTCGGCCTGATGCGCGTAGAGACCCTCGACCCCGGTGCGCTGCAGCGCGGCCGCCAGCTCGGGGTGCAGCCGATCGGGCAGCGGCTCGGTGAGCGCATCCTGCGAGCGGATGCGCGAACGAGCGACTAGCTGCTCCCCCTCGCCTCGGTCGAGCAGCGGCTCCCACGGCATCTGCTCGAGGACGGTGGCCACCGCTGGGTGATAGTACGCACGCGACCCCGTGCCTCTGCGCTGCGTCTACACCGACCTCGACGGGACCCTGCTCGGAGCGGGCGGGTCGTTGCTCCGCGACGGCGACGGGGCGTTCACCCTGCTTGGAGCCCGCGCGCTGGAGGCCTGCCACCGGGCCGGGGTCGAGGTGGTGCTGAAGTCGGGCCGGCGCAAGGCGCAGGTGATGGAGGGCGCGCGCCTGATCGGGCAGAGCGCGTTCATCTACGAGGTCGGCTCGGGGATGGTGATCGACGGGGAGGAGACGTTCCTGACGGGGGCCTACACGGCGCCACCGGACGCGGGTCGCACCCCGCACGATCTGATCGAGGAGACCGGGGCGCCTGCGCTGCTGCTCGAGCGCCTCGACCTCGAGCTCCATTCGCCCTGGCACGTCGGCCGCTTCGTCTCGCACCTGTTCCGGGGGCGGGCCGATGTGGGCGAGGCGGCCGCGCTGCTCGAAGCGGAGGGCATCGCGGGCTTGCGGCTGGTGGACAACGGCGCTCTTGCTGACGGTCGTCGTGCGTACCACCTGATTCCCTCGACGGCCTCGAAGGCCGCCGCAGTGGAGCTGCACATGCGCGCGCGGGGGTACGCGCGTGGGGAGTGCATCGCCGTGGGGGACTCGGCCGAGGACCTGGGCGTGGCGGCGGTGGTGGGGCGGTTCTATCTGGTTGCCAACGCGCCGGCGGGCCTCGAGGCGGGGTTGGCCGACGTGACGCGTACGGAGGCTGGGCATGGGGAGGGGTTCTACGAGGCGGTCGTGCAGTCGTTGGTCGGTTGAGGAGTCACGGGCTCGCCCCGAGTGTGGGCCGTCTAACTCGGCGTATGAGCGGGTTTTCCGGCCCACGCTCCCTTCGTTGGCGCGTCAGCGCTCGGCCAGCGTCCTGCCGGCGGCCTCGAGCTCCTCGAGCGTCGTGGCCTCGGTGATCGTCGAGAGGTCGAGGATTCGCGCCTCGAACGCGTCGAGGTCGCGGGCGCCCACAACGGCGTGGCAGGCCACGCCGGACTGGCGGCAGCGCGTGGCCACCTCGCCGACGATCTTGCCCTGGAGGGTCTGCCGGTCGATGCGCCCCTCGCCGGTCACGACGAACGCCGCCTCGCGCATGCGGTCGTCGAAGCCGACCATGTCGAGCACGTAGGGCGCGCCGGCCACAAGCTTCGCGGATCGGTGCGCCCACAGCCCGCCCGACAGGCCGCCCGCGGCGCCAGTCATGGCCACGCCGCGCGGGTCCCTGGGCGCCGCGCGGGCGAGGCGCGCCAGGCGCCGCTCGAGGCGCTTCACGGTCGCCGCGTCGGCGCCCTTCTGGGGGGCGAAGACGCGCGGGGCGTTCTCCCACGGCGTGCGCACGTCGCACAGCACCTCGAGCCGCGGCGAGGCGCCGCTCTCCTCGAGCGCCTCCAGCGCCCCGGCGCCGCCGTCGGTCGTGGCCGAGCCGCCCACCGTCACGAGCACGCTCGACGCGCCGGCCTGCGCGGCGGCGGCGATCAGCTCGCCGGTCCCGTAGGAGGAAGCCGCGAACGCATCGCGCTCAGACTCCTTCACCAGCCCCAGGCCGCTCGCCTGCGCCGCCTCCACCACGGCCGTCCGACCATCCGGCAGCAGGGCAAAGGACGCTTCGACAGGGCGGCCCAGGGGGTCGTGGACGGTGGCGCCGCGCACGGAGGCGCCGAGCGCGTGCGCGATTGCCTTCATCGTCCCCTCGCCGCCGTCGGCGACAGGCAGCTCCACGGCTTCACGCCCCCCGGCGCGCATGCCTCGGGCGATCGCGCTAGCGACCTCGGCCGCGCCGAAGCTGCCCTTGAAGCTGTCGGGCGCGACGAGGACGGGGAGCGTCACGCGTCGGGGGCGGCGCGGGACGGGGAGCGTCACGCGTCGGGCGCGACGAGGACGGGGAGCGTCACGCGTCGGGGGCGGCGCGGGACGGCCGGCTCACCCGCCCGCGTCGTCGACCGCATCGCCGAACGCCGCCTCGGCCGCGTCGCCGTGGACGGTGAACACCACGCGCTCCAGCGAGCCGCCGGCGTGCCCCCGCGCGGCGCCGACCATCAGCCGCGCGGCCTCGTCGAGTGCAAACCCCCCCACGCCGGTCCCAAAGGCCACGAGCGCGAGCGAGCGGCAGCCCAGCTCGTCGGCCTTCGCGAGCGTGGCGCGCGTCGCGCGCTCGATGATCTCCGCCGAGGTCGGCCCGCCCAGCTCCATCGTCGCGGCGTGGATCACCCAGCGACAGGGCATGTCCCCTCCGCTCGTCTCCACCGCCTCGCCCAGGCCGATCGGCGCCCGTTCGTCGGACTCCTGCTGCACAGTCGGCCCACCGGCGCGGCTGATCGCCGCGGCCACCCCGCCGCCGTGCTTGAGGTCGGTGTTGGCCGCGTTCGCGATCGCGTCGACCTCGAGCTTGGTCACGTCGGCCTGCTTGACCTCCAGCTCCATGGCTACTCCTTCCGACGGTCGTGGTCGTGGTCGTGGTCGTGGTCGTGGTCGTGGTCGTGGTCGTGGTCGCGGTCGCGGTCGCGCGAGGGCTGCACCCGCTTGGGCTCGCCGGGCATCTTCGGATAGTCCGGCGGATAGGGCATGTCGCCCTCCTCGTCGCGCTCGTACATCTCCAGCAGCCTCTCCAGCGAGTGGTGGGCATCGTCGATCTCGGCGAAGCGGTCGCCCACGTCGGCGAAGCGCGCCGGCATGGAGGCGACCGTGAAGTCCTCGGGCGAGGCCTCGGGCACCTCGTCCCACGAAAGCGGCGCCGACACCGGCGCGCCCGGCTTCGCCCTGATGCTGTACGGCGAGGCGATCGTCCGGTCGCGCGCGTTCTGGTTGTAGTCGATGAACACGCGCTCGCCGCGCTCCTCCTTCCACCACTTCGTCGTGACCAGCTCGGGCATCCGGCGCGACAGCTCGCGCCCGAAGGCGATCGCTGAGTGGCGGACGTCGGTGAAGGTCCAGCGCGGCTCGACTCGCACGTAGATGTGGATCCCGCGGCCGCCGGAGGTCTTGGGAAACCCCCGCAGGCCCAGCTCGCCGAGCAGGTTGCGGGCCTCCGCCGCCACCGCTTTAGCCTCGGCGAAGTCCGTGCCCTCCTGCGGGTCCAGGTCGATGCGCAGCTCGTCCGGGTGGTCTACGTCGGCCCGGCGCACGGGCCAGGGGTGGAACGTGATCGTGCCCATGTGACCGCACCAGGCCACCACCGCCAGCTCGGTGGGGCAGATCTCGTCGGCGTGGCGGCCGGAGGGGAACTCGATCCGGGCCGTCTCGAGATACTCGGGAGCCCCTTTGGGCACCCGCTTCTGATAAAAGGCCTCGCCCTTGTGGCCCTCCCGCGTGGACAGGGTCATGCCCTCGAACACTCCCTTGGGCCAGCGCTCCAGGGTGGTCGGACGCTCGCGCAGCGCGCGCAGGATCCCCTCGCCCACCGCCACGTAGTACTGCACCACCTCGAGCTTCGTGATCTCCGGCGTGCGCTCGGTGGCCGGGAAGATCACCCGGTCGGCGCTCGAGACCCGCACCTCACGGCCGTCCACCTCGACCGTGGCCTCGGCCCCGGCCATCAGCCGCGCAACTGCTCCAGCAGGCACTCCGCGGGCGCCTTGTCCTCGCGCCAGCGCAGCAGGTTCGCGCCGTGGCGGATGCGGTTCCCGGTGACGTGGTCGAACGCGATCTCCACCACGAGCTCCGGGCGCAGTCCCTCCCACACCAGCTCCTCGTCGGACTTCCAGCGGCTCGGCTCGCCCGCTCCGCTCTCCCACGTGCGGTAGGGCTTCAGGACACCGAGCAGCTCGCGCTTCTCCTTGGCCTTGAAGCCCGAGGTGTGGCCCACCACCCGCAGCTCGCCCGCGTCGTCGTAGAGGCCGAGGATGAGCGAGCCCACGGTGCCCTCCTCCTTGCCCGTGCGAAAGGCCACCACGACGCAGTCGGCCGTGCGCACGCGCTTGATCTTCACCATCCCCTTGCGCTCGCCGGCCAGGTAGGCGGCCTCCTCGCGCTTGGCGATCACGCCCTCGGAGGTTCCCGTGAGCCACTGCCCGGCGTCGTCGCGGTCGGCGGCCACCGGGGTCAGCTCGACGGGGCCGAGGTCGAGCGCCTCGAGGCGCGCTCGGCGCTCGGCGTAGGGCAGCTCGAGCAGCACCTCGTCGCCGATGGCGAGCACGTCGAAGGCAACGAAGTGCGCCGGGGTCTCAGCCGCGAGGCGCTCGACGCGCGAGGCGGCCGGATGGATGCGCTGGCTGAGCAGGTCGAACTCCTGGACCCCGCCGACCACCACCAGCATCTCGCCGTCGAGCACCACGCGATCGGCGGGCATCTTGAGCAGCTGCTCGGCCACGTCGGGGAAGTAGCGGTTCATCGGCTTGCCGCCCCGGCTCTGGAGCTCGACGGCGTCACCGTCGCGAAACGCGATCGTGCGAAAGCCGTCGAACTTCGGCTCGTAGCGCCAGCCCTCGCCCTCGGGCAGCTCCTTGGCCGAGCGCGCGAGCGCCGGCTTGATCGGCGATGACAGCGGGAGGCTCATGGGCGCGGGGCGGCGCTCTGACCGCGGACGCGGCGCAGCACCAGGTCGCCGACGTCGGCCGCCAGCACCGCGTGGGTGCCACCGGGCAGGGCGCCCGCGAGCGCGCTCAACTCGCGCTTGCTGCGGGCTACCAGGCCGAGCCGGCAGCCGCGCTCGGCAAAGGCGCGGGCGAGCGCCTCGCCGATGCCGCGCGAGGCGCCCGTGAGCAGCACGTGCGTCTCTGGGCCGAGCTTCACGGCGGTAGCATGCCACCGATGGCGCACGCCGAGCACAGCGAGGCCACGGTCGCGGAGGAGGAGTACCTCCAGGTGATCTTCTGGCTGCGCGAGGCGGGCCTTCCGATGACCGGCGCGAACGTCGCGCGGGCGATGCAGGTGTCGGCGCCGACGGTGCACGAGATGATCGGGCGGCTGGAGTCCGACGGCTACGTGACGCGCGCGGCGAACAAGTCGCTCGCGTTCACCGAATCCGGCCAGGAGCACGCCGAGGGGATCGTGCGCCGCCACCGGCTGATCGAGCGCTTCCTGACCGACGTGTTCGACATCCCGTGGGACGAAGTCCACGAGGAGGCCGAGCGCCTCGAGCACTGGATGTCGCCGACCGTCGAGGAGCGGATGCTCAAGGCCATCGGCGGCGCCCAGACCTGCCCGCACGGCCACCCGATCTTCTCCGAGCGCCGCGAGCGCGGCGTGCCCCTGGCCGACGTCGAGGCGGGGGCCGAGGTGCGCGTGCTGCGCTTCGAGAACGAGGCCGAGGACCTGCTGCACTACCTGATGGACTCGGGGCTCAGGCCCGGCCTAAAGGGCACGCTGGCCGAGTCGGGCGAGGACACGGTGACCGTCGCGGCCGACGGCGCTCGGCACACCGTGACCCGCAGCGTGGCCGAGACCGTGTCGGTGGTCGCCGACCCCTCACCGCCGCCGCGAACGGCGCTGCCCGAGCAGCTCGTGTTCGCGAAGGAGCACTGGGGGCGCTAGCGCCCAACCCCCTAGAGCCCGAGCGACTTGCGCGCGCGCAGGTCGTGGAAGAGCAGCGTCGACACGACGGCCGTGTAGGTCACGGTGACGATGTCGAGCACGATCGTCCCGGCCAGGGCCACGGCCTCGCGGTCAGCTGCCTCGGCCGCGGCCCGCACCGGCGCGAGCACGAGCAGGCCGATGCCCGCCAGCAGCAGGTTCACGAGCAGCACGATTCCCGCGGTGCGCCACCACGAGCCCTGCACCGTCGAGGCGCTCGCTTCGAGGGCGCCGCGCCCCCGCTCGCCCGCGACCATCACCGCCTGGGGCACGAAGTACCAGCGCACGAGCAGGTAGATCCCGGGCAGGATCAGCGCCAGTAGGCCGAGGGCGATGCCGAGCGCGGCGAGCACGAGCGCTCCCAGCAACGGGGCGAACGCGTCGAGGGCCGCCTGAAGCGAGCGGCCGGCCCGCGGGCGCTCGCCCCTGGCGTCGTCGTCGAGGACGCCGATCACCGCCGCGGTGACGAGTGGGACGATCACGAAGAAGCTCACAGCCGTCGACACTCCGAGCTCCGCGTTCGACACCCGTGCCTCGTAGGGGCCGCTGAGCTGCTCGAGCCCGACGCCGAGCACGACCAGCTCGACGGGGATCACGATCGCCGCGCCCAGCACCAGCACGGTCTCGGGGTGGCGGAAGAAGACATTGCCGGCGTCGCGCAGGAGCTCCACGACGTCCCGCGGGCGCCCGAGGTCGAGCCCCGGACGCTCGCTCACGCGGCCGAGAGCTCGCGCCAGGCGCCGGCCAGGCGGATCACTGCTTCGTCGATCTGCTCCGGGCGCACGCCCGAGTAGGCGATCCGGAAGGAGCTCTCCCCACCTTCGAGCAGGAAGTCCGTGCCCTTGACGAACACGACGCCCGCCTCCTGTGCGCGCTCGGCCAGGCTCTGCACATCGGAGCCCTCGGGCAGCTCGACCCACAGGAAGTACCCGCCCTGGGGCACCACGAAGCGGGCCTCGGGCAGCTCGCGCTGAAGCGCAGCGCACAGCACGTCGCGACGCTCGCGCAGCGCGTTCTTGACGGTTTCGATCGAGCGCTCGATCGAACCGGAGCGGCAGAACTCGGCCACGATCGACTGGGCGACCATGTTCGGGGAGATGTAGGTGCCGGTGGCGATCCGCCGCGTCTCCGCGATCAGCTCCACTGGGCCGGCCAGGTAGCCGACCCGGATGCCCGGGCAGACCGTCTTTGAGAAGGACGACGCGTAGACCACGTTGCCGGCCTCGTCGAGCGAGAGCATGGTCGGCAGCGGCTCACCTTCGAAGCGCAGCTCGACGTAGGGGTCGTCCTCGAACAGCACGAACTCGTAGCGCTCGGCCAGCTCCACGAGCCGGTTGCGCTTGTCGAGCGATAGCGTGCAGCCGGCCGGGTTGTGGAAGTTGGGGATGATGTGGCAGAGCTTCGGGCGGGCACCCTGCTCGCACGCCGCCTCGAGCCCGTCGACGTCGATCCCGTCCTCCTGGAGCGGGATCGCGAGCAGCTCGGCGCCGAGGCCGCGCAGGGAGAGCAGCGTGCGGTCATAGCTCGGCGCCTCGACCAACACGACGTCGCCCGGCTCCACGAGCTGGGCGAACAGGAACGCGTCGGCCTGCATCGACCCGTTCGTGGCGATCACCTGGTCGGGCGCGATGCCGTGGCGCGCGGCGATCCACTCGACGAGCGGCTTGTAGCCGGCCGACGTTCCGTAGGCAAAGGCGCCGGCGGGATCTTGCGCGAACGCTCGATCGGCGGCCGCGCGCAGGTCGTCCACGGCGACGATGTCGAGCGACGGGGCGCCGCGGGCGAGGGAGATGGCCGGGGGGGCGCTCACGCGCGCCACGATACCCGCGGAGCGGTCGCCTGCGGATGCCGGTTTGGGCTCGCCGTCAGGAAGCACGCGGAGCGGCCCGCGCGAACAGCAGGACGTTGTCGCGGTAGCCCTCGCCCTCCTCGAACGGGCCCCCGCAGGTGACGAGCACCAGCACGGACGAGGGCGAGCCGCCGGGCGAGTGCGAGCCGCCGTAGACCTCCTCGGTCGGGAAGCGCTCCTTCTCCACCTGCGCGCTGCCCACGACCTCGTAGCGGTGGCGCTCGCCCCGGCGGTCGGTGACGGCGATCTCAGAGCCCGGGTCGAGGCTCGGGACGCGCGCGAAGAGCCCGGGCCCCTCGCGCCGGTCGAGGTGTCCGATGATCACGGCTCGGCCCGCCTCGCCGGGCCGGGGCCCGGCTTCGTACCAGCCGGCCCGGCCCACGTCGGGCACGCGCATAGCCCCGTCGCGCGCAGCGACAGGCTCCACCACCGCCTCGATCCCCGCCGACGGGATCGAGATCTGCGACGGCGGGGCGGGGCGGCGAGAAGGCAGCGCGGTCAACTCGGGCGGCCCGGACTGCACGGCGGCGGCCCTGGAGAGCTCGCTCGGCGCGGCGAGGGCTCGCGCCGGCTCGCTGCGGGAGCCCTGGTCGGCGCCCGACAGCAGCAGGACGATCGTCGCGGCACCAATCGCGGGGAGCCCGGCCGCCGCGAGCAGGCCCAGCCGGGCTCGTCGGCGCACCGACGTCAGCGCCGCGTGCGCCGCGAGTACAGCACGCCGCCCGTGCCCGCGGCGAGGGCCGCGGCGAGGAGCGCCGCGAGCCACGCCGGACGGCCAGCCTCCACGAGGCCGCCCTTGCCGGTGTCGGGTGCCTCCTGGGGCGCGGACGCAGAGTCCTGCAGCACCACGAACCCGGTCGGCTCGCCCCCGCTTCCGACGAGATAGGCGGTCTGCGCCGTGCCGGCCACGAGCTGGACGTCGCCCTCCTCGACGAGCGGCTCGTCCTCGCCCGGGCGGCGCACCGATATCGACGCCGCCCTCGGCTCCTCGGTGCCGTACTCGCTGGACTCGTCGAGCGCCAGCCGGCCGATCACCTCTTCGCCGAGCAGCAGCTCCGCCTCGTCGATCTCCGGCGCCGCGTGGACCATCCGCCACCGGGTCTTTCCGGGCGTGGGCTCGCCGTCGCGGATGAGCGTGATGACCTGCGTGTCACCGTTCTTGCGAGCGACGAGCGTGTATCGACCGTCGGCCTCGATCTCGGTCGCGCCGCCAAGCTGCTCGCCGTCGACGACAACGGTGGCGGTGGCCCGGGCGGAGCTCGCACCGATGTAGTCCGTGGCCTGGCCGAAGCCGACGGGATCCGAAGGCTGTCCGGCGCCGCTGAGCTGCAACTGGGCGTCCGGGCCCCCGGGAATCGCGTGCAGGAGGCGCACCTCGGTGGCGGCCATGGCCTCGGCCGCCGCGCCCGAAAGTAGGATCGACGCAAGCACCATGACGCCCGCCCCTGCCCGAGCTCGTCGCGTTCGTGCCCTCATCGTGGGGAGAGACTAACCGTGAGCGCGGACCCGACCGAAGCCAGGCTCGCCGAGCTGGACCCCGAGAGCCGTGCCCTGCTCGAGCTGTCCATGCTGCGCGGGCTCTCCGACGAGGACCTGGCCACGATGCTCGGCACCGAGCCACAGCGGGTGCGCGAGCGCCGCGAGGCGGTGCTGGGCGCCCTGGGCGCCGACTCCGAGCAGGGCCGCGCGCGGCTGGTGGCTGAGCTGCGCGGCGAGCAGGCTCCACCGCAGCGGCGCGGCGACGGGCCTCGGGCGGAGTCGGTCGAGAGCCCCCTCGGCGGGGATGTCCCGTCCGCGGAGGTCCCCGGCGACGAGCCGTCGCCGGCCCGTGGGCCGCGGCGCCCGGTATGGGCGGTGGTGGGGGGCCTGACGATCGCGGCGGTCGTCGCGCTGGTGCTCGCCCTGGGTACCAACGACGACACCGAGGAGGGGTTTACCTCTCCTGACGAGAGCGCCCAGGCCGAGCCCGAACCAGAGCCCGGCGCGGCGCCGCTCTCGGGGCCGCCGGCGACGCTGGAGGCGCTCGGCGGCACAGAGGGCCGGGCCACGGCGCAGATCGTCGTCGGGGCGCCCGCACCCAAGCTGCGCCTGGTCGTGAGCGGCCTGCCGGTCCCCGACGACGGCGGCTACGTGGTCTGGCTCTACAACTCGGTCTCCGACGCCCGCGAGCTGACCGGCTCGCGCCGCGGCGCGTTCTCGGTCTCCCCCGCGCTGCCCCCCGCCTCGGCGCAGTACCGCTTCCTCGACATCTCGCGCGAGCCCGCCGACGGCAACCGCAACCACAGCGGCGCGAGCGTCCTGCGTGCGGCGATCGAGGACGTGCCGCGGGTGTCGGAGTAGACGGGCGCTCCTACGCCCCCAGCACCTCGACAGCGATCTCCGCGACTTCGGTCGGCGTCCGGCCCACGCGCACGCCGGCGGCCTCGAGCGCCT
>Ga0136624_1000549_pt1 | contig 14811 bp, 16 predicted proteins | sample AntDrymUQ4692206_2_FD_104802 | JGI IMG/M metagenome (GOLD analysis project Ga0136624, IMG submission 104802) | Polar desert sand microbial communities from Dry Valleys, Antarctica - metaG UQ469 (22.06) | ecosystem: Environmental > Terrestrial > Soil > Desert | place: Antarctica: Dry Valley... | reverse complement strand
GAGGTACGGGTCGATGGGTGCAAGATATGAGTTAATCAACATTCGCAACAGAAAGGAGCACCAACAATGAGCGAAGAGAGACGTTACGACGCCATCGTCATCGGCACCGGGCAGGGAGGCAAGCCGCTCGCGGCGGCGCTGGCCGCGGCCGGCCACGAGACGGCGATAATAGAGCGGGGCGACGTCGGCGGCAGCTGCGTGAACGTGGGGTGCACGCCGACCAAGACGATGGTGGCCAGCGCGAAGGTGGCCTACTTCGACCGCCGTTCGGCCGATTACGGCGTCCGAAACGGCCCGGTGAGCGTGGACATGATCAAGGTGCGCCAGCGCAAGCGGGACATCGTGGAGAGTTTCCGCAGCGGCAGCGAACGCAGCATCGAGAACACCGAGGGCCTGGACCTGCTGATGAGCGAGGCCTCCTTCACCGGCCCGAAGGAGCTGGAGGTGCGACTGAACAATGGCGGAACGTCGCGACTATCCGCCGACGCCATCTTCATCAACGTCGGCGCCCGGCCCGCCGAACCGCCGATCGCCGGGCTGGATGCCGTGCCCACCCTGAACTCGACCACGATCATGGAGCTGGGCGAGGTCCCGGAGCACTTGCTCGTGCTCGGCGGTGGTTACGTGGGCCTCGAGTTCGCCCAGATGTTTGGGCGCTTCGGCAGCGAGGTCACGGTAGTGCAGCAGGGTCCGCAGCTTTTGGCCCGCGAGGACGCCGACGTGGCCGGGGCGGTGGCAGAGGTCCTGCGCGAGGACGGCGTCGAGGTGCTGCTCGAGACCAAAGCCCTCAACGCTAGGCAGACCACGGACGATGAGATCCAACTTACCGTCCGCACGCCGGACGGGGAGCGCATGCTCTCCGGCTCGCACCTGCTCGTGGCGACCGGACGACCACCCAACACCGACCTTCTGAACCTCCCCGCGGCCGGCGTCGAGACGGACGAGCGTGGCTTCGTGAAGGTGAACGAGAAGCTAGAAACCAACGTGCCGGGCATCTACGCTATAGGCGACGCGAAGGGTGGCCCCGCCTTCACCCACATCTCCTACGACGACTTCCGCATCATTCGCGCCAACCTGCTCGAGGGCAAAGAGGCAAACTTAACCGACCGCCTCTTGTCCTACACCGTCTACATCGACCCCCAGCTTGGCCGCGTGGGCTTGAGCGAAAGGGAGGCCCGCGAACAGGGCCGCGCTATCAAGGTCGCCAAGATGCCCATGAAGCACGTGGCTCGGGCACTCGAGGTCGACGAGACCAGAGGCTTCATGAAGGCTGTCGTGGACGCCGATACCGGCCAAATCCTCGGCTGTGCGGTACTCGGTATCGAGGGTGGTGAGATCATGTCCATGATGCACATAGCTATGCTGGGTGGGGTGCCGTTCACGATCCTTCGGGACGCCCCCTTCGCGCACCCCACCCTGGCGGAGTCCTTAAACAACCTGTTTTCGGAGCAAAACATCAGCGATGCAGGCCCCGCACGTGTTGCGTGATCGGCTGCGCGCGGTCGAGTTCCGGAACTCCCGAAAGGAAAGGGAAAGGGTATGCGCAACTACGATCTGGTAGTCATCGGGGGAGGAACGGCGGGGCTCGTCTCCGCTGCCGGGGCGGCGTCCTTGGGTGCCAGGGTAGCCCTCGTGGAGCGGGACAAGCTCGGGGGCGAGTGCCTCTACACCGGGTGCGTCCCCACCAAAACCCTGGTCAAAAGCGCCCGGGTGGCGAAACTCGTGGATCACGCCGAAGAGTATGGCATCAAGAGCTCCGGCGCAGAGGTGAACTTCACGGCCGTGATGGACCGGATGATGGACGCTATTCGAACCGCCGGTGAACACGACGACCCAGACCGCTTCAAAGGACTTGGCGTGGACGTCTTTCTCGGGCACGAGGCCCGCTTTACCTCCCCCGACGAGGTCGCGGTGGACGGTCGGCGCCTGGCGGCCCGGAGCACCATCATCGCCACCGGATCCTACCCTACTGCACCCCCGATAGACGGCCTCGAAGAGGTAGGGTACCTCACCAACGTCGAGGCCTTGAAGCTGCGGCGACTCCCCCGCTCGGTAGTCATCGTGGGCTCGGGCCCGATAGGCTGCGAGTTCGCCCAGATCTTTGCCCGGTTTGGCTCCGATGTTACCCTGCTCGCCTCATCCCCCCTACCACTTCCCAAGGAAGATAGCGAGATCGGCGAAGCCCTCATGCACTGCCTGGTCTCGGAAGGCGTAACCTTCCACGGCGGCTACAGGGCCAAAGAAGCCCGGATAGCAGGCGACGAAAGAGTCCTGGTGGCCCAAAACGACCGGGGTGAGGAGGTAGAAGCCAGGGGCGAGGAGATCCTGATCGCCACCGGGCGCGCTCCCACGGCGGGGAGTCTGAAGCTGGAGAACGCCGGCGTAGAGCTGGAGAAGAAAGGCCTGAAGGTAGACCAGAACCTCCGCACCACCGCCCCGAACATCTACGCCGCCGGGGACATAACGGGTAAGTACCTCTTCACCCACGTGGCCGAGTACCAGGGCCGCACCGCTCTGAGGAACGCCCTCTTCCCGATGAAGACCAAGGCCGACCACCGCGTCGTCCCCTGGACCACCTTCACCGACCCCGAGGTCGCCCGCGTCGGCCTCACCGAGCAGCAGGCCCGCGAGGAGCATGGGTACGTCAAGGTCTACCGTCAGGAGTTTGCTGGGGTAGACCGCGCTGTCACCGACGGAGAGACGACCGGGTTCGTCAAGGTAGTCACCGGCAGGCGGGGAAAGATCCTGGGGGGGCACATCATCGGTCCGGACGCGGGAAACCTGATCCACGAGCTCGTCCTCGCGATGCAGAGGAACGTTCCCATACAGTCGCTCTCCACCATGATCCACGTCTACCCAACGCTCTCACAGGCGAACCAGCGGGCCGCGGACAACTACTACCGCGAGAAACTCTTCACCGACCGTACCCGCAAGGTGTTCTCCGCCTTCTTCGGGGCCCGGCGTCTGCTCGAGCGGAGTTAATGCCCCAGTCTGGTAAGAGACCGCCGACCGGAGCGACAACAAGGCGTTGGAGAGGAGCCAAAACGATGAACCGTCAGTTAGACAGAGGCAAGGGCGTCAAGAGAAGGGGTGTGGGCAGGTTGATCGGCCTAGGTATCACCCTACTCCTCGCTCTCGTGGTGGCCCGGGTCACCGGGCTAGCCGAGTACGCCAGTCTCGAAGGCCTGAACAGCTTGAGAGATTGGATCAACGGCTTCGGGGTGGTCGCTCCCATCATTTTCGTCGTCATCTACGTAGTCGCGACCGTGGCGTTCTTGCCGGGCGCGCCTCTATCTCTGCTGGCCGGCCTAGTGTTCGGGGCGGTATGGGGCACCTTGTGGACCGTCATCGGCGCGACACTCGGAGCCACGCTGGCCTTTCTGATTGCTCGCTACGCCGCCCGCGGGCTGGTGGAGTCCTGGGCCGCGGACAATCAACGGGTCAGGAAGCTGGATGAGGGCGTCGAGAAACACGGCTGGAGGATGCTGCTCATCACCCGCCTGGTGCCCCTGTTCCCTTTCAACTTGCAGAACTACGCCTACGGCCTCACCAGGGTCGGGGTTGGCAGCTACGTACTCCTGACCTCCCTTTGCATAGTGCCTGGGGTACTGGTGTATACGCTCGCGGGCGGCTCGCTGGCGAGCGCGAAAGAAGACCTGACCAAGACCTTCGCGTATCTGGGCGTGGCGGCGGTCTTCTTCGTGCTGATCTCCCTGATCCCCAGATGGTTGCGGAGGAGAGATGGGCGATAGGCTGCTTCATTCGTGTTCAGTGCTGATCGAGTGGAGGGATTGCTGATCTTTGCAATACCCTACTCCGTACCCGCACCAGACTCATTGTTCGCGGCCGACTACGATCGGCGCCGCATCTTGTTTGGAGAGTACTGGAGGCCGCATTGGTGTACTCGCGTAGCCTCATGGAGCGACACCGGACGTGAGTAGATCTGATGACGAAGAGGAGATTCTACTTTGAAGTTTAGAGCTTTGGTGCTGGTCGTCCTAGCCGCGACACTCTCGGTGTTCATAGCCGCCTGCGGGAACACCGGCGGCGGAACAGACAATGCGGGCTCTCAGGGAGAGGACCGTTCCTTTGCAGAGCTGGAGGAAGAGGCCCGCGGCACCACCATCAATCTCTCCATATACGGTGGGGACGAGGCGATCAACGCCTACGTCGATGACTACGTGACGCCGCGCCTGAAAGAGGAGTACGGGATCACGCTTGAGCGGACCCCGCTGACCGACACCGCCGACGCCGTGAACAAGCTCCTGAACGAGAAAAGTGCTGGCAAGGAGGAAGGGACGATAGACCTCGTCTGGCTCAACGGGGAGAACTTCGCCACCGGCGCCGAGGCCGACCTGTGGTTCGGCCCCTGGGCCGAGAGGCTCCCAAACGCGGAGTACATCGACTGGGAGAGCCCGTCTATCAACCGCGACTTCGGCTACCCTGTGGAGGGCCGCGAGGCGCCGTGGGGCAAGGCCCAGTTCGTCATGATCTACGACTCCGCCAAAGTAGAGGACCCACCGAAGAGCATGGACGAGCTGCGCGACTGGACTGCGGAGAACCCCGGGCGCTTTACCTACCCCGCCCCGCCGGACTTCACCGGCAACGCCTTTGTGGAGCAGGCGCTCTACGGCACTACGGGCGAGGTCGAGCCTTTCCAGCAGCCCTTCGACCAGCAGACGTTTGACGAGAAGTCACCCGAGGTCTACGAATTTTTGAACGAGATCGAGCCGAAGCTTTGGCGCGAGGGCGAAACCTATCCGGAGTCCTCGTCCAAGCTAGACGAACTGTACCAGAACGGAGAGGTCTGGCTCTCGATGAGCTACAACCCGCAACTCGCGCAGCGCCAGATCAACAAGGGCCTCTGGCCCGAGAGCACCCGTACGTACCTCCTGGACGGCGGTACCCTGAACAACACCCACTACGTCGCCATCCCGTTTAACTCCCCGAACAAGGCCGGGGCGCAGGTTGTCGCGAACTTCCTGGAGAGCCCGGAGGCCCAGATCGCAAAGCAAGACCCGAACGGCTGGGGCGACCTCACGGCCCTGGACGTGGACCGGCTGCCCGAGGACGTGCGTAAAGAGTTCTCGGAGCCGGAAGGAGAAGCGACCCTTCCTGCCGACGAGCTTCAGGAGAACCGGTTACCGGAGGCCCGCTCGGAGTGGCTGCTGGAGCTAGAGGACGGCTGGCAGGAGAAGGTCCTCAAGGAGTAGCTTGGGCGGACGCATCAAGATAGCCCTGCTCCTCGCTCCGGCGCTGCTGGTGATCGGGGTCCTATTCGCCAGCGGACTGTTCGCCGCCGTCGTGCAGTCCCTCGGCTATATGCCCGCTATCGGGCAGACGGAGATAAGCTTCGGCGCCTACCGCGATGTCCTGACCGATGGAGATTTCCTGAACTCGTTCCTCCTGACTATCTACGTCGCAGGGGCTTCCACGGGCATCTCGACGGTCCTCGCCGTGCTGGCTGCGTTGGCTCTCAGATGGTCAAGTGAACGGCTCTCTGCCATCGTCTTCCAGCTACCGATCACGATCCCCCACCTCGTCGCAGCGGTCGGCATCGCGCTGGTCGTCTCCCAGACTGGCCTGGGCGCGCGATTCGCGGCGACTCTGGGCCTGATCGGGGAACCGGCTGAGTTCCCCGCCCTCCTCTACGACAGATACTCCGTCGGTATCATCCTCACCTACGTGTGGAAGGAGGTGCCTTTTATCGCGCTGGTCGTGCTCGCCTCCCTTCGAGGCGTCGCCGGGGAACTGGAGGACGTCGCCCGAACACTCGGGGCGAACGCGTGGCAGCGGTTCTGGTACGTGGTGTTCCCCGTGATCTCGCCGGGAATCATCGCCGCGAGCCTGATAGTCTTCGCCTTCACCTTCGGCGCCTTCGAAGTACCGTACCTGCTCGGCAAGACCTACCCGACCATCCTACCGGTGATGGCCTACAACGAGTACCGCGACATCGAACTGACCGCCCGTCCCGTAGCGATGGCGATAAACGTCCTGATCGCGCTCATCACGGCGGTCTTCGCTGCTCTCTACCTTCGGCTCGCAAAGGACCTGGGGCGTGGGTGATCCGTCGGGCAAGCGCCAGAGCAACACGGGGCTCGTGATCGTGGCGGCCCTCGTCGCGCTGCCGTTCGTGCCGCTCTTTATGTGGGCCTTTGCCGGGGAGTGGCGCTTCCCGGACCTGCTGCCGACCGAGTGGTCGCTGCGTGGCATCTCTTACCTCGCGGATCCCGGCGGGCGCGTCTTCGGGGCGACGCTCAACAGCCTCCTGATCGGAGCCTCGGTCGCCCTTGCTTCTGTGGCGATCGGAATGCCGGCGGGGATGGCTCTGGGGGGCTACGAGTGGCGCTTCAAGGGGATCGTGGTCTTCTTTATCCTCCTCCCGATACTGGTCCCCCCGCTCGCCTCGACGATGGGCATCCACCTGACCTTCATACGGCTCGGGCTCGCCGACACGGCGCTCGGGGTATTTCTTGTACATCTCGTTCCGTCGGTGCCCTATACTGCTATTATCCTAACCAGCATCTTCGCCGAACGGACCGGTGAGCTGGAAGAGGCCGCCCGCACCCTGGGAGCGAGTTCCTGGCGGGCGTTCGTCTACGTGACGCTGCCCGAAGTTGCGCCAGGGGTGGCGGTTGCGGGGCTCTTCGCTTTCCTGATCTCCTGGGGCCAGTACATCCTGACCCTCCTGATAGGGGGCGGTAACGTCGTTACCCTGCCTATGCTCCTCTTCTCCGCCGCCTCTGGCAACGATCCCGTCATAACCTCGGCCCTCGCGATCGTCTTCGCCCTGCCTGCGGTGTTCGCGCTCGTGGTCGCTCTCCGCTTCTTGAAGCCTTCGGAGACGGACGAGGGCCGTGGCTTTGTCGGATTGGGCAAGGTCTCGTGAGCACCCCCGGGCAGTTCGAGATTCTCGTTGGTAAGCTGCGGCTGCTGTATCCCCTAACCGTGGCCGAGCATCCGCCGGCCGTCCCACAGGCGCTGAGCCGCCGAGACGAAGACCATGGCGGCGAAGACCCAGGCGATGATGGAGACGTGACCGGGCAAGAGCAGGAAGAGCGTCCCCGCCACGATAGTCTCGAATCCCTCAGCCAACGAGCGGCGGAAGTGGAGACCCCGCTCCGTCAGGCGCTCCCTCTTCAGCCGCTCCAGGGTACTGGAGAGGGCCAGAAACACCGTACCGTTCAGATAGTAGGCGAAGAAGAGCACCACCAGAGCGAGACGGGCATCCGGATGCTGGATGGCGAGCGCGACGAGGAAACCACCGTAAACGAAGAAATCCGCTACGATGTCGATAAACGCGCCGAGTTCCGAGCTTTCACCGCGGAGGCGGGCTACCTCCCCGTCGAGGCCGTCCAAGAGCCGGTTAAAGAGCCAGAGGATGAGCGCCACGGTGTTGAGGCCGAAGGCTATCGCTGCCAGGCAGAGCGCGCCGATACCGAGGCTCGCCCCGGTCAGAGCGCCACCGGTGACGCCCCTCTCAGCCAGGATCCGGGCGGGCAGCTTGTAGAGAGGCTTGGCGCCCTTGCGTAGTTCCTCGTCGAGCATCCCCAGATCATAATAGCAGCGGGTGTGCGGTTCTGGTTACGAAGGGCTTAGAAGGGTGTTTGCTCAGAAGATTCCGTGCAAGGAGCGAGTACGCGTATCCGTCCAACCGCTGGTCAGCAATCCGTGGGTAGTGCTACCGTAATGCTGGGTGAGCGATGCCGGCGAGACTGGATGAAGCTCAGAAGCGAAGATGATAGCGCGCAAAGACAGCTCCAACCGGTGCGGGAGGTTCGGCCGCAAGCTTGGGCGCGGGTGGCTAGATTTGCCGGACGTCCAATGAATCTCGGCCCTCGGACCGTAGCATGGCTCAGGTTCGCGTTAGGTCTGGTGGCCTTGGCGGCGTTCGGCCTGGCGTATCTTCTCTCGGAGGGTTTCCGGTCTGAGGTTGACCAGGCCGTGGCGGCCCTGGGCCGTGGAGACGTTGATGAGCTCAGAGACTACATCCTCTCGTTCGGGGTGTGGGCGCCGGTCGTTTCGGCACTGCTGATGATCCTGCAAGCCCTCGTCGCTCCTCTTCCGGCCTTCGTACTGTCATTCGCCAACGGCCTGGCTTTCGGGACTTTCTGGGGTGGGATGCTGAGCCTGGTGAGCGCCTCCCTGGCGGCGGCCGTAAGCTTCTGGATCGCACGCCTTCTGGGTCGGGGTCCGGTCGAGGCTCTCGTCGGTCGGTCACATCTGGGGGCCACGGACCGGTGGTTCCTGCGCTGGGGCGCGTACGCGGTCCTCGTCGCGCGCCTCGTGCCCATCATCTCCTTCGACATCATCTCCTACGCAGCAGGTCTCACCCGCATGAGCTTCTGGCGGTTCATGATCGCCACGGCGGTCGGTATGGCTCCGGCGACGTTCCTCTACTCTTACCTCGGAGGGCAGGCTTCACAGTACGTTCAGGTGTTGCTGGTCGCGTTCGGCGCGGTGATAGCGGGGGCGGTAGTTGCCGCCGTTCTCCGGCGAAGGAGGCAAGGAAAACGGATACCGCTGGTCGAGACGAAAGACCGCATCGAAGAGAGTGAGGAGCATTCTGATGAGTAACCTACCGAATAGACAAGGATGGCCGCGCTCGCCCTTGAGCAGCCGTTTAGTAACGGGGAAGACCGAGACGATACCGGGTTTGCGCTCCGGCGCTCTGGTGCTCTTGGCCCCTGAGACCCTCCGTCCCAGCTTCGGCATATCACACATGGGGAGGGGTTCGTGAGCGCCACTCTCAGGTTGAGAGACCTCTCGCACCGTTACGGGAGAGTCTCCGCGCCGGCGCTTTCGCACCTCTCAGTCGAAGTGGAGCCGGGGGAGCTAGTCGCCTTTCTCGGGCCCTCGGGCTGCGGAAAGACGACGGCACTGAAGATCATAGCCGGTCTCCTGCGCCCCACGTCCGGTGACGTTCTGGTAGACGGGGACTCGGTGCTCGCTGTGCCGCCGGAGAAGCGAGGAGCCGCGATGGTCTTCCAGAAGCCTCTGCTCTTTCCACGCATGAGCGTCGCCGCAAACATCGGTTTCGGGCTCAAGATGCGAAACGTCCCGAGGGATCACGCCGACCGCCGGGTCGCCACGGCACTCCGGCGGGTACGGATGGAGGGCTTCGCGGATCGCCGTCCCGGCGAGCTGTCCGGCGGGCAGCAGCAGCGGGTCGCGCTGGCGCGCGCGCTCGTCATCGAGCCACGTCTGCTGCTTCTGGACGAACCTCTGAGCGCCCTCGACGCAAACCTCCGGGGAGAGATGCGGGAGCTGGTGCGGGAGGTGCAGGAGCAAGAAGGCTACACCACCGTCTTCGTCACACACGACCAGGAGGAGGCCGTGGTACTCGCTGACCGCATCGCCCTCCTCTTCGACGGAAAGCTACAGATGTACGACGAGCCTCAGGCCTTCTACGACCGGCCTGCGAGTCGCCGGATCGCCGGGTTCTTTGGCGCCACGAACTTTATCCACGGCCGGGCGAGAAACGGGACAGTCGAGACGCCGTTGGGCAACCTGAGCCTTGCGGAAGCGGCTCCGGCCGGAGACGTTACCCTGACGATCCGCCCCGAGGCCGTTCGCCTCAGAGGGGGTGAGAACTCCTTTTTTGCCCGGGTCACCCGGGTTGCCTACCTCGGCACCCGCATAGACTGCAGCCTCGACGCTAACGGCGTCGATCTCAGGGTAGTGTTGCCGCCTGACGCGAGGATGCGCGAGGGAGAGAAGGTTACCGTTCGGCTGCCCTCAGAGTCCCTGTGGGTACTTAGAAGCTAGAGCTTTACCAAAGGTTTGGTGTGCATCGGGGGTCAGATCGTAAGAGCGTAGCTCTGGGTGGCCGCGTGAACCTTGCCTACGCTCGTAACCGATTCATCCGGGTGGAGGTTTAGGCGACTTTCTCCGGGTCACGACCCTCTTGAGAAGCAGCCACGAGATGATCAGCAGCATGAGCCCGTGGCTGACCACAAAGAACTCCTGGCTGTGATAAAGAGGGTTGTAGTAGGAGACCGGGCTGGACCACTTCCAGTCCGAGATGGGCCAGAGAAGAGGCCGGGTGTCGTCGACGTGAGTGAGAAAGTCGGCGATGGTGTGCCCAAACCAGGCCAGCAGGAACCACAGCAGTATCCGGCGCCGGTCTCGCCTATGCACACCAAAGACCCGGTACAGGATGAGCAGCGCCACCACCGGCATGGCTGAGTGCAGCGCACTCCCCGTGCTTCCGAACGGGCCATGGAAGTAGATCGCGTCCAGCAGCTCCTCGGAGTGCATGGAGCTCCACCCCTCTCTCAGGTACGCCGTACCCACATAATAGGCGGTCCCGGCGAAGGCAGGGAGATCCGGAAAGGTAGCCCCTACGGCGCCAGCTATACCCGCGGCTCGCCCGGCCCGGACGCCGTGCTTGGCGAGAGCCCAGGTGAAGAACGCGTGCGAGTAAGTCTCCATGCAGGGCAGCCTAACCGCTCGGGGAATGGGAGGAGCGCGGTGCTCGGAACCGGCGCGAGATGGTCCACGTCACCAAGAGCAGCAAGATGCCGTGCTCGAGCATTGTAAAGGTACGAGCGTAACGCGAGCGATCCCAGTAAGAGATCGGACTCCGTAAGCGCCAAACCGAGATTGGCCACAAGATCGGACGCGCATCCTCCGCGTGGGTGAGCGCGTCGGTAAGCACGTGACCCGCCCATCCAATCAGGAAGGTGAGCAGCGGCTTGCGCAAGCTGAGCTCTTTCGAACCGAGCGCCCACAAGATCAGCAACAAGGCTCCCACGGGAAGCACCGAGTGGAGTGCTAGGTCAAGGCCTGCGAAGGAGGGTTTCGCGCACACCTCCTCGCACAACGCGGACCGGTTGATACGGCGCCACCGCGAGCCGAGCCACACCGCCCCGGCGAGCGCCGGGAGGTCCGGGAACACAGCGCCAGAGGCGCCCCCGACCGCCGCCCTGGCTTCGGAGGGAGCCGAGAGCCTGGCGGCGGCCCAGGTTAGTGCCGCGTGGGAGTAGGTGCGCACGCAAGAGATTCTATCCACTGTAGTCGATTCACGAGTGATTCTCAGAGCCCGACCGGGGCGAAGCACCGGAGCTTTCTCGAATAATCTGATCCTGCACTTCCCCGTTGTATATATTTTGATCGTGGCACCTAGCAATTCTCTGGTCTTACGTGTGAAAGGAGATGGATGCTGGGGAAACGCATTGTTCTTGCGGGGGGTGGTCACGCTCATCTGTACTCCCTGGCACGCGTGGGAGAGCTGATTCGGCTGGGCTTCGACGTCACCCTTGTGGATCGTTCACCTTACCTGTACTACTCGGGTATGGCTACGGGCGTGATCTCTGGCGCCTACGCTTCTGACGAGCATCGGATAGACATCCGCCGACTCGTGGAGGAGAGCGGAGGCAAATTCATCGAGGGCCGCATAACGCGGATCCGGACGGAGAGCAGAGAGCTTGTCCTCGAAAACGGCCAGGCGGTTCCATACGACGTGGCTTCCATGTGCCTGGGCAGCGAGGTTCCCCGATCCATCGTCTCAAAGAACGGGGCGGGGGCAGTAAGGGTCAAACCTGTTGCGAACACACTGGAGATAAGGCGTCGGCTGCTGGCACTTGGCAAGGAGCACCCACCCCGGGTGCTCGTCGTCGGCGGGGGCGCTGCTGGTTGTGAGGTGGCGGCCAACACGCTGGCGCTGCTCGGCCAACTCGGTCTCAAAGCTAAGCTCACGATAGCCCAGAGGAGCGAGTCTCTCTTGCCAAACGCCCCGATACGGGCACAGAGAAAGATCCTGAGGTTCCTGCAAGAGAGAGGCGCAAAGGTCCTTACGGGCACCATTGTCACCCGCCTCGGCGATGGTGTGGCGTGGACCTCCGACGACCGCGAGCTTCCTTGCGACCTGCTGGTCATGGCGGTCGGTGTCTCTCCTCCTAACGTGTTCCAGGACTCGCGGTTACCCACCGATGGGGCTGGCGCTTTACGGTTGGATCGACACTTACGTAGCATCGGCGACGGACGACTCTTCGGCGGGGGCGACTGTGTATCCTTCCGTGGCAAGGCCCTCCCGAAGCTCGGTGTCTTCGCGGTCCGCCAGGGACCCGTAATCTTCCGCAACCTGCAGGCCTCGCTTGCTGACTCACCGCTCCAGGAATACAGACCGCAGAAACATTACCTCTACGTGCTCAACCTCGGCGACGGTACCGGGCTCGCCGTCTATGGCCGTCTCTCCTGGCGTGGACGGCTCTCTTGGTGGCTCAAGCATCGCATAGATGAGAAGTTCATCAGAGAAAACTGCTGACAGCGACTCCCATTCGAGTGTCTAAGGCCTGTAGAGACGCACGCGTACCAGGGCTGGTCTTCACGCTAGCGCAGCCACGTGCCTTGAGCAAGCCTTGATCCCCGACACCCCATAGGTGCCTTCAATCCTTACGTTGTCGGGATGCAATCGATAAGGCCCGAACCCTGCTCGAAGCGAGAGGTAAGAAATCGGCGTGTCGGAAGGTCTGATCTGGGGCAGGCACCATATACATCAACCGACGGTACGAGGAGAGATCAGGAGATGCACCCGGAGAACGGTCGAGTAACAGCGCATACGGGGAGTGGCCTGTACACCGAGGTCACGGCGAATGGGTACTCTATGGTGGTCGATGAGCCGGCTGCGTTCGGTGGCACGGGCGCCGGACCTACGCCGTACGACTACCTGCTGGCCGCGCTCGGGGGCTGCACCGCGATGACGGTACGCATGTACGCCGATCGCAAGGGATGGCCCCTGGCTTCCGTGCGGGTACGTATGGAACACAGCAAGATCCACGCCAGAGATTGTGAGAAGTGCGAGGCCGAGAACGGGAGGATAGACCGGATCGAGCTGGAACTAGAGCTTAAAGGTCCCCTCGACGAACAGCAGCGTCGGCGGCTGGGGGAGATCGCCGAGAAGTGCCCGGTCCACCGGACGCTCGACTCGGAGGTGCTGATCGAGACCCGCGCGTAAGAAAACGGGCTTCCAGGCCGTCAGTGTCAACGATAGGGAAGCGACATTGCGGGGAGGAAGCGCCTTGACGACGACCGGCTCTCCCGACAACAGTGGGAAACACAAAGAAATCGGCATAGACAGGAGCGGCGGGTCCTCGAGAGTCGAAGGACCCCTCGCAGGCGCTCCCCCCGCTAAAGAGATGCGATCTCCATGCCACGGCCTGCCCGAAGACGTTGAGGCGCTGACCAGCGAAGCCGCAAAGGTCCTGCGCCTCAACGACATGGGAGGGTGGACGAAAGCCGCGCCGGAACTCTACCCGCACCAATGGAGTTGGGACAGCGCGTTCATCGCCATCGGCCTCGCCCACCTCGACATCCGGCGTGCCGCCAGGGAACTGGAGACGCTCTTCGCCCATCAGTGGAAGACCGGCAAGGTGCCCCACATAGTCTTCAACCAAGATGCTCCGCCCGAGAGCTACTTCCCGGGGCCGGAGCACTGGGCCTGTGCTGCGGCCTCGCCCGATGCCCCGCCCGCGCCACCCTACACGAGCTGCTTGAGCCAGCCGCCGGTACACGCCATCGCGGCCCTCCGGATCTGGGACGCAGCCAGATCAGGGCGCGAAGGAGACATCTCCTTCGCGCGAGCCTTCCTGAGGGGCATCTACCCCAGCCTCCTCTCCTGGCACCGTTACCTCCTGACCTACAGGGACCCCGAGAGCTCGGGGCTGGTGACCATCTACCATCCCTGGGGGAGCGGGACGGACAACTCTCCGCGCTGGGACGAGCCCCTTGAAGCGCTGGAGGTAGGGGACGTGGGACCCTACCCTCGCTACGATCTCCGGCACGTCGGCTCCCCCTCCCAGAGGCCCACAAACGCCGACTACGAACGCTACCTCTGGTTGATGAACCTGATAAAGCGTGCACATCACTGTGACGAAGCGAGCATCTACGAATCTCACCCTTTCCTGGTCAAGGACGTCCTCACGAGCGCCATCCTGGTGGCGGCGAACGAAGCCTTGCTAGAGATAGCCGGCCTGGTGGAAGCACACGAGGAAGAGCTAGCCTTGATCGGGGATTGGATGGTCCGGGGCCGGCGGGGGCTAGAGGGTTGCTGGGACTCCGAGCTCGGGCTTTGCCTCGACTACGACCTGAAGGCGTACAGACCCCTTCGGGTACGCACTGTCGCGGGCTTCGCCCCCCTGATCGCCGGCGGCCTGAGCAAGGAACGGCTCGGTGCTCTCCTCGAGACCCTCGATTCTCCGGCGTTTCTCGGTCACCGAGGGCTGCGCTGGCCCCTGCCGCCCTCCACCAGCCCCGACGAACCGAGGTTTCACCCCCGCAGCTACTGGCGCGGACCGACGTGGCCCGTCTTCAACTGGCTCCTCTGGTGGTCGCTAGTTCGCGCTGGCGAGCACGAGCGCGCAGAGCGGCTGAGGCAGACGGCGCTGGACCAGCTCGCCGTCCGGGGATTCGGGGAGTACTTCGACCCCTTCACCGGTCAACTCCTCGGCTCTGCAAACCAGTCGTGGACTGCCGCCGTAGCCCTGGACTGGCTGGCCCACGACCCGGCTCGGGAGAACAGAATGGCCTCGTGATCGTGCGTTTGACTTGAGTAGCACTTTTTGAGCCCAACGCATGCCGCTGTCTATACAAGAGGCCGCGCCAATAGGCGGGTAGCGAATGTATCCTCCGGGAGTGAAACGGCTGTTTGATCATCTGCAGCCAAGTCAAGTGCGAAACGTTGCCAGCCTATTGGCGCAAGCTCTAATCCTACAGTGCCACTTGTATAAACATTGGGGTATCCTCTACCTGTGGACAGGAGAGGAGAAAGATGATCGCGGATAAGAAGGTCGAAGAGCGGACCGTGGCGAG
>Ga0136624_1000548_pt1 | contig 14814 bp, 13 predicted proteins | sample AntDrymUQ4692206_2_FD_104802 | JGI IMG/M metagenome (GOLD analysis project Ga0136624, IMG submission 104802) | Polar desert sand microbial communities from Dry Valleys, Antarctica - metaG UQ469 (22.06) | ecosystem: Environmental > Terrestrial > Soil > Desert | place: Antarctica: Dry Valley... | reverse complement strand
GCAGCCGCTGAGAGAGCGACGGGCCGGGCACCTGGACCGAGCCTCGCGCAGGCACCGATCCTGGGGCCATAGAACAAGTAGCCGATGAGCGGACGGCTTGTCAGCGCTCGACCTGTCGGAAAACTGCGGTGACTACATGGTGATGTAGCTTCACTACATGGCCGCCGCGACCCCCGAGGCAGTACTGGACCAGATCCTCGAGCTCGCTGTCCTCATCAACCAGGACATGACGGGATCGTTGAAACAGCGCGGACTGACCCCTGCGCGCACGCACCTGCTGTGGGAGCTCTCGCACCGCGGCCCGTCCACGCAGCGCGAGCTCGCAGACGCGCTGCGCGTCAGCGCTCGCAACGTCACTGGCCTGGTCGATGGGCTCGAGGGCACCGGCTTCGTGACGCGGGCTGCGCATCCCTCCGACCGGCGGGCGACACTCGTGACGCTCACCGAGCACGGCGAGCAGGTGATGAGGCGCATGCGCGGGGAGCACGAGCAGTTCGCGAGCCTGCTGTTCGCTGACCTCCCGGAACGGCAACGGACCGCCTTCGCCGTCGGACTCGAGCACGTCGTGCACCGGCTCCGGACGCTCGTCGACTCGGGCGAAGCTCAGTGACCGCGTGGCGGCAGGCCGGCCGGCTCATCCGGCACGCCTTCGTCTTCGAGATCAATATCTACAAGAGCCTGCTGCGATGGGTGCTGCGCCGGCCGAGCGTCCCCCCGGGGTCCGCGCCTATCGGGTACGCCCAGATGGTCACCCCCGTCCTCGCGCTGTGGATCTTCGGGTCAGCCCTCGAGATCCCGGTCGCCCACGTCTTGGTCCCTTGGCACGGCGTGCGGATCGCCCTGATCATCCTCGGTGTATGGGGCCTGCTGTGGATGATCGGCTTCCTGGCCGGGCTACGCAGCTACCCGCACCTGCTCGACGCGGACACGCTGCGGGTGCGCAGCGGGCCCATGCACGACATCGCCATCCCGCTCGCCGCGATCGCACGTGTGAGCAGCCGCGAGAGCAGCCTGCCCTCGTCGATGTGGGTTCTACAGCCGGAGACGACGGACGCCGGCGTCCATCTCAACGTGGCCGTTTCAGGACAGGTGAACGTCCACGTGGCGCTGCGGCAGCCGCTACCGGTAATCACGCGCAAGGGCTCCATGACGATCACGGCGATCAGCTTCTGGGCCGACGCGCCGCGTCAGCTTGTTGCACGCCTGAGCAGCACGGGCACTGCCGGCGCCAAGACCTGAGCAGCGTGAGCTCGACGTGCGCAAGAGCGCAGCGGATCGCCCACAGGCTCCGACCCGTCCTCATCTGCCGCTGACCGGTGGAGGCAGCGTCGTGTAACAGCGCCGCTAGCAACCGAGCAGATGCGCCGTTCCTGACGTCAGCAGCCGGAATCCCGCTGCCGGCGGTGCGGTGCAGTAGCGGCGTTGCTCGATTGTGGATCAGCCGGCGTGCAGGTACTGGCGCACAGCGGTGCGGATGACCTCGGACACGCTCGTCTGCTCCTCGGCGGCGCGCAGGAGCAGATCACGCTTGAGCTCCGGGTCCAGACGCACCGACTCCACCGTGGCCACCGCAGAACCCATCGTCGGACGGCCTGGCTGGCGGCGCCGGAGCAGCTCCTCGACGTCGTACCCCTGCTCGGCCTGGTCGGCCATCGCCTCGACCACCTCATCGGTGATCGGGGTGCCGTCGGCCCGCTTTCCGTGGTTCACAGTCACTCTCACACTTCTGGCGGCAACAGTCGCCGGTACTTGTTCCGCATGGGCATCGCATGGATGACGGCCGGCCCCTGAGGCCGGTCGAGGACGACCAGCTCCAGGAGGTTGCCGGCTCGGTCCGGGCCCAGCACCAGGTACCGGGTCGGGTCCTCGCCAATCTCCTCGACGAGCAGCGCGCGCCTCAGGCCGTGCTGGATGTCCTCGTCCTCGACACGGTGGCGCCGTGCCGAGCGGAGTACCTCCACGCGGAGAATCGTACTACGAAACCAGGGCGAGTCTAGGTACGTCCGCGCCTCGCTTTGGGCACAGAATGAGCCGATTGCTGTGCCGTCGAAGTAGTTCGTCAGCATGCCGCTTTCCAGCAGAAGCCCAATGAATCGCGCGTCGTGCGGTTCACGCACACGAAAGCACTCGTAGACCGGCGAGGTCACCCCCGGGTCGCTCTCGAGCCACTGCCCGAAGATCCCGGCCAGGCTGTTGGGGTTCGCCTGTTCGAGGCGGCCAAGTGCCGTCCCGATGTGGGTGCCCAGGTTGTCGGTGCGGACGGTGACGTCGCGCCAGTGGGTGCCCGTCGGGACGGCGAACCGGTGGTAGTCCGCCTCAACCTCGATCGGCACGTCCTCGCCGTACTCGCTGATCGCCTGTGCGCGCTCCCAGTCGTGGGTGTCGCTGATCCACTTCCAGAACAGCATCGGGAACGTGTAGGTCTTGAAGTCGGCCGGGTCGACCGGCCCGCGCAGGGCGTTGGCGGCGTCCCACAGCCGCCGTTCCAGCTCCCCCAGCGTCACGCTCACCTGTCGTCCCCTGCCTGTGTCACGAGCCCAGTTCGCCCATCGCGCCGTCCCTCACGAGCCCAGTTCGCCCATCGCGCCGTCCCTCGGAACTGACGGTATCGAGCGGCGGCGACAGGGGTTTGATCTGTTCGACCGGGGTCGGCTGCGCCAACCGCGCCGGCAGCCAGGGGTAGGGGTCCCGAATCGGTCTCCGCGCCGCCCTTCGCGCGTCCTGGACACCTTCGAGGGCGGGCCCTGGGACGTAGTAGCGCCCCTTGGTCGCTCCGACTGGCCGGAGCAGCTCGGCCTCGACGAGCTGCTTGAGGTCGCGGCTCCCGGTGCGTTCCTCGACCTCGGCGCGCTTGAGGTAGGTGGCCCGGCGGACCCGGTAGCCCAGGGCGGCCTCGTACAGCGCGAGGCCGGCACGGTCGGGCAGGCCGTGGTCAGCCGACACTGAGTCGATCGCCGTCCACATGGCCATCGCCTGGGCGATCCGGTGTTGGAGTGTCTGTGCCTGCATGTGGTGCGCGCGGAGGTTGAAAGACACCCAGAGGGCGGCCTCGCGGTCCGGGTGCCACGCGCCGGCGCCGGTGTGCGCCAGGACGCGGTAGTAGTCGGCGGTGTTCGCTCCGAGCCACTCCTCGATGCTGGAGAACGTCGGGTCGGCCATACCGCGGCGCGCGAGGACGAGAGTCTGCAGGGCGCGCGCGAGCCGCCCGTTCCCGTCGCGGAACGGATGGATCATGACGAGGTTGAGGTGGGCCATCGCGGCCTGGACCAGTGCGTCGTCCGTGGCGTCCGTCAGGGAGTCGACGAGCTCGTCGACCAGGCTGGGGACCAGCTCGGCTTCCGGTCCCTCGTAGACCTCGACGTCGGTGGCCTCGTCGCGGACGTAGATCGGACCCGTGCGGTAGCGGCCGGGGGACTTGGCCAGGTCGTGGCCGAGCAGCATGAAGTGCATGCTGCGGATGGCGGACGCGTCGAGGACGAAGTGCTCGTCGGCTGCCATGGCCAGGACGTAGCCGAGTGTCTGCCGGTAGCCACGGATCTCGGCGAAGGTTTGTTCGTCCGCGCTCAGAGGCTCCTCGTCATCGACCGCCGCGGCGGCATCGTCGACCTCGACGACGTAACCCTCGATGCTGTTGGAACCCCGGATCGCCTGGGCCAGGGCGTGGCGACGCAGGCCGCCCGACCACCGGCGCGGCACCCGTAGGTGCTCGGCCAGCTCGGTCCGCATGGCGTGGATCTCCTCGAGGACCCGGTGGTCCTCGAGGCTGATCGACGGGGTCTGGAAGATCACGTCCTGTCCTTATGTCTCTATTCTTAGGACAAGATAGCCCGAGAAGCAGCTGCGTCGCAAGATTGGTGACATCGAGACATGTGTGCGCCCGACGGGTTCCGACCAGGGTGAAGTGCTGGCAGACCTCGCCGTCGTCATAGGCGACCAGGTGCTTGGGGTCGCTGTAAACTCACCAGCCCGGTGATCTCGACGTCGAGCCCGGTCTCTTCCTTCAGCTCACGGACGGAGGTGTCCTCGATGGTCTCGCCGTAGTCGTGGGTGCCGCCGTCGAGGCCATCAGCCGCTCAGGTGCCACCCGGAGCAGTGCAGGTGACGGCGCCGATGCTGATGCGATGAGGGACCGTGGCTTCCGCTCCTCGTGACCCACCGCGGTGACCTGGCAGAGCCCCATCGGTCGGCGCACGGCGGGTCGGGCGTGTGGCTGCCAGGGGGACGCCCGCCTCGAGCCCCGGCGAGCGTCAGCTCGTCTGCAGGTACTGCCGCACCGCATGACGCATGGGTTCGGAGACGCTGACCTTGTCCTGCGCAACGCGGATCAGCAGGTCGAGCTTGTGCTCGGGGTCCAGGCGGACCGACTCGACCGAGGACGGAGCCGAGCCCATCGCGGGCCTCCCGGTCCTGCTCCGCCGCTGCAGCCAGATGCTCGACGTCGTAGCCGCGCTCCGCCTCATCCGCCAGCGCCTCGATCACCTGCTCGGTGACCGGGGTGCCGTCCGACCTGGTCCCATGGGTGTTCATGACCGCTCCTCCGACAAGCGCCGGTACTTGCTCCGCATAGACATCGCGTGGATCCCCGCTGGCCCCTGCGGGCGGTCGAGGTTGCCGCAAGAGCCTAGCGCCCGGGGCTTTCACGGGCAGCAGCTGGAGGCGTCGTGTCGATCAACTGAAAAGTGCCCCTGACCAGGGAAGATGTGACTTGTCGAGGGTCAACATCTCACCGGTCGAGGAGCACCTTTCAGGTGAAGCAGCGTAGCGGGTTCTATCCACGTCCGGCCGTCGACGGGGCCGCAGGCCGGTGCCGTAGCACTGGTCGACACAGTGCGGGCGGTCGGGTTGGACACGGCGTTGTCGGCGGCGCTGGCGCCGTGGCGTAGGCCGCAGGTCCGCCACGACCCGGCGAAGGTGGTGCTGGACCTGGCGGTGTCCCTCGCCCTCGGGGGTGACTGCCTGGCCGACGTCGCCGTGCCGCGGGAACAGCCCGAGGTGTTCGGGGCGGTGGCCTCGGACCCGACGGTGTCGCGCACCATCGACGCGTTGGCCGCCGACGCGGGGCGTGCCCTGGCCGCGATCGACGCGGCCCGGGCGGCGGCCCGGGCAACCGCGTGGCGGCTGGCCGGTGAGCACGCCCCAGACGCCGGTGTCGATGTCGAGGCACCGTTGGTCATCGATGTGGACGCCACGCTGATCACCGCACACTCGGAGAAGGAGCAGGCGGCGCCGACGTTCAAGCGGGGCTTCGGATCCACCCGGTGTGGGCGTTCCTCGACCACGGCGCCGAGGGCACCGGTGAGCCGCTGGCGTTCCTGCTGCGTCGAGGGAACGCCGGGTCGAACACCGCCGCGGACCACATCACCGTCATCCGTGCCGCCCTGACCCAGCTGCCCTCGTACCGCCCCGGTGCTCGGCCGGGGCGGCGGGTCCTGGTCCGGGTCGACGGCGCCGGGGGGCCCATGAGCTGCTGGACTGGCTGGTCACCCGCCGGTTGTCCTACTCGGTCGGGTACACCCTGCCCACCAACATGGACGACGTCCTGGCCCGCATCCCCGACCGGGTGTGGGCACCGGCCTACGACGCCGACGGGCAGGTCCGCGACGGGGCGTGGGTCGCCGAGCTGACCGACCTGCTGGACCTGCGGTCCTGGCCGGTCGGCATGCGGGTGATCGCCCGCAAGGAACGCCCGCATCCCCCTGTGCGTCCCGGCGCGCAGCTGCGGGTCACCGACGTCGACGGGCACCGCATCACCGCCTTCGCCACCAACACCGCACGGGGCCAGCTGCCCGACCTGGAGCTGCGGCACCGCCGCCGGGCCCGCTGTGATGACCGGATCCGCGTGGCGAAGGACACCTGCCTGGCGAATCTGCCGTTGCACGACGTCGCGCAGAACCAGATCTGGTGCGCCCTCGTCGCGCTGGCCTGCGAACTCACCGGCCTGGCTGCAGCTGCTCGCCCTGCACGGCCACCAAGTCCGTCGGTGGGAACGAAACGGCTGCGGCTACGGCTGTTCAGCATCGCCGGGCGCCTCGCCACCTCCGCCAGGCGGACCGTGCTGCACCTGTCCCGCCACAACCCCTGGGTCGCGCTGCTCACCGCCGCCGTCACCCGCCTGCGCGCCCTCGCCGTCCCCGGCTGACCGCCGCCACCTCCACCCACCCAGCCAGCAGCTGCGCACGGCCGTGGAAGCCGGCGCCCACCGAGACGACATCGGCCGGACCCTCACACCCCCGATGCAGAATCGGCGTCACACCGGCCGCAAAGCCACCGGGCGGTCACCGTCCGCCCCCTCACGAAAGATCCGGGCTAGCCAGTTCTAGGCGCCGAGGCCGGCCCGGCGTGCGGCACCGAGACTGCGGTGTGGACGAGGGTGGAGGTGACGGTCCAGCGTCCACGCATGACGCGATCGGCGATCACCGCGTCGAAGACCCCTTCGGGTTGCAGCCGGACGTCGATCCCGGTGGCCAGTACCTCACCTCGAGCCAGCGGGAACCAGGCCTTGTACGCTGACTCCTTGGCGCTGAACAGGACCCGGTCCCATGCGGTCCCGTTCGCTGGCAGCGCCGCAAGGGCCGCCAGCTCGCCGGGTCTGGCGACCGCGCGGAGCACGTCCGCCGGCAACGCCAGGTGCGGCTCGGCATCGATGCCGATCCCGTCGTACGACGAGGCGAAACCCACCGCCGCGGCTCGGTAGCCGGTGCAATGGGTGATGCTGCCAACCACCCTTTCCGGCCAGACCGGGTCACCCGCCGGCCGCGGGAGGATTGCATCCTGCTGCAGCCCGAGCGCGGCGAGCGCGTCACGGGCACACGCGCGGCCGGTGGCGAACTCGGCGCGGCGCTGTGGCGCGTAGCCCGAAGCAACCCGCCGCTCGGCCGGAAACAGCTCGACGTAGGGCCGTTCGACGGTCGTCTCCACGTAGGAGACGTCGGTCGGGAGGAGTCGCGCCCCGGCACCTGGCGGTCTAGTCGGGAGCGCCGGGTGCATCGGCGTCGACAGACGTGTCCACCCCACCAGCGGGGGAGCCGAGCGCGCGGACCGTGATGGGGCGCCGCGGGGGGAGCGCGATCGCCCGCACCCGCAGCGACAGCGGCGCTTCGCCGTGCCCCGACACCTGGACCCGCCCCGCGATGAACGGCTCCTCGGTCGCAGACTCCGGCAGCGAGACCCGGATGCTGATCCGCCGGGTGCGGCCGGCGGCCAGGTAGAACGCGTCCGGATCCACCGTCAGCCGGTGCGGCCCGGCGGCTCGGACGGTGCACCTGACGTCGGCCGCCTCGTCGCGGTTGTTCTCGATCGCGAGCTCGGCGCTCGCGATCGTCCCGGCGGGTCCCCTGACGTCCACGGTCAGCTGGGCGGCGGGCCGGTGTCCGAGCACTGCGCTCGCCAGGGAGCCGATCGACCCGTCGGCGACCGCCAGGCCGTCGGTGAACAGGTCCATGCCGACGTCGGACACCTCTGCGAGGTAGTCGGGTAGCCGGCCCTCGAGGAAGCGCTGCGACGACGCCTGGATCTCCTCCTCGCCGATGGCGCCCCCGGCGATCTCCTCCCGCAATGCCGTGAAGGCCCGGCCGACCCAGGCCTGCTGCTGGGCCGCCCACGCCGCACCCAGGACGTACCAGCCCAGCCACTGCTGCGGATCGGCACCCGCGGGAGTGGTCGGGACGGACGGCGGCGGGCCGAGCTCGCCCAGCCGGTGACCCGGCAGCGCCTCTCGCAGCCACTCGGTCCCGTACGCAGCGGAGACCAGGGCCAGCCGCGACAGGAAGCGGACACCGCTGTCGGCGAGCTGTTGGTAGGTGCCCGGCAGGTGCTCCTGCCAGTAGCGCGACAGCTGGTCGCCGAGCTGCTGGGGCGCCACCGTCGGGAGCTGGGTGAGCACCTGCTGGGCGTCGAGCATCGCGGTCAGCAGCTGATCGAGCGCGTCGCTGCCTCGTCCCTGCAACCGGTCGGCCCATTCGGTGGACTGGTGCTGGCTCATGCGGTCAGCAGCAGGGGGCGCAGGCGCACCCCGTGCGGTAGCTGTCGCAGGCGTACGGCAGCGCGGCCACGGCTACGACGATCGGCCGGGTCAGGCACCCGCCGAGGCGCACCGTGAAGTAGCCGACGACGCAGTCGTCGACGTCGGTGGTGTCGACGGTGGCGAACGCCCGCAGATCAGCGCCCCGGTCCGCCTTGGCACCCTTGCCCTTGTCGGCCGGTTGGTTGCCCTCATTCTGGTCGCCGTCACTCGACCGGCAGTCGACCCGCACCAGGATCTCGAACCTGGTCGTGCTGCACGCATCGAGGACCAGCGGGCCCTGGACCGTCGTCGCGGTCGGCCAGGGCAGCAGCCGGCCGCCGGCTGTACGCACGTCGCTGATGTCAAGGCTGACATCTTCGCGCGGCTTGCGCGTGTCGTTGTCGATCTCGATCGGGACCACCCGCACCTCACCGCAGTGCGCGTACACGACGATGTCGGCGTCCGCGACGCAGCAGTCACACCGGCACGTGGTCGCCTCACATCCGCAGTCCCGATCGTGCCCGCCTCGACCACAGTCGCGGTCGCAGTCGCAGGCGTGGTCGTGCTGGTGGCCGGCACTGTCGTCGTGACCGTGGCGCCGACCGCGCCCGCGAGTCTGCGGGCGGTCGCCGCTCGGCGTCGGGACCCACCAGGGCGAGGCGGCCGGCATCGCCGTCGCCATCGAGCTGTAGGCCTGTTGGACGGAGTCGTAGCTGCGCTGGAGTGCGTCGAGATAGCCCGGGAGGTCCATCATCTCCAGCCGGTTGTTGGCGTGCGACCAGCCGAGGTAGGCGGCTGGGCTGGCGGGTTGCCGGTTGCGGTGGCGCGTCGTTGTGGCCATCAGTGCGTGTCCTCCCACGTGGGCGTTCAGGTCAGCAGGTCGATCACCAGGCGCTGGGTTGCGATGCGGGGCAGCACCCGGAAGTGACGGTTGGCGGGCAGGGTTGCGGGCATCTTGAGCTTGACGTCCACCGACGCCCAGGCGCCGCGGGCGACCGTCGCCGTCGGGTTGGTGAAGGTGACGGTGCCGCCGGCCGCGAGACCGGGCGCGGGCTGGACCGACAGCGTCGCACCGGACACCTCGACCACGCGCGGGATGGTGACCACCTCGAGCATGGTCTCGCTGGGGATCGCCCCGACCTTGATCGGCGTGTTCCCCTTGTTCACCACGAGCACCGTGCCGCTCAGGGTCGAGCTCTTCTTGACCCCCGTGAAGGTCAGGACCGTCGGCGCCAGCGCGACGACGTAGGTGTCCGCGATGACGACGCTGGCTTTGACGACCTGCCCACCGGCACTGGTGGCCAGGGTGATCTCGGCAGAGTACGTACCACCGGGGGTGTACATCGGCATGCCCGACCGGATGAGCAGGCGCTTGGTCGCCCCCGGCGGGAGCCCAGCGCCGTCCGGCAGAGGGATGGGGCCCGTTTCGGGTGTCGGGAAGTTCACGGTCAGCGAGGCACTGTCGATGGTGACCTGGCCGCCGGTGGAGTTGGTCAGCCACACCTCGCCCTCGATCTTGTCGAGCTCGCCGAAGATCAGGATCGGGACCGCGACGTCGACGCTCAGCGCGGCCACGACGGCCCGCTAGTCATCGTCGTCGAGGACCCGGACTCGGATGCCCCGGCCTTCCCCTAGCGTCCTGGGCGGGGACACCGCACCCCGCGCCGGAAAGGCCGTCCGCTCGGCGACCTGCGGCCGGTGCGGGCTGTGGATCGCCTGCTCCGCCTCGCCGTCGAACGTCATGGCCATCACCTCCATGCCGAACAGGCTCATCGCGACCTGGTGGTGATAGGGATTGCATACCCGCGTCTCCGGCAACGGCGCCAACCTGAGCGTCTGGCACGAGTCGACCGCCACCGGCTTGAGGTCGACCGTCTCGGTCAGGTTCAACGGCTTCAGCTCGACCGTCTCGGTGACGTTCACCGGCTTGAGGTCGACCGTCTCGGTGACGCTCAGCGGCTTGATCTCGATCGGCTTGAGGTCGACCGTCTCGGTCAGGCTCAGCGGCTTGATCTCGATCGGTTTCAGGTCGATCGTCTCGGTGACGCCGACCTTTTCCAGCCCGTGCAGGTTGAGGGTGACCGTGCTGCTCACGGATGCGCTGCTGTCGCCCCCGCCGAGCAGGCCGCCCGTGATGTCTCCGAGAATGCTCATCCAACTGCCTCCCGATCGGCCCGGCACGGCCGTACGCTGGGGCGAACATGACATCCTGGTCTCACGCCTGTGCTCATCTGCGCCTCGATCTTATGATCCGGTACTGCCAGGTCCCGGTGTTCATCTGCTCGTACACCGCCGATCCGGGGACGGCGAGGAAGTTGTCGAGCATCGGGCTGCCGTCCCCGAACGCCTGCACCCGACCGCTTGCCACCTCGTCACAGGACGCGAGGACGTTGGCGGTGATGTCGCGGTCGTCCTGCACGGTCAGGCCGAGCACCTGCAGGATCGCGCGGACTTCGAGCCAGCGTTGCTCGGCGAGCAGGTCCGTGTGCAGGAACCAGCCGCCCGGGCGGAGCACCCGGCGAACCTCCGATAGGAAAGCGCGCATGTCCGGATAGGTGTGCGACGACTCTAGGTTCGTGACCACGTCGACCGACTCGTCGGGCAACGGCAGGTGCTCGGCGTCGCCGACCTCGAACCGGAGCCGCTCACCTCGATGGGTGCGGGCGCAGAAGGCCACGGCCTCGGGCGAGAGGTCCACGCCGATCACATCGGCCTGGAACCGGTCCGCGATCAACGCCGCCGTCCCGCCGCGGCCGCTGCCGACATCCAGGACGGCGAGGTCGTCGAGCTCGGTGGCGCCGAGCAGCTCAGCGGCCAGCCGGATCGAAGTGCCGTTGAACGCGTCCGGGGGAGGTTCGAACCGGGCCTCGTCGCCCTCGCCGATCGACCGGTAGCCGTAGTTGAGGAAGAACGACGCCTCGCTCATCCCGGTCGCTTGGAGCCGCCTCGTCATTTCGTCGTAGAACTCGCGGTAGTTCGCCTTGGTCACCGCGCCTGGACCCTCGCCTTCGATGTCCGGGACCTCGACGTCGTCCGCCGCGCCCGCACCGGTGACCTGGGGGGCCTCCACGACCCCGCCCCGGTCGATCAGCCCGGCAAGGTCGGCGACCGTCGGTGCCTTGAACAGCTGCAGCACCGGCAGGTCGATCTCGAACTGGTCGCGGATCTCGGCTGCGACCTGGACGGCCAGCAAGGAGTGCCCACCGAGGTCGAAGAAGCGGTCGTGGACCCCGACCTCCTCGAGCCCCAGCTGCGAGGCCCAGATCTTGGCCAGCGTCATCTCGGTGTCGGTGCGCGGGCCGACGAACGCGGTCGTCAGGTTGGGCCGGGGATGGCCGGCCCCGCCGGGTTTCGGGACGGTGGCCATCTTGACCCAGGACTCGAGACGCCCGTCGAGGTCGTGCGCCGCGACGACGAGCTGGGACCCGGTCGGAACCCCGAAGGCCCGCAGGAACGAGACACGTCCCTCGTCGGGGGTGATCGCGCGGATCGCCATCGTCTGCGCCTCGCCGGCGTTGTCCCAGGCGTCCCAGAGGATGCTGAGGAAGTCCGAGCCGCGGGCCGTCTCGCGCTCGGCGATCGTGTCGAGCACCGCGTTGGCTCCGGCGTACGCCGACAGCCCGAGGCCACCGAGGACGGACGAGATCGACCCGTGCACCACCCAGCGTCTCGGCTCACGTCCGCGCATCGCCTCCATCAGGTGCAGTAGGCCGGCGATCTTCGGCGACAGCTGCGCGGCGAGGACCGACGGACCGGTGTCGGCAGCGAGCCCGAAGGCGTCGGGGCCGACGTTGGCCGCGCCGTGGACGACCACGTCGATCCGACCGAAGTGATCGATCGCGGTGTCGACCGCGGCCCGCACCTGGTCGGCATCCGTGAGATCCGCGCCGACCACGAGGACGTCGTCGCGCTCGGCGCGCAGCAGGCCGAGGCGCCGCAGCAGCGCGCGTCGGGTCGGGTCGGTGCTCGGGTCGGCGCTGGCCTCGGCCCAGTCCTCCGGCGGTGGCAGCGACGAGCGGCCGATCAGCACGAGTCGCGCGTTGAGCCCGGTGAACGCGGCCTCGGCGAGGGCGATCCCCATGTGCCCGAGGCCGCCGGTCACCAGGACGACCGGCTCGGACGCTAGGCCAGGAGGGGGCAGCGTCTCGGGGATCGGTGTCGGGTCGTAACCGCGGACGAGGCGACGGTCCCCGCGCAGAGCCACCTCGGAGTCCGGCGCCCCCGCCGCCAGCTCGGCCAGCAGCCGGGGACCGGCGTCCGGAGCCCCGCCGATGTCGACGTGCGTGACGCGCAGTCCGGCGTGCTCCTGCGGCAGGACCTTCGTGGCGCCCACCCCGAACGACCGCGGTGGATCGAGCGGGTCGTCGTCGTCGACCAGGGCGGCGCCGCGGGCGGCGAGGACGATCGGTAGTGGCCGCACGGTCTGCTGCGCGGCCAGCGCCACGCCCAGGTGCAACGGGTTGAGGAACACGTCGCGGGCGGTGGCGGTCAGCTCGCTGTCGCCGGGCGGCGCAGCGGCCCAGCAGTGGATCACGCCGCGGAGGGGGCCGGCCGCGCAGACCGCGGCCGCGAGCTCGTCCACGTCGTCCGGGTCGACGACGTACGCATCCGGCCCGGCGCTGGCGAACGCCGTGCCGCGGCGGACCATCACCGGCACTCCGGCGGCCTCGCTGACCGCGGCCGCGCACGCGGCACCGACGCCCGTCTCCTCGTCCACGATCAGGATGTGGGCCCCGTCCAGGTCCGGCGCCGCGTCGGAGCTGGGCGGGTCGTCGCGCCAGACGGGCACGGCAAACCAGTCGACCGGGTCCCGCAGCTCGGCCGGCGCCACCGCGCCGGGGTTGTTGGGCTGCCCGATCCAGTAGCTCTGCCGCTCGAAGGGGTAGGTCGGCAGGCTGACCCGGCGCCGACGCTCGGACGAGTGGTACGCCTCCCAGTCGATGCCGACCCCGTGCGCCCACAGCGCACCGAGCGCGGCACTCATCACGTCGGTGTCGGGACGGTCGTCCTCCGGGGCCGGCAGGGTGGCGAGCAGGCGAGACGCCGCGGCCGGACCCGACCCGTGGGCGGCGAAGGTGGTAAGGGTGCGGCCCGGCCCTACCTCGAGGTAGACCGGCTCCCCCGAGGCGGGAGAGCCCGGCGCGCGCAGCGCAGCCATCCCGTCCGCGAAGCGCACGGTCGAGCGGATCTGGGCGCTCCAGTACGACGGGTCGAGCGGCGCGTCGGTAGCCCACTGCCCGGTGAGCGTGGCGACGTACGGCAGGTCCGGGGGCTTGAGGGCGACGTCGGCGACCGCGGCTTCGAACTCGTCGAGCATCGGCTCCATCATCGAGGAGTGGAAGGCGTGCGAGGTGTGCAGCCGGCGGGCCACGACCGAGCGAGCCTCCAGGGCCTGCTCGACCCGGGTGATCGCGGCGGCGGGGCCGGACAGGACGCACAGTCCGGGGGCGTTGACCGCCGCGAGACACACCTCGCCGTCGACCAGGTCCGCCACGTCCGCCGCCGGCGCCATGACCGCGAGCATGGATCCGGGCGGCAGCGCCGAGATGAGCCGGCCACGTCGGGCGAGCAGGCGTAGCGCGTCATCGATGTCCATCACCCCGGCCAGCGTCGCCGCGACGTACTCGCCGATACTGTGCCCGATCATCGCCGTCGGCTCGACCCCCCACGAGCGCCAGAGCTCGGCGAGCGCGTACCCCACGACGAACAGGGCCGGCTGCGCCAACGCCGTGTCCCGCAGCTCGGCTGCCGCCGTCTCCCGCCGCCGGCCACTGGGGAACAGCACCCGGCGCAGGTCGAGTCCGAGCTCGGGTTTGAGCACCCGGCAGCAGCGGTCGATGGTCCGCTTGACCTGCGGTTCGCTCCGGTAGAGCCCGGCCGCCATGCCCGGGTACTGCGCACCCTGACCCGGGAACATGAACACGACGGGCGGCGCCGTCGGCGCCGCCTCGGTCGCGCCGAGCCGTTCGGTGTCCAGCAGGGCGGCGACCGCTGCCGCGCGGTCGTCGGTGGCGACGGACAGGCTGCGGCGGTGCTGGAACGCCCGCCGTCCGACATGAAGCGTGTACGCCGCGTCGGCCAGCCCGCGCTCGGGATGGCGGGTGAGATACGCGCCGAGCCGGTGGGTCGCCTCGTCCAGGGCGTCCGGGCTGCGCGCGGACAGTGTCAGCGCCTGGTGCGGCCGGCCCGCGGTCGGGCTGGGCGCCTCGGGCGCCTCCTCCAGGACGGCATGCGCGTTCGTACCGCCGACCCCGAACGAGCTCACCCCGGCCCGCCGGGGGGTGCCGTTGCGCTCCCACGGGTGTGGCGAGGTGGTCACGAAGAACGGGCTGGCGCCCAGCTCGAGCGCCGGGTTGGGCGAGCGGAAGTGGACGGTGGGCGGTATGGACCCGTGCTCGAGGGCGAGCACGGCCCGGACCAGACCGGTGACGCCCGCGGCGCAGGACAGGTGCCCGAAGTTGGACTTGGCCGAGCCGATCCCGCAGAACCCGCGGCGGCCCGTGTGGCGGCGGAAGACCTCGGTCAGCGCGGACACCTCGATCGGGTCGCCGAGGATGGTGGCGGTCCCGTGCGCCTCGACGTAGCCGATCGATTCCGGTGACACACCGGCGGACTCGTACGCCGCCGAGATCGCCGCGACCTGGCCGGCGAAGGCCGGGGCCGTGTACCCAACCTTGTCGCTGCCGTCGTTGTTGACCCCCATGCCGAGGATCGTCGCGTGGATGGTGTCCCCGTCGGCCAGCGCGTCCGCGAGCCGCTTGAGGACCACCAGCCCGACCCCGCTGCCCACGATCGTCCCCTGTGCGCTGGCG
>Ga0136624_1000547_pt1 | contig 14822 bp, 13 predicted proteins | sample AntDrymUQ4692206_2_FD_104802 | JGI IMG/M metagenome (GOLD analysis project Ga0136624, IMG submission 104802) | Polar desert sand microbial communities from Dry Valleys, Antarctica - metaG UQ469 (22.06) | ecosystem: Environmental > Terrestrial > Soil > Desert | place: Antarctica: Dry Valley... | reverse complement strand
ACTGTTCACTCTGCGCATCGACCTGCCAGAGCTCCTTTACGGCAACGTGGTGGAGGTGCGTGAGCGCGTCGACGCCGCTGGCCACGTGCTCGTGCCACTCGACGTCGAGCACGCCGCCGCCGAACTACGGGATGCATACGACAGCGGGTTGCGAGCCGTCGCAATCGTGCTGATGCACGGCTACCTGCACCCGGACCACGAACGGCGGCTGGCGGAGGTGGCCCAGCGCGTGGGGTTCACGCAGGTGTCCGTCAGCCACAAGGTCAGCCCGTTGCCCAAGCTGGTTCCCAGGGGCGACACGACCGTGGTCGACGCCTACCTGTCGCCCGTGCTCGACCGGTACATCGCCGGGGTGGCGGGCGAGCTGAGCGACGTGCCACTGGCGTTCATGCAGTCCAACGGCGGACTTGCCGATGCCGGCGCGTTCCGGGGCAAGGACGCGATCGTCTCTGGGCCAGCCGGCGGTGTGGTCGGCATGGCGCGGGTCGCCGAGCGAGCCGGCTTCGGGCAGGCCATCGGCTTCGACATGGGCGGGACGTCTACAGACGTGTCGCTGTTCAGCGGACGATTCGAGCGCACCTTCGACTCGGTCGTCGCCGGGGTGCGCGTGAGGGCACCGATGCTGGGCATCCACACGGTGGCCGCCGGTGGCGGCTCCGTCCTGCAGTTCGACGGTGCCCGCTACCGGGTCGGACCGCAGTCGGCCGGCGCCGATCCAGGGCCCGCCTGCTACCGCCGTGGCGGACCGCTCACCGTGACCGATGCCAACGTCGTGCTGGGTCGCATCCGCGCCGAGCACTTCCCTGCCGTTTTCGGTCCCGGTGGCGACCTGCCGATCGACGCCGAAGCGTCGCGACGACTGTTCGGCGAGCTGGCAGAGAAGATCGGCGCAGCCGCCGGCACCAGTCCCGACATCGAGAGTGTCGCCGCCGGCTTCGTGGACATCGCCGTCGAGAACATGGTCAACGCCATCCGACGCATCTCCGTGCAACGCGGCCACGACGTCACGCGCTGCGTCCTCGTCAGCTTCGGTGGCGCCGGTGGTCAACACGCCTGCGCCGTGGCCGACGCCCTCGGCATCGACACCGTGCTGGCCCATCGCTTGGCCGGGGTCCTGAGCGCGTACGGCATGGGTCTGGCCGATCGAAGCGCGCTGCGCCAGCGGGCAGTCGGGTTGCCGCTCGACACCGACGGCGTCTCGGACACCATCGCCGGCGGCCTCGATGAGCTGGCGGCCGACGCCACCGCCGAACTGCGCCGCGGACCGGGGTCGGGCGATGTGTCCGTCGAGCGCCGAGTGCACGTGCGCTACGACGGCACCGACACCGCGCTCGAGGTGCCTGAAGCATCGCCGGCCCAGATGCAGGACGCGTTCGAGCAGTCCTACCGGCGCATGTTCTCGTTCTTGTCCCCCGACCGAGCACTCGTCGTGGAAGCGGTCAGCGTGGAGGCAACCCTCCCGACCGTCCTCCCCCCCGCCTCTCCCGCCTCCTCCGCCTCCCCCGCCTCCTCCGCCTCCCCCGACGGGCAGGGGAAGGGCAGGGCCGTGGTGCAGCGTGACGATCTCGCGCGGGGGGACCACGTGAACGGACCGGCGGTGATCGTGGAGGAGACGGCGACCACGGTCGTCGACGAGGGTTGGCAGGCTCGCGTGAGCGACATCGGTGATCTGGTGCTGCGGCGGGTGACGTCCAGGGCGGCACGGCACGCCATCGGCACTGAGGTCGATCCCGTCCGATTGGAGATCTTCGCCAACCGATTCATGGCCATCGCCGAACAGATGGGCACGCTGCTTGCCGGCAGCGCCCAGTCCGTGAACATCAAGGAGCGACTCGACTTCTCATGCGCCGTCTTCGATCCGACCGGCGGACTCGTGGCCAACGCTCCGCACATTCCAGTCCACCTCGGATCGATGGGCGAGAGCGTGCGCCATGTGCTGCGCGCCAACGAGGGCCGTATCCAGCCCGGCGACGTGTACGTGCTGAACGATCCGTACCGGGGAGGGACGCACCTGCCCGACGTCACCGTCGTCACGCCCGTGTATGCCCCCGGCGGCGACGACCTGTGGTTCGTCGTCGCTTCTCGCGGGCACCACGCCGACATCGGCGGAATCACCCCCGGTTCGATGCCGTCGGCCAGTCGCTCCATCGACGAGGAGGGAGTGCGCCTCGACAACGTGCTGATGGTCCGCAGCGGCGTCTTCCGGGAGGCCGAGTTGCGCCAACTGCTCATCACCGGACCTCATCCGGCCCGCAACGCTGACCAGAACGTCGGCGATCTACGGGCCCAGGCTGCCGCTAACGCGGCGGGCGTGTCAGCGCTGCTGGCGATGGTGGAAGAGTTCGGCCTCAACACCGTGCAGGCGTACATGACCCACGTGCAGGACAACGCCACAGAGGCCGTGCGCCGCGTGCTCGACCACCTCGACGACGGCGAGTGCACGTACGAGCTCGACACAGGGGCCGTCATCCGTGTCGCAGTCACCGTGGACCGCAGTGCCCGCTCTGCGATCATCGACTTCACCGGCACGTCCGCTCAGACGGCGGACAACTTCAACGCTCCTCCTGCCGTCACGCGGGCCGCCGTGCTGTACGTGTTGCGCACGCTCGTCGACGACGACATCCCGCTGAACGAGGGATGCCTCGTGCCGGTGAGCATCGTGATCCCCAAGCGTTCGATGCTCGATCCTTCACCGCCGGCGGCCGTCGTGGCGGGCAACGTGGAGACTTCGCAATGCGTCGTCGGAGCGCTGTACCGGGCGCTCGGGGTCATGGCCGAGGCGCAAGGGACGATGAACAATGTGACGTTCGGCAACGAGCGTCATCAGTACTACGAGACCGTTGCCGGCGGCGCTGGCGCAGGCGACGGGTTCGACGGCACCTCGTGCGTCCAGACCCACATGACGAACTCGCGCCTCACCGACCCGGAGGTGCTCGAGGCGCGCTACCCGGTGCGCGTCGAGTCGTTCTCGATCCGTCGCGATTCTGGCGGCGCTGGGCGGTGGCGGGGTGGCGATGGTGCCGTGCGCCGCCTGCGGTTCCTCGAGCCGATGAGGGCGTCGATCCTGTCGACACACCGCCGCATCGCTCCGTACGGGATGGATGGCGGCTCGCCGGGAGGTCTCGGGGCGGCTCGCGTAGTGAGCGCCGACGGCAGTGTCACCGAGCTCGCAGCAACCGACTCAGCGGAGGTCCTCCCGGACGACGTGCTGGTGGTCGAAACACCCGGTGGTGGCGGCTACGGCGTCCCTGATCCCCCTTTGCCGCGCTGAGTGCTGAGCGCGTCGGCAGCGGTGTGCGACCGGTTGCGACCGCACTTCAGGTACGCCTGCCAGGTTACGTTGCGGTCGTGGACCTGGAGCGGGAATTGACACTGCACATCTCGCTACAGCCGGCGATCATTCCCGGAGACGGCCCCTACGGTACGCGAGTCGTCGGATCGGTTGATCACGGACGCGCCGTCGGCAGGCGCGTGAACGGCGAGTTCGTCGGGGCCGGCGCCGACTGGATGTTGATCGGCAAGGACGGCTACGGCCGCATCGACGTGCGCGGCCAGATCAGGACGGACGACGACGCCTTCATCTACGTGCAGTACATAGGTTTGCTGGAGATGAACGAGCGCTCGACAGCCGCCCTCCTGGAACCGGGCAGGGAGACGGCGTGGGGCGACCAGTACTTCCGCACCACGCCGCGCTTCGAGACCGGCGATCCCCGCTATGCCTGGATGAACGAGTCCGTGTTCGTGGCCAGAGGACGGGTGACCGGCGACGGCATCGAGTACGAGGTCTTCCGGGTTCACTGAACCGGGGCGATGACGACATTGACGGTCCTGCGTCCCGAGCTCTGGCTGGTGCGCCATGGCGAGACCGAGTGGAGCCGCAGCGGTCGCCACACCAGCACCACCGATCTCACCCTCACCCCGGACGGAGAGAAATCTGGTCGGCGCCTGGCCGGTCGGCTCGGTGACGTCGACTTCGGGCTGGTGCTGACGAGTCCGTCGCGGCGGGCCGCTCACACTGCCGAGTTGGCGGGCTTCGCGGCGGCCACGTTCGACGACGACCTGGTGGAGTGGGCCTACGGCGACTACGAGGGTCTCACCACCGCCCAGATCCGCGAGCGGGTGCCGGGTTGGACGGTGTGGACCCATCCGTGCCCTGGCGGCGAGACGGGCGAACACGTCGGCGCCCGAGCCGACCGGGTGGTCGCAACCATCCGGGACTCGGGCGTCGATCGGGCGCTGGTGTTCGCCCATGGCCATCTCGGGCGAGTGCTGGCCACCCGGTGGCTCGGGCTGGCTCCCGCCGCTGGGATCATGTTCCGCCTCGACACGGCCACGGTGTCGGTGCTCGGCTGGGACAAGGAGCATCCTGCCCTCGTCTCCTGGAACACCTGACCGTTGCCGGGGCGCCGTTGAAGCCGCTCCTTTTCACACAGCGTTCACAATTATGCAACAGCTGGGCAACGACTTGCCATGAGAATGCTGCCGACCTTTCCGCACGTCCGCACGCACGAAGAAACGAGGTTTCGTGGCCTACAAAGCCGAATACATCTGGATCGACGGCACCGAGCCGACGGCCAAGCTGCGCTCCAAGACGAAGATCCTGCCCGACGGCGCCGAGCTGCCGATCTGGGGCTTCGACGGCTCGTCGACGAACCAGGCGACCGGCGACAAAAGCGACTGCGTGCTCCAGCCGGTGTTCTCGTGCCCCGACCCGATCCGCGGCGGTTACGACGTGCTGGTGCTGTGCGAGGTGTACACGGTCGACGGCAAGCCGCACGCCACGAACACGAGGGACGCCTGCGCCCGCACGGCCAAGAAGTACGCCAAGCACGAGCCGATCTTCGGCATCGAGCAGGAGTACACGTTCTTCAAGGATGGACGGCCGTACGGGTTCCCTGTCGGTGGCTTCCCTGCTCCCCAGGGCGGCTATTACTGCGGCGTCGGATCCGACGAGATCTTCGGGCGCGACATCGTCGACCACCACCTCGACAACTGCCTGGCCGCAGGCCTGTCGATCAGCGGGGTCAACGCCGAGGTGATGATCGGCCAGTGGGAGTACCAGGTGGGGCCTGTCCCGACCCTCGAGGTCGCCGACCAGTTGTGGGTCTCCCGATGGCTGCTCTATCGGACAGCCGAGGACTACGACGTCTCGGCGACGCTCGACCCCAAGCCGATGAAGGGCGACTGGAACGGCGCCGGCGCGCACACGAACTTCTCCACCCTCGAGATGCGCCTGGAGGGCGGTTATCGGTACATCGAGGCCGCCTGCAAGGCATTGGGACGCAACGTCGAGGCCCACGTGACGAACTACGGCCACGGCATCGAGGACCGCCTCACGGGTCATCACGAGACGGCGCCGTGGAACAAGTTCTTCTACGGCGTGTCCGACCGCAGCGCCTCGATCCGCATCCCGTGGCAAGTGCACAAAGACGGCAAGGGGTACCTGGAGGATCGTCGACCGAACGCCAACATGGACCCTTACGTCGTCGCCCGCTTGATGGTCGAGACCGTCTGCTCCGACATTGAGAGTGATGCGAAACCCCGGGCCACCAAGAAGCGCTCCGCAGCTGCGAAGTAGCCAACGGCTCGGTCGGTTCACCGACGCGGCACAATGAGGAGGTGAGCGAGATGCTCGATCCCGAGCGCCAACGCGACTATGTGCTGCGCGGCGTCGAAGAGCGCGGCGTGCGCCTCATCAGGCTGTGGTTCACCGACGTGCTCGGGAACCTCAAGAGTTTCGCCATCAGCCCTGCCGAGCTGGAGAACGCGCTCGAGGACGGGATGACGTTCGACGGTTCGTCGATCAACGGGTTCTCGCGGGTGCAGGAAGCCGACGTTCTGGCGATCCCGGATCCCGACACGTTCGAGCTGCTCCCGTGGGGCGAGAGCGACGCCCCCGAGGCCCGCGTGTTCTGTGACATCTTCAATCTCGACGGCCAGCCGTTCGACGGCGACCCGCGCCAGGTGCTGCGGCGCCAGGTGCAGATGGCGCACGACGACGGCTACACGTTCTACGTAGCCCCAGACATCGAGTTCTTCTACTTCGCCCCGCCAGAGCCCGGTTCCGAGCCCCGACCCCTCGACGAGGGGGGTTTCTTCGATCTCACCACGAGCGACGCCACAGAAAACCTGCGCAAGCGCACGATCCGCACGCTCGAGGCGCTCGGGATCCCCGTCGAGTACTCGTTCCACGAAGATGCGCCGAGCCAGCAGGAGATCGACCTGCGCCACACCGACGCGCTGACCATGGCCGACAGTGTGATGACGTTCCGCCTCGTCGTGAAGGAGATCGCAGCGCTGGCCGGCGTGCACGCCACGTTCATGCCCAAACCGCTCGAGCGCGTACAGGGCTCTGGGATGCACACGCACCTGTCGCTGTTCCGCGGCGACACGAACGCCTTCTACGATGCCGACGACGCCCACAACCTGTCGCCCACGGCGAAGTCGTTCATGGCCGGCCTGCTGCGCCACGCCGCCGAGATCACGGCCGTCACCAACCAGACCGTCAACAGCTACAAGCGCCTCGTGCCCGGCTTCGAGGCCCCCGTGCACATCTCGTGGGCGCGCAACAATCGCAGCGGGCTCATCCGGGTGCCGTTCGCCAAGCGCGGCAACCCGTTGGCCACCCGCCTCGAGTACCGCTCACCCGATCCGGCGTGCAACCCGTACCTGGCGTTCAGCTTGATGCTGGCGGCTGGGCTGCGCGGTATCTCCGAGCGCTACGAGCTGCCTCAGGAGGCTGACGCCAACCTGTTCGAGATCGACGGCGACGTGCTCACCAAGCTCGGCGTCGGGCAACTCCCGCAGTCGCTCAACGACGCGCTGGCGGCGATGGAGCGCTCGGAGCTGGTGCTGAGCACGCTCGGCGAGCACATCTTCGAGTGGTTCCTGCGCAACAAGCGCCAGGAGTGGCGGGAGTACCAGACCCACGTGTCGGCGTTCGAGCGCGACCGCTACCTGCGAGCGCTGTGATCCCACCATGAGCTCGTGGAACGCCAGCCCGACGAGGAACGGATGGCTGGCGTTGTTCGCCGATCTGGTGAGTCCCGACGTTGCCCGCACGCTCGATCTTGGCGGCTACCGCTGGAAGTCCGTCGCCACCGAACACGATCTTGCCGAGACCGAGACGGACGGCGGGTGGGCGGGAGCGGTGGTCGACTGCACCGGGGACTCCGAGCGGGCCTGGGCGTTCGTGCGCTCGCTGCGGCGTGAGCGGGCAACGGACCTGCCCGTTCTGATGCTGGTGGGCGGCGGTCAGCTCGACGACCTCGACCTGCGCGACGAGCTGTTCGACGACTTCTGCATCAGCCCGTTCCATCCTGCTGAGCTCGAGGCCCGGCTGCGCCACCTGCTGTGGCAGGTCGGCGGCGGTTCGCAGCCGCCGACGATCCAGTACGACGACCTGTCGCTCAACGTGGAGACATACCAGGCGACGATCGGCGGTCGCCCGCTCGACCTCACGTACATGGAGTACGAGTTGCTCAAGTTCCTGGCCCAGAATCCCGGCAAGGTGTTCACGAGGGAGATGCTGCTGAGCCGTGTGTGGGGCTACGAGTACTACGGCGGAGCGCGCACGGTCGACGTGCACATCCGCCGGCTACGAGCCAAGTTCGGCGAAGAGCATGCCGGGCTGATCCACACGGTGCGCTCCGTCGGCTACCGCTTCGGCCAGAGCCGCTGGGGCCGCTGACCCGGTACAATGCCGGTCAGCGGTGCAGCAGTAGGTCGCGTCATCCCTGGCGGAGCGACAGCGCTTCGGTGACGGCGGTAGCGAAGGCGACGTTGCCGGCCTCGGTGAGATGGATCCCATCGTCGCCGACGAGCGCCGGCTCAGCGGCCAGCGCCGACCAATCGAACACGACGCTGTCGGAGCGGTCCGCCACGACCCGCCGCACTGTGGTGTTGAACACGTCTGTCTGACCGGGGAAGTCGCGTAGGTAGACGTCGACCCACACCACCATGGCGTCGTCGGGGATGGCGTCGAGCAGCTCTTCGATGATGACCACGAAGTCGTCGATGCTCTCGTTATGGGTGACGTCGTTCGTGCCGAGCGCGATCACCCAGGCATCGGGCGCCAAGCCGTCAGCCAGCGCCTGCTCGATGGCGGCAACGCCGCTCGACGGGCCGCCGTCCTGGTCCACGACGATGCGGCGGCTCGACTGGCCGTCGATCCGCGCCACCTCGAAACCGGCGGCGGCGAGCGCAGACTCCAATTCGGGCTGTGCCCCTTCCGTGAGCGAGTCGCCGATCATCACCACCGATTCCACGGACGCCGGAAACTCGACCTCGGGCAACACCACCTGCCCTGGCTCATCGGCAGACCTGCTCGCCGTGCACGCTGACGCCACCGCAACGAAGACGAGGACGAGCACCATCAGCATCGCCGCGCCACTGGCGATGCCGCCTTGCCGACCGGTCACCCGTCGCCAGATTGGATGCGGGCACTGGCGGCGCGGTGGCGATCAAGCATCGATGCCGTGCCTTCTGCCGTGAGCGCGCCGTCGCGGACGATCACCCGTCCACGCACGATCGTGTGGCGCGCCATGACCGGTCCACAGCGCAGAAAGCCCTCGACGGGATCGGCGATGGCTCCTGCGAAGGCGGGTCCCACGAGCGGCCACACGGCGATGTCGCCGACGGCGCCGGGCGCCAACGTTCCCAGCTCGCCAGTGCGGCCGAGGCAGGCGGCGCCGCCGAGCGTGGCCAGCTCGAGCGCCATCCTCGCCGTGGCCGAGGCAGCGCCGTTGCGCAACTTGGCCAGCAGCATGGATTGGCGGGCCTCGAGCCACAACGACCCGGCATCGGCCGACGACGAGCCGTCGACGCCGAGCCCGACGGGTACTCCTGCGGCCAGCAGATCGACAACGGGAGCGATGCCCGACGAGAGGATCAGGTTGCTGGATGGGCAGTGGGCGACGCTCACGCCGGTGGTCCCGAGCCGCCGTACCTCGTCGGCGTCAGGCATCACGCAGTGGGCCAGCCACGCCCGATCGGTCAGCCAGCCCGTGCGCTCCAAGTAGTCGGTCGGACGGCATCCGAACCTTTTGATCGAGAACTCATCGTCTTCAACGTTCTCGGCGAAATGGGTGTGCAGGCGCACGTCGAGCAGCTCTGCCAGCTCGGCCGAACGCACCATCAGCTCCTCGGTGACCGTGAACGGCGAACACGGAGCGATGGCGATCCGCGTCATCGCTCCGTACTCGGGGTCGTGGTGGGCGGCCACCGCCTGTTCGCAGGCGACGAGAACGTCGTCGTCGTCGGCTACGACGTCGTCGGGCGGCAACCCACCGTCCTTCTCGGACAGCGACATGGACCCACGCGTGGGATGGAACCGCACCCCGAGGTCGGCGGCAGCGGCCACCTCTGCGCCGAGCAGGTCGCCCCCTCGACGCGGGTGCAGGTACAGGTGGTCGGTCGACGTCGTGCAGCCCGACAACGCCAGCTCGGCCAGCCCGACCCATGCCGACACATACACCGCTTCCTCGTCGAGCGCACTCCACAACGGATAGAGCGACTGCAGCCAGCCGAACAGCGGTTTGTCGGTCATCGGCGGGAACGCTCTGGTGAGGTTCTGGAACAGGTGGTGGTGGGCGTTGACGAAGCCGGGTGTCACCAGGCACTCGCCGGCATCCAGGGTCTCGGCCGCCTCGGGCGGCGCACCGGACCCGGTGCCGACCACCAACCCGTCGCGCACCGCTACCCAGCCGTCGTCGATCTCGGTGCGCGCAGCGTCGAGCACGGTCAGGCATCGAGCCCCAGCCACCACGAGATCCGCGCGCGCGTGCTCCTCCCCGCTGCTGTCGCTCACGCCAGGCGCTCGATCAACAGGGCGATGTCATCTGCCGTGGTGAGCGGGTTCACGACGCACAGCCGCAGCACCGTCTCGCCGTGCCAGCTCGTCGGCGTCACGAACGCCACCTGCTCGGCGAGCAGCGCGTCGCTCCACGCTGCATAGTCGGCCGGTTCCCATCCGACGCGGCGGAAAAGCAGCACGGACAGCTCCGGCTCGAGCAGCAACTCGGTGTGCGGGGCGGCCTCGATGAGGAGAGCCCCCTCGCGCGTCACGCGCAACGTGGTCTCGATGGCCTCGGTGTAGGCGTTCGATCCGTGCGTGGCCAGGCTGAACCACAGCGGCAGCCCCCTGGCTCGGCGGGAGAGGTGGTGGGCGTAGTCGGAGGCGTTCCATGGTCCCGACTCCTGGCCCGGCTCGGCTACGGGGTGCAGCACGTCGAGATACTCGGCCTGTTGGGTGTGCGCAGCGCGACCGGACTCGGGATCCCGGTAGATGAGGGCGCAAGAGTCGAACGGGGCGAACAGCCACTTGTGCGGATCGAGTATCAGGCTGTCGGCCCGATCGATGCCGGCGAACCGGTCTCGCACGCTGGGCGCGGCGAGCCCGGCGGCGCCGTACGCACCGTCGACGTGGAACCACACCCCAGTCGACTCTGCCACAGCGGCGGCGGCGGCGAGATCGTCGACCACGCCGGCGTTCGTTGTGCCCGCCGTAGCGACGACGGCGAACAACCGGTCCCGGTCCTGCGCCAAGAGCCCGGCCACCGTCTGTTCCAGCGCCGCTCCCGAAAGCCGGCCACTGACGTCGGCGGGGCACAGAACGACATCGGCGTCCATTGCCCGGGCTGCCTGTGCCACCGACGAGTGGGCGCCGGTCGACGCCACGATCAATCCCCTTGTCCGGTCGTGGCGCCCGTTGGCCAGGTGGCGCCAGCGCCAACGGGCAGCGAGTAGGGCGCTGAGGTTGCCGGCCGTGCCGCCGCTGACAAACACTCCGCCGGCCCCTTCGGGCAGGCCGGCGAGGCCGGCGATCCACGACAGCGCCTCGTTCTCGGCGAAGATCGCCCCGGCGCCCTCCAACCACGACCCGCCGTAGATGCTCGACGCTCCGACGACGAGGTCGAACAGCACGGCCGCCTCGGTCGGCGCCGCCGGTAGAAACGCCAAGAACCGCGGGTGGTCGATGGAGATGCAGGCAGGGGCCAGCACGTCGGCAAAGATGCGCAGCGCCTCGGTTCCACCGATGCCGTCCTCTGTGATGGTGCGCCCGGCCTCTCGGCGCAGCTCGGTCGGCGTGCGCGGCCCGTCGAGTGGTGGCGGGTCGAGCCGGACGCGTTCGATGGCGTAGCGGACGACGGCCTGGGTCAGCTCCTCGGCCGACGCGTCGTGATGGTGCAACGTTGCTCCTCGGAACGGTCAGTCTTCGAGTTCGAGCAGCTCGCTGCCCTCGTGGCGGGCCTCGGCGTCCCGTACCAGGAATTGCCCGAGGATGCCCGACAACACGGCACCGCTCATCAGCACCATCACCGGGATCAGGACCAGCACCAGGACGATCACGATCGCTCCAGCCATGCTCAGCACCTTAGAGCGTGCGAGAACGGAACCGGGTCGCGTCGTTCAGAGGTGAAACCCCGGTTCGGCACGCCGGCGCCTCCAGGCGCCTCGGCGGCCGCTTCATGAACGGAACCGGGTCGCGTCGTTCAGAGGTGAAACCCCGGTTCGGCACGCCGGCGCCTCCAGGCGCCTCGGCGGCCGCTTCATGAACGGAAGCAGGTCACCAGGTGGTCGTCGACCAACCCGCACGCCTGCATCAGCGCGTAGCAGATGGTCGGGCCGACGAAGCGGAAGCCGCGCCGCTTGAGCTCTTTGCTCATCGCCAGCGATTCGGCTGTCGAGGCCGGGAGCTCGGCCGAGGTGCGCCAGGCATTTCGGATCGTCCCCCCGCCGACGAAGTCCCACAGGAGAGCCGCCGGGTCGTCGAGGTCGCACCACAGGCGGGCGTTGTCGATTGCCGACGTCACCTTGGCCCGGTTGCGCACGATGCCGGCGTCGGCGAGGAGCCGATCCACGTCGTTGTCGCCGAACGAGGCGACGCGCTCGGCATCGAATCCGGCGAATGCGCTGCGGTAGCCGGAGCGCTTGTCGAGGATGGTCGTCCACGAAAGACCGGCCTGGGCGCCCTCCAGGATCAGGAACTCGAACAGCACGGAGGGGTCGTGCTGTGGCACGCCCCACTCCGTGTCGTGGTACTCGATGTTGCGCGCCGACGTCCCCTCTGCCCAGTCGCAGCGTGGCCGGCCGTCGCCCGGCGACATCATCCGGGCTTGTACGCCCACGCCTCCACTTCGACCGCAGCGCCTCGCGGCAGGGCGAGGACGGCCACCGTTGAGCGAGCGGGCCGATGGTCGCCGAAACCCTGTGCGTAGGCGTCGTTGAACGTGTCGAAGTCGCCCATGTCCGTGAGGAAGCAGGTCGTCTTCACCACGTCGGTCAGCGAAGCGCCGACTTCGGCGAGGCGGTCGGCGACGTTGACCAACAGCTGCGAGGTTTGGGCAGGGACTCCACCGTCGACGAGCACGTCGTCACGCACCCCGACCTGGCCGGAGACGATGATGAAGTCACCGGCGCGCACGACCGGCGCGTAGGGACCGAGCGGCTTGTTCATATCTGCGACCGTAGCCTGACGGGTGTTTGCGAGGCGTCGATACGTTGGGGCCGGCATGATCGAGACACTGCGCTCCGTGTTGCACTTCAGGCGCTTCGAGTTGGACGCCGTGGAACGACGACTGGCCACGGCCGCCAACGTCGACGACGTGCGACGCATCGCCCGGCGCCAGACGCCTCGAGGGGTCTTCGACTACATCGACGGTGCCGCCGAGGACGAACGCACGATGGAGGCCAACGCTGGCGCGTTCGCCAGGCTCTCGTTTCGGCCTCGCATCCTGCGCGATGTATCCGCCGTCGAACCGGCGACGACGTTGCTCGGCCGCCCGCTGCCGATCCCGCTCGTGCTGGCGCCGACCGGGTTCACGCGCATCGCCGACCCTGAGGGCGAGTTGGCGGTGGCCCGGGCCGCCGAGCGGGCAGGACTGCCGTACACGCTGTCGACGCTGGCCACCCGTTCGATCGAGGACGTCGCCGCGGCCAACGGCGAGGGGCGGCGCTGGTTCCAGGTCTATGTCTGGCGCGACCGTGGCCTGGTCGAGGACATGATCGAGCGAGCGGCGCTGGCGCGCTACGAGGCGCTGGTGCTGACCGTCGACACCGCCGTGCTCGGCCGCCGCGAGCGCGACGTGCGGCGAGGCTTCACGCTGCCGCCCAAGATCGGCCTCGACACCATCGTCGACGGCATCCTCCATCCCGGGTGGACGTGGAAGTTCGTTCGCTCCGAACCGATCAGGTTTGCCAACGTCGCTGGCTCTGGCCCCGGCGACGGGACCGATGCCGTGTCACTGGCCGACTTCGTGAGCTCACAGTTCGATCCCTCCGTGTCGTGGAAGGATCTCGACTGGCTGCGCTCGGTGTGGAAGGGACCGATCGTGCTCAAGGGAATCCAGACCGTAGAGGACGCCCTGCTGGCCGCGGATGCTGGCGTGGAGGCCATCGCCCTGTCGAACCATGGCGGCCGTCAGCTCGACGGCGCGCCGGCGGCGCTCGACCTCGTCGCCCCAGTGGTCGATGCCGTCGGGGACCACGTCGAGATCATCTGTGACGGAGGTGTACGCCGGGGCAGCGACATCGTGAAGGCCGTGGCGCTGGGCGCCACAGCATGCATGGCCGGCCGCGCGTATCTGTACGGGCTGGCAGCCGGCGGCGAGCGCGGCGTCGACCATGTGCTCGGCCTGCTGGATGCCGACGTGCGCAGGACGATGGCCCTGCTCGGCGCGGCGACGCTCGCCGACCTCGGTCCAGAACTCCTCGATCAGACGACCGATTGAGAGAGGGCCGGGGACGCGTCATTCTGAACTGAGGACCCGGTTCGGTACGCCGGCGCCTCCAGGCGCTTCGGCGGCCGCCTCGAATGGCCAGTCGAGATCAGGAGAAGCTCTGACCGCAGCCGCAAGTACGGCTGGCGTTCGGGTTCGTGATCTGGAAACCCGACTGCTCGAGCGTCTCCTTGTAGTCGAGGGTGGCACCCTCGAGCAGCTGTGAGGAGGCGGAATCGACGATCACCTTCACCTTTTCTCCGTACGTGGCTTGCTCGTCGTCAGCGGCCACGTCGGCATCGAAGAACATCTCGTAGGAGAACCCACTGCACCCGCCCGGCCGCACGGCCACGCGCAGTGCGAGCTCCTCGGAGCCCTCTGCCTCGAGCAGTTCTTTCACCTTGACCGCTGCACTGTCGCTGAGCGTGATCACAGGGGTGTCCTCCTTGGTACGTGCTGAGTCCAATGTTAGCGCTCTCCGACCGCAACACGGCAGGGCGTGCGATGACTGCGGTCGCAGAACTCGATCACCCGGGCGTCGCCCATCTCACGGACGAGTCCGCTGACGATGCCATGGTGGAGCGTGCAGATGAGATCGGGGTGCTCGTCGACCTGGGCCTGAAACGGGCATCGTCCGAACGACACGATCGCCGTCTCGTGGTCATCGGCCTCTTCGACCGTTGGCTGGAAGCCCAGGCGACCCAGATCGTCCACGAGCGCTTCCAGCGTGGAAGGCGCAGTCCCGTAATGCTGCGCCCGACGAGCGCCGCGTTGGTAACCGACCTCGTAGGCGTCGTCGCTGTTGGCGCCCAGCCGCCGCGCCATGGCCAGCGCCAGATCGGCCAGCTCGGCGACACCTGACGGCTCGAAACCGAGCGAAGGGGTCACGGTGGCGATGGAGTACCTGTGGTGGGGCCTGCCGACCTCGCCCCGACCGTCGATGCTCACATCGATCAGGCCGACGTCGCGCATCCGTTCGAGGTGGGGCCGAACGGTGTTCGGATGGAGTTGCAACAATGCGGCGATCTCGGCCGTCGTCAGAGGCCGAGACGCGCTTGCCAGGTGCTCGTAGATGGCAAAGCGCGTGTTGTCCCCGAGTGCCTT
>Ga0136624_1000546_pt1 | contig 14823 bp, 11 predicted proteins | sample AntDrymUQ4692206_2_FD_104802 | JGI IMG/M metagenome (GOLD analysis project Ga0136624, IMG submission 104802) | Polar desert sand microbial communities from Dry Valleys, Antarctica - metaG UQ469 (22.06) | ecosystem: Environmental > Terrestrial > Soil > Desert | place: Antarctica: Dry Valley... | reverse complement strand
CGGGGGCATTGGACACCGGCTCGCCGATCGTCCCGCTCACGATCGCGTTCTTCCTCGCCGGCATGACGTTGCTCGGCTTCGCCGTGATCGTGGTCGAGACCTGGTGGGTCGTCGCCTTCGTCGGGATCGTGCACATCGTCGGATCGCTGATCCTGGGCATCCTCGTGGTGCGGCAGCTGTCCGCCGAAGAAGAAGGAGACCGAGACCAGGACGACTGACGCCGGCGGGCGCCGACGATCGGCCCATCAACCTCCGTGAAGCGCCTCCCGGAAGCGGGCGGCAATCGCCGCCGGGTCCTCGAGCAGGAATGGAATTCCCGCCTCGTTGCCGCCGTCGATGCGGGCGTAGACGACGGCGAGGCGCCCGCCCTCGGCGGCTCTGGCGAGGGCGGCCCGGAGGCCCTCGGGCTCGTCGGACTCGTCCACGGGCAGGCCGAAGCCTCGGACCACCGCGACGAGGTCGAGCACGGCGGCCTGGGTGGGCACCCGCCCGGCGGAGGCGTGCTCGCGGTTGTCGAGCACCACGAGGGTGAGGTTGGGCGGCCCAGCGGAGGCCAGCGTGGCGAGCATGGAGAGGCCCATGAGCAGCGAGCCGTCTCCCTCGATTGCGGTCACCCGCCCGCGATGCCCGAGGGCCACGCCCGCGCCCACCGCCGCGGCCAGGCCCATCGAGTCGAGCAGGGGTAGATGGTTGGGTCGCTGGGCGAGCGACGCGAGCTCGCGTGCCGTGGCGCCCGCGGTGACCACGAGCGGCCCGTCGCCGACCTGCTCGTCGATCATCCGCAGGGCCTCGACCCGCCTCACGCGCCGTCCTTGTATGCCGGATGAAGCAGGTCGAGCAGCACGACGACGGGACGGTGCGTGGTCTCGGCCAGATCGCACGCGCCACGGACAGTGGAGCGCCACACCTCGGGCCCATGCGCGGGCCCGAGGTGCTCCATGTGCACCCCCGCAGCGGCGAGCATCGCGGGCACGCCCGCCGAGAACGTGTGGATCATCGCGTTGTACTCCCCGACCCCGCCGCGCGTGTTGGCGACCACGGGGAGGCCCACGTGGTAGGCCTTCACGAAGGTGGTCAGCGCCGTCAGGGCGTTGCCGAAGCCGTTGTCCTGCATGAGCACCGCGGAGCGGGCGCCGGTCAGGCGCAGACCACCGGCGATCCCCATCGCCTCGTCCTCCCGGTTGGCCAGCAGGCCGGGCGTGCCGCGCGCCTCGAGCCCTTTGATCAGCGCGGCCACGTGGGAGGAGGGCACGTGGACGAAGCGCTCGAGGCCCCAGTCGCCCAGCCCGTCGAGGACGGCGTCGTGCACGGCCTGGCCGAGGGAGCCGCTCACGGCGTGCCGCAGCGTGCCGCTAGTGGCGGAAGTGCCGGCGCGAGGTGAAGACCATGGCCACCCCGGCGGCATCGCAGGCGTCGACGACCTCGATGTCGCGCTTCGAGCCACCGGGCTGGATGATCGCCTCGACGCCCGCCTCGATCGCAGCAATCGGACCGTCGGCGAACGGGAAGAACGCGTCGGAGGCGAGGACGGCGCCCGCGACCGGGCCCTGCGCCTTGCGGACCGCGAGCTGCACGGAATCGAGCCGGCTCATCTGGCCGGCGCCGATGCCGATCGTCGCGAGATCGCGCGCCAGCACGATCGCGTTCGAGCGCACGTGCTTCGCCACCCGCCAGGCGAACAGCACGTCACCCCACTGGCGCTCGTTCAGCTTCGCCTCGGTGACCAGCTCCATCTCCTCGCGCGACTCGGTGTCGCTGTCGCGGTCCTGCACGAGGATCCCGCCGCGCACGCGCTTGATGTCCTGCTCGCTGACCGGCGGCACACGCCGCTCGGAGCTCTGCATGATGCGCACGTCGGGCTTCTGGGTGAGCAGCTCGAGCGCCTCGTCGTCGTACTCGTGCGCGAAGACCAACTCGACGAACAGCGAGCTGATCCGCTCGGCGAGCGCCTGATCGACGCGCCCGTTGAGGCAGACCACCCCCCCGTAGGCGCTCATCGGGTCGGTTGCGCGCGCCAACTCGAAGGCCTCGGCCGAGGTGCTCGCGAGCGCACAGCCGCAGGGGTTGTTGTGCTTGACGATCGCCGCCGCGGGCACCTCGAACTCGTCGACGAGCTTGCGCGCCGAGTCGAGGTCGAGCAGGTTGTTGAACGAGAGCTCGCGCCCGTTCAGCTTGGAGACCATCGAGAGCAGGTGTGTGCGCGCCCCGGACATCGCGTAGTAGGCCCCGCGCTGGTGCGGGTTCTCGCCGTAGGAGAGATCGATGACCTTCTCGTAGGCGCGCGTGTAGTGGGTCGGGAAGCCCTCGTCGCGCTCTGCGAACCAGCGCGCGATCGCCGCGTCATAGCGGGCGGTGTAGGCGAACGCCTCGAGCGCGAGCGCCTCCCGCGTCTGTCCCGACAGCCGCCCGTCGGAGGTCCGCAGCTCCTCGAGCACGGCGTCGTAGCTCTCCGGGCTCACGACGACGGCGGTGAAAGGGTGATTCTTCGCGCCCGCTCGGATCAGCGTCGGACCGCCGACGTCGATCTGCTCGATCACCTCGGCGTCGGTGACCCCGCGCCGTGCGGCGGTGCGCTCGAACGGGTACAGGTTGACGCACACGAGGTCGATCGGCTCGATGCCCTGCTCGGTCAGGGTGGCCATGTGAGCCGGGTTCGAGCGCACCGCGAGCAGGCCCGCGTGGATGCGCGGGTTGAGCGTCTTCACACGGCCGTCGAGGATCTCGGCCGCGCCCGTGTAGTCGTCGATCGCACGGATGCGGACGCCGTCGGCGTCGAGCGTGCCGGCCGTGCCGCCGGTCGAGACGATCTCGATGCCGAGCTCGGCGAGCCCGCGCGCAAACTCGGACAGTCCGCGCTTGTCGGAGACCGAGAGCAGCGCTCGGCGGACCTGGACCTCCCCCGGAGCCGTGACCGCCAGCGCGCTCGTCTCAGTCGCTCCCATCGCCGTCCTCCTCCTCGATCGACACCACGCGCGGATCGGACGGGTCGACCTTCACCGCTCCACGCGCGAGCAGCCGGATCGCGCGCGGAAGAAGGCGATGCTCGATCTGGTGGATGCTCGCCTCGACCGCCTCGATCGGTCGAGAATACGGGAGCGCCAGGACCTCCTGCAATATCACGGGCCCGGAGTCGACCCCCTCGTCGACGAAGTGCACGGTCACGCCGGTCACCTTTGCGCCGTAGCGGAGCGCCTGCTCGATCGCACGCAGCCCCGGGAAGGCGGGCAGGAGCGATGGATGGACGTTCACGATCCGGCCCTCGAAGCGACGGATGAAGGCTGGCGAGAGCAGCTCCATAAAGCCCGCGAGCACGATCAGGTCGACCCCGTGCGAGGCGATCCACTCGGCGAGGGCCTCGTCACGAGCGGCGCGATCAAGATGGTCGGCCGTCGCGAAGACGCGCGCGGGCAGCTGCGCCCGCTCGGCCCGCTCGAGCGCGGGTGCCCCGGCTCGGCTGGCGGCCACGCAGGCCACCTCGATCCCGTCGCGGCCGTGCAGCTTGTCGATGATCGCCTGCAGGTTCGAGCCCTCGCCGGAGACCAGCACGGCGAGGCGATAGCTCACGCGGCTGCCAGCGGCGCCTTTGCCGGGGGGACGCCGAGCACCGGGTAAGGCCCGCTCGAGCTCTCAAGACGCCCCTCGGCGATCAGCGCGTCGATGCGCTCGACGATGTCCGCGCGGCGCAGGTGCGAGAACCCGCCGTAGGCGGGCAGCCCGTCGTAGGAGTTGCGCGTGATCTTCTTCGTGCGGGCGCCGTGCAGGATCTCGGCGCACGTCGTGCGGCCCGCGGCCGGCCGCGCCGAGCCGACGACGGCGGCGATCGCCTCGTCGAGGTCGCCGAAGGTGGCGGGGTCCGGCGGCTCGAGCTCGGGCAGCAGTCCAGCGTCGCAGACGTCGCAGCAGGGCCCCGCGGGGGAGGGCTCGGAGTGGTCGCCGAAGTGGCGCAAGATCTCGCGCCGCCGGCACTTTCCTCCCTCGACGTAGCTCCAGATCTCACGGTACTGGCGCCAGCGGGCACGCGACCCCTCTGCGGCGGCGCTGCGACAGAGGCCCTCGGCGCGGCGGTCGAACGGTCGCGCGAGCCGCCCGGCCAGGCGATCGGGCGCCGCGGGCGAGGGCTCGACGACGCCCGCGCTCGCCAGGTGGCCGATCACGGCGCGCGCCTGGTCCGGCGAGCAGCCGGCCCCGCCGGCGAGCGCCGCGAGCTCGAGCGCGAAGCGGCCGCGCTCGTCCGCGCGCGCGGCGAGCAGCGCGGCGACCCGCCCCGACAGCTGCTCGTCGAGCTCGTCGCGGCGGATGAAGTGCACGTGCAGCGCCTTGTCGCGCGCCTCCGCCAGCAGCAGCGCGCGCGCGGGAGCGCCGTCCCGCCCGCCGCGACCGGCCTCCTGGTAGTAGGCCTCGAGCGACGAAGGCGCCGTCGCGTGCACGACCGTGCGGACGTTCGGCTTGTCGATGCCCATGCCGAACGCGTTGGTGGCGACGACCACGCGCACCTCGTCGGCGAGGAAGCGGCGCTGGGCGGCCGCCCGGCGCTCGCGGTCGAGACCGGCGTGGTAGGTGACCACCTCCTCGCCGAGGGCCGCGGCGAGCTCCGCCGCGATCTCCTGCGTGCCGGCGCGCGTGCCCGCGTAGACGATCGCCGGCAGGGCTCCCTGCCGCCCGAGCTCGCGCACGAGCAGGCGCCGCTTGTCCTGCGCCTTGGGGCGCGCCACCGACCACGACAGGTTCGGTCGGTCGAACCCGGTCGCGACCTCGAGCGGCTCGCGCAGCCCAAGGCGGCGCACGATGTCCTTGGCCACCCGCGGCGTGGCGGTCGCCGTCGAGGCGACGATCGAGCGAGCGCCCAGGTAGCGGGCGGCGTCGGCGAGGCGGAAGTAGTCGGGGCGGAAGTCGTGGCCCCACTGCGACACGCAGTGAGCCTCGTCGACGACGAAGAGTCCGATCGGCACCTGGCGCAGGCGCTCGACGAAGCCGGGCGACGAGAAGCGCTCGGGGGCGACGTAGAGGAGTCGCAGCTCCCCGCCGGAGGCCCGCTCGAGCGTGGCGGCGTTGGCCTCCGCGTTCTGCTGCGCGTTGACGAGGGCGACGCGATCGCCGAGGCCGCGAGCGCGCAGCGCCTCGACCTGGTCCTGCATCAGCGCCACCAGCGGCGAGACGACGATCGTCAGATCCGCGCGCAGCAGCGCAGGCAGCTGGTAGCAGAGCGACTTGCCCGAGCCCGTGGGCATGACGACGGTCACGTCGCGTTCGTTGAGGGCCGCCTCGCAGGCCTCGCGCTGGCCCGGGCGGAAGGCCGGGAACCCGAAATGCTGGCGGAGAGCCGAGTCGAGGTCCACGCCGGGCACCCTAGCTGCGAGGACGGCCGTCGCGGAGGGCCGACGGCGGGGCTTCGCGCGCTGTTGATCCAACGCGCACGACCGTTACATGTCAGCCGCTGCGGGGCGTCTCGTCCGGCGCCGGCTCGCGGCCGGGATCGTAGGAGCCGGGCCGCTCGCCGTTGCGCCCATTGCGCCCGTCGGACTCGTGCTCGAGGCTGCGGGCCAGGCCTTCGATGTCGCGCAGCTTGCGCATCTCGCCCTCGCGCTGGTCGAGCTCGGCCCGCACCGCGCTCAGCACGGCGGCGAGGCGGCCGGCCGCGGTGGTCGGCGCCGGCGGCGACGGCTGGGCGGCGGTCGCGGGGACCGCGGAGCGCGTGACGACTGGCTGCGCCGCCGCGACGTCGTCGAGCTCCGATTCGGCGCGGCGGCGACCGCGATCGAACAGCGTGAACACGGCCGGCACGATCACGAGCGTGAGCACGGTGGCTGTTAGCAGGCCGCCGATCACGACGGTCCCGAGCGACTGCGAGATGATCCCGCCCTCGCCGGAGATGCCGAGCGCGAGCGGGGTCAGCGCCGCGATCGTGGCGACGGCCGTCATCAGCACCGGCCGCACGCGCAGGCGCGCGGCCTCCGCGAGCGCCTCGTTGCGTGGCACGCCGGCCCTGCGCAGCCGCAGCGCCGTGTCGACGACCAGGATCGAGTTGGCGACCACGATCCCGATCAGCAGCAGCTGCCCGATCATCGCCGGCAGGCCGAGCGCGCGGCCCGTGAGGATCAGCGCCCCGAGCGAGCCGATCGTCGAGAGCAGGATCGGCGCCAGGATCGTGATCGGCTGGGCGATCGACCCGAAGAAGAGCACCAGCACCACGTACACGAGCACGATCGCCACAAGCATCGCGAGCAGCAGGTCGCTGAACATCTGCTCGAGGAACTCGGCGTCGCCGCCGTACTCGACGCGCACGTTCTCGAGGTCGAGGGCGGCGATGTCGGCCTGCACATCCTCGATCGTCGCGTTGGTGTCCTCGCCGAGCAGCTTCGCGCTGATCACGCCGGCGATCTCGCTGTCGACGCGCGTCGCGCTCGCGCGCTCGGAGCGACGCTCGACATCGCCGATGTCGCCGATGCGCACGGTCTCCGCGGCCGTCGAGCCGCCCCCCTGGGCGGCGGTCCCGGTCGGCGGCGTGGCGCCGGCCTGAGCATCCGCGGGGGCGCCGCCGCCGGCGCCCTGTGCGCCTGCCGAGGAAGCGCCGCCGTCGTCGGAGGGCGCCGCCGTGGCAGCAGCCGCACCCGTGCCCGCCGGCAGCGGCAGGCGCTCAAGCGCCCCTGTGTTGCTGATCAGCTTGGAGGGCACGCGCACCTCGATAGCGACGTCGTCGGCGCCGGTCGTCCCGGCGTCGGCGGGGGCGATCGTGGCTGCGAGCGCCTGCGTCACCTGCTGCGAGTCGACTCCCTGCTCGACGGCGTCGCGATCGAGCGAGACGACGAACTGGTTCTGCTCCTCGAGCGCCGGGCTCGATACCTCGGTCACGTCGGTGCGCTGCTTCAGCAGGCGGTCGACCCGGCGCGTCGCGCGCACTACGTCGGCCTCCTCGTCGCCGAGCACCGAGGCCTCGAAGGCGCCGGCGGGCGGGCCCTCCTCGAGCTGCTGGACCTCGAAGCCGTCTCGATACTCGCGCTCGCCGAAGGTGCGCAGGCCGTTGGCGGCCTGCTCGGGATCGGCCTCGTCTGAGAGGGTCAGGAAGAAGGTGACCCTGCCGCTGGCGTTCTGGCCGATGTCCGTCTGCAGCGACGCGTCGCCGTAGGCCACCTGGTAGTCCTCGACGTCCTCGACGTCGGCAAGCTCGCGCTCCAGCGGTCGCAGCAGCGCTCGAGCACGTTCGGTGCTCGTGCCGGCGGGCAGGTTGACGTTACCGTAGACCTGCTGCGTGCCGCCCTCGGGGAGGAACTGGATCGGGACCACGCCGGCCGCGATCCCACCGACGGCGCCCGCGAACAGCGCCACCGCGAGGATGATCGTGACGAAGCGATGGCGCAGCCCGAAGCCGGTGATCGGGGTCACGATGCGGGCGAGCCGCGTCGGCTCCTCGCTCATGTCAGTGCGCGGGCGCAGGAAGATCGCCGCGAGCGCCGGGATCAGCGTGACCGCGACGAGCAGCGACGCCAGCAGCGCCGCGACCACGATGATCGAGAACGACAGGAAGATCTCCGAGATCAAGCCGCCGACGAGCCCGATCGGGAGGAAGACGGCCGCCGTGGCGATCGTCGAGGAGGCGATCGCGAGGCTGACCTCGGTCGTCCCGTCGATCGCGGCGCGCAGCCGCGGCTCTCCGCGCTCGAGGTGCTTGTGGATGTTCTCTAGCACGACGATCGCGTCGTCGATCACGCGCCCGATCGCGATCGTCAGGCCGGCGAGCGTGATGATGTTGAGCGTCAGCCCGAGCCCCCAGGCGGCGAGCAGGCCGAAGACGATCGAAGTCGGGATCGCGACGGCCGCGACCAGCGTCGCGCGCAGCGAGCGCAGGAAGAGGAAGATCACGAGCACGGCGAACAGCGCACCGAGGGCTCCCTCGAGCAGCAGGCCCCGGATCGACTCCTTCACCTCGGTGGCGTTCTCGGTGATCGTCGTGACGTTCTCCGAGCCGAGGTCGGTGCGAGCACCGTCGAGCACCTTCTCGGCCTCGTCGACCACCTCGACCTCGTTCGCACGGTCGACGCGGAAGACCGACAGCGAGATCGACGGCTTGCCGTTCGTGCGCGCGAACGAGTCGCCCGACTCGCCACGACGCTGGACCACCGCGACGTCGCGCAGCTCGCGGTCGGCGTCGACCGGCAGCTCGCGCAGCCGCTTGAGCGTGTCGACGCCGGTGCCCTCGACCGTCAGCGGCGTGCGGGCCCCCGCGGCGTCGACGGCGCCGGCGGCCTGGGTCACCTCGGAGCCGCGGATCAGCGCGGCCATGCTCGCGGGCGTGAGGCCCTGCTCGAGCGCGCCACGCCTGAGCCTGACGTCGTACTGCGGCTGGGCGCTGCCGGCGATGTCCACGCGCGCGACGCCTTCGATCGCCTCGATGTCCTGCTCGAGGTCCTCGGCGCGGTCGCTGAGCGCGACGAGGCTCTTGTCGTCGCTCGAGATCGAGACGTTCATGATCGGCTGCTCGGTGAAGCCTGCGGCATCGACCTCGACCTCCTCGGCCTCGGGCGGAAGGTCGGCGTCCTGCATCGCGGCCAGCACGTCCTCGCGCGCGGTGTCCACGTCGCTGCCGTAGGCGAGCTGGATCAGCACCGTCGCCTGGCCCTCGTTGGCGACGGTCTGCACGGCCTCGATCTCGTCGACCGTGCGCAGCGAGCGCTCGAGCTCCTGGGCCACCTGCTCGTCGACCTGCGCGGCACCGACGCCGGGGACCGCCACCGAGCCGCTCAGGAACGGGAAGTTGACCTCCGGGAAGAGCTGCTGGCGCAGCTGCGTCCCGCCGTAGGCGCCGGCGGCGAGCACGAGCACCGCCGTGAGCAGCACGACCGAGCGGCGCTCGAGGCACCAGCGTACGAAGGCGTTCATGGCGAGTTCCTATCGGGCACGAGGAAAGGGATCGGCGCTGTCGGCAAGACTGCCCCGACGCGTGGGCGCAAGCGATGCGGGCAGCCTGCGTCGGGCGGTGCGGGTAGCCGCACCGAACCGCTGCGCTCAGGTATCGGCGTCACGACCCAAGAGGCTAGAGAAGTCCTCGCGCAGTCGGCGAACGCCCGAGGCCTCGGATAGCCTCCGAGGGGTGACGTCGTCCACCGCGATCGAGTCCCTCGATCTCCTCTCGCAGGGCAAGGTCCGCGACATCTACGCGGCCGGCGATCGCCTGCTGCTGGTCGCCTCCGACCGCATCTCGACCTACGACGTCGTGCACCCCACGCCGATCCCCGACAAGGGCAAGGTGCTGACCGGGCTGTCGGCCTTCTGGTTCGAGCGCACCCGCGACATCTGCCCCAACCATGTCGTGTCCCACCGCGACGTGCCCGGCGACGTGCACGGGCGCGCGATGCTGGTCGAGCGCCTCGAGATGTTCCCGGTCGAGTGCGTCGTGCGCGGCTACATCACGGGCTCGGGACTCAAGGACTACCGGCGCAGCGGCGCGATCTGCGGGATCGAGCTGCCCGCCGGGCTCGAGGAGTCAGAGCGCCTGCCGGAGCCGATCTTCACGCCGGCCACCAAGGCGGACCTCGGCGACCACGACGAGAACGTCGACTTCGATCGCGCCGCCGAGATCCTCGGCGATCGTGCGCTGCTCGAGGAGCTGCGCCGACTCTCGCTGGAGCTCTACGGCTTCGCCGCCCGCCACGCCGAGGGCAACGGGATCATCCTCGCCGACACGAAGTTCGAGTTCGGCCGCGACGCGACTGGTCGGATCGTGCTCGGCGACGAGGTGCTGACGCCTGACTCGTCGCGCTTCTGGCCGGCCGACGGGTACCGGCCGGGCATCTCGCAGCCGTCTTTCGACAAGCAGTTCGTGCGCGACTGGGCGACGCGGTCCGGTTGGGACAAGTCGCCGCCGGCGCCGGCGCTCCCGGACGAAGTCGTGGCGAGCACGCGCGCGCTCTACCTGGAGGCCTACGAGCGCATCGCCGGGGAGCCGTTCGATGCCTGGCTGCGCCGCAGCGGCGCCTGACTCGCGCGTGCGTGCGCGCGTGCTGATCCGCCCGAAGCAGGGGATTCTCGACGCCCAGGGCCAGACCGTCGAGCGCGCACTGCCGGCGCTGGGGTTCGAGGGCGTGTCGAACGTGCGCATCGGCCGGCTGATCGAGCTCGAGGTCGAGGACCCGGCACGGATCCGCGAGATGTGCGAGCGCCTGCTCGCCAACCCGCTGATCGAGGACTACGAGGTCTCGCTCGAGGAGCGATGAAGTTCGGCGTCGTCCGCTTCCCCGGCTCCTGCGACGAGCACGACGCCCTGCTCGCATGCCGGCGCTTCGCCGACGCAGAGCTGCTCTGGCACGGCGAGCGCGACCTGAAGGGAGTCGATGCCGTCGTGATCCCCGGCGGCTTCTCCTACGGCGACTACCTGCGCGTGGGCGCGATCGCTCGCTTCTCGCCGGTCATGGAGGCCGTCGGCGAGTGGGCGGCCGCAGGCGGCCCGGTGCTCGGCATCTGCAACGGCTTCCAGGTGCTGTGCGAGGCGGGGCTGCTGCCGGGCGCGCTGCTCGTGAACGCGGAGCTTCGCTTCCTCTGCCGCCAGGTCGACGTCGAGGTCGTGAACGCGGAGACCCCCTTCACCTCCACCTGCGACCCCGGCGAGCGGCTGTCGGTGCCCGTCAAGCACACGACCGGGCGCTACTTCGCCCCGGAGCTCGAGCTCGACGAGCTCGAGCGGAGCGGCCAGGTGGTGCTGCGCTACTTGCCCGGCCAGAACCCGAACGGCTCCCGGCGCGACATCGCCGGCGTCACCAACCGCGCGGGCAACGTGCTCGGCCTGATGCCACACCCCGAGCACGCGGTCGACGCCCTCACCGGCTCGACCGACGGCGCAAGGATCTTCGAGAGCCTGGCGAGCCTGACACCCGCTTGAGAGCGAAACCCGTGGGCGGATGACCGACAAGCTGATGAGAGCCGAGAGAACATCGGGCAACGAGGAAGAGGCCCGCTCCCTCGGACTGACCGCGCAGGAGCACCACCGAATAGTCGACCTACTCGGTAGAGAGCCCAACGGCGTCGAGCTCGCCGTCTTCTCGCTGATGTGGTCCGAGCACTGCTCCTACAAGCACTCGCGCAAGCTGCTCCGCCGGCTGCCGACGGAGGGAGCGCACGTCGTCATGGGGCCGGGCGAGAACGCCGGCGCGGTCGACGTCGGCGACGGCCTGTGCGTCGCCTTCAAGGTGGAGTCGCACAACCACCCGAGCGCGGTCGAGCCGTTCCAGGGGGCGGCCACGGGGGTCGGCGGCATCGTGCGTGACGTCTTCGCGGTCGGAGCGCGGCCGATCGCGCTGCTCGACTCGCTTCGCTTCGGCGAGCTCGACTCGTCGCGCTCGCGCTACCTGTTCTCGGGTGCCGTCGCCGGGATCGGCCACTACGGCAACTCGATCGGCGTGGCGACTGTGGGCGGCGAGATCTACTTCGAGCCAGCGTACGAGAGCAACTGCCTCGTCAACGCGATGTGCGTCGGGCTCGCACCGCGTGAGCGCCTGATCCGAAGCGCGGCCGCGGGCGAGGGCAACCAGCTCGTGCTGCTCGGTGCGCTGACCGGGCGCGACGGGATCGGGGGGGCCTCTGTGCTCGCGAGCGCCCAGCTCGACGTCGGCGATCCGTCGAAGCGCCCGAGCGTGCAGATCGGCGACCCCTTCGAGGAGAAGAAGCTGCTCGAGTGCTCACTCGAGCTGCTCGAGCGTGGGCTGCTGCGCTCGCTCCAGGACCTGGGCGCAGCCGGGCTCTCCTCGAGCGCCTCGGAGATGGCGTCGAAGGGCGCCGTCGGAATCGACCTCGACGTCGCCCGCGTGCCGCTGCGCGAGCAGGGGATGGAGGCGTTCGAGATCATGGTCTCGGAGTCTCAGGAGCGGATGCTGTGCGTGGTCGAGCCGGAGCGGCTCGGGCACGTGCTCGGCGTGTGCGCGCACTGGGAGGTGCGAGCGACGACGATCGGGGAGGTCACGGGCTCCGGGCGCCTGCGTGTCCTCGAGCGCGGGCACGTGGTCGGGGACATGCCGGTGACCGCGCTCGTGGACGACTGCCCGCTGTACGACCTCGCGCCCGCGCCGCCGACCGCGCGCGTCTACCCCGACCCGCCGCGGCGGCTGCCGGACGCAGGCTCCGCGGCAGACACGCTGCTCGCGCTGCTCGCCTCGCCGAACATCGCCTCTAAGCGCTTCGCCTACGAGCAGTACGACTCGATCGTGGGCTCGCGCACCGTGCGCAGGCCCGGGACGGCCGATGCCGCCGTGCTCACGCTCGCGGGCGACGGAGGCTCGGGGGCGCTCGCGGTCGCGATCGACGGCAACGGGCGACGAGTGGCGTGCGATCCGTACACGGGAGCGATCGAGGCCGTGCTCGAGTGCGCGCGCAACCTCGCCTGCGTGGGCGCGGAGCCGCTCGGGCTCACCAACTGCCTCAACTTCGGCAACCCCGAGAAGCCGCACGTCGCCTGGCAGCTCGAGCGCGCGGTCGACGGTCTCGCCGCGGCCTGCCGCGCGCTGATGGTGCCGGTCGTGGGGGGAAATGTCTCGCTCTACAACGAGAGCGACGAGGGCCCGATCTACCCGACCCCGGTCGTCGGGATGGTTGGTCGCCTGGCCGACCCGGCGCTGGCGCCCGGCATCGGGCTGCGCGAGCCCGGGCACGCGATCGCGCTCGTGGGCCCGTTCGCGCCCGCGCTCGCGGGCTCTGAGCTCGAGCGCCTGCGCGGGAGGATGGCCGACGGGCTCGCCGAGGTCGACCTCGAGGCACAGGCGCGTGCGATCGTCGCGCTGCGCGAGGCGGTCGCTACCGGTGGGATCGCATCGGCGCACGACATCTCCGACGGCGGCCTCGCCTGCGCCCTCGCCGAGTGCGTGCTCGACGGCGGGATAGGCGCGCGCGTCGAGCTCGAGGCGCTCGCGGCCACGGTTGGCGGCGAGGAGGCGACGCTGTTCGGGGAGGGCGCGGGCGGCGTGCTCGTGTCGGGGCCGATCGAGGCGCTCCAACCGCTGTCGGAGACAGGCGAGCTGCTGTGGCTGGGAGAGGCCGGCGGCGAGGCGCTCGAGCTTCGGATGGGCGCTGATAGCCTGTCTTTGTCGATGTCGCAGGTGCGCGCGGCCTACGAGCGCGGAATCCCCGACCGCTTCTCATGACTCCTCAGGAGCCCCCCGCCGATCGCGACGGGCCGCGCGACGAGTGCGGCGTGTTTGGCATATACGCGCCCGACTCGGACGTCTCCCGGCTGACCTACTTCGCGCTCTACGCGCTGCAGCACCGGGGCCAGGAGTCGGCCGGGATCGCCACCGCCGAGGACGGCCACATTGTCGCGCTGCGCGACCTCGGCCTGGTCTCGCAGGTCTTCGACGAGCCCAAGCTGCGCGCGCTGACAGGAACGATGGCGCTCGGCCACGTGCGCTACTCGACCACCGGCTCGTCGCTGTGGGAGAACGCCCAGCCGATCTACCGCTCCGACCGCCACGAGGTCGCGCTCGGCCACAACGGCAACCTCGTCAACGCGGTCGAGCTGCACGCGGAGCTGCGCGCCCAGGGCGTCGAGTTCTCCTCGACCTCGGACTCCGAGATCATCGCGGCGGTGCTCTCTACGCACGAGGCCGAGACGATCGAGGACGCGCTCGAGGACGTGATGCCGAGGCTCGAGGGGGCCTTCTCGACGGTCGTCATGAGCCCGCGCTCGATCGTCGCCTTCCGCGATCCCGCGGGCCTGCGCCCGCTCGCGCTGGGGCGGATCGGCGAGCGCTACTGCGTCGCCTCCGAGAGCTGTGCCTTCGACATCATCGGCGCTGAGTTCCTGCGCGAGGTCGAGCCGGGCGAGATGGTCTCGATCGACGAGCGCGGGATCGAGTCGCGCCAGATCGTCGTGGGCGAGCGGCGCGCCTTCTGCGTCTTCGAGCACATCTACTTCGCCCGCCCCGACTCGAAGCTCGAGGGGCGCCTGGCGCAGGTCTCGCGCGGGCGCATGGGCGAGATCCTCTGGCGCGAGGCCCCGGTCGAGGCGGACCTCGTGATCGCCGTGCCCGACTCCGGCAACCCCGCCGCCAACGGCTACGCGCTCGCCTCGGGGATCCCCAAGGACGACGGCCTGATCAAGAACCGCTACGTCGCGCGCACCTTCATCCAGCCGGGCCAGGAGCTGCGCAAGCACGGCCTGCGGATGAAGTTCAACCCGCTGCCGGAGATCGTCGGCGGCAAACGGGTCGTGGTCGTGGACGACTCGATCGTGCGCGGCAACACCACGCGCCAGATCGTGCGCATGCTGCGCGGCGCGGGCGCCGCCGAGGTGCACCTGCGCATCTCCGCGCCGCCGATCCGCTACCCCTGCCACTACGGGATCGACATGTCGACGCCCGAGGAGATGATCGCCCACGAGCGCACGGTCGACGAGGTGGGCGCCGAGCTCGAGGCCGACTCGCTCGCCTATCTCTCGCTCGAGGGCCTCTACGAGGCGATCCGCGCCGGCCGCGAAACCCACTGCGACGCCTGCTTCTCGGGCGAGTACCCGCTCGAGCGCAGCGGCTCGGCGGGGACGGGCAAGTACGCGCTCGAGGAGATGGCGGCTGTCGAGGTGCCTTAGCTGCGAGTCGAGCGGGCGCCGCGGTCCAACTCAGGCGTGAAGGTGGAGCCGCTCGCCCTGGGGCCCGACGATCATGATGAACTCCACCGAGCCGTCGATCGCGCCGAACCAGTGTGGCGTCCAGGTGGTGAACTCGACGGCATCCCCTGGCTCGATCGTCAGGTCCTCCGCGCCGAGCAGCAGCCGCAGGCGGCCGTCGTCAGGGCATGCCCGGCGCCGTCCACAGCAGGGAGGGTCCCTAATTGAGCGAATCCAGCCGGCCG